>ENA-UPWR01000164-UPWR01000164.1-human-gut-metagenome-genome-assembly--contig:-NODE-164-length-13265-cov-7.499090_pt1 | contig 13265 bp, 8 predicted proteins | sample MGYA00250053_ERZ773382 | MGnify/ENA primary metagenome ERZ773382 (study PRJEB29103, sample SAMN06112029) | human gut metagenome | biome: human gut; feature: ankylosing spondylitis patient; material...
TTTTTCAAGCAGAAGACGGCATACGAGATAAAGGAATGTGACTGGAGTTCAGACGTGTGCTCTTCCGATCTGAACGCGGCGGCAAATTTGCTGGCGCTGTCATACCCTACCCGGCCGGCGATCTCCGCCACGCCGGCATGGGGCTCCTGCCGGAGCAGGAGGGCCGCCCGGTCCATGCGCAGGCACCGCATATAGGTGTTGATGGGCTGGCCGTAGACCGATTTGAAGCACTCTTTCAAGGCCGTGGTCGGGATGGAAAAGCGCCGGGACAGCTCAGTGATGGTGTAGTGACGCTCCAGATCCCCGGTCAGCAGGCGGTGAATCGCTTTCATTTTCTCCACCTGCGTCTTGTAGAAGTAGGGCTTCTCCGACTCCGCGGGCAGTTCCAGGGCATCCAGATAGAGGAGCAGTTCCAGCGTCTTGATGCGGAAATAGGGGAGCTTGATCTGTTCCGGTACGGCATAGAGCTCCTGGAAGATATGATCCAGCGAAGGGGCCCCGTGGAGTACCTTGGGGTGGGGGCCGGAGCAGTATTTGTCTCGGAGGCGGTACAGGTCCACCGGAAAGTCCCGCACCCATTCGGCCAGGGCCTGGGCTGCCCGAGGCAGCTCCAGCCCCACCGTGATCCCGTGATAGTGGGAAAGTGGAAAGACAAAGTGCCCCCGGTGCTCCAGCCGCCGGTCCAGCTTCAGGTCCCCCGCTTCCACATAGGAATAAGCATCCGGTCCCGCCGGGTACTCCATCCGTCCCTGGCGGCAATAGTCGATGCACAGCAGATCTCCGGTAATGGTCAGGTCGGAGTCGTAATCCTCCATGTGGAAGTCGTTATACATCAAAGTGATCCCGGGGTACAGGTCGTACTGGGTCATGCTCCCATCCCCGGTGCCGCCCATCATCTGAAAGACCCGGCAATGATCATTTTCCACCACCACTTTTGGAAAGCCATTTCCCGCTATCATCTGCTCCAGCATAGTTCCCCTCCTTACAGATGCAGGACCCGGTCACAAGCCTGCTGCAAAAACTCCTGGTCATGTGTTACCACCAGCACGATGCGGCCCTGTCGGGCCAGATCCCGGATCACGCCGGACACCTCCACCATCCGGGCATAATCCAGGCCGCTGGTGGGCTCGTCAAAAATCAGCACCGGCTTTTCCGACAGCAGCGCGGTGGCCACCGCCAGCCGCTGTTTCTGTCCGCCAGAGAGCGCCATGGGGTGCCGCTCCCGAAAGGACAGCAGTTGAAGGCGATCCAGCACCTCGGCGATTTTTTCGTCCGGTGCATCCGGGGCGGATATTCGACACTCACCCCACACGCTGTCCGAAAAGAGCTGGTGGTTTACATCCTGCATCACGCAGAAGGCTGCCCGCTGCCGCTCCTTGCGTCCCAGGGGGCGGCCGTGAAGCCGGACAGTCCCTGCCTGCTCCCGCAGCAGCCCGCACAGACAGCGGGAGAGCGTGGTCTTACCCACGCCGTTGGGCCCGGTGACAGCCACTACCTCACCCGGCCGGACGGAAAAGGACAGCTCACGGAACACCGCCTCTCTTTTCTGAAAGGCGCAGGTCAGCCCCTCCACAGAGAGGCCTTCCCCGGACCCGGCCGGCTTCGCCGGTGGCAGGGTACAGGGGGCCGATGACAGCGTGCGCAGGCCCAGCCTCTCCCGTTCCTCATCAGTCAGCCGCTGAAACTCCTCACGGGTGAAGCGCCGGGACAGGCTCCCCTGCCTGATATACCATGCCTGGTCGATCAGGTCGGTAAGAAAGTAGAGTCGGTGTTCGGCAATGACCACCGTGCGCCCCTGCCGCTTCAGACCGGCGATCTCGTCGTGAAGGCGGGCGATGGCCTCCTGATCCAGATTGGCGGTTGGCTCGTCCAGCACAAAGATGTCCGGGCCCATGGCGTAGACCGAGCCAAAGGCCAGCAGCTGCTTTTGTCCACCAGAGAGCGAGAAGATGCTCTGCCCGCAGAGGCTCTCCAGCCCAAGGGCCTCCACGGTCTCCGCCACCCGGGCATGGATCTCTTCCGGCGGGCATCCTGCGTTCTCCAGCCCAAAGGCCAGCTCGCTGTCCGTGTCCAGATTGAAAAACTGGGACTTGGGATTCTGGAATACCGATCCCACCTTTCGGGCCAGCTGGTGCATGGGCGTCTTGGCGGGGTCCAGGCCGTCCACCTCCACCCGTCCCTCCAGGCGGCAGCCGGGGGTAAAGGCCGGGATCAGGCCGTTGATGAGCTTGGTCACCGTAGTCTTTCCACAGCCGGAGGCACCGCACAGCAGGACACATTCGCCCGGCCGGATGGCGGCGTTCAGGCCGGCCAGGGTCTCCCGGGAGCCGTCATAACCAAAGGAAACATACTCAAATGAGATCATTCCGAGGGTCCTCCTTATTGTACCACAAATGACAGCGCCAGCAACACAAGGCCCGCCGCCATCCCGGCCAGGTCCACCGGGGACAGCCGCAGGAAGACGGCGCTTGTCTTAGGCGCGGGGTCCTCAATTCCCCGGGTCACCGCCGCTGCGGAGAGCTCCTCCGCCGTCTCGGTGGCGGACACCATCAGAGGTATCACCGTGCCCTCCAGTCGGGCCAGCCCCCGGACATCCCGCAACTTCATGGCGTCCCGGATATAGCCCATCTCCTCCCGGATAGCGGGGAAGTATCGCAGAGTCACCGAGACGGCCACGATCAGCCGCTGGGGAACACGGAGCTGGCGCAGTCCCACGATGAAATACCGCAGAGGCGTACATTTCAGCATCAGCGATCCGGTCATCAGGCACGGAAACATCCGGCGGGCGTAGGTGGCAAAAATGGTAAAGCTGGTGGCGATAATCTTGGGAGAGGCGGGCAGGATGTACTGCTGAAAGAGCAGTAGGGCACAATAGCCCACCGCCCATTTGACCGCCATGGAATACTTCCCGTGGGCAGCCATCAGGAGCAGCAGCAGGCCGACCAGTGCCAGCTCCAGCCACAGGGTATGGGAGCGGAAGGCGATGATATTGGCGGCCACCAGAAGCCACAGGCCGGCCCTACAATTTTAAAGAAGTATTCTGATGTTTTATATCAGGCTGGCTTTGATGTTGAAATTGTAGAGCGTCATCACAATCAGAAGATTGATGCCCCAAGTGGTACAGCAATTCTTCTTGCAGATGCTGTAAACGAAGGTGTTGCCTCGGAACGGCCAACACGCTGATAATTTACAACGGAAAGGTCGTCGTCGACGAACCTTCGATCGTGGCGCTGGACGTCCACACGGGCAAGCTCGTGGCCATCGGCCAGCAGGCCCGCCAGATGCACGAGAAGACCAACCCGAACATCAAAACCATCCGTCCGCTCAAAGACGGCGTGATCGCCGACTTCAACGCCACGGAGTTGATGCTGCGCGGCATGATCAAGAAGGTCAAGACCTCGGGCAGCCTCTTCGCACCCTCGCTGCGCATGGTGATCTGCATTCCCTCCGGGTCGACCAACGTCGAAATACGCGCCGTGCGCGACTCGGCCGAACACGCCGGAGGACGCGAAGTCTACATGATCTACGAACCGATGGCCGCGGCGCTCGGCGCGGGTCTCGACGTGGAGGCCCCCGAAGGCAACATGGTCATCGACATCGGCGGCGGCACGTCGGAGATCGCCTGCATCTCGCTGGGCGGCATCGTCTGCTCGGAGTCGATCAACACCGCGGGCGACGTCTTCACCAACGACATCCAGAGCTACGTCCGCCAGCAGCACAACATCCGCATCGGCGAACGCACGGCCGAGGCGATCAAATGTTCGATCGGCGCCGCCGTTTCGGACCTGGAGCAGGAACCCGAGGACTTCGTCGTGACGGGTCCCAACATGCTGACCGCACTGCCCCAGACCGTGTCGCTCTCGTACAGCGAAATCGCCTACGCGCTGGAAAAGTCGCTCACGAAGATCGACGCGGCGCTGATGAAGGTGCTCGAATCCATGCCGCCCGAGCTGTACGCCGACATCGTGAAGAACGGCATCTACCTCGCCGGCGGCGGCGCGCTGATCAAGGGACTCGACCGGCGGCTGAACGAAAAGACCGGCATTCCGTTCCACATCGCCGAAGACCCGCTGCGGGCCATCGCCCGCGGAACGGGAATCGCGCTGAAGAATATCAACCGGTTCTCGTTCCTGATGAAGTGATTCTTGCGATAACGGCCGTCTTCCGCACGTCGTTCGCCGTCCGGTGCAGTCACATACCCGAGTATGCCCCTGCACCGCCGACTTCGCGAAGCCCGAAATACGGTTCGTTCCGACAAGAATCGGATAAATTGACAAATACGGATTGCGGGCCTTGGTCCGCAATCTTAAATTAAGGAACTGCTTTGCGCAAACTGTTCGAGTTCATACGAAGCATCTACGTCGTGGTGCTGTTCGTGGCGTTGGAGGTCGCGGCCATCAGCTACTACGCCCACTCCACCCACTACACCCAGGCCCGGCTGCTCGCACGGTCGAACCAGGTGGCGGGAGGCGTGCACGGATTTTTCGCGGGCATAAGGCGTTACTTCAGCCTCGGGCACGAAAACCGGCTGCTGCTGGGCCGCGTCGCACAGCTCGAAGAGCGGCTCGCCCAGTACGAGGAGGCCGAAACCAACGCGCGGCTGGACAGCTATATGCAGGACATCGGCGAATCGAAATACCGCTTCGTCACGGCATCGGTCGTGGCCAACACGGTCAACCGGGCGCAGAACCTCATCACGCTCAACCGCGGACGTCAGGACGGCGTGGTCGAAGAGATGGCCGTCCTCTCGCCCGACGGCGCGATGGCCGGCTACGTCGTCGACTGCACGGAACGCTACGCCGTGGCGATGTCGGTGCTGAACACCTCGTTCCGGGCCAGCGGCAAGCTCGCCGACGCCGAATATTACGGCTCGATCTATTGGGACGGGCTGGACCAGAACGTGGTGATCCTCGGCGAGCTGTCGAAATACGCCGACCCGAAGCCCGGACAGGAGGTCGTGACGACCGGATTCTCGCAGTATTTTCCCGCCGACGTGCTGATCGGTTGGGTCGAGAGCGCCTCGCTCAACGAGACCCGCACGGCCTACACGGTACGGGTGCGGCTCGCAGCCGAAATGTCGCGGCTGAACGAAGTCGTGCTGGTCGGCAACCGCGACTTCTACGAAATCCGCAACCTGCAGCAAAGCGAACAAATCGAACAACACACCCGGAACGACTAAATGTACCGCACACTACCATATCTCGGACTTTTCGCGGCGGCGGCGCTGCTTCAGGTTTTCCTGTTCGACAACCTGACCATCAGCATCTACCTCAACCCGCTCGTATACATCGTCTTCATCGCCCTGCTGCCGCTCGACACGCCGCCCGCGGCAGTTCTGGGCGCCGGACTGGCGCTGGGCGTCACGATGGACTTCGCCATGGGCGCGGCGGGGATCAACACGATCGCCACGCTGCTGATCGCCTTCCTGCGCCCGACCCTCGCCGGCATGATCTGCGGCCGCGACAACGTCCGCGAAGGGGGCATCCCCTCGTCGGCGCGTCTGGGCGAACGAAAGCTCATCACCTACCTCGTGGCGCTGACGCTCGTGCATCACGCCGTATTCTTTTCGCTGGAGGCCCTTTCGTGGACCCACGCGCTCCATACGCTGCTGCGCATCGTCGTCAGCACGGCGGTATCGGCGGGCTTCATCTGGATCATCGCCCGCATCTTCACCGCCAAAATCCCCGTGCGCATATGAGAAACTCCGAGAGTTTCATGCGGATGCACACCCTGCAAGTCATCGTCCTGCTGATCTTCGCGCTGATCGTCGGACGGCTGGCCTACATCCAGCTCTTCGATTCGCGCTACGACGATCTGGCGCGCGCCAACGTGCTGCGCCACGTCGTGCAGTACCCGCCGCGCGGCGAGGTCTTCGACCGCAACGGCGAATATCTGGTGCAGAGCCGCGAATGCTACGACCTGATGGTCATATCGAGCGAAATCGGCAAACAGGGCTTCGACACGGCCCGCATGTGCGACGTGCTGGGACTTTCGCGCGCCCGGCTCGAACGCGAACTGGCCAACGCGCGGATGCGTCCGCGGGCGCCGCGGCTGATTATGAACTACATCTCCAAGGAGGACAAACTGCGCTTCGACGAGTGCAACTTCCGGGGGTTCTACACCGTCTACCGCACCGTCCGCCGGTATCCCCGCGAAGTGGGCGGCAACCTGCTGGGGTATGTGAGCGAGGTGAACCCCGACTACCTGAAGCGCAACCCCGAATACAAGACGGGCGACTACGTAGGGATGAACGGCGTGGAGTCGGCCTACGAGCCGCAGCTCCGGGGCCGCAAGGGCGTCCGGATTCAGGAGATCGACACCCACGGGGCGATCAAGGGTTCCTACATGAACGGCCGCTACGATTCGGTTCCCGAACCGGGACGCTATCTGGTGAGCACCATCGACGCCCGCCTGCAACTGCTGGGCGAGGAGCTGATGCGCGGCAAGGTGGGAGCCGCGGTGGCCATCGAGCCTTCGACGGGCGAAATCCTGATGATGGTCTCCTCGCCGACGTACGATCCGGACCAGCTGGTGGGGCGCCAGCGGGGCAACAACTACATGAAGATGCTCTACAACAAGCGCAAGCCGCTGTTCAACCGTGCGGTGAAGGCCAAATATCCCCCGGGGTCGACCTTCAAGCTGGTGCAGGGGCTGATCGGCCTTCAGGAAGGGGTGCTCCGGCCTTCGGACCTGCACTCCTGCCACATGGGCTACCAGGCGGGCCGCCTGAAGATGGCCTGCCACGCCCACGCCTCGCCGCTGGACCTGCGCTTCGCGGTGGCGACCTCGTGCAACGCCTACTTCTGCTACGTCTTCCGCGACATCCTCGACAACCCCAAATACGGAAGCGTGAAGGAGGGTTACGACGTCTGGAAACAATATGTCGAGAGCTTCGGATTCGGGCGCAAGCTGGGTTCGGACTTCCTCGACGAGGGCAACGGATACGTGCCCGACCGCGCCTACTACGACCGCCAGTACCGGGGTTCGTGGAACTCGCTCACGGTGCTGTCGCTCTCGATCGGGCAGGATGCGCTGGGCTGCACGCCGTTGCAGCTGGCCAATCTGGCGTGCATCGTGGCTAACCGCGGCTACTACTACATCCCGCACATCGTGAAGAAGATCGAAGGACAGGACTCGCTCGACGCGCGTTTCTACGAACGCCACTACACGATGGTCGAACCGAAACACTTCGAACCCATCGTCGAGGGCATGTGGCGGGGCGTGAACGTCGGGGGAACCTCGACCCGCGCCCGGCTCGAAGGATTGAACGTCTGCGGCAAGACCGGAACGGCCGAAAACCCGCGCGGCCGCGACCACTCGACCTTTCTCTCGTTCGCACCGAAGGACAATCCGAAGATCGCCATTTCGGTCTACGTCGAAAACGGCGGATTCGGCGCCTCGGCGGCCCTGCCGATCGCCAGCCTGCTGGAAGAGTACTACCTGACGGACACGATCCGCAGGCCCGAACTGCTGCAATACATCAAGGACATGAACATCTATTATCCCGCTTATGACAAATAACCGGCATAACGGCATCTTTTACGGCGTGGACGGCTGGACCGTCCTGCTCTACGTGCTGATCGTCGCGGCGGGATGGATCTCGATCACTTCGGCGTCGTACGACGACAGCGCGGCCGACCTGCTCTCGTTCTCGCACTTCTACATGAAGCAGCTGATGTGGATCGGCATGGCGTGGGTCACGGCGATCATCGTCCTGCTGCTCGACGAACGGTTCTACCACATGTTCGCCTACCCGGCCTATCTGGGCGGCATCGCGCTGCTCGTGGCCGCGCTGCTCTTCGGCCGCGAGGTCAACGGCGCGAAGGCGTGGTTCGAGTTCGGGTCGCTGCGCGTGCAGCCCGTGGAGTTCGCCAAGATCGCCACGGCCCTGGCCCTGGCCCGCGTGATGAGCGAATACTCCTTCTCGATCAACCGCGCGGGCGACCTGATGAAGGTCGCCGTGGTGATCTGCATTCCGCTCTTCATCATCATCCTGCAGAACGACACCGGATCGGGCATCGTGCTGGGGTCGTTCCTTTTCGTGCTCTACCGCGAAGGGCTGAACAAATGGCTCTGCATCCCGGTGCTGCTGATCGCCGCGCTGTTCATCGTCTCGTTCCTCCTCTCGCCGATGACACTGCTCGTGACGCTGATTCTGGTCTGCACGCTCTCCGAGGCGATGATGAACGGCCAGTGGCGTTCGCGCCTCGTGTTCCTGGCCGCGGTGATGCTGTCGGCCATCCTGCTATGCCTCGTGATGGCGCTGATCGCCCCCGGAACGCTCGATCTCTACCACAGCCTGCTCACAACGACCCTCGCGGCCGTGGTCTTCGCTGCCGTATACGCCTACCGCTCGAATCTCGCCAACATCTTCATCACGCTGGGACTGTTCGTCGGTTCGCTCGTCTTCCTGCCCACCACCGACTACATCTTCAATTCGATCCTCAAACAGCACCAGCGCGACCGTATATTGAGTTTCCTGGGCATCATCAGCGACCCGCTCGGAACCGACTACAACGTCAACCAGGCGAAAATCGCCATCGGCTCGGGCAACTTCTGGGGCAAGGGCTTCCTCGAAGGGACCCAGATCAAATACGGGTTCGTCCCCGAAAAGCACACCGACTTCATCTTCTGCACCGTGGGCGAGGAGTGGGGATTCCTCGGCTCGGTCGTGGTGCTGACGCTGCTGTGCCTGCTGATCCTGCGGCTGATGCGCATGGGCGAACGGCAGCAGGAGCCGTTCGGACGCATCTACTGCTACTGCGTGGCGGCGATCCTGCTGTTCCACGTGCTGGTCAACGTGGGCATGACCATCGGCCTGACGCCCGTGATGGGCATTCCGCTGCCGTTTATGAGCTACGGAGGCTCGTCGCTCATCGCCTTCACGATCCTGCTGTTCATCGCCGTGCGGCTCGACGCCTCGACACGACAATTTTCCGTACACAAACTATAATACCCGATGATTCGCTACAACCCCAAAGGACTGACTACCCCGCAAATCGACGAAAGCCGCCGGCGTCACGGCGACAATGTCATCACCCCGCCGAAGGACGATTCGGCCTGGCGCCTGCTGCTGGAAAAATTCCGCGACCCGATCATCCGCATCCTCCTGCTGGCCGCCGTGCTGTCGCTCATCATCGGATTCGTCCACAAGGACTTCACCGAATCGGTGGGCATCATCTGCGCCATCATCCTCGCCACCTGCGTCGGATTCTGGTTCGAATGGGACGCCCAGCGGCGTTTCCGGAGGCTCAACCAGGTGAACGACGACATCCCCGTGAAGGTGATGCGCGAAGGGTCGATCCGCGAAATTCCGCGACGCGACGTGGTCACGGGCGACGTGGTCTACATCGAGAGCGGCGAGACGATTCCCGCCGACGGCGAACTGGTCGAGGCCGTATCGCTGAAAATCAACGAATCGACGCTCACGGGCGAACCCGAGGTGGACAAGACGGTCAACGAAGCCGACTTCGACCCCGAGGCGACCTATCCCTCGAACGCGGTGCTGCGCGGCACGACCGTGGCGGACGGGTACGGCGTGATGGTCGTAACGGCCGTGGGCGATGCGACCGAAGCCGGACGCGTCACGGAGCAGTCGACCGTGCAGAGCGAAGAGCAGACGCCCCTCGACCGTCAGCTGACGCGCCTCTCGCGTCTGATCGGCCGGCTGGGCATCCTCCTTTCGGCGCTTATCTTCTGCGTGATGCTCGGAAAGGCGATCTTCGCGGGCGGGCTGCTCGAGAGCGACTGGCTGACCATCTCGCAGCACGTGCTGCAAATCTTCATGGTTTCGGTGGCCATCATCGTCATGGCCGTGCCCGAAGGGCTTCCGATGTCGATTACGCTGTCGCTGGCGATGTCCATGCGACGGATGCTGAAGACCAACAACCTCGTGCGCAAAATGCACGCCTGCGAGACGATGGGCGCCGTGACGGTCATCTGCACCGACAAGACCGGCACGCTGACCCAGAACCGCATGCACGTGCAGGAACTGATCCGCTACGACACGCTTCCCGCACGGGAATTCGCCGAGGTCGTGGCCCTGAACACCACGGCGTTCCTCGACGCCGAAGGCCATATCATCGGCAACCCCACGGAAGGGGCCTTGCTCGAATGGATGCGCGCCGGAGGCGAGGACTACGAACCGCTGCGCGCCGAAGCGAAGATCGTCAACCGGCTGACCTTCTCGACCGAACGCAAATACATGGCCACGATCATCGAAAGCGGCATCTCGGGCCGCCGCATCCTCTGTGTGAAGGGCGCCCCGGAGATCGTGCGCACGATGTGCGCCCCGGACGGCAAGGACGCGCAGGTCGCCGAACAGCTCCTCGGGTTCCAGAGCCGCGCCATGCGCACGCTGGCCGTGGCGTGGGCGGAAACCGCGTCGGACGACTGCCTCGAAGCGGTCAAGGCGGGCGGGCTGCACTTCGCGGCGGTGGCCGCCATCTCGGACCCCGTGCGCGAGGACGTCCCGGCGGCCGTCGCACGCTGCCTGGAGGCGGGAATCGGCATCAAGATCGTCACGGGCGACACCCCGGCCACGGCGCGCGAAATCGCCCGCCAGATCGGGCTGTGGAACGACGCCGCGGATGGCGAACGGAACCACATCACCGGCACGGAGTTCGCCGCCATGAGCGACGAGGAGCTGCTGGGACGCGTGCAGGAGCTGAAGATCATGTCCCGGGCCAGGCCGCTGGACAAGCAGCGTCTCGTCAAGCTGTTGCAGCAGCGCGGCGAGGTGGTGGCCGTGACGGGCGACGGCACGAACGACGCCCCGGCGCTCAATTTCGCCAACGTGGGTCTTTCGATGGGCTCGGGAACCTCCGTGGCGAAGGACGCCTCGGACATCACGCTGCTGGACGACTCGTTCGCCTCGATCGCCACGGCCGTCATGTGGGGACGTTCGCTCTACCGCAATATCCAGCGTTTCGTGCTGTTCCAGCTGACGATAAACTTCGCGGCCATCACCATCTGCTTCATCGGCGCGTTGTTCGGAACCGACATGCCGCTCACGGTGGTGCAGATTCTCTGGGTGAACATCATCATGGACACCTTCGCGGCGATGGCCATGGCCTCGCTGCCGCCCAACCCCGAAGTGATGCGCGACAAACCGCGCCCGAGGGACGAATTCATCATCACCCCCGCCATGGCCCGCACCCTCTTCACGTGCGGCGCGGCGATGGTGGTCGTACTGCTGGGAATGCTCTTCCGGTGGACGATCCTGCAAGGCGGACTCACGGTGGAGCAACTGACCGTGTTCTTCTCGACGTTCGTCTTCCTCCAGTTCTGGAACATGTTCAACGCCAAGGGATTCGAGACGCGCCATTCGGTCTTCACATGTCTCGGCGGCTGCCGCGAATTCTTCCTGATCCTCGCGGCGATCGGCGTGGGACAGGTGCTGATCGTGGAATTCGGAGGCGAGGTGTTCCGCACCGAACCGCTCTCGTGGATGCAATGGGCCGAGGTGATCGGATTCACCTCGCTGCTGGCTGTCGGCGGCGAAATCATCCGTGCAATCCACAGAAAAAGAAAACAGTTGCGATAAAATACGATGCTCAAACGCCTGACCGCCGCCTGCCTGCTCTCATTCGCGGGCCTGGGAGCAGCGGCGCAATTACCGGACAGCGCAGACATGAGCGCCGGAGGGGAGTTCCGACGGCGCATCGACCGCCACACCTCGACAAAAGCCTACCGCATGCTCTTCGTCGGCACGCCGCTGATCGTGGGCGGCGTCGTGATGCAGGCCTACGATTCCGACTTCCGGCGTCTGCGCAACGGGTACAGCCGTTCGTTCCGCCACGACTACGACGACTGGCTCCAGTACGCTCCCGCCGGGGCGATGGTGGCCCTGAAAGCCTGCGGCGTCAGGGGACGCAGTTCATGGGGCCGCATGCTGGTCTCCGACGCCTTTTCGGCGGGACTCATGGCCATCGGGGTCAACTCGCTCAAATACTCCTGCCGTGTGATGCGCCCCGACGGATCGTCGCGCAACTCCTTCCCCTCGGGGCATACGGCGACGGCCTTCATGGCCGCCACGATGCTCCACAAGGAGTACGGGCACCGCAGCCCGTGGTACAGCATCGGGGGCTACACCGTGGCGACGGTCACGGGCGTCACCCGTCAGCTCAACAACCGGCACTGGATGAGCGACATCATGGTCGGAGCCGGTATCGGCATCCTCGCCACGGAGCTGGGATATTTCCTCGCAGACCTGATTTTCAAGGAGAAGGGGCTGAACGTCACGGAAACCTACTCGGTCTACGACCGCTGCCGCCGGCCGTCGTTCCTCGGGTTCAGCCTCGGATTCTCGACCGTCCCCGGAAGCTACACGCCCTACCCCGGGATGCACATGCAGTTCCTCTCGGGGCCGGCCGTCTCGGTGCAGGGCGCCTGGTTCGCAACGCCCTACTGGGGTTTCGGCGGCCGCATGTCGTGCACCAACCTGCGCGTGAAAGTCAACGGCGTGGCGCAGAACGACAATCTGGAGTGTGCGTCGATGTACGCGGGACCCTATTTTTCCCACCCCTTTTCGATGCGGTGGCTCGTGGGCGCCAAACTGCTCGGAGGGTGCGAGATCTACAAACCGTGCCGCACGGATTTCCGCAGGCTGGAAAGACGCGCCGGATTCTCCTTCGGAACCGGGCTTTCGACCACTTACCTCGCCACGCAAAACCTCGGCGTGCGCTTCTCGACCGATTACGACGTCGCACCTCCCGTGGTGCGTTCGTCGCGCGAACGGCTTCACAAGCTCACCTTCAGCATGGAGGTCTGCGCGGTATTCTGAAACGCAAAGGGCGGACCCGCAGGTCCGCCCTTTGCGTTTTCTTTCCGGGCCCTTACAGGAACGACTCCCCCTGCGCGGCGCTGCGCAGCCGCCCGGCCGTGACGCCGTCCTTCACCGCAGCAGGGATCGCCACCCCGGAATAGACCGAGACGACGCCGTCCTTCAGCGCGCGGAGCCGCAGTTCCCGCTTCGTCATTTTTTCAACCGCATAGCTGCTGTCCCACGGCGTACCGTCGGCATAGGTCCCCGAAAGCACCTGCCCGGTCGCCGGATCGCCGACAAGGGCGTAGGTCCCGGTGAACCGGGCGTACCCGAACGTCCCGATACTCTGGTAAAGGGTGAATGTCCCGTCTTCGCCGAGTTGCAGGTAAACCGTTCCGGTCAAGGCCGTACCGTCCTTCCAGCGGGTCAGATCGGAAGAGCACACGTCTGAACTCCAGTCACATTCCTTTATCTCGTATGCCGTCTTCTGCTTGAAAAA
>ENA-UPWR01000165-UPWR01000165.1-human-gut-metagenome-genome-assembly--contig:-NODE-165-length-13264-cov-22.114658_pt1 | contig 13264 bp, 10 predicted proteins | sample MGYA00250053_ERZ773382 | MGnify/ENA primary metagenome ERZ773382 (study PRJEB29103, sample SAMN06112029) | human gut metagenome | biome: human gut; feature: ankylosing spondylitis patient; material...
TTTTTTTTTTTTTTTAATGATACGGCGACCACCGAGATCTACACTCTTTCCCTACACGACGCTCTTCCGATCTGGGCTCGAACCCAGGACCCCAACATTAAAAGTGTTGTGCTCTACCTGCTGAGCTAGCGAATCAGACCTTATTGCTGTTAAGCGGGTGCAAAGATAGGCACTTTTGTTTAAAAAACAAATGGATTAAGGGAAAAAGTTTTGAGAACGACTTCTGCTTTTACTCTTCTTGTTGATTATCAGTCTGTTCAAACTTGTGAATTTTTTCTCTGTTTATGATGAAACGTTGATAGTAGGAGAGCATAAGGGTGGTAAGCGGAAGTGCTATAATCATACCCAGCATCCCCATCAATGACCCCCAAATCGATAAAGACAGTAAGATGATGGCAGGATTCAGGCCCGTAATCTTCCCCATGACACGCGGTACGATGAATCCGTCTTGAATGGCTTGTACTATGATGAATACCGCAAGGGCCGATGCAATGATAATCCAGAAGTTTCCTCCCGTATCCGCTGCTTTCAGTATGGCCAGCACGATGGTAGGTATAAAGCCGATAATCTGCAAATAAGGTACTAGGTTTAAAGCGCCGATGAACAAGCCGAGTCCAATGGCCAGTGGGAAATCAATAATCAGAAAGCCTATACTGAACAGAATACCGACACACAATGCCACGAATGCTTGTCCGCGGAAGTATCTGTTCATGCCGTCTTTCACATCGTTCATTACATTGATTACGAAGGGCCGGTATTTCTGTGGTACCAGGTGGGTCCACCCTTCGGAAATGCTTTCGTAATCCAGCAATATGAAAACTATATAGAGAAGAATGAGGAAGAAAGTGAAGAAACTGAACAGCAGATTGACGGATTCTGACAACAAGGACCAGAGCCGGGGAACGGTTTCCTTGATGGCGTTCAGCATATTCTCTTCCTTGAACAATTGGGTGACAAACTGGGTGTCTATGTTCTCACGAAGGAATTCAGAGAGTGTTTTGGGCACATTGCCGTCGTGGGTTCCGTTGGAAAAGTAGTCTATTACCAAATCTTTTACCCTGACGAATTCGTCCATCATGGGAGGCACAAGCAGATAGAAGGCGGTTCCTCCTACAATCAGAATACTGAATAAGGCGCAGAAGATGGATATGACCCGGTTCTTGAGCCTTAATCTGTACTGGAAGAAGGTGACCAGGGGGTATATCAGATAGGCAATGAGCCATGCGATGAAGAATGGCAGCAATACGCCGCTTAGACGCTTGAAGAGCATAAGGATGCCGATAATAATGACACCGAGTATGACACCGCGGATAAAACTGTCGAATGTAATCTTTTTGCGTTCCATAATGCTCTGTTTTTTGTATTCGTTAATGACCGCTTTCCTTTTGGTCGGCTTGGATGGCTTGCTGATAGCACTCTCGGCATAGCGGTTCGTACTCTTCGGTTTCTCCCAGCAGTACTTGTTTGTCGTTCTTGACGGTACGGTGGGAGAACGAGGCAAGTTGACCACATTTCACACAGATGGCATGTACTTTGGAAACTTCGTCTGCAATGGCACACAGTCCCGGCATAGGGCCGAATGGAATACCGCGGAAGTCCATATCCAGTCCGGCTACAATGACGCGTATACCATTGTTGGCAAGCTGGTTGCATACATCAATCAGGCCGCTGTCAAAGAACTGGGCTTCGTCAATGCCCACTACATCTATCTCTGAAGTGAACAGCAGAATACTGGCAGATGAATCGATGGGAGTGGAGGCTATGGAATGACTGTCATGCGATACTACATCGGCTTCGGAATAACGGGTGTCTATGGCAGGCTTGAATATCTCTACGCGTTGTTTGGCAAACTTTGCCCGTTTCAGTCTCCTTATCAGCTCTTCGGTTTTGCCGGAGAACATGGAACCGCAAATGACCTCAATTCTTCCCCTGCGTTTGGTTTCCTGTATATGATCTTCTGAGAATAATACCATGCTTTCGAGTGTTATATTTAAGCGCAAAAGTAACACTTTTGTTTGCTTTCCGATATTTTTTCATTATTTATTTCTACATTTGTAGCGTTAACACGGACTGTGTAAAGGATATGCAAACCCTATTAAACGACATAGAATTAGATATTCAGGAATTGAAATGTTTGATGCAGGCCATTTCAAGTGATGCCAATCCGACATTGAAGATTGTGGCAAAACGGAATATCCAGCAGATGAAGGCACGCTTGGAGGCGTTGCAAGAACTGCTTGAGGAGGCGCCAACGGCTGTTGTGTCGCCCCTGGAGGAACCCCCTGCTGTTACTACTCCTTTGACCGAATCGGTTTCTCCGGTCGAATCGGTTATTCCTGATACAGTGAAGATGGTATGTGAGGAACCGGAAACAGTTCCTATTTTGGCAGAACGCATCAAGCCTGCCAAGGATTTGAAACATGCCATCAGTCTGAACGATTCATTCCGTTTTGTCCGCGAACTGTTCGCAGGCGATGCTGCACGGATGAATGAAGTGGTACGACGTTTGGGTGAGGCCCCTTCTTTGGACAAGGCTATGGATATTTTCGTTTCGGAAGTGCAGCCGGATGAAGAGAATGAAGCCGCTGTCGATTTTATGGAACTCCTCAAAAAATATTTCAGCTAAACAACCGATAAGTATGGGAAAACTTTATGTAGTGCCTACCCCGGTAGGGAATTTGGAAGATATGACATTCCGTGCTATCCGGATTCTGAAAGAAGTGGATTTAATATTGGCTGAGGATACACGTACTTCCGGCATATTGCTGAAACACTTCGAAATAAAGAATGTGATGCAATCTCACCATAAATTTAATGAACATAAAACGGTTGAAAGTGTTGTTAATAGAATAAAGGGGGGAGAAACTGTAGCTTTGATTTCGGATGCAGGTACACCGGGTATATCCGACCCGGGCTTTCTGGTGGTCAGAGAGTGTGTGCGCAACGGCATCGAAGTGCAATGCCTGCCGGGAGCGACAGCTTTTGTACCGGCATTGGTGGCTTCCGGACTGCCGAATGAGAAGTTCTGTTTTGAAGGTTTCCTTCCACAGAAGAAAGGAAGGATGACCCGTCTGAAGGCATTGGCCGAGGAGTGTCGTACCATGGTGTTCTATGAGTCTCCCCACAGATTGGTAAAAGCTTTGACGCAGTTTGCCGAACATTTCGGTGCCGAACGTCAGGCTTCTGTTTCGCGGGAAATCTCAAAGATGCACGAAGAAACGGTGCGTGGAACGCTTACAGAATTGATTGAACATTTCACGGCGAACGAACCGCGCGGTGAAATTGTGATTGTAGTAACAGGAATAGACGATTAAATAACTTCATTAACCAAACGTAAAACGAAAGCGTATGAAAAAGTTAGCAGTTTTAATTGTATGCGCGGCTGTAATGGCTTCGTGTGACAGCTTCTCTGGTGGCAGTAAGAACCAGCTGAAAGCTGAAAATGATTCTTTATTGATGGAACTGACTCAGCGTAATGCTGAATTGGACGAGATGATGGGCACTTTCAATGATATTTCAGAGGGATTTCGCCAGATTAATGCAGCAGAGAGCCGTGTGGATTTGCAGCGTGGTGCTGTGGCAGAAGGCTCTTTGAATGCCAAGCAGCAGATTGCGTCGGATATTGAGTTTATCCGTAAGCAGATGGAAGAGAACAAGGAACAGATTGCCAAATTACAGTCCATGCTGAAGAATAGTAAGAATAACTCTGCCCAGTTGAAGAGGGCTGTGGAGTCCCTGACTCAGGAGTTGGTGGCAAAGACCCAGCGTATCGAGGAATTGCAGGCTGAGCTGGCTTCCAAGAATATCCGTATCCAGGAACTGGATGCTGCCGTAACCGGTTTGTCTACTGAGAAAGAAGAATTGACTGCCGAAAATGAGGCGAAGGCTCAAACCGTTGCCGAACAAGATAAGGCACTCAATACGGCTTGGTTTGTATTTGGTACGAAGAAAGAGTTGAAGGACCAGAAGATATTGACAAATACCGGACTTTTCAAAAAAGGCCAGGTGCTGAAAGATTCTGATATCAACAAGGACTACTTTACACAAGTGGATATCCGTACGACAAAAGAGATTAAACTATACTCTAAAGATGCTGATATCTTGACTACTCATCCCGCGGGCTCTTATGCGTTGGAGAAAGATGATAAAGGACAGCTGACTTTGAAGATTACAAATCCGAAAGACTTCTGGAGTGTGTCCAAGTATTTGGTAATCCAGGTAAAATAACACTGTTATAGACTGATACAGAACGGACGCAGGTTATTGGAATTGATAATCTGCGTCTATTTTTATCTCTCTCTTTCCTTTAAATTATGGTATCCCAATATAAGAACCTGTTTTTTGACCTGGACGATACGCTTTGGGCATTTTCCCTTAATGCACGCGATACATTCGAAGAGATGTATCACAAGTATGATTATGACCGTTTCTTTCGTTCTTTCCAGCATTTCTATACGCTTTATCAGCATCGCAATGTAGAGCTGTGGGAAGAATACGGCAGAGGGCAGGTCAGTAAGGAAGAGTTGAACCGCCAGCGTTTTCTATATCCTCTGGAGGCAGTAGGGGCGGGGGATGCTGCTTTGGCCGAGGCTTTTTCTGATGATTTCTTTTCGGTCATTCCCACAAAAAGTCGGCTGATGCCGCATGCGTATGAGGTACTGGAATATTTGGCGGGGAAATATAACCTCTATATCCTTTCTAACGGTTTCCAAGAGTTGCAATGTCATAAGATGCGTTCGGCAGGCATTGACCACTTTTTTAAGAAGATTGTTCTCTCTGATGACATCGGTATCTTGAAGCCCTGGCCCGAAATTTTTCATTTTGCCCTTTCTGCCACACAATCCGAGGTGCGTGATTCTTTGATGATAGGCGATAGTTGGGAGAATGATGTGGCAGGAGCCAAAGGAGTGGGCATGCACCAAGTGTTTTATAATGTAACAGGGAAGGAAGAACTGCCTTTCCAACCGACTTATCATATCAGTAATCTGAAAGAATTGATGCAGATTTTGTGACATTGAAATTTTTAGTTGTACTTTTGTCTGCAGAAACGTATATTATACAGCTATGGACACAATCTTACCTTTCGCTTTACTTTGTTTTACCTCCTTCTTTACGTTGACAAACCCTCTCGGCACCATGCCGGTGTTTTTGACCATGACGCATGGAATGACAGACCGTGAACGGCAGTCGGTAGTATCGCGCGCCACTTTGGTTGCCTTTATAACAATTATGGTCTTTACGTTTGCAGGGCAGTTCCTCTTTAAGTTCTTCGGTATCTCTACCAATGGTTTCCGTATTGCCGGTGGAGTTATTATCTTTAAGATTGGCTTCGATATGCTGCAAGCCCGTTATACCCCAATGAAGCTGAAAGACGAGGAAATCAAGACTTATGCCGATGATATTTCCATTACTCCTCTTGGAATTCCGATGCTTTGTGGTCCTGGTGCCATAGCCAATGCCATTGTGCTGATGCAGGATGCCCATACCATTCAGATGAAAGGAGTTCTTATAGGAATGATTGCCTTTATTTATCTGATTACCTTCTTCATATTGCGTGCTTCCACGCGGTTGGTCAAAATCCTGGGTGAGACGGGAAACAATGTGATGATGCGCCTGATGGGACTTATCCTGATGGTTATTGCCGTTGAGTGTTTTGTCAGCGGAGTGAAACCGATATTGGTGGATATATTGAAAGAAGGAGGCATACCATCACTGGCACACGTTACGGCAATCAGCGTAAAGTATCCGTGGTAGGCGCTCAGTCTACGATGGATGTGAAAGACATTAAGATGCCTGCTGCAAGTCTGTCTTCTGCTATTTCCGGACGCATTGCCGGGGTGGTTGCCGTTCAGCGTAGCGGCGAACCCGGTCACGATGAATCGGATATCTGGATTCGTGGTTTATCTTCCTTGCTCGGACAGAGTTCCAGTCCCCTTGTGCTCGTTGATGGGGTAGAACGTAGTTTCAACAATATCGACCCTGAAGATATCGAATCGTTTACAGTGCTGAAAGACGCTTCCGCAACTGCAGTATATGGTGTACGTGGTGCCAACGGAGTCGTGATTGTGAAAACCAAACCCGGTAAAGTAGGCAAACCGCAGTTTAGTGTGGACTATTACGAAAGTTTTACCCGCCTGACCAAGAAAGTAGATATGGCAGATGCCTACACTTACATGGATGCACGCAACGAGGCGCAGATGAATACAAGCGGTACACTTAAATATTCGGCTGCTTATATTGAAGCGACAAAGAAGGCCAACGGTTTATTGCCGAATGACAATCCCCGATTGTATAATCCTTACCTGTATCCGGCCATCGACTGGGCAGATAACCTGTTCAATGACTGGGGACACAACCGTCGCGGGAATATTAATATCCGTGGTGGTGTACCTAATGCAAACTATTATGCTTCATTGAGTTACTACGGAGAAACCGGTATGACCCGCAACTTCAAGCTGGAGAACTACAATACTCAGATGAAGTATGACCGTTATAACTTCACCTCCAACCTGAATCTGAAGCCGACTTCCAAGACGACGGTTGATCTGGGTTTTTCCGGTTATCTGGGACAGGGACACTATCCGCAGAGCAGCACCAGTTCGCTGTACGCAGCCTGTATGGATGTGAATCCGGTTATTTATCCTTTGTTGCTGCCCAACGGTACCGTGTCCGGTATCAACTCACAGCAAAAGTTCAACCCTTACGGTCTGCTGGCTCGCGGAGGTTATTATGATGAATTTTCCAGCCAGTTAAATTCTAATATCCGCGTGAAGCAGGACTTGGATTTCTGGAAGTGGAGCAAAGGACTTTCCGCTTCTGCCATGGTAGCTTTCGATACTTACAATTCACGTAAGAGAAAGTATAACCGGAATGAACCGATGTACACCTTTGCCGGTAAAACGGATGAAAACGGAATCTGGATAGAAGACACCTTGTTTGATGAAGAAACAGGCGATTACCTCTACTCGGTGCTGAAAGAAGCGGATGGTAGCCTGTCACTTCAGACACCGGAGCAATGGAGCAGCCGCACGGTGTATACAGAAGCATCCTTGAACTATGATCGTAGTTTCGGTGCTCATCGGGTAGGAGGTCTGTTGCTTTACAATCAGAAAGTATATTGGGATTTGAATGCGACGGATGTCATTGGCGGTATGCCTTACAAGCAACGCGGTTTTGCCGGACGTGCTACTTATTCATGGAACGACCGTTACTTCGCAGAATTCAATCTCGGTATCAATGGTTCGGAGAACTTCAGTCCGGGCAAGCGTTATGGTGTCTTCCCTGCTTTTGGTCTGGGATGGGCAGTCTCCAATGAATCTTTCTGGAATCCGGTCCGCAAATACATTTCCTTCCTCAAATTCCGCTATACGGACGGATGGGTCGGCAGTGATACCGCAACAGGCAGACGCTTCATGTATCAGGGGGTGTTCACCGGTCTGACAGGAACCATGTTCGGAACCAATTATACAAGTGCCAACGGTTATGGAGAAGAAAAGTATGGTGTGAATGTCACTTGGTCTAAATCCAGAAAGCAAGACTTGGGTATCGATATCAAGTTCCTGAATGATAATCTGTCCTTTGTAGTCGACTTTTTCAAGGAACGTCGCGACAACATCTTCCTGCAACGCAGTACAATCCCCAGCTACGCCGGATGGATCGAAAACCCTTATGCTAATCTGGGTGTCGTAGAAAATAAAGGTATAGAGCTGGCGATGGACTATACACAACGGCTGGGTAAGAAGACATTCCTTACGGTACGTGGCAATCTGACTTTCAATAAAGACAAGATTATAGAGAACGACGAACCGCCGGTAGACTATCCTTGGATGGAGACACGCGGTACGAATGTAAATGCGACTTGGGGATTCATAGCCGATGGGCTCTTTACCAGTCAGGCGGAGATTGAAGACCATGCTACCCAGTTCGGGACAGTACATGTAGGCGATATCAAATACCGTGACTTGAACGGAGACGGGGTGATCGACAACTATGACAAGACCGTCATCGGACGCGGTGATGTCCCCAGAATCTATTACGGATTCGGTGCTGACCTACAGATCGGAGACTTTTCTATCAGCGCCCTGTTTCAGGGAACCGGACAGGCCGACCGCTATCTGGACGGCATTTGTATCAAGCCTTTCTGGGATGACGAAGGCCGTGACAATGTCTTTGCCAACATCCACGACCGCTGGAGTCCCGACGATCCGACCAATCAAGATGTGTTCTATCCGCGCATGTATGTCGGCAGTGACGCCAACACGAATAATGTTCAGAAAAGTTCGTGGTGGGTGAAAGACGTCAGCTTCCTGCGTCTGAAGCAACTGAACATATCCTATAATATACCGAAAAAGCTGCTGGACAGATGTTTCCTCAAAAGTGCAAGCGTCTACCTCATGGGTACGAATCTGCTTACCTTCTCTAACTTCAAGCTGTGGGATCCGGAGCTGAACTCAAGTAATGGAACAGCTTATCCGAATGTATCCAGCTATTCGGTCGGAGTCAAGTTTAGTTTTTAACCCTAAAGTCAAATAATCGTTATGAAGAATAGAATAAAACAATACCTGTTGGCTGCATCGATGTGTGTCGGACTGACTGCTTGCAGTGATTTCTTTGAACCGATTCCCGGTGTGCAGTTTGGACTGGACGAAACGTTTGCCTCCAAGCAAAGGACGGAAGAATATCTGAACAATGTATACAGCTACGTGCGTGAAGTGACAGATGCCATTCATCCGAACACCTACGGAGGTATCTTTACGGAAGCATCGTTGGACGGAGCAAACCGCTGGAACAAAACGTATGCGGAATGGACCAACGGCTCCTTTAACTCCGCTTCAGCTCAGGCAAGTGAATACTTTTCAAAGTACTATCAGGCAATAGCCAAAGCAAGTACGTTCATCCAGAACGTAGATAAATGTACAGAAGCCGCCGCCTCTACACGTGGAAAGTGGAAATCGGAAGCACGTGCATTGCGGGCATACTATTATTTTGAATTGCTGCGCCTTTACGGTCCCATTCCGTTGATTGGCGAAGATCCCATTCCTTTGGACGCTTCCTTGGAAGAACTGATTAAAGAACGTAATTCGGTAGATGAATGCGTAAACTTCATTGCTACGGAATTGCAGAGCGCCATTGATTCCGGCGATTTGCTCCAGAGAGCCGGAAAGGCAAACCTGGGACGTATGGATGTCGCCACTTGTATGGCACTCAAGGCAAAGCTGTACCTCTATTGGGCAAGTCCGCTTTTCAACGGAAATACGGATCAGGCGTCAGTCAAGAATAAAGACGGCAAACAACTTTTCCCTCAGACCGAAGATAACTCCAAATGGGCTCAGGCACGCGATGCATATGAACGGTTTATGACCTTCGCAACCGGACAGGGATACAAGCTGACCGAGGTCTATACGAATGGAAAACTAGACCCTTATGCTTCGTGCAGGGCTGCGGGCGAGTTTTTCACCACAACCTGGGAAGCTGTTGATGAACTGATTTTTGTGAAACTGAGAGATTTGTACGACTATACCTACTGGGTATGCCCTAAGTTTACCGACTTCCAGGATACCGATGTGACTGGCGGCGGTGGCTATTATACAACACAGGAAACGGTAGACCTGTTCTTTACGAAAGACGGACTGACCATCGAAGAAGATCCCGGCTATGACAAATTCGAGGGCATACCGAGCGCCAACAACTTCACATCCGGAAGATATTATGACCCCAATAACCCTTCCCGTCTTTACTTTGACGCCGATAAGTCCAAAGTGCTGAAACAGTGGAAAGACCGTGAACCGCGCTTTTATGTGAATATTACCTATAGCGGCTCTATCTGGCTGAACGAAGGTAAGTACAATGAGGAAATGCGCACAGACTTCACCAACGGTGCAAACGGAACCTGCGGCAAGTCCAAAGCCTCCGGCGACTGTCCGGATTCGGGATACTTGATCCGTCGGGGTGCGAAAGCTTCTAACAACAACGGCTCGAAACACTTCTCTCCGGTACTTCGTCTGGCAGATATGTATTTGGGATATGCCGAAGCACTTTGTATGTGCAGCGATCTCGACAATGCCCTGACTTATCTGAATAAAATCCGTGTCCGTGCAGGCATCCCCGAATATACATTTACCGCAACAGCCGGCAAAATAACCTGTCCGAAGACACAGACCGATCTGCTGAACCGTATCCGCCGCGAACGTCTGGTTGAACTAGTCTTCGAATGGAACCGCTATTTCGATGTGCGTCGCTGGAAAGTGGCGGAAGGACAGAATGACCCCGAACATTGGATCTATCCGGCATATCACACCGGAGGCGAAGGAGGCAAAGTATACGGTATGAATATGGACAAGGATTATCCGGCATTCTTCGAAAGGACCTCTTTTGAGACTCGTGTAGCATTTACGAAAAAGCAATATTTCATGCCGATACCTTATGATGACCTCCGTCGTATCCCGTCACTGGTACAAAACTTAGGATGGTAATACGATATTCGAACAATAACGCTTAAACAAGAAGATTATGAAACATTGGAAAGATATAGCTTTCGGGTTGTTTGTCTCACTGACACTGGCTGCCTGCTACGGTGAGGAAGACAGCTTCGCAACTCCTGACATCTATAAAGATTATCAGCCTGTACTGAAAGACGGGAATACCGTAGCCGGATACGCAGCTGCCCCTCTCAAAGAGGCGAAATATGATGAGGTGCTGAATGAACTTTACCTCACGTGGGACGGCAGTAACTCTGGCTGGGAAAAGAGAGATGAATATGTGGGAGTGGAAGTAGAATTCAACTCCCTGCTCTCCGGCAAAAAGATAAAGCGCGTCATGATCCCGAATGTCGGTGATTTTGGCAACCTGACTGTGAAAAGGCGGGATTATGGCAACGAGCCGACCACTCTGCGTCTGAGTAAATATCGTACAGTAGTGGTTACAGACCGTTACGGTGTAGAGGAACTTCGTTTCCGTTCTATCTACAAAGATGCCGACGGTGCCCGGCAGACAAGTGACTGGACGAATCTGAGCGATCAGGCGGATAAGTATGAACTTCAAGTGGATATGAACTATGCTGCCTGGCAGTATTTTAAAAACAGCCAGGCGACACAAGTTCAGATTTCCTTTGAGAGTGATTCGGAGATACGTCCCGTTTCTGCATTGTATAATCTGATAGGTAACGGAGACGAGGCTGCTACTCAGGAAGAGTTCCGGAAATGGTATTATATGGATTGTGCGGCTATGTCATTCGACCCCTATAATCTGGCTTTCGACCCTTACGGCAAACTGCGGGTCTTTATCAAGAAAGACCAGACCGGAGGAGCGTATGCGATAGATTACCCCACCCATAACGAAGGAAGAGGTATTGTTTATCCGGCTTCGGAAAGCAATCCGAACGATGCGTGGTGGAAACTGCCGGACATGCAGCATGTGTTTATGCACGAGATGGGACACTGCGTGCAGTGGATGCCCAAACAAGGAAAATATATCATGGAAGGTGTGCAGGATTGTGACCGACAGGGGTATCAGGAAGGATGGCCGGACGCTGTGAAAGTAGCGAGCAAAGGATATATTCTGGCTACGCAAAAAGAAGAGTATCAGGCCGCTATCGCCAAGTCTTACCGGAATCCGCAGAGTGATAAATACTTTGTCTGGCAGGTTGACTATAATACTTCCGGTGCTTTTATGAGCTGGCTGCGTCTTTATAATGGCGACTTCGTGCGTATGTTGCCGTGGACGGTGCTGATGGACGAACTGACCAACCAGTGGAGCCTGGAGGATGCGGTGAAGTATATCCTGAAGGAGAGCTACCCGGACCTTACGATGGAAGAACTCTGGAACGAATACAAGACAGAGGTGGAAGTGTTCCTGCAAAATAACTAATAGAGCAACCTTTAAAAAACAACTATGATGAAGAAAGTATTATTTGCATTAGCTGTGCTGTGCACGAGCTTTTGGAGTTGCAATACCTTGGATTTGAATGACGTGGGTTACGGAGATGGTGACCGTCTGAAGGCTTCCTCCGTTAAAGAAATATTGTATGGCACAGCCGATGGCTGTTGGAAAGCTGACTATCAGGGGCACGAGTTTTACTTCCAGTTTCATGAAGACGGAACAGTGACACTGGATTCGGACTTTCTGGAGATGGCGGTAGAAGGAAAAACATCATTCTCTGCCAAAGGCAAGGAAGTGGCACTGGATATTGAGAATTGCGATGTCCATCTGCAAAACCTGGGTAGTGAATTTGCAGATACCAAGTTTGTCGTATCAGAGATTCCGGCAGAAGGAGAGGCGCCGCAGCTGAACTTATACGGTGAATCTACCGGCAATACCATTGAACTGCAGCCGACTACACAGGCATACATCGATGGTAAAGTTGCTTCAAAAGCGGACTTTACCGAACTCTTTGAGAAAAACTTATTGGATAATCAGTCCATCTGTGACGCTTCCGGCAATTTGATCGGTTATTATGGCTTGGTACTGAATGGTGTCAATGATCTTTCTGTCAAGGTAATAACGATTGAAAACAAGGATGGAAGCGATGCGAACGGCCATACGCAATATTATGAATCTAAACTGACGAAAGAAGGGCAAATCTTCAAACTGGACACGCCGGTAGAACAGATTAAATCGGTGAACGGAGCCACTTATGCCTTCAAAGCCATTGATTGCACCGGTGATGCGGTGGCGGTAGACGGTATGTCAAATGTAACCCTGACCTCCAACAAGGGAGCGGTCAATGACTTCGACTATGTGACTTCCGGAGGAAAATTCACACTCGGAAAAGCGCAGGATCATGGTGCCGCTTGCGATGAAATATGGGCGGGAACAGGCGGACAGGCTACAAGCTCCGGTGGAACAATCGCCGATATAAATGCCATGAGCTATGATTTCGGATGGAGTGGAAGCGCGAAGCAAAGACCGCTCGTTATCTGGACATGGTGGTTTGCAAACCTCGCTTTCCCGAGCAGTGAAGAAGGAGCAAGCATCCTGATGAATAATTCCGATAAAGACCGTGTCTTGTTTAAGAACATATCCGGCAGCGGACAGACTTGCGGCGGCGGTACTCTTAACGCGACTGAAGTAGCTGAGATAAATGCCTACTGTAAAGACCTGATAGATACCTGGTTCAATGAGAAAGGGCTTTTTGTTGTTCGTCACGACCGTCAGAGTGCAGGAGATAAATTCTACATCTATCTTTTGTGTATCCGAGGACTGGCCGTTCCGACCATCATCAGTATGCTGGTCACTTCTTTCTATGTCATGGCCGACACCTATTTTG
>ENA-UPWR01000175-UPWR01000175.1-human-gut-metagenome-genome-assembly--contig:-NODE-175-length-12943-cov-45.173014_pt1 | contig 12943 bp, 8 predicted proteins | sample MGYA00250053_ERZ773382 | MGnify/ENA primary metagenome ERZ773382 (study PRJEB29103, sample SAMN06112029) | human gut metagenome | biome: human gut; feature: ankylosing spondylitis patient; material...
TTTTTCAAGCAGAAGACGGCATACGAGATAAAGGAATGTGACTGGAGTTCAGACGTGTGCTCTTCCGATCTCCTGCTCGAAGAGCTGCGCGAGGCGATCGTCGATTTCAAGCAGAGCGGCAAGTTCGTCGTCGCCTATAACGAAACCTACTCGCAGGGGCAGTATTACCTCGCCTCGGCGGCCGACAGGATTTACATGCAGCCCGAAGGAGCTATGGACTGGTCGGGCCTTTCGTTCAACCTGGCGTTTTACAAGGGGCTGCTCGACAAGCTCGACGTCAAGGCCGAAGTTTTCCGCCCCACGGCCTGCAAGTACAAGAGCGCCGTCGAGCCCTATATTCTTTCCAAGATGTCGGATGCCAACCGCGAGCAGATGCAGGAGCTGGTCAATTCGATGTGGAATACCATTGCCGCCTCGGTGGCCGAAGCACGCGGCATCGACCTGGAAACCCTGAACCGGATCACCGACAAACTGGAGGTTTCGCTGCCCGAGGATGCCCTCGAACACGGGTTCGTGGATAGCCTGCTCTACGAAGATCAGATGAACGACGTCTTTGCCGAGCTGGGCGTGCAGTCCGATTCCGACGGCCAATACAATTTCGTCACCCTGGGCGAATATGCGTTGCAGGTCAGTGCCGACCTCAAGAATATTTCGGCCGACCAGGTGGCTGTCGTCTATGCCGACGGCGCGATCGTCGACGGCGAGGGCTTCGGCCGCGAGGTTTACGGCAATACGCTGGCTGCGACGCTGGCCGGGGTGCGTGCCGACGAAAAGGTCAAAGCCGTGGTGCTGCGCGTGAATTCCCCGGGCGGCAGCGCATTGGCTTCGGATGTCATCTGGCGCGAAATGGAGCTGCTCAAGGCCGAGAAACCCGTCATCGTCTCGATGGGTTCCTATGCGGCCAGCGGCGGATACTATATCTCGTGCCCGGCCGATGTCATTGTGGCCGACAAACTGACCCTGACGGGTTCCATCGGCGTCTTCGGCATGTACCTCAATACCATCGACGCCCTGAAGAACAAACTAGGCATCACGTTCGACGCCGTGAAGAGCAACACCTCGGCAGGCATGGGCATGACCTCGCCTCTGACGCCTGCCGAAAGGGCTTCGATCATGCGCGGCGTGGATAAGGTGTACACTACGTTCACGAACCTCGTGGCGCAGGGGCGCAACCTGCCTGTCGAGAAGGTGCTCGACATCGCCGGCGGCCGTGTCTGGTCGGGCGACAACGCCCTCGGCATCGGCCTGATCGACACGTACGGAGGCCTGAAGACGGCCATCGCCATCGCTGCGGACAAAGCCGGGTTGGGTGACAATTTCCGGGTGACGGAGGTGATCGAGCAACCGACGGGTTTCGCGGCGTTCATCTCGTCGCTCAACGTCGGCATCCGCGAAGCCATGACCCGTTCGGAACTGGGAGTCATGATGAAGGAATACAAACAGGTGCAGGAAGCTGCTTCGCAGCAGGGGATCGTCATGTATTATCCCTTCAAACTCGAACTGCGCTAATTCCGGCCGGATGCCGGAACGATAAAAAGCGGCCTCTCGAAAAGGGGCCGCTTTTTATCGTTGCAGGGTTTCAAGGCCAGTGTGTCCGCGAAGCTGTCATCCGTGCCTGAAAAGGGGTTTGTCAGCCCTTGGCCGGGACTTTGGCCGCCGGATTTCCCCCCCCCGCCGAATCCTGCCCGCAGCGCATTTCATCCAGCTTGCGGCCTATCTCCTCGACCTGTTTCGCGTCGGGCGAAATGACTGTCGACCCGAACTTGCGCCGGTAGTCGCCCGGCGGGGAGCCGATGCGTTCGCGGAAGGCGCGGTTGAAATTCGAGATGTTGTAGAACCCGCAGCGCATACCGATCTCGGCGATCGGGTCGTCGGTCTCGACGATCATCTGTGCGGCGCGCACGATGCGGAAGCCGTTGAGGTAGTTCCACAGGTTCTGGTGGGTGTACTTTTTGAAAAAACGGCAGACCGAAGTCGCGGACATGCCTACTTCTTTGCCGATGTCTTCGAGCGAGATCTTACGTTGGTAATTGCCCTCCACGAACTGTACGATCTTGTTGATCCGGGCATTGCCGTCGGGTTGCATTTCGTAGTACGGGGCACCTATCGGCCCCGTTTCGTCCGGCCCAGCCGTGGCCAGGTCGTTGAGTATGTTCAGGAAAAGCGACGCCGATGCGAATCCCCGCAGCCCGGGCAGTTGCAGTAACCTGTCGCGGACGCGGTCTACGACGCTTTCGGCGAACCAGAGCCCGGCGACCGGCTGGCTCAGCATTTTCCGGATGGGGAGCATGGATTCCGTTTCGAATATCTGCCAGTTGGGCATGTCGCGGCTGAACTGCACGGCGACGGCCTCGCAATTGGTCTCCGCAAAGGCTTCGTCGCGTTTGTAACAGTGCGGTACGCGCGGGAAAATGATGATCAGGTCTTTTTCCGTGAAATTGTCGACCGATTGTCCGGTGACACGTGTACCCTTCACGTTCAGGGTCAGGCTGAGCATGTAATCCTCGTGGAAATGAAGGGGCGGATCGGTTTGTTTGTCAAACCAATACTGTGTGATGAACAAATCGTTGCCCGGCAACGGAGTGAGATCATTCAGGTGTTCGGTTCCGCTGGCTTCAAGCTGCTGTCCAGCAGCGATGCCAAGAAGGTCTACACCCAGACCACCGCTGCTGTCCTGCGCATGAAGGACTCCACCATGGAGACCGTCAGCAAGGTCCAGGAGCAGGCCGGTGACATCCTCGAGGATGCAAAGGCCATCAACGAGGCCCGCGCTGCCAAGGCTGAGGCTGAGGTCATCGAGGACGCTGCCAAGGCAGAGACCGCCGAGACCAACGAGTAATTTTGCAGTCTCTGAGCCGCCTGCGGGCGGCTCTTTTTATGGTTATTTTTTGCAATACGCAGAGGATATTCTGATATGAAATGTACTATTCTTCATGAGAGCCGCGGCCGCCTGCGGGTACACGTCTGCAATGTGCGGATGACCCTGCACCGGGCCGATGTGCTGGAAGCCTATCTGAACCACCACGACGCTGTGAGCAAGGCCAAGGTCTACGAGCGGACGGGCGATGTGGTGGTGTATTACACCGGTGCCCGCAGGGACGCCGTCGCCGCCCTGAGCACCTACCGTTTCGATGACCCCGAGCTGGACGCACTGGTCACCAGCGCCGACAGCCGCCGCATCAATCAGGAATATCAGGAAAAGATGTATAACCTCCTGGCAGGCCGAGTGCTGCGCCAGCTGTTCCTGCCCGCCCCGCTCAACGCCGCCTACACCGTGTTCCGCTCCATCGAGTTCCTCTGGAAGGGTGTGTGCTGCCTGTGGCGCCGCAAACTGGAAGTCGAGGTGCTGGATGCTTTGAGCATCGGCGTTTCCATCCTGCGGGGCGATTTTTCCACCGCAGGCTCCGTCATGTTCCTGCTCAACGTCGGCTCCCTGCTGGAGGAGTGGACCCGCAAGAAGAGCCTCGACGACCTGGCCCGCAGCATGGCCCTGAATGTCGATAAGGTCTGGGTCCGCGCACAGGGCAGCGAAGTGCTCATGCCGCTCACCAAGGTCCACCCCGGCGACGAGATCGTCGTCCGCTCCGGCAACATGATCCCGCTGGACGGCACCGTCATCGAGGGCGAAGCCATGGTCAACCAGGCCGCACTCACCGGCGAGTCCATGCCGGTGCGCAAGACCATCGGTGCCACCGTCTATGCCGGCACTGTGGTGGAAGAGGGCGAGTGCGTCCTGACCACCAAAGCCGAGGGCGGCGCAAACCGCTACGACAAGATCGTGGCCATGATCGAGGAATCCGAGAAGCTGAAGTCCAGCACCGAAAACCGTGCGCTGGCTCTGGCCGACCGTCTGGTCCCCTGGTGCCTCGGTGCTACCATCGTCACCTACGCCCTGACCCGGAACGCCACCCGCGCCATCTCCTGCCTGATGGTCGATTTCTCCTGCGCCCTCAAGCTCTCGATGCCGCTGGCCGTTCTTTCTGCCATGCGCGAGTGCGGCGCAAGCCATATCACCGTCAAGGGCGGCAAATACCTCGAGACCCTGTCCAAGGCCGACACCATCGTCTTCGACAAGACCGGCACCCTGACCCGCGCTACCCCCAAGGTGGTCAAGGTCGTCCCCTTCTCCGGCTGCAGCGAGAGCGAGGTTTTGCAGCTGGCCGCCTGCCTCGAGGAGCACTTCCCCCACTCGATGGCCAACGCCGTCGTCCGGGAGGCCAAGGAGCGCGGCATCTCCCACCAAGAGATGCACTCCGAGGTAGAGTATATCGTGGCCCACGGCATCGCCAGCCGCGTCAGCGGTGAGCGGGTCGTCATCGGCAGCCACCACTTCGTCTTTGAGGACGAGCACTGCACCATCCCCGAGGACGAGCGCGAGAAGTTCGATAACCTTGAGCCGGAGTATTCTCACCTCTATCTGGCCGCTTCGGGCCATCTGGCCGGCGTCATCTGCATCGCCGACCCGCTGCGCCCGGAAGCTTCCCGCGTGCTGCGCGCTCTGCGCGGCCTCGGCATCACCAACACCGTCATGATGACCGGTGACAGCGAGCGCACCGCCGCCGCCATCGCAAAGCAGGTGGGCGTGGACCAGTTCTTCGCCGAAGTCCTGCCCGAGGACAAGGCTGCCTTCGTCCAGAAGGCCAAGAGCGCGGGCCACACCGTCGTGATGATCGGCGACGGCATCAACGACTCCCCCGCCCTCTCTGCCGCTGACGTCGGCATCGCCATCAACTCCGGCGCTGCCATCGCCCGCGAGATCGCCGATGTGACCATCAAGGCCGACAGCCTCGAGGAGCTGGTCATCCTCAAGACCATCGCCAACTCCCTGCAGCGCCGTGTCAGCGCCAACTACCGCTTTGTGCTGACCTTCAACTCTGCCCTCATCGCGCTGGGGGCAATGGGCATCCTGCAGCCTGCGTCCTCTGCCATGCTGCACAACCTCTCCACCATCGGCATCAGCCTCAAGAGCATGACCAATCTCATCCCCGAGGAAAAGGCTCAGAAGGCTCTGGCAGAAAAGAACTAAATCAACTGCCACAAAAATACCGGCTGTGCTTAAAACACAGCCGGTATTTTTATGTTCAGATATTACTCAAGGCCGATCTGCCGGGCGTATTCTTCCAGCAGCTCCCGCTCGAGGAAGGGGGTCTTGACGCCCTCGCGGTCACGGTAGGTCTCATGGCCCTTGCCGATGACGGCGATGAGGTCGCCCTCCTGTGCGTGGTCAACAGCGTAATGCAGGGCGTCGAGGCGGTCGGGGATCTCCACGAACTTTGCGTCCGGGTTGCCCTTGTTCATCCCCACGCGGATGTCGGCGAGGATGTCTTCCACCTTCTCAAAGCGGTTGTTGTCCTCCGTGAGGATGGAGAAATCGGCCATCTTGGCACAAATTTCGCCCATGCCGTAGCGGCGCAGCTTGGAGCGGTTGCCGCCGCAGCCGAACACCACCACGAGGCGGTGGGGGGCGTAGGCCCGCAGGGTGGTGAGCAGGCTCTCGGTAGAGACTTCGTTGTGGGCGTAGTCCAGCAGGATGGTGAACTTCCTGCTGATGGGGACCAGCTCCACGCGGCCCTTGACCACGCAGCGGCTCAGACCTTCGTGGATGGCCTCATCGGGCAGGCCCAGCACCTTGCCCACAGTGAGAGCGGCCAGCGCATTGTAGACGCTGAACTCGCCGGGCATATTCACCTTGACGTCCATATCGTCCTTGCCGGAGACATGGAACCGGACGCCGAGGAAGTCGTGGGTGCGGAGCAGCTGGTAAGTACCGGCGCGGTAGTCGGCCTTCTCGCTGCAGCCGTAGGTCACAAGCTTGCAGGTGTGGCCTTCCAGCAGGGCCTCGGTGTTCTCGTCGTCGATGTTCACGACGCCGGTGGTGCAGCGCTTGAAAAGCTGACCCTTCCAGCTGCGGTATTCTTCAAAGGTCTTGTGCTCGCCGGGGCCGATGTGGTCGGGCGAGAGGTTGGTGAAGACGCCGATGTCGTAATGGATGCCCGCCACGCGGTCCATCATGAGGCCCTGACTGGACACCTCCATCAGCGCCGTATCGCAGCCGGCGTCCAGAAACTCCCGGAACGTCTTCTGCAGCTCATAGCTCTCAGGGGTGGTGTTGGCCGTCTCCTGATGGTGGCCGAGGAAGTAGATGCCGTTGGTGCCGATCATGCCCACTTTGCGGCCTGCGGCTTCCAGCACGCTCTTTATCATGTGGGTGGTGGTGGTCTTGCCCTTGGTGCCGGTGACGCCGATCATGGTCATCCGGCGGGAGGGATTGCCGAACAGGTTGCCGCTCATGAGCGCCAGCGCATAGCGGCTGCTCTCCACCTTCAGCACGGCAGCACCGGGGACGGTGGAAAGGTCGATGTCGTGCTGGACCACCAGCGCCGTCACGCCGTCGGCCACGCACTGGGCGGCGTAGTCGTGGCTGTCCCGCTGGGTACCCACGATGCAGACGAAAAGCCGGCCCGGGGCCGCCTTGCGGCTGTCGTAGATGATGTCCTCGATGTCAAGCTCAAGGCTGCCCTGCACCAGCGTATAGGACACGCCCTCCAACAGTTGTTCCAGTTTCATCGTTCAAATGCTCCTTATTGCTGTTCTGCCGCTGCGGCAGTGGGGTCTTCGGCGGGCGCGGCTTCCGCGCCCTCGGTATCGGGTTCGGTGTCGGAGGCTTCCTCCGGCTGGCTCCCGGTCTCTGCCTCCGCCGGGGCGGCAGGCTCTTCCGGGGCCGTCCAGCCCGAGGGCAGGGTCGGCTCGCCCTGTGCAAAGCGGAATTTGCGGCTGGAAGAGGCGCTCAGGTGGCTCAGATCCAGCATACCGGTGTCGGTGGGCGAGCAGCCCTTGCCGTCCTCGTTGAGCAGGACATACTTTGCCAGCCGGAGTTTGTAGTCCAGCTCATTCAGGGTACCCAGAAGCACGCTGATGCGGCCCTGATACAAGAACGCCATCTGCTCCGGGTCCTCGAACTCGATGCGGGTGACATCCGCCCCCAGCTCACTGCTGTCCAGTGCGGTCAGCAGAGTGTTCAGGGACTCGAGCCGCTTATCCGTGGGCGGTCCGGCCTCGCTGGATGCGGCGCTGTCAGACGCCGCGCTGCCCGAAGACGGGCCGGACGGTCCTGTCTCAAATTCCAGCTGTGTACCCGGCGTCGTGGATACCGGCTCGCCGCCGCAGAGGATGATAAGGTCCGGCTGGGCCGAATCCTTATCCAGTATCTTCAGCCCCGCAGAAAGGCTCAGCCAGCCCCCGGACGTCTGCATGGCGTAGACGGCAGCGGCCGCGTTGGTCCGCACCACTACGGTGTTAGGGTAATCCCGCTCCACCCGGATATTTTCCAGCAGCGGGAACTGCTTTTCCAGCGCAGCGGCCTTTTCGGCGGGGTCGAAGCTGAAGATGTTCTCCTCCGCGTGGACGCCCAGCGCCTGCAGGATCTCAGCGCTGGAATAGCCGCCCACCTCCTGCACCACCTCTCCATCGACCGCCACCTCCAAGGTGTTTATCTTGAAGAGCATGGTCACGGTGAGGTAGACGCCCACCCCGATGACGCAGAGCAGCAGCGCCAGCGCCGTCAGACGGCGGATGGCCCTGCGGCGGCGGACGGCGGCACGGGTCAGACGGCGCTTTTTTCTGCCCTCCCGCCGGGCCGGGCTGCGGAGGTTCGCCTCCGTGGGGCGGTAGCGCCCGCCGCTCTGGGGCCTCCGGGCGCTCTGGACGTTCTGGGGCCGCTGGCCATTGCGGGGGCGGCTCCCATTTGTGGGGTAGGCAGTCGTGTTCTGACGGGGCCGCTGGCTTCTCTGCTGGCCCTGACGGCGGCTCTGGCTCTGGTTATTGGGCCGTCGCGCCGTCTGCTGGGGAAACTGGATGCTGTTGTCCGCATATCCCGAGCTGTGGTTTTCGAACGTCACATTGCCGCCTGAGAAGTCCAGCGTCTGCTCCTGATAGCCCTGCGTCCGGCGGCGGTCCTGATTCGAGGGACGCCGGTCCTGCGTCCAGTCGTAGGCTTTGCGGGACTTTCCCTGCCGTCGGGCGCTGTTCTGCTGGATCGAACTGCTGGGGCGTCGGCTCTTGTTCCGATCCTGCTGCATGGTGCGGCGTCGCCTCCTTTCCGTCTGATTATTTTATCACAAGAGTGCTGCCGAATCAATCACGGCGTCTTGACCAGTTTCATCAGGGCGTCGGCGATGCGGTCGAGGCTGTCGTCCACCGAGAGGGTGCGGGCGTTCCTGCCCATGGCAGCCAGCCTGCCCGGCTCGGCCAGCAGGCCGGAGACGGTCGAGACCAGCTTCCCGCCGGTCAGATCCTTTTCCTCGATGACCACAGCGGCACCGGCCTTCTGCAGCTCCATGGCGTTGTAATACTGGTGGTTCTCCGCCACATTGGGGCTGGGGATGAGGATGGCGGCGCGGCCCTCGGCTTCCAGTTCGGCCAGTGTCAGCGCACCGGCACGGCTGATGACGAGGTCGGCAGCGGCCAGCAGCTCAGGCATATTGTTGATATATTCCTTCACCACGAGGCTCTCGCCGGGGGCAAAGCCTTTTTTCTTTTCGAGATTTTGAAACAGCTCCACGCCGTACTGTCCGGTGGCGTGGATGTGGAGCACAGGCTTGTGCTCTTTCTGCTCCCAGGCGCAGAGGTCGGCCACCACCTCGTTGACACGGCGGGCGCCGAGGCTTCCGCCGAAGGAGAGGATGACGGTGCGGTCACCGGCACCCAGCTGGGCGCGGATGGCGTCCCGCTCCCCTGCCTTCTCGAACACTTCAGGCCGCACCGGGTTGCCCACGACCTGCGTCTTTTCGGGCGCCCCCAGCTTTTCCACAGCGGCAGGCACGGCGGCGAACACGATGTCCACGTCCGGGGCCAGCAGCTTGTTGGTCACGCCGGGGAAAGCGTTCTGCTCGTGGATGGCGGTCCTGATGCCCCTCTTGGCGGCGCAGCGCACCACCGGGCCGGAGACGTAGCCGCCGCAGCCGATGACGAGGTCGGGCTGCACTTCCTTCATCATGGCCCGGGCTTTCGGGCCGGAGAGGGCCAGGTTCCAAAGGGTGATGATGTTCCGCTTGATGTTGTTCAGGGAGAGCCTGCGCTGGAAACCGGTGATCTCGATGTGGTGGAAGGGGTAGCCCGCCTGGGTCACAAGGCGGTATTCCATCCCCTCCTTCCGGCCTGCAAAGTGTATCTCGGCGGACGGGTCGGCCTTTTTGATGGCTCCCGCGATGGCCAGAGCCGGGTTGATATGTCCGGCAGTGCCGCCGGCTGCGATCAGTACACGCATGGTGATCTCCTCCTTATCTGGATGTGCTCAATATCCCATGTTGGGGTCGAGCCGGATGGTGTTGTCGGACTTTTCTTTTTCCTTCTGTTCCCGCTGGGCGCGGAGATTCTCCCGCTCGAGGCGGGCGCGCTCGCCCCCCCGGCCGATGTTTATCATCACGCCCATCTCGGCCAGCAGCAGGATGAGGCTGGTGCCGCCGGAGGAGAAGAAGGGCAGCGAGATGCCGGTGTTGGGCAGGGTGTTGGTGACGACCGCGATGTTGCAGAACACCTGCCACGCAATTTGGGCCATGATGCCGATGCCCACCAGTGTGCAGTAGCGGTTCTCGGCGTGGAAGGCCAGCCACAGCCCCTGCACGAGGAAGAGCACGAAGAGCAGGATGACGATGACGGCACCCACAAAGCCCAGCTCCTCGCACACGACGCTGAAGATGAAGTCGTTGGTGCTCTCGGGGAGCCAGAGCTGTTTTTCGATGCTGTTGCCGAGGCCGAGGCCGGTGACACCGCCGGAGCCGATGGCGTAGAGGCTCTGCAGGGTCTGGTCGGTCATCTTGCTCAGGTCGTGGGTCCAGCCGTCCAGACGGCTCTGTAAGTACGGGATGGAGTCGATGCGCTCCAGCACGGTGCGGAGCAGCAGCACAGCGGACGCGCCGCCCGCCCAGGTGATGATGCCGCCGCTGCCGCCCAGCAGCAGGATGGTGCCGCAGATGGCCGTCGTAAGGACGATGCCGGACATATGCGGCTCAAGCATGAGCAGAAACACCACAGGGATGAGGGGCAGCAGCGGGACGATGAGTTCCCGCACGATGCGCTGATAGAGCCACTGGCCTGCCGGGACGCGCCGCCCGGAGGCGGGGTCCAGCTTTTCCAGATGGGGCGCTTTCGCGGCCAGATGGGCCGTGAGCAGGATCATCTCAAACTTTGCGATCTCCGATACCTGAATAGTGAATCCGATGCGCAGCCAGCGGCGGCAGCCGTTGAGGGGCGCACTGAACAGCACTGCGATGAGCATCACGATGCAGACGACATAGCCCGGCCCGACCATCCTGCGCAGAAAGCGGTGGTCGATGCGGGAGAAGAGCAGCATGACCGCGAGGCCCAGACCCAGGCAGAGCACCTGCGACTTGATGTAGTAGAAGCTGTCGCCCATCCGCAGGTAGCCCGTGGTGTAGCTGGCACTGAACAGCATGATGAGTCCGAACACGATGATGACTGCCAGCGTCGCCAGCCAGTTGATGAGCACCTGCGGCCAGGGGCCGGGGCTCGACAAGATGGCAAAGGACTCAGACTTTTTTCTCCGGATGGTCGCCATCCGCATTCCCTCCTTATCGGGTCCCGGCTCAGCTGGCCCGCGCCGCCTGCAAGGTCAGCGCAAGGCCCAGCATCGCCAGGACTCCAAAAATATAAAAGATATTCACCGGGTCAAAGCCCCGCTTTTCCAGCCAGCGGTGGAGCGGCGCGGTGCCGAACAGCTGCCGCCGCCCGCCGGAGGCTTTCCAGACGATGATCTGCAGAGCCACCATGCTGCCCTCCAGCCAGTAGGGCAGGGCCAGCGGGAGCGTCAGCCCGGGCCAGCCGACGCTCAGCGGCACACAGCCCAGCGCACCGGCTAAAAACTGGCATCCCACTGCACCGGGGCGGAGCTTTGCGGGGTAGAAATTCCAGAGCAGAAAGGCCATCAATGCCCCGGCCAGCGCTGCCGGGAGGACACCCAGCGGGAACCAGCCCAGGAGGGTCATCGCCGTCATGAGACCCAGCATGGCGATGAAGGCGCAGCCGCAGACCGTGCCGTCCATGCCGTCGGCGGTGCGGGCGCTCTCGGCCAGCGCCACTAAAATCGCCAGCCAGACCACCGGGGCCAGCGGCCCGAGGGTGCAGTAGCCGACGCCCGGCAGGGCCAGCCCGTCGGGCAGGCAGTGGTTCAGCCCCAGCAGGGCCAGCACCAGCGTGCCGGAGGCCGCTTCCAGCGCCAGCCGCACCGGGCGGCGCAGCCCCAGCGGCGACCGATGCCGCAGCCGGACCAGATCGTCCGCGAGGCCCACGGCCCCGAAGCAGAGCGCCCCGAACAGGGCGATGAGCAGCCGGGTGGTCAGCAGGCTCTCGGTCCCCAGCAGCTCCGGCTGGGCGACACAGGCCGCTGTCCAGCCGACGCCCACCGCCGCCAGCGTCCCCACCATCAGGCAGAGCCCGCCCATCGTGGGCGGCTCATTTTCCTCCTGCCGGACGCGGAATGCCCGCAGCAGCGGCGTCATCAAATTCCCGAGCGCCGCCGTGAGGACGAACCCCAGCGTTGAGGCGACGATCAAGGCAAAACGAATCATAATAACGATACTCCAAGTATTTTACTTTGCGCAGACGGGATAAAACAGGGCCAGTGCCTTTTCCAGTGCCATGCCCCGGCTGGCCTTCACCAGCAGAGCGTCGCCCGGGGCCATCCGGGCCAGCAGAGCGTCTGCAGCCTGCTGGTAATCCTCAGCGTGGACGACGTCGGCGAGGCCCGCGTCCTTTGCGGCCTTTGCCGTCCGTGCGGCCTCGGGGCCGTAGGTGACAAGGGCGGTCAGCCCGGCCTCTGCGGCCTGACGGCCCAGCTCTTCGTGGGCGGGCGCGCTCATCCCGCCCAGTTCCAGCATATCGCCCAGCAGAGCGAAGCGGCGCTTGCAGGGGTACTCTTTGAACATCGCCAGCGCAGCCTTCATGCTGTCGGGGTTGGCGTTGTAGCAGTCCTCGATGACGTCCATGCTGCCTGCGTGGACCACCTTCTGGCGCATACCGGTCTGCTCGAAATCGGCCAGACCCGCGATGACGCCCTCGGGCGCGAGGCCCAGACGGGTGGCGGCGGCGTAGGCGGCCAGCGCATTCGCCACGTTGTGACGGCCCATGGCCGGGATGGTCACCTCATAGCGGCCTGCATTTTTATCGCAGAGGGTGAAGGCCATGCCGTCGCCCTCCTGCTGGACATCGAGGGCACAGACGTCGGCGTTCTCGTCGCCGAGGCTGAACCACACGGGCCGGACATGGGTGGGCAGCGCAGCTTTGCGCAGGAAGGGGTCGTCGCCGTTGAGCACGAGGGGCGAACCCTCGGCAAGGCCGGCGCAGATCTCCAGCTTCGCCTTGCAGATGTTCTCCTGACTGCCCAGATTGCCGATGTGGGACACGCCGATGCAGGTGATGATGCCCACATCGGGGCGGGCGCACTTTGCCAGACGCTCGATCTCACCGGCGTGGCTCATGCCCATCTCCACGACAGCGTACTCCGTATCCCTGCCGATGCGGAAGATGGTGCGGGGCAGGCCCAGCTCATTGTTCTGGTTGCCCTCGGTCTTGATGGTATTGCCAAAGCCCGCGATGGCGGCGTAGGTCATCTGCTTGGTGGTGGTCTTTCCCACGCTGCCGGTGACGCCCACCACCTTCGGGTGGAACTGGCTGCGGTAGTTTGCGCCCATGACCATCATGGCATGGTAGCTGTCGGGGCTGATGACCGCCCGTTCAGCCGGGACGCCCTCCACCGGGTGGTTGAGGACGACGTAGGCCGCGCCCTCTTCCAGCGCCTTGGCCGCGAAATCGTGGCCGTCGAAGCGCTCACCGGGGAAAGCCACAAAGACGCAGCCGGGGCAGACCTCGCGGCTGTCGGTGGTCACGAGGCCGATGGGCTGGCTGTCGGCGAAGCCTTCGGGGGCAA
>ENA-UPWR01000179-UPWR01000179.1-human-gut-metagenome-genome-assembly--contig:-NODE-179-length-12886-cov-23.289094_pt1 | contig 12886 bp, 10 predicted proteins | sample MGYA00250053_ERZ773382 | MGnify/ENA primary metagenome ERZ773382 (study PRJEB29103, sample SAMN06112029) | human gut metagenome | biome: human gut; feature: ankylosing spondylitis patient; material...
CCATGGTGCTGACTATCGGCCCCTCACCTCTCTCCTGCCACGCTCCCGCCCGCCGCATAAGGCGCGGGAACCCGGTCGCTCTCCTTTTTCCGGCTGCAATCCTGCCCGTCGCCTCGTGCGGCGGGCTTTTTTGTCGCCGGGCGGCTTTCCCCGGCGGGACCCTCCTTCGGCGGTTTTCTCCGGCGGCTGCGGACGCCCGCTTTTGTACGATAATTCCCCGATGGTGTCATTTCAGCATGTGAACCTCCTTTTTTCCTTACGAATTTTTCAGTTTTGTCCGGGTTTTTCTTATCTTTGAAAAGAAGAATCAATATAACCGCACAACATATGGAAAAGCGTATCGTGGAATGCGTCCCCAACTTCAGCGAGGGACGCGACAAGGCAGTAATCGGCCGGATCGTATCGGCCATCGAAACCTCCGGGGGCGTCAAAGTGCTGGACGTCGATCCCGGCGAAGCGACCAACCGCACCGTTGTCACGTTCGTCGGCTCGCCCGAAGCCGTCGTCGAAGCGGCTTTCGCGGGGGTGAAAAAGGCCGCCGAGCTGATCGACATGCGCAAACACAAGGGGGCGCATCCGCGCATGGGCGCTACGGACGTGCTGCCGCTGATCCCGATCGCGGGCATCACGCTCGAAGAGTGCGCCGAACTGGCCCGCAAACTGGCCGAGCGTATCGCCGGGGAACTGCATGTCCCGACCTATTGTTACGAAGCCGCGGCGTTTACGCCCCGGCGACGCAATCTGGCCGTCTGCCGCGAAGGGGAATACGAGGCGCTGCCCGAAAAGCTGGCGCACGAGGAGTCGGCGCCCGATTTCGGGGCGCGTCCGTTCGACGAGGGGGTAGCCCGCACGGGCGCCACGACCGTCGGTGCGCGCGATTTCCTGATCGCCGTGAATTTCAACCTCAATACCACCTCCACGCGCCGCGCCAACGCCATTGCGTTCGACGTGCGCGAGAAGGGGCGCCCCGTGCGCGAGGGCAATCCCGTCACGGGCAAGGTCGTAAAGGATGCCGCCGGCAATCCCGTCATGCAGCCCGGCACACTTCCGGCCACGAAGGCTATCGGTTGGTTCATCGAGGAATACGGCATCGCACAGGTGTCAATGAACATCACCGACATTGCCACCACGCCGCTCCACGTGGCCTTCGACGAGGTGTGCCGCAAGGCCGACGCCCGCGGCGTGCGCGTCACGGGCACCGAAATCGTCGGGCTCGTCCCCAAACGTGCGCTCATCGAGGCCGGGAAATATTTCCTGCGCAAACAACGCCGTTCGACGGGTATCGCCGAGCAGGAGATCGTCCGTATCGCCGTCAGGTCGATGGGGTTGGATGACCTCAAACCTTTCGACCCCGCCGAGAAAGTAATCGAATATCTGCTTGAAGCGGAGGATAAGCAAAAACGGCTTATCGACATGACCTGCAAAGGGTTTGCCGAAGAGACAGCGAGCGAATCCCCGGCACCGGGCGGCGGCTCGGTCGCGGCCTACATGGGAGCGCTGGGCGCAGCCCTCGGCACGATGGTCGCCAACCTCTCGTCGCATAAGGCGGGGTGGGACGACCGCTGGGAGGAGTTTTCCGATTGGGCCGACCGGGGACAGGCGTTGCTCGGGGAGTTGCTGCACCTCGTGGACGAGGATACGGCGGCGTTCAACCGCATCATGGCCGTCTTCGCCATGCCCAAGTCGACGGACGAGGAGAAGGCCGCCCGCAGCGCGGCCCTGCAGGAGGCGACGCTCTATGCGACGCAGGTGCCCCTGCGGACGATGAAGACGGCCTTCGGGGTTTTCGAAATCGTGCGTGCCATGGCAGCCGTCGGCAACCCCAACTCGGTGTCCGACGCGGGCGTCGGGGCGCTGGCCGCCCGCAGCGCCGTGCTGGGCGCAGGCCTCAATGTCCGGATCAATGCCGCCGGGCTGAAAGACCGTGCCGCGGCCGATGCGCTCGTGGCCGAAGCCGACCGCCTTGCGGCCGAGGCCGAACGGGCCGAGCGCGAGGTGTTGGAGATAGTAGCAAGTAAAATCTGAGCGATATGACACTGCAAGAGTTCCAGAATGACATCCGCGCGGGCATTCCCGATCGGCTGCCCGCCGCTAAACCCTATGACAAACAGATCAACCACGCGCCCAAGCGCAAGGGGATACTCACGCCCGAGGAGGAGGTGCTGGCGATCCGGAACGCACTGCGTTATTTCCCCGCGAAGCACCACGCCACGCTGGCCAGGGAGTTTGCCGAGGAGCTGCGCAAATACGGGCGCATCTACATGTACCGCCTGCGCCCCGACTACGAGATGTATGCGCGGCCGATCGACGAATATCCCTGCCGCTGCCGCCAGGCCGCGGCTGTGATGCTGATGATCCAGAACAACCTGGACAAGGCCGTGGCGCAGCATCCCCACGAGCTGATCACCTACGGCGGCAACGGCGCCGTGTTCCAGAACTGGGCGCAGTACCGCCTGACGATGAAGTACCTGTCGGAGATGACCGACAGCCAGACGCTGGTGATGTACTCGGGGCACCCGCTGGGGTTGTTTCCGTCGCATCCCGATGCCCCGCGCGTCGTGGTGACCAACGGCATGGTGATTCCCAACTATTCGAAGCCCGACGACTGGGAGCGCATGAACGCCCTCGGGGTGTCGCAGTACGGCCAGATGACGGCCGGCTCCTATATGTATATCGGCCCGCAGGGGATCGTCCACGGCACCACCATCACGGTGATGAACGCCGCGCGCAAGCGTTTCTCCGGCGGCCGCAATGATGCCCGGGGGATGCTTTTCGTCTCCTCGGGGCTGGGCGGCATGTCCGGGGCGCAGCCCAAGGCGGGCAATATCTCGGGCGTGGTGAGCGTCATCGCCGAAATCAACCCCAAGGCGGCGCAGAAACGCTACGAGCAGGGATGGGTCGACGAGATGTACGATTCGCTCGACGCCCTGGTTCCCCGTATCCGCGAGGCCTGCCGTGCCCGCGAAGTGGTCTCGATGGCCTATGTGGGCAACGTCGTCGACCTTTGGGAGCGTCTGGCGGCCGAAGAGATCCCCGTAGACCTGGGTTCCGACCAGACCTCGCTCCACAACCCCTGGGCGGGCGGCTACTACCCCGTGGACGTAAGCTACGAGGCTTCGAACAAGATGATGGCCGAGGAGCCCGCCCGCTTCCGCGAGTGCGTGCAGGAGTCGCTGCGCCGCCAGGTCGACGCCATCAACAAACTCACCGCGCGGGGGATGTATTTCTTCGACTATGGCAACGCCTTCCTGCTGGAAGCCTCGCGCGCCGGGGCTGCCGTGATGGGCGAGGGCGGCCGTTTCCGTTATCCCTCCTATGTGCAGGACATCATGGGGCCGATGTTCTTCGACTACGGCTTCGGCCCGTTCCGCTGGGTCTGCACTTCGGGCAGCCCCGAAGACCTCGAGCTTACCGACCGCCTCGCCGCCGAAGTATTGGAGGAGATCCGCGCCACGGCGCCTGCCGAGATCGCCGGGCAGCTCGACGACAACATCCACTGGATCCGCGAGGCCGGCCGCAACCGGCTGGTCGTCGGTTCGCAGGCGCGCATCCTCTATGCCGACAGCGAGGGGCGCACCCGGATCGCACAGGCCTTCAACCGGGCCGTTGCCGACGGGCGCCTCTCGGCTCCCGTCGTGCTGGGCCGCGACCACCACGACGTGTCGGGCACCGACTCGCCCTACCGCGAGACGTCGAACATCTACGACGGCTCGAACCTCACGGCCGACATGGCCGTGCAGAACGTCATCGGCGACTCGTTCCGCGGCGCCACGTGGGTGTCGATCCACAATGGCGGCGGCGTGGGCTGGGGCGAGGTCATCAACGGCGGCTTCGGCATGGTGGTCGACGGCTCGGAAGATGCCGACCGCCACATCCGGGAGATGCTGCTGTGGGATGTCAACAACGGCATCGCCCGCCGCAGCTGGGCGCGTAACGAGGGTGCCATGTCGGCCATCCGCCGCGAGATGGAACGCACCCCCGGCCTGCAGGTCACGCTGCCCAATGTCGCCGATGAGGAATTGATACGTAATATATTGAAAGAAAACGAATAAATCCCTATCACTTCACATGGAACATCACCATATCTCCGCGGAGCACCTTTCCCTTGCCCGCATCCGTGAAATCCTCGAACGGCACCTTCCCCTGGCACTGAGCGACGATGCCCGGACTCGCATCGTCCGCTGCCGCGAATACCTCGACCGCAAGATGGAAAACCCCGAGCGGCCGGTCTACGGCATCACCACCGGATTCGGTTCGCTGTGCGACATTTCGGTGGGCTACGACGAGCTGGCGCAGTTGCAGAAGAACCTCGTGATGTCGCATGCCTGCGGTACCGGCGAGCGGGTGCCTTCCGAGGTCGTGAAGCTGATCCTGCTGCTCAAGATCCAGTCGCTCTCCTACGGCCATTCGGGCGTGCAGCTTGCGACCGTGGAGCGGCTGATCGACTTTTTCAACAACGACCTCCTGCCCGTGGTCTACCAGCAGGGTTCGCTGGGCGCATCGGGCGACCTGGCGCCGCTGGCGCACATGAGCCTGCCGCTGCTGGGGCTGGGCGAAGTGGAATACAAGGGGGCTGTGCGCCCGGCTGCCGGCGTGCTCTCCGAGCTGGGGTGGCAGCCGATCGAGCTCCAGTCCAAGGAGGGGTTGGCGCTGCTCAACGGCACGCAGTTCATGAGCGCCTACGGCGTCTGGGCTTTGATCCAGTCCCGCCGCCTGAGCGAGTGGGCCGACCGCATCGGGGCGCTGTCGCTCGACGCTTTCGACGGGCGCATCGAGCCTTTCTGCGACGAGGTGCACCTGATCCGCGCCCACCGCGGACAGCTCGCCACGGCACGGAACATCCGGCGCCTGTTGGAAGGCAGCCAGCTGGCCGCACGCCCCAAGAAACACGTACAGGATCCCTATTCGTTCCGCTGCATCCCCCAGGTGCACGGGGCTTCGAAGGACACCATCGACTATGTCGAGAGCGTACTGACGACCGAGATCAACAGCACCACCGACAACCCGACGGTCTTCCCCGACGAGGACATGGTCGTCTCGGCGGGGAATTTCCACGGCCAGCCTATCGCGCTGGCGATGGATTTCCTCGCCATAGCCCTCGCCGAGCTGGGCAACATCTCCGAGCGGCGCACCTATAAACTGATTTCGGGCGCCCGGGAACTTCCGAAGTTCCTGGTCGCCAACCCGGGGCTGAACAGCGGTTTCATGATCCCGCAATACACCGCGGCGTCGATCGTCAGCCAGTCCAAAGGGCTGTGCATGCCCGCCTCGGTCGACTCGATCCCCTCGTCGCAGGGGCAGGAAGACCATGTGAGCATGGGCTCCAACGCCGCCACCAAACTCTACCGCGTGGTGCTCAACACCGAGCGGGTGTTGGCCATCGAGCTGTTCAATGCCGCGCAGGCGCTCGACTTCCGCCGTCCGGCGCGTTCCTCCGCAGCGATCGAACATATGGTCGCCGAGTACCGCAAGCGGGTGCCGTTCATCGACAACGACTCGGTGATGTACCCCCATATCGAATCCTCCATCCAATTCCTCCGGACACTATGAGGCTGCTGGTAAAGAACATCGGTACGATCGTCGGGATCGAGACCGCCGGCCGCCTCCGCCTGTGCGGCGGGGAGATGGATCGGCTGGAGACGTTCGACGATGCCTGGCTGCTCTCCGACGACGGGCGTATCGCAGCCTTCGGGAGCATGGATTCGCTGGGCGAGATGGCCGCGGACGAGGTGGTCGACGCCGGGGGCGGGATGCTTTTCCCGTCGTTCTGCGATTCGCATACGCACCTGGTCTATGCCGGGAGCCGCGAACAGGAGTTCCTCGACAAGATCAACGGCCTGACCTACGAGCAGATCGCCCGCCGCGGCGGGGGCATCCTCAATTCCGCCGACCTGCTGCACCGCACCTCCGAAGAGGAGCTCTACCGCCAGGCGATGGGGCGTATCCGCGAGATCGCCGCCATGGGGACGGGTGCCGTGGAGATCAAGAGCGGCTACGGGCTGACTACGGCCGACGAGCTGAAGATGCTGCGCGTCATCCGGCGCATCCGCGAGACGGCGCCGCTGGCTGTGCGCGCCACGTTCCTCGGGGCGCATGCCGTGCCGCGCGCCTACGTAGGACGGCAGGAGGAGTATGTCGATCTGGTCTGCAACGAAATGCTGCCTGCGGTGGCGGCCGAAGGGCTGGCCGATTTCGTCGACGTGTTCTGCGACGAAGGGTTCTTCACCGTGGAGCAGACGGCACGCATCATGAAGGCCGGGCGCAAGCTGGGCATGCGCGCCAAGATCCACGCCAACGAACTCGCCGTCTCGGGCGGCGTGCAAGTGGGCGTGGAGTACGACGCCCTGTCGGTCGACCACCTCGAACGCATGGGTGGGCCCGAGATCGACGCCCTGCACGGCACGGTGACCTCGCCGACGATGCTGCCCGGCGCGGCATTCTTCCTCGGGATGAGCTATCCGCCGGCCCGCGAAATGATAAATGCCGGGCTGGGCGTGGCGCTGGCTTCGGACTACAATCCCGGTTCGTCGCCCTCGGGCAACATGCGCATGGTCGTGTCGCTGGCATGCATCCGTATGCGGATGACCCCTGCCGAGGCCATCAATGCCGCGACGCTCAACGGGGCCTACGCCATGGGGCTTAGCCGTGACTACGGCTCCGTCACGGTCGGCAAGGTCGCCAATTTCTTCCTCACGGTGCCGATGCCTTCGGTGGCGTTCATGCCCTATGCCTATACCACGCCGCTCATCAGCCGCATATTCCTGCGCGGCGAGGGGGTCGTGGCGTAATATTTGACGGGAGAGCCGTATGAGATTGTTGGTTCTGATCATTGGCCTGGCGCTTGCCGGGGCCGTAAAAGCACAGGATATGAAGCCGTTGACACCGGAAGAAAGACGTGTGATCGTCGACAAGGGTACCGAAGCGCCTTTTTCGGGCCGTTATTACAAGCATCGCGGAGAGGGGGTTTACCGTTGCCGCCAGTGCGGTGCGCCGCTGTACCGTTCGCAGGACAAGTTCGATGCCGGGTGCGGCTGGCCGAGTTTCGACGACGAAATCCCCGGTGCCGTGAGGCGCACGACGGATGCCGACGGCCGGCGTACCGAAATCACTTGTGCCCGCTGCGGCGGACACCTGGGACATGTCTTTACGGGCGAAGGCTTTACGCCCAAAAATACGCGCCACTGCGTCAACTCCGTCTCGCTCGTGTTCGAACCCGGAGGGGAAGCTTCCTCCGGGGCCGAAACGGCCGTAAAACCCGCGGTTTCCTCCCCGGAATCCGAAGGCCGGACTGCCTCGCAGCCCGAAAAGCAGACGCAGCAGCCCGGAACCCAATTCGGGAGTCCCGGCGCTCAGGCGTCCGGGGCTGACTCGACGTCGGCCGCCGCCCGGCCGGGGGACGGGATGCCGCCCGCAGGGCAGGCCGCGGAGCGTGGCGCGACGGCGATCTTTGCCGGAGGTTGTTTCTGGGGCGTGGAATATATGCTTTGGAAAGTGCCCGGAGTCCTGAAGGTCGAGTCGGGCTACATCGGCGGCACGACCGAAAATCCCACCTATGAAGAGGTATGCAGCCACCGTACGGGACATGCCGAAGCCGTACGTGTGGTATTCGATCCTGCAAAGGTGTCCTACGAGACGCTGGCACGCCTGTTCTTCGAAATCCACGACCCGACCCAGGAAAACGGGCAGGGCCCCGACCTCGGCGACCAGTACCGTTCCGAGATATTCTACACCTCGCCCGCCCAGCAGGCGACGGCCGAGAGGCTCATCGCCGAGTTGCGGCGCAAAGGCTACGACGTCGTGACGCAAGTCACCCCTGCGGGCCGTTTCTGGCCCGCCGAGGATTACCACCAGCGATACTACGAGCGCAAGGGTACGCAGCCGTACTGCCACGCCTATACCAAGCGGTTTTGAGCCTGCGCCGGACTTGCCGTCGCATTGCGCCCGCCGCCTCCGTAAGGGCATTTCCGATTCCGATACGATTGTAAGACACCCCGCCTCACAGCGGGGTGTCGTGCCGTTCGGGCGTAATCCCGGCCAGGGGCGATACGGGGCCTCGGCGCCGAAGGGTTCTGAAAATCCGCTGCGACGAAACGCTCCCGGCCGAGGACAGATTGCCTTTCGGCCGTGGATTGGTTGCCTTCCGTCCGTGGACAGGCTGCCTTCCGGCTGTGGACAGGTCGCTGTGTTTTAGGCCGTTGCCGCGTGCAAAGCCTATTCTTCGGTGAGTTTCCCGATCTCGCCCTGCATGATATGGGGCAGATTTTCGCGGATTTTCCCGATGGGCCAGTCCCACCATCGCAGTTCCTGCAACCTGGCTACGGTGTCCGCGTCGAAACGCCTGCGGATCTCCCTGGCCGGCACGCCGCCGACGATGGTGTAGGGCGGGACATCCCTGGTGACGACCGCCCGCGCCGCGATCACCGCGCCGTCGCCGATCCTCACACCGGCCATGACGACCGCTTCGTACCCGATCCATACGTCGTTCCCGATTACGATGTCGCCTTTGTTGTCCCACGCCGCGGCGACATCCTTCCTGTCCAGCCCCCACTCCTCGAAAAAGAGCGGGAACGTATAGTTGGCCAGCGATCCCAGCGTGTGGTTGGCACTGTTGAACAGGAACTTGGCGCCGCACGCTATCGAACAGAACTTGCCGATCACCAGCCGGTCGCCGTTGACGGGGTAGTGGTACAGGACGTTGTTCTTTTCGAATTGCGTCGGGTCGTTCACGAAATCGTTGTAGATCGTGTAGTCCCCGACCTCGATCATCGGGTTGCCGATGACCGTGTTCAGGTAGACCGTCTGCCGGTCGTTCGTGCGGGGATAGGTCTTGCTATTCATGGTTGGTCGTTTCAGTCTGCTTTTACGGTGATGATCTGTTTCCAGTCGGTCGTATATTCCTGCGAGAGGTGCTGGCGGTTCATCTTCAGCGGGGCGAACCCCTGTGCCGCCACCACGACCCTGTTGCGGCCGTAGGTGCGGTTGGTCGCGTCCATGGCGTCCATCAGCCGGGCGTGCCTGGCACGATCCACGGGGTCGAACAGGTCGGTTTGCAGCCCCGTGCGCGACGAAATGTCCGAAAGCGTAATCCCGGCTTTCTTGTAGCCGTAGCCTTTGCGGAATATGCGTTGCAGGGCCTTTGCCGCCAGCGGCACCAGCTCCAGCGTGTCGTCGGTCGGCACCACGGGGCGCACGGTCTGGCTTTCGAAATACTGGGGCAGCTCCTCGCGGTGGCGGTTGGTGAGGATGTAGACCGTCACCTCGCCGCAGAGGCTTTGCTGGCGGCGCAGTTTCTCGGCGGCCATCGAGACGAACGCCGCCACCGAGGTGTGTATCTCCTCGTATTGGGTCAGCTCGTGCGCGAAGCTGCGCGAGACGGTGATCTGCTGTTTGGCCGGCGGGGCGCTCTCGAAGTCGATGCACGCCTCGCCCTGAAGCTCTTTCCATGTGCGCAGCCCCGTGACCCCCATGCGGCCGCGTATCCATGCCTCGGGACGCTGCACGAAGTCCCATGCCGTACGTACGTTGGCGGCCTGCAACATGCGCCGGTGCTTGCGCCCGATGCCCCAGACATCCTCTATCGGGAATTTGCGCAGTACCTTTTCGATGTCCTGCGGACGGTACATCAGGCAGGCGCCCTGCAACTTGGGGTACTCCTTGCAGAGTTTCGACGCGATCTTGGCCAGCGTTTTGGTCGGGGCGATGCCGATGCTCACGGGGATGCCCGTATTGCGGCGTACCGTGCGGCTGATGTGCCGTCCCAACTCCTCCAGTCGTCCGGTTTCGATGCCCCGCAAGTCGAGGAACGCCTCGTCGATGGAGTATACCTCGGCGGCAGGAACCATGCGGCGGAGCGTCCAGATCACGCGCCGCGACATGTCGCCGTAGAGGTTGAAATTACTCGAAAAGACGGCTACATTATGCCGTTTTTCGAGGTCGCGGATCTGGAAATAGGGGTGTCCCATGCGGATGCCGAGCGCCTTGGCCTCGTTCGAGCGCGCGATCACGCAGCCGTCGTTGTTCGACAGCACGACCACGGGCAGCCCTTCCAGTTCGGGGCGGAAGACCCGCTCGCACGAGGCGAAGAAATTATTGCAGTCGCAAAGTCCGTACATCGTTTTTTCGTGTTGCATGTCGTCCGTCGCCCTCTCCCTGGGCGTTGCCGCTCCCTCGCTGGGATATTGCTAGGGGTGAGGTAGTTGCGGCGTTTCGGCGGCCGCTTCAGACCTTTTTGATGGCGTACGTCACCACGCCCCATACCGTGAAATCGCTCTCCTGGCCGATCTCGATCGGTTTGTAGCGCTTGTTCGCGGGCACGAGGACGATCTTGCCCTGTCCCATCCGCAGGCGTTTGAGGGTGAATTCCCCGTCGAGGAAACATACGGCGACACAGCCGTCGTAGGCCTCCAGCGACTTGTCCACGACCAGCAGGTCGCCGTCGGCGATGCCGTCGTCCTGCATGCTGTCGCCCGCGACCCGAGCGAAGAATGTCGCACCCGGATTGCGGACCAGCTCCCGGTTCAGGTCGAGGGGCGGGTCGAGGTGGTCGTCGGCCGGCGAGGGAAAACCCGCCGAGACGCCGCTCGTCGCCACGGGAAGTTCCGTGCGGGTCGAGGTGTCGGGGCGGACGAGCCGGAGCCGTATTTCTTCCTGGTTGTCCATCTTGTTATCCATAGTCGCTGCAAAATTGCAAAAAATTTCGTGTAAACCGGCAATATTTCCTACATTTGCCTCCTGAAATCCCGGTTTTATGGAACGTGCCAAAGGTATTCTCTACGCGGCCCTGTCGTCGTCGACCTTCGGGCTGGCGCCGCTCTTCACACTGTTACTGCTCGGCCTGGGCTACTCTTCGTTCGAGGTGCTGTCCTACCGTTGGGGTGTCGCGTCGCTGTTTCTCGGTGCCCTGGCGCTGCTCGCCGGGCGCAGTTTCCGCCTCTCATGGCCGGAATTGCGGACGGTATTCTTCCTGAGCCTTTTCCGCGCCGCCACGTCGCTGAGCCTGGTCATCGCCTACCAGCATATCGCCAGCGGCGTCGCGTCGACCATTCATTTCATGTATCCGCTGGCCGTCGCCCTGGCCATGATGTGCTTCTTCCGCGAAAAAGGCTCCGTATGGGTCTTTGCGGCCATCGGCATGTCCATCGTCGGCGCCGTGCTCCTTTCGCTGGGCAACGTCGATTTCACCCGGGGGAATACCACGCTGGGCATGGTCTCGGCCGCCGTTTCGGTCGTCTCTTACGGCGGTTATATCGTCGGCGTGCGCAAGAGCCGTGCCGTGGGGATCGACTCCACGGTGCTGACCTGTTACGTGATGGGGCTGGGGGCTTTGTATTTCATTGCCGGCGGCCTCGTTACGGGCGGTATCCGCATCGAGACGGACGGCACGGCGTGGCTCTGCATCCTCGGGGTGGCGCTTCCGGCCACGGCCGTGTCGAACATGACGCTGGTGCAGGCCATCAAACGCATCGGGCCGACGCTGACCTCGGTTTTCGGGGCCTTGGAACCGCTTACGGCCGTGGTCATCGGCGTCGCGGTCTTCGGCGAACCCTTTACGGTGCAGGGCGCTGCGGGCATCCTGCTGATCGTCGCAGCCGTCACGATCGTCATCCTGCACAGCGGCCGCCGGAAAGCCTGACCAGGCCGCACTGCGGCGTGCTGCCGCCCGGGGAGCGCAGCTTCCGGATAAAGGCGGCGCGCATCCGGCCGCGGGGGACGGCTTCCCGGATATGGATAACGTACTCCCGGACAAAATAGAACCGACGGAAAACCCGTTTTACCGATATGATCATCAGTGCCAGCCGCCGGACGGATATTCCGGCTTTCTATGCGCCGTGGTTTTTCAACCGCCTGCAGGAGGGTTACCTCCTTGTACCCAATCCCTTCGACCCGAGGACGCTCAGCCGCATCAGCCTCGGGCGCGACGTCGTGGACTGCATCGTATTCTGGACGAAGAACCCGGCGCCGATGCTGCCGCGGCTCGGGGAGTTGTCGGGTTACAACTATTATTTCCAGTATACGCTCAATCCCTACGGTGCCGACCTGGAAAAGCACCTGCCGCCGCTCGAAAAGCGGATCGAGACCTTCAAACGCCTCTCGGATAAGGTAGGGCGCGACAGGGTGGTGTGGCGCTATGACCCGATCCTCACCAATGCGGCCTGCGACGTGGATTTCCACTGCGAGGCCTTCGCCCGGATCGCCCATGCCCTGCGGGATCATACGACGACCTGCATGCTGGGCTTCATCGACCATTACCGCCATGTCCGCGGCGTTCTCGGGGCGCTCGGCATCGGGCCCTTGCAGCGGGACGAAATCCAGCGGATGGCCGTGTCGTTCCGCCGGACAGTGGCGTCGACGCCTATCGCATTGAAGACCTGCACCGCAAAGGTCGACCTTCGGCACCTGGGCATCCCGGCCGGCATGTGCATCGACCGCGGGCTGGTCGAACGCATTGCGGGCTATCCGATCGCGGCGAAGAAGGATGCGAACCAGCGCCATATCTGCAATTGCGTCGAGAGCATCGACATCGGCACCTATGAAAGCTGTCTGAACGGCTGTGTCTATTGCTATGCCATCCGGGGCAATTACGGTACGGCGGAGTATAACCGCCGCAGGCACGATCCCCGCTCGCCGCTGATGATCGGGCATCTTTGCGACGACGATGTGGTGAAAGAGCGGCCGGTAAAAAGCCTCCGCAGCACGCAGCATACGCTGTTTTAACAGGACGGCGTCTCTTCGGGGGCGTGTTTCTTCGATATTTTCCCGGATAGCTCCCGGTATGTGCAGTTCATTATTTCATAGCGTTTTACTTCATGCGTCCTGCGAAGATCGCGCTGGAACGCATGAAGTTCTTAGCGTTGATCGCCGGCGCCCCGAGCAATGTCGTCGCTTC
>ENA-UPWR01000180-UPWR01000180.1-human-gut-metagenome-genome-assembly--contig:-NODE-180-length-12813-cov-72.959799_pt1 | contig 12813 bp, 10 predicted proteins | sample MGYA00250053_ERZ773382 | MGnify/ENA primary metagenome ERZ773382 (study PRJEB29103, sample SAMN06112029) | human gut metagenome | biome: human gut; feature: ankylosing spondylitis patient; material...
GTAACGAACGTCCTCGGTCGAGACCAGGGCCGCGATGATCGGCGGCACGTCGTATCCGTCGAGCCGGAGCAGCTGGGCGGAGTCGAGCGGGAAGAGTTCGTCGTACTGTACGTAGGAGCGGTTCTGCACGAAGAACGTGCCCAGTACCTTGCCGTCCGAAGAGAGAATCTCGGTGGCCAGGTTGCTCTTGGGGTTCTCCAGCTCCTCGAACGACGGCAGCCGCCCGAACAGGCCGGCGGCCGTGAGCAACAGCAGGAGCAGCAAGAGTGCGAAAGGGGCGAATACGATGCCCCAGAGCCATTTGACGGATTTGGGCAGCGGTTTATGCGGGGTCTGTTTTTTCATCGGTTCAATTCAATATGCCGCAAAGATAGTGAAAGGTGAGGGCAATTGTGAGAACTTGTTCTCGAAAATTGCCGAACCGCCTCCTATCTTCTGCAAAGATAGTGAAAGCCGAGAGAAAACGGGAGCTTGTTCCCAGTTTTCCGAGGCGCTTCCCATCTTCTGGAAAGATGGCGCAAGCCGAGGGCAAGGACAAATTTATTCGGTTATGCCTCGGCGAAGCCTGTCTAAATGAAAGCATTCGCTTTCGCAAAGGTATGAAAAATCTCGGATTATACGTTCCGGTTTTCTGCGGGTCGCTTGCTGATTTTATCGGTTCTGCCGCCCGGACGGATCAGAACGGCAGCTCCAGGCCGAAGCCGAACCAGCAGCTCCCCTCGCTGGGCTTGTAGAGCGAGAGCTTTACGGTCGCTGTGGCGGCTGCCGACATACGCAGGATGTTGAGGTCCAGAAGCAGGTCGCCGCCGTACGAGTAAATGTCGCGCCATGTTTTGCCCCGGCTGCCGAACTCCTGGAACCGAGCGTAGTCGGCCCCGACGTTCAGCCGGATGCGTTTGAAGTAGATCACGCCCGAAATTCCACCTTCGGGATAACAGAGCGGGAACTGATAATCAACGGAGCCGGCCAGGTAATTATTGCTCGAAATGTCGGACGAGGAGAAGCCCCGGGGCAGCAGCCGGGTCGATTTGTAGCCGAGGAATCGCAGACCCGACGGGAAGCGGTAGCCGCCGACGGAGGTTTGGTAGGCCGCCGCTACGGAGAGGGAGTTGTGGCGGAAGAACCCGGGGGTGTAGATCCGGGCGTAGGCCGATACGAGGTCGCTGAAGTTGCGGTTTTCGGGGTTGAGGTCGTACCCGGCCCAGAGCGTATAACCCCAAGGGGTCCCGACGTCGCGGTAGGCGGCGCGCACCACGTCCGAGAAGCCGATGCCCAGCGAGAGTTTGTGGAGTCCTTCGCGGTAGCCGAGCGTTTGCAGGTTGGCGATGCGTCCCTCTGCGTCGTAACGGATCGCATCCACGTCGGCCACCATTCCGTTCGAATACTCCCAGCCCGCCGAGAGCGAGAGCTGTCGGATATGACGCCCCCGGTCGAAATAGAGGGGCAGTGTGGCGCCGGCCGCCGCCGACCAATATTTGGCATGAGCCGGGGCCGGTTGGCGCTCGGCCTTGCCGTCGGCACCCCGCTGGGCGATGCCGTAGGTCATGCGGTCGCCGCCGTAGGTGGCCCGGGCTTCCAGTCGTACGCCGAGGCCGCTATACCGGATCGTACCTTTCAGCACATGGCCGTCGGACCGGCTCCAGCCCCACGATGCGAAGGCTTCGGTGCTCGACAGCAGATTTTGGGAGAGAACGGTGGCGCCCCACATGAGCCGGGGGTTGAACTCTTCGATGGTCTTGAACGGGTCGAACGATACGGGGGCCCAGCTGTGCGCCCGGAGCAGGTGCAATCCCTTGCGGTAGCGGCGTGCCGGATATTTGCGGTGCAGGGAGGCCGAGTCGGCGGGGGTATAGCGTACCGTGTCGAGATTGACCACGTTCCAGCGGCGGCGGGGCGGATTGACCAGATCGACGGGCAGTTGCGACGGGGCGACCGGAATCGGTTCGATGTTTTCCTGACGGGTGATGCGGTAGCCCTTTCGGTCGTAGGTGGTCGTCCAGACGGCTCCGCTGTCGGCGGGAGCCGGGGCGAAGCTGCCGTAGGTCGAAGTCGAAAGACGGTATTCGCGCCCTTCGCCGAGGTCGAAGCAGTGGGCTTCATCGCGGCCCGAGGCGATCGAGCCGTAGTAGAGCTTGCCGTCGGCGGCCCGCAGGTCGCTCAGCGTGATGTAGGCGCCTCGGGTGACAGCCTGCAAGCCCTCGCCGGGTTCGATCCGGCCGATCCACATGCCCGAATTGTCGGTGACGAGCGTGTAGAGCCGTTCGGTCGCATTGTCCCAGGCCAGTCCGTGCACTTCGGAGAAGCCCGGCATGGGCCAGGCGGTGCGCTGCCGCAGTGAATCTTCGGCGACGATCGTGTAGTGTCCGTCGGGCGTATATTCCACCCAGGCCAGGGCGCCGCTTCGCCCGATCGGGGTCGGGTAGAGGACATTGCGCAGTTTCGGTGCGTTGCGGGGGCGTTTTTTTCCGGGGGCGAGGACGACGAGCCGGGAATTGACCCGCTCGGGGAAGAGCAGCGAACGCCGGTATTCGGTCCACCAGACCCGTTGTCCGTCGGTTGTGGGGCGGCTCGAGACGAGTCCTGTCCAGGTGCGCCGCCTCTCGCGTCCCGTTCGGGAATCGACCGCAACGAGCCGCGAAGGGCGGTCGAAGTCCGTTTTCAGCGCTACGAGCGTCGTGTCGTTCAGGGACACGGGATGAGTATAGGTGGTGTAGTTTTTCTCCGGCAGCGGCGTGAGGGTACGGCCCGAATCCGTGACCTTCGGCAGCGAATCCCAGAAACGGTTCAGGTCGGCGAAGGCGTCCCGGAAGAGGATGCCCTCGCCCGTGCCGTAGAATTTGCGCAAGGCGACGCTGGTGCTGAAGGTCAGCATGTAGGCGTTGCGGACGCCGTAGCGCAGGGTCTTGTCCCAGATTCCGTCCCCATAGCGGTCGTAGCCGTAGGCGACCATCTGATAGCCCATTTGGTAGTGGTCGGGAACGAAATCGCGGAAGGAGCCGCAGAACCACTTGTCGCAGTTGCGCCTGCGGAGCACCTCGTAACCCAGGGCACGATATTCGATGGTGAAGCGCGGCTGGCGGCCCCGGCCGTAGGAGGACATCTCGGTTTCGTTCATCACCGCATCGCCTTCGAGCGCCCAGAGGGGCATGAAAAGCAGTCCGACGGTCGATCCTTGCTGCCCGATCAGGTAACTCAGGATGCGGATCAACCCCCGGTTGAGGTTGTTGTACTGAACGGCGTGGCGGTATTCGTGGGCTACGAGCTGCTTGACCCAGGGCATCGAGTAGCTATCGACGGAGGGCGTGGTGAGAAATTCGATGCGTTTGGGCATCCACATCACCAGACCGTTGGACTGGAAATTTTCGGTATGCAGCACGAAAGGGATTTTCAGCGGCGGGTGGCTGAAACCGTGTGTAATCGTGGGGCGTACCGCCTGGATATAATACAGGGTTCGGTGCGCCAGCGCCGATGCCGTGTCGGGAAAGACGACCCGTACGTCCTCGGTGCGCAGGTGTTTCCAGCGCAGCGCAGCCGCATCCGCACCCCACGAATAGTATTGGGCGCGAACGGATTTTCCTCCGATGAAGAGGAATCCCAGCAGGAACAGAATCGCTGCGAAACGGCGCATGGGAGCAGGCCGGGTCATCCGCCGGCCTTTTTGCATTTGTAACCCGCTTTGGCGAGGATTTCGACCACCCGGTCGCGGTGGTCGCCCTGGATGATGATTTCGCCGTCCTTGGCTGCCCCGCCCACGCCGCAGCGGGTTTTGAGCAGGCGGGCCAGTTCCCCCAGGTCGGCATCCGAGCCGACGAAACCTTTGACGAGCGTGACGGTCTTGCCGCCCCGCTGCTTGCGGTCGAGCCAGACGCGCAGGTCCTGTCGTTCGGGGGCGAGGGTTTCGATCTGCGGAGCCTCCTCGGTGTCGTATTTGAAATTCGGGTTGGTCGAATAGACCATTCCCAATCTCGCTTTCCAGTCGTTCGTCATGTGTGAAATATGCGGTCGTTGTTCTTTTTGCCGGAAAAGCTGGCACTTTTGCAACGAAATATTTTTGCAAATATAGTGTAAGCCGGGGGCTGCGCCAAATTTATTTGAGTCAGGACGGGCGCCGTTTGTTTTAGGTGTCGCCGTATCGATCGTCCGGAATGTCGGGGTGATTGGGTGGGCGCAGAAAAAACTCTTTCAATCATATTTCGGCGACTGTTAAGGAGTTTGCGCTTATTGCCGCCGGTGCACGGATAAAATGAAAAAACCGTCTATCTTGTTGATACACGGTTTTCAATTTTTCAGGTAGCTCCGTTTGCAGAACTTGGTGGGAGCTGAGGGATTCGAACCCCCGACCCTCTGCTTGTAAGGCAGACGCTCTGAACCAGCTGAGCTAAGCTCCCGAAAGGCAAGAAGCCTTCTTAAGCGCCTGAACAAGGACTTGAACCTAGGACCCCATGATTAACAGTCATGTGCTCTAACCAACTGAGCTATTCAGGCTTTTTCGAAAACCCGGGTTTACCCCTGTTTTCGGAGTGCAAATATATAGCATTTTTTTATTCCTGCAAAATTTGTCCCGTTTTTTTTGCAAAAACCTCGTATCTTTACGAAGAATTAATCGTATTACGAGATGTTTCGAAAAACCTACCAACTGACTTTTGTGCTGATTTTGAACGCTTTGTCGTGCCTGGCCCAATCCGGGCTGGTATTCGACCGGCCCGCGTGGGATTTCGGCACCATCCGCGAAACCGACGGCCCGGTTACGCATCGTTTCGTCTGCCGCAACGAAGGGGAACACCCCGAAGTGATCCTCCAGGTCACTACGACCTGCGGTTGCACCACACCCCGATATACGCGTAAACCGATTCTCCCGGGCGAGGAGGCTGAAATCACGGTAACTTACGATCCTGCCAACCGCCCCGGCAACTTTTCGCGGAAATTGGCCGTCTTTACGGCCGACCGCCGCATCGCCGCCAAACTGCGCATTACGGGTTCCGTCATCGGTCGTCCGAAGACCCCCGAAGAGCTCTATCCCATCGACTGCGGCGACGGACTGCGACTCGAAGACAATTTTCACGCTTTCACCTATATTTATAACGGCCGAACTTCGGTCGCTACCATCGGATATGCCAACCTTTCGGACAAACCCCTGACTTTGGAGCTGCGTCCCGAAGAGGCGAGCGGACTTCTTCAGGCGGACTATCCCCGCCGGATCGCTCCGAACGAACGAGGAGTCCTTACCTTCAGCTACGACCTGCCGGCGGACAATCCCCGTTACGGCACGTTGAAAGAGTTGCTCACGGTTTGTATCGACGGTCGTCCTACACGGACCGACATCTTTCTGCACGGCTTTGCCGTGGACGATCCCCGCCGGGTGGAACAAGAAAACGCCCCAAAGTGGCAAGTGAACAAAAATATTATTAATTTTGGCCCCGTGAAACGGACAGGAGCTCCGGCAGAGCGATCTCTGACACTTGGTAATTACGGCAAATCGACCCTGATAATCCGGGCCGTAGAAACTCCGAAAGGTGTCGGATGTTCGCTTCGCGGCGGAGAGCGGATCGAACCCGGCCAGGCGTGCGAAATCGTGGTGACATTCGATGCGTCGCGGCGGGATTACGGTCTTTGGTCGGAGCGATTGATACTTATCGCCAACGACCCCGCGCGTCCGATGCAGAGCATCCGCCTGATGGCCGCTGTCGAAGAGTAAGGTACGAAGAGACCCGGCCGAAACAGGAGGCCGGACGGAAAAAGACGGGAACTCCGACATTTTCCGGCAGACAGGCGCGGTACCGACCTGTACGGACGGAGCCGAGCGGAGAGAACGGAAACAAATAGAACCTTTTATAAAAAAGTAATGTACACAATCCTTGAAAAAAGAGTGCTCGCGGAGAACATTTATTTGATGCGCATTCATGCGCCCCGCGTAGCACGAGCGGCAAAACCCGGACAGTTTATCATCGTCCGCATCGACGAATTCGGCGAACGAGTACCCCTGACCATCTCCGATTACGACGCCGAGCAAGGCTCGGTAACGATCGTCACGCAGGCTATCGGAGCCTCGACCCGCAAGCTCTGCGCCTTGGAGCAGGGCGATGCGCTGGCCGATTTCGTCGGTCCGCTGGGGCACCCCTCGGAGTTCATTCACGAAGATCTCGACACCCTGCGCAAGAAACGCTTCCTGTTCGTAGCGGGCGGCGTGGGTACGGCTCCGGTCTATCCGCAGGTAAAATGGCTGCACGAACACGGGGTGAAAGCCGATGTCATCATCGGTGCCAAGACCAAGTCGATGCTGATCTATACCGAGGAGATGGCCCGCGTAGCGGACAATCTCTACATCGCTACCGACGACGGCAGCGAAGGCTTCAAAGGTATGGTAACGGCCCTGATCAAAGACCTGATCGACAACCGGGGCAAGCAGTACGACGTCTGCGTGGCCATCGGTCCGATGATTATGATGAAGTTCGTGACGCTCACGACCAAGGAGTACTCCCTGCCGACGGTCGTATCGCTCAATACGCTGATGGTCGATGGTACGGGCATGTGCGGCGCCTGCCGCGTCACGGTGGGCGGCAAGACCGTCTTCACCTGTGTCGATGGCCCCGAATTCGACGGGTTCCAGGTCGATTTCGACGAAGCGATGCGCCGTCAGGGTATGTACCGCACGCAGGAAGAGCGTGCCCGCGCCATCGAGCAGGAGCGCGAGAACGGTCACAAATGCCGTGTCGGGCTCGACAAATAACTACCGATCCACACACAACCGGACGTTTCCGGCAGACGAGTATGGAGCGATGCTCTGCGTCCGAATGCCGAAGGCGTCCACAGAACAATGAAAGCAAACAACTATGGCAAATAAAATTCCGCGCGTTCCCGTGCGCGAACAAGATCCGAAAGTCCGGGCCACCAACTTCGAGGAGGTGTGCTACGGTTATAATGTCGAGGAAGCCACGCTCGAAGCGTCCCGCTGCCTGAATTGCAAGAATCCCCGCTGCGTGGCGGCGTGTCCGGTGAATATCCGTATTCCGGATTTCATCCATCAGGTCGTGGAGGGTAATTTCGCTGCGGCTGCCGCCGTTATCTCCGAGGACAGCTCGCTGCCGAGCGTTTGCGGCCGCGTCTGCCCGCAGGAGAGCCAGTGCGAAGGCTCCTGCGTTTTGGGAGTCAAGGGCGAGCCGGTGGCTATCGGCAAGCTGGAGCGCTTCGTCGGCGACTGGAAAATCGAGAATGCCGACAAGATGCCCGCTCCCGACATCAAGCGCAACGGACACAAGGTAGCGGTCATCGGCAGCGGTCCTTCGGGACTGGCCTGCGCGAGCGACCTGGCCCGCATGGGGTATGAAGTGAAGATTTTCGAAGCGCTGCACAAGGTCGGCGGCGTATTGGTGTACGGTATTCCCGAATTCCGTCTTCCCAAGGAGAAGATCGTAGCCAGGGAGGTCGAGGCCGTGAAGAAGCTGGGTGTAGAGATCGAAACCGACGTGATCGTCGGCCGCACCGTGACCATCGACGAACTGATGAACGAAGAGGGTTACGAGGCCGTCTTCATCGGTTCGGGTGCCGGCCTGCCCCGTTTCATGGGCATCCCGGGCGAAAACCTGAACGGCGTGGTTTCGGCCAACGAGTTCCTCACGCGTACCAACCTGATGAAGGCTTACGATACGCATTACGATACACCGATCTATGTCGGTCAGCGCGTAGTGGTGGTCGGCGGCGGTAACGTGGCGATGGATGCCGTACGTACGGCTAAGCGCCTGGGGGCCGAAGCGACCATCGTATATCGCCGCAGCGAGAAGGAGCTGCCCGCCCGCGTGGAGGAGGTCCACCACGCCAAGGAGGAGGGGATCGAATTCCGCATGCTGACCAATCCGACTTCGATCATCGGCGACGAGAAGGGCTGGGTCGTAGGTATCAGTTGCGTCGAGATGGAGTTGGGCGAGCCCGACGAAAGCGGACGCCGCTCTCCGATCGAAAAGGCCGGTTCGGATTTCAAAATTCCGTGCGACGTGGTGATTATGGCGCTCGGCACTTCGCCGAACCCGCTGCTCAAGATGACCACCGAAGGGTTGGAAACCAACCGCAAGGGGTGTCTGGTGGCCGATGAAAAGGGTGCGACTACCCGTGAAGGGATCTTCGCCGGCGGCGATGCCGTAACCGGAGCCGCGACGGTCATCCTGGCCATGGGCGCCGGCCGTAAAGCCGCCAAGTCCATCGACGAATACATCCGTCAAAAAAAGCATTAAACGTTTGCGAGATATGAAGAAATTTTGTTTCGCCGCATTCGCTGCTGTCCTTATCGGGACGACGGCTTGTGCACCCAAAGCTCCGGAGCAATTCACGGGTAAGATCGTCGATGGTACGATGAACACCGTCACGGTAGAGTCCCCGGCCGACGGAAAAAGGGTGACTTTCACCACGGAGGATGCCGATATGCAGGAGGCTTACGGCCTGCTGCTGGGCAATACGGCGACCGTTACCTACCGGGGGAAGCTCGGCGAGGCAACTCCGGCTTTGAGGGTGGTGACCGATCCCGCCTATGTTACGGCCATCGGCCGCTGGGTGGAGCCCAATCCGATCGACTCCGAGCAGGAACAAGGCATTGAAATTCGGATAAACGGCGTCGCCGCTTCGATCAATATGCTGACTCTGCGCTACGAAGCTTGGGAATTGGCGCCCGAAGGAGATCGAATTATCCTGAGCGGCGTATCGGAAGGAAGCGGCGGGCCGTATCCTTTCGAGCAGACGGCCGAAATTATCGAGATGGACGGCAAGCCGGCCCTCAAAATCGATGCGGTCATTCTGACCAAAAAAGATCTGATCTAAATTGGATGCCGTTTCATATACGGCTTGGTTCGATAAAAAAACTCACGCTTGAAAAGCGTGAGTTTTTTTATCGGGCGCCGGAAATCGGGATTCGGAAACAAAAGACGGAACTTCGTCGGGAAAGAGTGACGGAAACAGGCAAAAATGGTCGCAAAGGGAATCGACGAAACGATAAGCCGAAATTATTCCGTTTTACCGACCAACCGCTCGACCCGGTCGAGGATCATCTGTGGTTCTATGCTCCAGATACAGCGGTAATCGCCGTATTTACAGGGTTTCTTTCCATATACGGAGCAAGGCCGGCAGGCGAAATCGGTCTGCAAGACGCCTTCCTGTTCGAACCCGTAACCCAGAAAGCCGAGCCCGGGATGGGTCGCTCCCCACACCGACACGGTGGGCGTAGCCATGAGCGAAGCCAGATGCATCACCAGCGAATCCATCGACACCACGCAATCCAGGTTGGAAATGAGGTTCATCTCATCCCCCAGCTTTATCTTGCCATACAATGCCGTGACGTTCGGATAGAGCGCCTCCATGCGGCGGGCGAATTCGGCTTCCTCTCCACCGCCGCTGTGGACGAAAACCCGGTCGAAACGCCCGCTCAACAGACGGACGGCTTCGGCGCTCAACTTTTCGGGATAAGTCTTGCCCGGCTGGGCGGAGAACGGCGCGAAACCGATCCATATACCCTGTTTTTCTCCCATGGGATTGGGTCGGGGGCGTTTCTCGGCCGGCCGGGGATCGGGAAAGTCGAATCCCAAGCGACGGAAGACGTCGCAATAACGGATGACGGTGTGTTTCAAAGGTTTCACACCTTCCGAACCGCGTCCCAGCCGCATGTATTTTTCGATCCGCCCCTTGTGAATTACCGAAACGGGAATCCCCCGCAGGTGGAGTGCCGCACGCACCATCTTCGAACGCAGTACATTGTGCATGTCGGCCACCGCGTCGATCTTCAACTCGGCCGCTTCGCGGGCGAACCGAATGGCGCCCCGGATACCCCGGTGCGTGCGGCGGGTTTCGATATCCAAAAAATCGACATCCACCCCTTCGAAAAAGGGATGGAACAGCGATTTGGTCGCAACGGTCACCTTCACCTCGGGATACGCCTCCTTCAGGGCGCGGAGCGCATGGGGCAACATCGCCACATCGCCCATCGCCGAAGTACGGATCACGAGCAGGTGCCGGGGCAGCTTTTTATTTTTTCGCGGCATAAAGCACGGGATTGAGCGCCGGATCGTTATACATCTTCATCTGTTTGTAGGTCTTCATGTATTTACGTCCGGCTTCAATATCCTCGATCAACTCCTCGATCGCAGTCGAAAGATCAACCTGCTGCGACAGCAGCACATCGAGTTTTTGCTGGCAGGCAGCGCGATGCGCCTCGTCCACATCCTTGCGGAGCACCTCCTGACGCATGTGGTAAATCTTCAGGGCCAGGATCGAGAGGCGGTCGATGGCCCAGGCCGGGGTTTCGGTATTGATACGCGCCCCCGGCTGCACGTCTATATTCTTATACTTATCGAGCAGGTAGGAGTCGATGTACTCCACCATGTCGGTGCGAACCTGGTTCGACTTGTCGATGCGGCGTTTGATCTTCAGCGCCTCGACCGGATCGATCCGGGGATCACGGATAATGTCTTCCAGGTGCCACTGCACCGTATCCACCCAGTTCTTCATATAGAGCAGGTGGTCGATCGTTCCCTCCGCATAGGGATTCGAAAGCTGATGATCCACGTCGTCGTAACGATGGTAATCGTCGATCGCCTGGGCGAATATTTTATTCGCATTTTGAGTAAACATAGTCTATCCTTTTTATTTTGTAATTATCCGAGGAAACGATTATCTTTGCAGAAGATAGGATATATCCAAAGCCGGTTCGAACAAGTTCGGCTTGCCGATCGGCTTTCACTGTCTTTGCATACAAAGATCAAACAAAGGTAATGAATTTTTATCACAAAGCAATATCCCTGGCGGGTTTTGTATTACTGACCGTCCTCCCTGCGCAGGCTCAAGTGCGGCAAACGCGGGAAGAATACATAAACAAGTACAAAAAAATAGCCGTCGCCCACATGGAACGCTACGGGATTCCCGCCAGCATTACCATGGCCCAGGGCATCCTGGAATCCGATTGCGGCAACAGTTGGCTGTCACAGGCTTCGAACAACCATTTCGGAATCAAGTGCAAGCGTAACTGGACGGGCGACGTGGTCTATTACGACGACGATGAAAAGGGCGAATGTTTCCGCAGCTATCCTTCGGTCGAGGCGTCCTATCAGGATCATGCCGAATTTCTCGACAGCCAGCCGCGCTACGACTCGCTCTTTTCCTATGCTCCCAACGATTATAAAAGCTGGGCCCGGGGGCTGAAGGCCGCCGGTTACGCTACGGCTCCGGACTATGCGCAGCGACTCATCCGCATCATCGAAGAGAGTAAACTCTACCTGCTCGACCGCGAGGACGGACTTACCATTTACGGAGCGCAAACCGGACACCTCACCGACGACTGGTTCTCGGGCCAAAGCAACGTCGATCAAGCCGCAGCGATCGCTTCGGGGGCAGTCGATCCCGACGACTACCGCGTGACGGTCAATGCCCATAAGGGTTACAACGTCTATCGTACCAACGGCGTGAACTACATCCTGGCTCACGACGGAGATACCTTCGAGAAAATTTCCCGCGACTTCCGCATTTCGGCCCGCAACCTGCGTAAATTCAACGATGTAAGCAAAAATGCCCAGCCCGTTGCCAACGAAGTGATCTACATCGGCCGCAAGAAGAAGCGCTGGGACGGCAACGTTCTGCTGCACACCGTGCGCGAGGGCGAAACCCTCTGGTCGCTCGGACAGTCCTACGGCATCCGCACCAAATCGCTGGCACGTCTGAACAAACTCAAGGAAGGCGATGCGCTGACTCCCGGTACAACGATCAAGATACGATAATCAATCCTTCGATATAGCATGGAAAGCATACCCCTGCGAAAGAAAATCCTCGAAACCATCGTAAGCAAATCGACGCTCAAACAGAAGGTTTTCGACAACACGTTCGCCACATTCAACGACCTGAAAGAAACCCTGCTGGAGATGGCTTCCGAAATGGACGACCAGTTGGACGGACTCCTCGACCGGCGCGTGCGGCTCGAATACCGTGACCGGGGCAAGTTCGAAGCCCAGATACAGGTGGCCAACGACCTGCTGATCTTCCAGATGCACACCGACGTCTTCGAGTTCGAGCCGAACCACGTCATCTGGCAGAATCCCTACGTGCAGACGGACCGGGACAACTCCTACTGCGGCGTGATCAACATCTACAACTTCCTTTCGGACTCGTTCAAGTTCAACCGCAATGCCGACGAAGGCTATCTCATCGGCCGCATTTTCATCAACCGTGAAAAGTGCTACTTCGTCGAAGGGAAACAGCAGACCTCGATGCGCCCCATGCAGTTTGGCAAAGCGGAGATCGATTCCGAGGCGCTGGTCCGCATTCTCGAATCGGCGATCTATTATGCCCTCCATTTCGACCTGCTGCTGCCCTCCTACGACGACAACAAGCGCGTGACGGTCGATCAGTTCAATACCAAACTCGATAATTCGAAATTCGTAACCGGCAAGCGCCTGGGATACGATTTCGATGTGGACGACATTTAGAATCAGAAACAGATATAGAGAACCATGCTGAAAAAATTACTCTTGCTGACCCTTCTCGGCACTGCTTTCGCCGCACAAGCGGAAGCCGCCGCTCCCTCCACTTACCGCGACATCGCCCGGCTTCGTGCGATGAACCAGCGGGCGCAGGGCATCCGTCCCGCAGCCGACGGAAAATCCTATACGACTCTTCGCGGCAACGCCATCGAGCGTCACAGCTACACGAAGGACGCTCCCGGCGAGCTGCTGTTCGAATGGAAGAACGACAAAGAAAACCGCGATATCGCCGACTATCAGTTTTCACCCGACGGAAAACTGCTGCTGCTCTCGATCGGCTCCGAACCGATCTACCGGCACTCCTATA
>ENA-UPWR01000190-UPWR01000190.1-human-gut-metagenome-genome-assembly--contig:-NODE-190-length-12585-cov-46.159578_pt1 | contig 12585 bp, 9 predicted proteins | sample MGYA00250053_ERZ773382 | MGnify/ENA primary metagenome ERZ773382 (study PRJEB29103, sample SAMN06112029) | human gut metagenome | biome: human gut; feature: ankylosing spondylitis patient; material...
TTTTTTTTTTTTTTTAATGATACGGCGACCACCGAGATCTACACTCTTTCCCTACACGACGCTCTTCCGATCTATAGGGTTGTCGATACTTTTTGGCGTAGCGGTGCTTCTCTTTTGGGGAAGCGTATATCCGGCCCATATTTCCTATCAGGAGCAGTTCCAGCTTTTCTTGTTCGATGCCGACTACTGGTGGGAACGGATAGTGGTTCCCGGTGGGTTGGCCGATTATATCGCTGAGTATCTGACGCAGTTCTATTATCACGTGTGGGCGGGAGCTTGTATTCTGGCTTTTTTGTACGTGTTGTTGCAACGGTTGGTTTGGAAACTGGCGAAGGAGCAGGGTGCGGCTGATGTGTATTATCCGCTGAGTTTTCTGCCCATCATTGTCTTGTGGCATTTCATGGGTGATGAAAATGCGATGCTGTCATTGGTGGTGGCTCTGCTGTTAGCATTGTCTGCATCCTGCTGGTATGCGGATTTGAAAGGGAAGTGGCAGCGTGTGGCATACATTCTGATAGTCCTTCCGCTGCTTTACTGGACAGCGGGTGCGGCACACTTCATCTTTATGGGCTGGGTGATTGTACGCGAGTTCCGGTTGAATCTTAAAGGTAAGAATTTCTGGGGTGGTGTCGGAGTGTTCTGGGGTGTAGGATTGTGGGGTATCGGTTGTCCGCTATTGGCAAGCATGTGGGTACAATTCCCCATTTACCGTCTGATGGGTGGTATAGGATATTACCGTTTCCCGGCAGTGATTCCCTGGATAGAGATAGGGCTTGCCGTATTACTGGTTGTTCTCCCCTTCCTGCTGTCCGCTTTGCCCGCTTTGAAGAAGAAGCCGGTATTTTATGGAGTTCTGCAAGTGGTGGCGGTAACATTGTTCGGCTATTACTACGTGGCGGCCGGTTGCGATATGGATAAAGAGGAAGCGATGGAGTATGACCAGCTGGTACGTAATAAACAATGGCAGGAGATTATAGAAAAGGCAGAAGAGAAGTCACCGGTTTCACCTTTCGGCGTGACCTGCCTGAATCTTGCTTTGGGAAAGACGGGACAGATGGGCGACCGTATGTTCGAGTTTTACCAGAACGGGACGGAAGGGCTGCTGCCGGAGTTCCGGCGTGATTTTACTTCCCCGTTGCCTACCAGCGAGGCATATTATCATCTGGGAATGATAAATACGGCACAGCGTTTCACTTTTGAGGCGATGGAGGCCATACCTAACTTCAACAAGAGCGGCCGTTGCTTCAAACGGCTGGCCGAAACCAATTTGATTAACGGGCAGTATGAGGTGGCCGCCAAATACCTGCGTGCGTTGAGGAAGACTCTTTTTTATAAGGATTGGGCAGAGGAAGCCATGACCTATCTGTATAACGAAGAAAAAATCAATGCCCACAAAGAATGGGGTTGGTTGAGGCAGATACGATATACGGAAGACTTCTTGTTCAGCAACCGGGAAACGGACATCATGCTGGGGCTGCTTTACCAGCACAACCACCGGAACCGGATGGCATTTGAGTATATGCTGGCCTATGTCCTGCAGCAACGTGATTTGGAACGTTTCATGAAGTACTATCCGCTGGGCAAGCATGTCGGTTACGACCATATTCCCCGTAGCTATCAGGAGGCGTTGGTGTATGTATGGACACAGACGCACAAGAACTTCCAGGGTATGCCGTGGAGCATTTCGCCTCAGGTGGTGCGGGACGTAACGGAATTTGCGCGGCTATATACCTCGCAGCAGAATGCCCGGCAGATGTTGGAGGCGCGTTTCGGCAGTACATACTGGAACTATTTGCTACTAAGAAAGTAAAATGAAAAAGATGAAGAATATAGCTGTTTGCATAATGGCTGCATGGTGGTTTGCCGCTTGCAGCAATCCGGTGACTTCCCCGGAAAGGGTGGATGAATGGCCGGATATCTATCCCGACTATATCGGTGTGACTATTCCTGCAACCATTGCTCCTATGAATTTCAATTGTATTGGCGGAGCGTACGAACGTGTGGATGTGACCGTGACCGGAGGAAAGTCCGGAGAGATGCATGTAAATGATAAAATAGTATCATTTCCGCAAGATGCATGGCAAGAGCTTTTGGAGGAGAACAAGGGTGATAGCCTTCTGTTTACGGTATGTATTCGGAAAGACGGCGAGTGGAAACAGTACCGCTCTTTTCCCATGTATGTCAGTCCGTATCCTATAGATTATGGGGTGGTATACCGCAAGCTGGCTCCCGGATATGAAGTTTATAGCAAGATGGGCATTTATGAGCGCGACCTTTCTTCGTTCGAGGAGCGTCCCTTGCTGGAGAATACCATGGTGCCGGGCATGTGCCTGAATTGTCATGCTTTCAACAAAACAAATCCGGACCATTTGAGCCTGCATATCCGTGGAAAGAACGGAGGGACTTTGATGCAGATAGACGGGAAGCGCGAAATGCTGGATACGAAAACGGATTCCACTCTCTCTGCATGTGTATACCCTTATTGGCATCCAAGCGGCAAATATATTGCCTATTCTGTCAACAATACGCGCCAGTCTTTCCATGCGGTGAAGGATGAGCGTGTGGAAGTGCTCGACTTGGAATCGGATGTATTGGTCTATCATCCCGAGACACATGAATTGCTGCTCTCTCCCTTGCTTCAGAAGAAGGAAGTCTTCGAGACTTTTCCCGTATTTTCACCGGACGGGCGCAAACTGTATTTCTGTGCAGCGGAGGCCAAGCCGATACCGGCGGAATATAAGGAAATACGTTATAGCTTGTGTAGTATAGATTTCAATCCGGAAGACGGGACATTTGGCGAAACGATAGATACGCTGGTCAATGCGGCAGCTATGAAGAAAAGCATCTCCTTCCCGAGGCCCTCGTACGACGGCGAGTATATCATGTTTACTTTGTCGGATTACGGGAATTTCTCAATTTGGCATAAAGAAGCCGATTTATGGCTGTTGGATTTGAAGGATGGCGGTATGCGTCCCATAAAGGAGGTGAACAGCGATGATACGGAAAGTTTCCATAATTGGAGCAGCAACTCCCGATGGTTTGTGTTCAGTAGCCGCAGGGGAGATGGGCTTTATACTCGTCTGTATCTGGCAAGTATGGATGAGAATGGGGTGGTGGGCAAGCCTTTCCTGCTTCCTCAGGAAAATCCTTGGGAGTATTACGACCGTCTGGTCTACTCGTACAATGTTCCCGATTTTACAAGCGAACCGGTGAAGCTGGAACGCCGGAAAGTGGAACGGGGAATTGTCTCGCGGAAGCGCGTTCCGGTGAAAGTTAGATGATACGTTTTTTATATTCTGCTTTTTAATACAGTAAAGGGATAAAATTGTATCATTTTCTCTTGGTGCAATCCGCTATCTTTGTGCCAGGAATTAGTGTTACCAATAATAATACCAGATTGAAAAACATGGATATGAGAAAAGTAAAATTTGCTATGATGATGCTGGCGGTAAGTCTGTTGACCGCCTGCGGTTCTTCCAAGAAAGAACAGAGTGTGAATGAAGAGACGGCTGCTGCACGTACGCAGGAAACGGAGAACTTACTGGCTAACTTGAAAAAAATCCCTTCCAAAGGTATCATGCTCGGCCATCATGACGATACGGTATATGGTATCGGCTGGGAAGGTGAGGAAGGCCGTTCGGATGTGAAAAGCGTGTGTGGCGACTATCCGGCTGTCATCAGCTTTGATTTGGGAGAGCTGGAACTAGGGAATGCCGCCAATCTGGATAAGGTGCCCTTCGATAAAATCAGGAAAGAGATAATCAATCAGTATCAGCGGGGCGGCATGGTTTCGCTCAGTTGGCATGCGCGCAATCCCAAGACGGGCGGTGATGCCTGGGATGTATCGGATACGACGGTGGTGAAGTCCATCCTGCCCGGTGGCGAGAATCATCAGAAGTTTGCCGGCTGGTTGGGAGGAGTGGCCGATTTCCTTCATTCGCTGAAGACGGCAGACGGCGTGAAGATACCCGTACTTTTCCGTCCCTGGCACGAACACAGCGGCAGCTGGTTCTGGTGGGGTGAGAAGCTGTGTACCCCTGAGGAGTATAAGGCATTGTGGCACATGACAGTGGATACTCTGCAGGCCAAAGGAGTGGACAATGCACTTTATGCTTACTCTCCGGGCACGGAACCCAAGGACACGACGGAATATTTGAAGAAGTATCCGGGCGATGAGTTGATAGACGTTATCGGTTTCGATACCTATCAGTTCGATCGGGATGCCTATCTTGCCGGGATGGATAGGGCACTTTCCATTATCGACAGTGTAGGGAAAGCACACAATAAGGTGATTGCTGTGACCGAAACCGGTTACGAAGGAATTCCCGATGCCAAATGGTGGACTGGTACTCTGCTGCCTGCGTTGGAGAAATATCCGCTTGCCTATGTGCTGGTGTGGCGCAATGCCCGTGAAAAGGTGACCCATTACTATGCCCCCTATCCGGGACAGACATCTGCGGAGGATTTTGTGGAGTTCTATAACAATCCCAAGACGCTGTTTGCAGCTGATGTAAATCTGTATCAATAAACAAACAATCAATATAACAGACATGGAAGCTTTTAAAGAAAAGGTAGAGAGGCTCTTTCAGAGACACGAAGAGTTGATTACGAGAAAGAATGTGGCCGTGGAAGACGGCAATGGCATATTCACCCGCTATAAATATCCGGTAGTGACGGCTGCTCATACACCTGTATTCTGGCGGTATGATTTGGATGAGAAGTCCAACCCGTACCTGATGGAACGTATCGGTATGAATGCGACCATGAATTCGGGGGCCATTAAGTGGAATGGCAAGTATCTGATGGTGGTACGTGTAGAGGGCGCTGACCGTAAGTCGTTCTTTGCCGTAGCCGAGAGTCCCAACGGCATTGATAATTTCCGGTTCTGGGATTATCCCATCACCATGCCCGAAGACGCGATTCCGGCAACGAATGTATACGACATGCGCCTCACGGCTCATGAGGACGGCTGGATTTACGGTATCTTCTGCGCCGAACGCCACGACGACAATGCGCCTGCCGGTGATTTGTCCTCGGCTACGGCTACAGCTGCCATTGCCCGCACCAAGGATTTAAAGAACTGGGAACGCCTGCCCGACCTGAAGACCAAGAGCCAGCAACGCAACGTAGTGCTGCACCCGGAGTTTGTAGATGGCAAATATGCCCTCTATACCCGTCCGCAGGATGGCTTTATTGATGCCGGCAGCGGTGGTGGTATCGGCTGGGCGCTGGTGGACGACATAACCCATGCTGAGGTGAAGGAAGAGAAGATTATCGACCAGCGCTACTATCACACCATCAAGGAGGTGAAGAATGGTGAAGGTCCGCATCCCATCAAGACTCCGAAAGGATGGTTGCATCTGGCTCATGGTGTCCGCGGTTGTGCCGCCGGATTGCGTTATGTGCTCTATATGTACATGACTTCCCTGGAAGACCCGACGAAACTGATTGCCACTCCCGAGCCGCTTTTTGAAAAGCGTATCCTTATTGCAAACCAGAGTCAGGAGGTCATTTTATGGAGCACTCCACACGTCTTGCCCACATCAGCGAGGACGGCACCCGCACCCAGACCGTCTACGACCATCTCGCCGGCACTGCCAGACTGGCCGGTTCCTTCGCAGCCCCCTTCGGGGCGCAGAGTGAGGCCGAATTTGCCGCGTGGCTCCACGACGTCGGCAAATACAGCGACGCCTTCCAGCTGCGGCTCAAAGGCGGCCCCAAGGTGGACCACTCCACCGCCGGGGCACAGGAGGCCCTGCGGCGGGGGCATCCTCAGGCCAGTTTTGCCATTGCGGGACACCACAGCGGCCTGCCCGACGGCGGGAGCCCCGCCGATGACCCGGGCGACGCCACCCTGTTTGGCCGGAGCAAGAAGCCGGCAGCCCCCTACGACGGCTGGCAGGAAGTAACGCTCCCCGCCTCGACGCCGCCCGCGTGGGCCTGCGCCGACCCGCTGAGCCTCGCGTTCTTTACCCGGATGCTCTACTCCTGCCTCGTGGACGCCGACTTCATCGACACCGAGACCTTCATGGACGGCAAGGCCGCACCCCGGGGCAGCGGCACGGACATCGCCGCGCTGCGGGACATCGTCTCGGCACAGGCGCAGCGCTATCTCAGGGCCGAATCGCCCTCGCCCGTCAGCGTCCAGCGCAACGCCGTCCTCCGCGCCTGCCTCGAGAAAGGCGCGCACGGCCCGCAGGGGCTCTACACCCTCACCGTACCCACCGGCGGCGGCAAGACCTTCGCCTCCCTCGCCTTTGCGCTGGAGCACGCCGCCGCCCAGAAGATGAAGCGGGTCATTTACGTCATCCCTTATATGTCCATCATCGATCAGACCGCCGCCGTCTTCTCGGGTCTGCTGGGCGCAGAAAATGTTCTGGCCGACTTCTCCAACGCCGAGTACAAGACCGTTGAGCAGGACGACCTGACCCCCGCCCAGTACCGCCAGATGCTGGCCAGCGAAAACTGGGACGCCCCCGTCGTGGTGACGACGGCGGTGCAGTTCTTCGAGTCGCTCTACGCCAACCGCAGCAGCCGCTGCCGCAAGCTCCACAACATCGCCGACAGCGTCATCATCTTCGACGAGGCGCAGACCCTCCCGGGCGACTATCTTGCCCCCTGCGTCAGCGCCATCGCCCAGCTCATCCAGCATTACCACTCCACAGCCGTCCTCTGCACAGCCACCCAGCCTGCCCTTGAGCCGCTGTTCCGGCGCTTTGCGCCGGAGCTCCACCCGCAGGAGATCACGCCCGACGCGGCCCGCCTCTACGAAGTGCTCCGGCGCACCACACTGCAAGACCTCGGCACCCTGCCGCAGGAGGAGTTCGCCGCCCGGCTGGCCCGGCACCCGCAGGTGCTCTGCGTGGTCAACCGCCGCAAGACGGCCCAGCAGCTCTACGCTGCTCTGCCCGCCGAGGGCAGCTACTGCCTGACCACCCTGCTCTGCGCCGCCGACCGCCGCCGTCAGCTGGACGACATCCGCCAGCGGCTGAAAGAGGGTCTGCCCTGCCGGGTGGTGTCCACCTCTCTTATCGAGGCGGGCGTGGACGTGGATTTTCCCGTCGCTTACCGGGAGCAGTGCGGTCTTGACTCGCTCTTACAGACTGCCGGGCGCTGCAACCGCGAGGGGCGGCGGGGTACAGAGGAAAGCATCGTCTACCGCTTCCAGCTGGACGAGTGTTCCACGCCCCAGATGCTCAGGCAGAACGTCAGCGCGCTGGACTACACCGCCCGGCATCAGGACACACTGGACACGCCCCGGGCCATTCAGCTCTACTTCAACGAGCTCTCCGAACTGCGCGGCCCCGACGCCGTGGACAAGCACGGCATTCTGGATGCCTTTCTCCGAGGCATCCGGGGCTGCCAGTTCCCCTTTGCACAGGTGGCGGAGGAATTCCGCCTCATCGAGAACGCTGCCCGCACGGTCTATCTGCCCGTCGGCGAGGGCGCGGCCCTCTGTGAGCAGCTGCGCAGCGGACATGTTACCCGGACGCTGCTGCGGAAGCTGGGCGTTTACAGTGTCTCCTGTTACAAGGACCAGTTCGACAAGCTCGACGCCGCCGGGGCGCTGGAACTGCGGCCCGATGGTTCCGCCATCCTCACCGACACCAGCTGCTACAGTGAAAAGACCGGCCTTGCCATGGATGTGGAGACGGGCATCGGCCTTTACTTCTAAAGGAAAGAGGTGGTTTCAATGACTGACATTCATCTTAGTCTGAAAATTCAACTTCACCCGGAAAGGAGGCGATGCTGATGTCCATGCTCATTGAGGTGTGGGGCGACTATGCCTGTTTCACTCGTCCGGAAATGAAGACCGAGCGTGTGAGCTACGACATGATCACCCCGTCCGCTGCGCGGGGCCTTGTGGAAGCCATCTACTGGCACCCCGGGCTGCGTTATACGGTTGACCGCATCTATCTGCTCAAGCCCTTCGGCCTTGACCCCGAGGACGAAGCGTCCACCGAGGAGTACACCCAGCGGCCCATCCGGTTCACCAACATCCGGCGCAACGAGGTCAAGTCCACCCTGCTGTCCTCCGCCGCCCTCAGCGCGGCCAAAGGCGGCATGCCGCCGGTGCTCTACACCTCGGAGGACATCCAGCAGCGGGCCGCGATGGTCCTGCAGGACGTCCACTACGTCATCGAGTGTCACTTCGATTTGACGGACAAGGCCGCCCCCAGCGACAATCCCGGCAAGTTCCAGGACATCCTGCGCCGACGCCTGCGCAAAGGTCAGTGCTATCACCAGCCCTGTTTCGGGTGCCGGGAGTTCCCGGCCAACTTCCGGGAATGGCCGGGCGGCAGCATTCCGGCGCTGAAGGTCACGCAGGACCTCGGCTTCATGCTCCACAGCCTCGATTACTCTGATTCGGCCAACATCCGCAGCCAGTTCTTCCGCGCAAGGCTGGTGGACGGCGTGATGGAATGCCGGGACGTGGAGGTATTTACATGATACTCCAAGCACTCACCGCCTATTATGAGCAGCTTCTGGCCCAGGGCAGAGTGGAGGCCCCCGGCTGGGACAGTCGCTTCAAAGTCAGCTATGAACTGCGCCTCGGCCCCGACGGCCAGCTTCTCGCCCTCAACGACCTGCGGCAGGAAGTCCCCAAGGGCAAAAAGACCGTCATCTCCCCCCGTGAACTCCCTGTCCCCCACCGGGTCAAGCGCGCCTCCGGCGTCGCCGCGAACTTTTTGTGCGACAATACGTCCTATCTGCTAGGCGCAGACGAGAAGGGCAAGCCCGAGCGCTCCCGCCAGTGCTTCGAGGCCTGCGCCGCCCTCCACCACAAGGTGCTCGACGGAGTAGACTCCCCTGCCGCCAAAGCCGTCCTCGCCTTTTTTGACAGCTGGGAGCCGGATACAGCCCCCACCCACCCGCTGCTGGCAAAGCAGTGGGCCGACCTGAACAACAACGCGAACCTTGTGTTCGGCTACGAATCCCCCGACGGCGCCCACTGGCTGGCCACCACAGATGACGCCATCCGGGCCGCATGGCAGTCCGCCTTTGACACCTCCGATGCCGACGCCGAGACGGCCCGCTGCCTCATCACCGGCAAAGAAGCCGGCATCGCCCGCATCCACCCCGCCATCAAAGGTGTGATGGGCGCACAGGCCGCCGGTGCGGCACTGGTCTCCTTCAACGCGCCCGCTTTCTGCTCCTATGGCCATGAGCAGGGTGCCAACGCCCCCGTCAGCGAGTACGCGGCTTTCGCCTACACCACGGCCCTCAATCTGCTGCTGGCTGACCGGAACTGCTGCCAGCGCATCGGCGACACCACCATCGTCTGCTGGGCCGAAAACGCCGCTCCCGCCTACTCAAACGCCATGCTGATGTTTTTCTGCGGCGGTGCCGAGGCGCGCGGCGTCTCGGAAAGCGACCTTGCCGCCGCACTGAAAGCCCTTTCTCAGGGACGCCCCGTCTCCTTCCTCGACGACAAGCTGGACCCGAATCAGAACTTCTATGTGCTGGGCATCTCGCCCAACGCGGCCCGGCTCTCCGTCCGGTTCTTCCTGCACAGCAGCTTCGGACAGTTTGCCAAAAATCTGCAGGACCACGCCGACCGGCTCAGCATCACTCGCCCCGCCTTCGACAAGCGGGAAAACCTGTCGGTCTGGGCGCTGGCGCAGGAGACGGTCAACCAGAGATCCCGGGACAAAAATCCATCGCCCCAGCTGGTGGGTGATCTGCTCCGGGCCATCCTCACCGGCGGACCCTATCCCGCCACCCTGCTCAACGGCGTGACTCTGCGTATCCGGGCCGAACGGGAAGTCACCCGGGGCCGCGCCGCCATCCTGAAAGCCTATTATCTCCGCAACTACCCCACCGAGCTCAACAAGGAGGTATTTACCGTGAGCCTGAACGAAAGCAGCAATGTCCCCTATGTTCTGGGGCGTCTCTTCTCTGTGCTGGAGACGATCCAGAGCGTCGCCAATCCCGGCATCAACGCCACCATCAAAGACCGGTACTTCAACTCGGCCTGTGCCACCCCGGCAACGGCCTTCCCTACGCTGGTCAAGCTGGCTCAGAAGCATCTGCAGAAGATGACCACCCCCAACGAGGTGCATTTCAGCAAACAGCTCACCGAGCTGATGGCCCAGCTGCCCGAGACAGGCTTCCCGGCGCGGCTCAGCCTGCCGGAGCAGGGTGCCTTTGAGATCGGCTATTACCACCAGACCCAGAAACGCTACGCCAAAAAGAATGAGGAGGAATAAACCATGTCTGAGCCCATCAAGAACCGCTATGATTTCGTCATCCTGTTCGACGTCGAGAACGGCAACCCCAACGGCGACCCAGACGCAGGCAATATGCCCCGTATCGACCCCGAGACGGGCTACGGTCTGGTGACAGACGTCTGCCTCAAGCGGAAGATCCGCAACTATGTCGAGACCCTGAAAGAGGACGAAAAAGGCTATCGTATCTACATCAAGGACGGCGTTCCCCTCAACCGCAGCGACGCCGAGGCCATCAAAACTCTGGGCATCGACCCCGACCTGAAAGCCGCCAAAAAGGCCGACCCCGACATCGATACCAAGCTGCGGGACTATATGTGCGAGAACTACTTCGACATCCGCACCTTCGGTGCCGTCATGACCACCTTCGTCAAGGGTGTGCTGAACTGCGGTCAGGTGCGCGGCCCCGTCCAGCTGAGCTTTGCCCGGTCGGTGGACCCCATCGTCCCGCAGGAAGTCACCATCACCCGCGTGGCCATCACCACCGAGGCCGATGCCGAGAAGAAGGGTACTGAGATGGGCCGCAAGCACATCGTGCCTTACGCCCTCTACCGCGCCGAGGGCTATGTCTCGGCCAACCTCGCCCGGAAGACCACCGGCTTCTCCGAGGATGATTTGAAACTTCTGTGGACTGCCATCCTGAATATGTTCGAGAACGACCACAGCGCCGCCCGAGGCAAGATGGCTGTGCGGGAGCTCATCGTGTTCAAGCACGATTCTGAGCTGGGCAATGCCCCGGCCTACAAGCTCTTCGACTCCGTCGCCGTCCAGCGCAAGCCCGATGTGGACGCCGCCCGCAGCTACCGCGACTACACCGTCACGGTGGCAGACACTCTGCCGGAAGGAGTCACCTGCGAGAGGCTGTCCTGATGGCCGGCCCGGACGACTGGCTGCCCCTGTCGGGCATCCAGCACTTCTGCTTCTGCCGCTATCCCGGCGCAAGCCCTGCCCTGATGGGAAAATGCGCCCGCCTCGGGGTCGATTTGAGCTTTTTCAGCCCGCAGGGCCGCTTTCTGGCCCGGGCTGTAGGCGAAGAGCGGGGCAACGTCCTGCTGCGGCAGACCCAGTACCGCATCGCAGACAGGGAGGCAGAGAGCTGTCTCTATGCGCGCAATTTCATCCTGGGCAAAGTCTATAACGCCCGCTGGGTGCTGGAACGGGCCACCCGCGACCACCCCCAGCGGGTGCCGGTGGAACAGCTCAAGCGCACCAGCGCTCAGCTGGCGGCAGCGCTGCCCCTCATCGAGCAGTGCGACGACCTCGACCAGCTTCGCGGCCTGAAGGGCGAGGCGGCACAGCGGTATTTCGACTGCTTTGATTCGCTCATCCTGCAGCAGCACAATGATTTTTCTTTCGCTGGCCGAAGCCGCCGCCCGCCGCTGGACAGCACCAATGCCCTGCTCTCCTTCGCTTATTCGCTTCTGGCCTCCGACTGCACAGCGGCTCTTCAGAGTGTGGGCCTCGACCCCTACGTCGGCTTTCTCCACCGCGCCCGGCCCGGTCGCAGGAGCCTCGCCCTCGACCTCATGGAAGAGCTGCGCACTGTTTACGCCGACCGTTTTGTGCTCTCCTGCATCAACCAGAAAATCATGACGCCGAAGCATTTCCAGAAGCAGGAGAACGGAGCTGTCCTTCTCACCGATGAGGGCCGCCGCGCCTTTCTGGGCGGGTGGCAGACCCGCAAGCAGGAGACCATCACCCACCCGTTCCTGAACGAAAAGCTTCCGTGGGGCCTCGTGCCTTATGTGCAGGCTCTGCTTCTGGCCCGCACCCTGCGGGGCGATATGGAGCTTTACCCGCCATTTTTCTGGAAGTGAGGGATGTGTATGCTGGTCCTTATCACCTACGACGTCAATACCGAAACTCCTGCCGGGCACAAACGTCTGCGCAAAGTCGCCAAGCGCTGTGTGGACCACGGCCAGCGGGTGCAGAACTCCGTGTTCGAGTGTCTGCTGGATGCCGCGCAGTATGCCGTTCTCAAGGCGGAGCTGACGGCCCTCATCGACCCCGCGCTGGACAGCCTGCGCTTCTACCAGCTGGGCAACAACTATAAGAGCAAGGTGGAGCATATCGGCGTTCATCCGCCCTTCGAGCAGGACGGCCTGCTGTTGTTCTGAGTTTTGCGCCCCGGTGCGAAGGGGGAGTTCTCAGCATTTTCCCGGCACCTTCGCACCGGATTTTTGAGTCGTTTTGCATGATTTGGATAGTTCTTTGACCCGTTGTAAATCAAAGCTCTTCTAAACTCGTGCAGAATGTTGTATAATTTGTTTGAAAATAGAGGCAAAGTGTCCCTTGACGAGATCGGAATCAAGTGTGAGCAACTTGTTCGTCGGGCAATGGATGAAGCTGGCATATG
>ENA-UPWR01000191-UPWR01000191.1-human-gut-metagenome-genome-assembly--contig:-NODE-191-length-12581-cov-9.120681_pt1 | contig 12581 bp, 7 predicted proteins | sample MGYA00250053_ERZ773382 | MGnify/ENA primary metagenome ERZ773382 (study PRJEB29103, sample SAMN06112029) | human gut metagenome | biome: human gut; feature: ankylosing spondylitis patient; material...
TTTTTTTTTTTAATGATACGGCGACCACCGAGATCTACACTCTTTCCCTACACGACGCTCTTCCGATCTGGATGCGCGGCGAAGATGTGCTCTTCGAAATCGTTGGTCACCAGCCCCTGCCACTCGGCCACAGGCCTCCCGAGACGCTCCGCGAGCGGCACCTCCGGAATTCGCGGCCGCACCCCGGCATAGGCCTCGCGGGTCGAAACCCCCTCGCCGGGCTTGACGATGACGAGCGTCATCCCTTTCAGGTTCAGCGCAAAAGGCTCCATCACCTCACCTCTTCCTTTACATAACTGCGGCGTGTTGCGCACGAAAAACGCCGTGTCGCTGCCCAGCTCTGCGGCCCGGGCGATCAGCTCCGCGTCGGACAGCCCCAGTGCAAACAGCTCGTTGACAGCCAGCAGCACCGCCGTGCCGTCGGACGATCCCCCGCCCAGCCCCGCGCCGAAGGGCACGCGCTTGCCGAGGCGGACAGCCACCCCGTCCACGCCGTAATGCCGCTGCATCAGCCGGAAGGCCTTGAGACAGATGTTCTCCCCGGGAGCGCAGTCCACGGCCAGCCCTTCGGCGCGGAACTCCGCGCCGGGCGCAGCGGTGCGCACCACCTCCACCTCGTCATAAAGGCCCGCAACGGGGAACATGACGGTTTCCAGATCGTGAAACCCGTCCGCACGACGGCGCAGGATGTCGAGACCCAGATTTATTTTGCAGTTTGCTTTCAGAATCATAGAACAAAGGTAAGAAATTTTGTACATTTGTACGCCATGAAATTCCGCACCGAAATCGAAATTACATCCCTCGGGGTGAAAATCGGCTACGAAAACCGGGTGCTCGCGCTCGGGTCGTGCTTCGCCGCGCACATCGCCCGAAAACTCGCCGGCGCCAAATTCCGGGTGGCGGAAAACCCCTCGGGCATCCTTTTCAATCCGCTCTCCATCGCCGCGGCGATCCGCAGTTATGCCGACCCGGCGCCCGTGACGCGCGGGGAGCTGGGGTTCGACGGCGAGGTGTGGCACCATTTCGGGTTCCACGGCGACTTCTCGGCCCCGACGGCCGACGAAGCTCTGCAAAAAATGAACGCCGCGCGGCAGACCGGGGCCGACGCACTCCGCACGGCCGACCGCATCGTCCTCACCTTCGGCACGGCATGGGTCTACGAGCGTCAGGGCGAAGCGGTCGCCAACTGCCACCGCCGGCCCGCCGCGGAATTTTCCAGAAGACGGCTTTCGGTGGAGGAGATCGTCGAGACGTTCGCGGAGCTGATCGAAGGGCCGCTCGCCGGAAAGCAGATCATCCTGACGGTCAGCCCGGTACGGCATACAGGCGACACCCTGGCGGGCAACGCCGTGAGCAAGGCGACGCTGCGGCTGGCCGCCGAGCAGCTGACGGAAAGGTTCAAGTGCTCGGCGTATTTCCCTGCGTTCGAAATACTTACCGACGACCTGCGCGACTACCGCTTCTACGCCGACGACCTGGTGCACCCCGCGCCGCAGGCCGTGGCCTACGTCTGGGAGAAATTCGCCCCGGCGGTCCTGACGGACGAAGCCCTGCGCCTGCTTCCGGAGGCCGAAGCCATCGTCGCAGCGGCCGCCCACCGCCCCCGCAACCCGCAGGGCGAGGCGCACCGCGCCTTCTGCCGCCGTCAGCTGGAACGGATCGCCGCACTTCCGGAGATGGATTTTCAGTCGGAAACGGCCTATTTCCGCCGATGTCTCGAAATAAATTCGTAAATTTGCGGCCAACTCACGACACAGATGACAAAAAAATTCTTCCTATACGCCATAGCCGCTCTCGGGGCGCTTCAAAGCGCCGCGGCACAGCCCCGGCTGATCGTCCAGATCGTCGTCGGCTCGATGCGCAGCGAAGACCTCGACCGCTACGCCGAAAACTTCGGCGAAGGCGGTTTCCGCCGCCTCACGGAGGGCGGCACGGTCTATGCCGACAGCCGCTACGACTATTTGCAGACCACTACGCCCGTCTCGCTGGCCACGCTCACCACGGGGGCCATGCCCTCGACCCACGGCGTGATCGGCTCGCGCTGGGTGGATTACACCACCAACCGGACCGTCGAACTGACCGCAGGCCGCAAAGGTCCCGGCGCCTACCACCTGATCGCCCCGACGCTCGCGGAGACGCTGTTGCGGCACGCCCCGGGCAGCCGCGCCGTCACGATCGCCCCGGAGGCCGTTTCGGCCGTGGTGACGGCCGGGCACGGCGGAGAGGTGTTCTGGCTCGACTCGGCGCGCTGCGACTGGGTGACCTCGCCCTACTACGCCGCCGAAGTGCCCGAATGGATCGCCCGCAGCAACCGTGAACGCTACAACCTTTCGTACATCTCGGGCGAGTGGCGCACGCTCCTCGAACGCGGCCGCTACCTCAACACCCGCAACTACGACATCGCGCTGAGCGGAAAGAGCAAGAAAGACAAAGACCAAAGCGGCTCGGGGCGTCTGAAACTGCGGAGCGATTTCGAACGCATGCTCTACACCCCGGCGGGCAACACGGCCGTACTGGGGCTGGCCAAGCAGGCCATCGCGCAATACCGCCTCGGGGAGGACAAGATCCCCGACCTGCTGAACGTCTGCCTCGACTCGCCGCGCCGCATCAGCGAGGCCTACGGACCCGAATCAATCGAGGTCGAGGACATGTACTACCGCCTGGACCGCGACCTGGCCGACTTCCTGACCTTCGTATTCGCACAGGTCAAGGACGGCAGCGTGACGGTGGTGCTCACCTCCGACCACGGAACCAGCCCTGCGTTCGACGCCGGGGCCGAGGAGGCCGACCGCTTCAACCCGCGGCAGTTCGAAGTGATCGTCAACGGATTCCTGAACGTCCGCTACGGCGTAGGCGACTGGGTGGTGGATTACAGCGACAAGTGTTTGTGGCTCAACCACAACCTGATCTACGAGCGGGGATTGAACCTCGCCGAGGTGCAGAACGAGGTGGCCATCTTCGCCATGCAGTTCAGCGGCATCTCCCACGCGCTGGCCGCCACGGCCATGCGCACGAGCTATTTCGGCAGCGGCTATGCACGCCGGATGCAGAACAGTTTCTATCCCCGCCGTTCGGGCGACGTGATTCTGAACCTGATGCCCGGCTGGATCGAGGAGCAGGAACGCTGCTGGTCGATGTCGGGGTCGATGTACGGCTACGACACCGAAGTGCCGCTGGTCTTCTACGGCAAGGGCGCAGGCATGCAGCGGGTCAACCGCCGCGTGGACATGACGGCCGTGGCTCCGACGCTGGCGCGTCTGGCGGGCATTCGCGAACCGGCGGCATCGGAGGGCGGAGTTTTAGAGGAAATTGCAGAGTGAACGAGGCGTAATTCCGACCGAAACCCGGTCGCATGCGACAAGTCCCTCGTAGAACATCTGGCCCATAGCGGAAACAACTGTCATCCAGGAAAAGTTTGCCGGATTGGGTACCAGAAAGTATTTAACGCCTTCCAAAGCACCAGGTCTGGTAACAGAATAAATGGCAATGATCACGGAAAGAACTACCGGGCGACTTTGCCGTAGTGAACGCCGCAGGCGAGGACAACGACATCTACTTCCAGGACAAGAAGTCCGTAGACTTCACCGCCTACTACCCCTACACCGGCTCCAACGGCACCCGCCCCGGCACCGACGGCATCATCTCAAAGACCCTCACCGCCGCCGACCAGGTACTTGCCGACCTGCCCCGGATAGACTACCTCTGGAGCCACGCCGACGGCATCACCTCCGCCAACCCGCAAGTCAACTTCAACTTCACCCACCGCATGAGCCGCCTGAAGCTGAACTTCGTGGAAGGTATGGGCATGGCCTTCCCCGCCTCCGGACTGACCTACACCCTCTCCGGCCTCAAACTGGCAGGCACCTTCAACACCCTTAACGGAACCGCCGAAGCCGATGCCTCAGCCACAGCCGCCAAACTGGAAAACATCCCCGCTTCCACCACCGCCCAGAACACCCTCTCCACCCTCATCCTCTGGCCGCAGGAAGCCGCCACCGCCTCACTCAGCGTCACCGTCAGCGGCAGCAACTACAGCGCCACCCTCAACCTACTCGACCTGCCCGGCGTAACCCCCTCCACGCAAGGACTTGCCTCCGGCTATTCCTACACCTACAACGTCAAAGTGCACAAGACCGGGATAGAAATCTCCGCAGCCCAAATCACCGCCTGGACCACAGGCACAGGAGGCGATGTAGACGCCAAAGAAGAATAGACCGGCACCGGAAAAAAGAATAACCCTAAATACCGACAGATATGAATCCCATCCTCCCATTCACCGCCCTCGCCCGTGTCCTGCGCCGGACAGGCTTCGTGCTCCTTCTCGCACTCAGTGCGGGAAGCTGCACCACCAACGACGTGTTTCCCGACACTGCCACCGATGACGCCACCCTCATCCGCTTCGACATAGCCCCACGCCCCGGCTTCACCGACCAGCCTTCCACCCGCATCACACAGACCACGGACGCCGCGCAATGGGAGGATGGAGACATACTGTGGATACGTGCCGAATTCTACGACAATGCGAACATTCTGAAGACCACCTACATCACCGCCCTGAAACGGGACGGAGGCCACTGGCGCTCACTCACATACGAGGAAGAAGCCGCCCACATAACCCCATGCACATCACTCCGCGACTACTACAAGAACGAAATAAGGTGGCCCAAGAGTTTATACGGCACCGCGGGCACCTATTGCCGCATCTACGCCAGATATCTCGGGCAGCAATACCCCGACGCAAGCGGAAAGATAGCAGTGACCCCGGACATCGACGTGATTAATATCCCCAATAACTACAGCACCTCCTATCCGGGAAAGGTTGTCGAACTTCGGTTCTTCCAGCCTCTGGTGCGCCTGCGCATCACAAAGGCATGCCTACTCCAGTTCAAGAGTTTGAACTCCGAGTTCCTTTTCCCCGAGTTTTCCGAAAGCCCAGGCTCGAATGTCGACAATATCTTTCATGTTCCCTCGGACGGAGAAGACTATTTCCTCGACCCCGAGGACAAGAACAGCCGAACCATTCGCATAAACGGGCAGGAAATCCAACTCCTTCCCGATGCCAAAGGCGAGTATGCAGGCATGTCCTACACCATCGACCCCGACGCCCTCCTGCCCTCCGGCCCCATCGCCCCCGAATTCTGACGGACATTCAAATAGAACCCCCATATTCACCCCATAACCCGCAACAGATATGAAAACCTCCACATACACCCGCTTCCGCCGCCTCGCCCACAGCCTCGCCCACAGTGCCGCCCTCGTGCTCGCCGCCGCCTTGCTTGCCACCGCCTGCACCGACCCCGCCGACCTCGCCGACGGAAGCCCCGCCTCCACCGATGCCCTCAGCTTCGGCGCCTCCCTCCTTGCCCCCGGCAACTCCGGCAAGCACACCGCCGACACCCGCACCCGCGCCACCGCCCCCGTCACCAAAGATGCCTTCACCAAGGGCGACCGCATTGCAGTAAGCATCGACAACCAAGTGAAACCCTACGTCTACGGCACCGACCTCCGCTTCACCGCCACCGACACCGACAACTCCTTCTACTGGACACCGGGGCAGCAGCAACAGGACGGCGTCATCGCCTGGTACCCTTACTCCGACGAGCTCCCCTCCCTATCCTCCCCGCTCAACATCTCCCGGCAAGACACCGACGCCGCATTTGCCGCCGCCGACTTCCTCTTTGCCGGCCCCGCCACCCTGACCCGCAACCCCTCATCCGCACTGACCTTCAGCCACCGCACCGCCCTGTTGCGGCTGAACATCAAAGCAGACGGAAAGACCGTAGTCCCAAGCCAGGGATTCGACGTGACCAAAGTAGACGTTAAGGGCACACCGGTAGACGCCACCATCGACCCCACCAACGGCACACTGACGGGAACCGGCAACACCGCCGTCATATACACCCACCGTTGCGCCGCCACCCCCGACGGCTACACGGCCACCTACGAGGCGCAAATCATCCCGCACACCATCAGCTCCTCCCCCAGCGGCGGCACCAGCCTCACCATCCATACCACCAATCCCGATAAGAGGTACAACGGCATCATCCTCAGCGGCAGTTACGAAGCCGGACACATCCATACCTACAACATCACCCTCGGCAACGACCGCGTCTCCATCACCCCCACCGACGAAGGCCTGTCCTGGAACGACGGTGACATCCGCCCCGGCCTACCGCCCACCGGCTACGACCTCACCGTCTCCACCGCCAAAGAACTGAAAGCCTTTGCCGACGCAGTGAACAACGACCACACGATAGGCACCTCCTCCGTAAAAGCCCGCATCGCCCGCGTGCTGCAAACCGCAGACATCGACTTGACGGGGATAGACGACTGGACGCCTATCGGGAACGTCACTTCTTCTTCTAACAACTATTTCAAAGGAAGCTATAACGGAAACGGATACACCATCTCCAATCTGAAAATCAAAAGTGGAGAACGGTATAGGGGGCTGTTTGGGGTGGTAATCGGTGAAAGTAGTTCAACTCCCGCTGTGCTCACAGGCATTCATTTGAGGAATGTGGATATAGAAGTGTCTCACAATTCGGATATATCGTGCGGTGCCATTGCAGGGGCAGTTGACAGCGATGCGGTCATCACCTTCTGTTCCGCCCAGGGAGAAATAAAAACAGATATGAACCAACAAAGGCAAACATATAACAATAGCGGAGGGATAATCGGGGATAATAACGGCGGGACCATCAGCTATTGCCGGGCCGATGTAAAAGTCACCGCTTCTTCCGATGCAAATGATACGAGTAGAGAATGCAACGCCGGAGGCATAGCGGGTATTAATACCGGCACCATCCTTGCCTGCGAAGCCTCAGGCAGCGAGGTTTCTGCCAAAGCCTCTAGTGCAAAAACCCAAGCCGGAGGCATAGCAGGAAAGACTTCCGGCGGTAACTACATCGCCTCTTGTGCATCCGAAGTGGGAAAAATTATTGCCAATTCCGGTGGACACGAAGCATATGCCGGCGGTGTGGTAGGACTTCAAAGCGGGGTACTATACAGCTCTTACGCACGGGGAGATGCAACAGCAGAAGGTGCATCCACAATAAATATGGCCGGTGCCATCGTGGGCGACAATAGCTCTGGCGATACAGACCTGTGCATCGGCACCGGCGCAGGCGGGCAAGGTACGTCGGGCCTGCCACCATCACCCGATAGCATCCTCTACGATGCAGATGCCACCGATAAAGAGATATACGACCTCATGCAAACCAAAGATTTTACGAAAGAAATCTCTACCACCACCTACGACGCCACACGCTTTCCCGCCTATGGCATCGAGGTGACAAAGATAACCTTCCACAGCAGAAATGCATGGAGTTACGACCCCACCAGCGGCAAAATCCGCATCAGGGGTCTGCCGTCCGTCCCTCTGCCCTGATGCTGTTCGCGCAAGCGAATATGTAATCCCGGCATGTAAGTAGCATTGTAGCTCAAAGAAGCATTGGTCCAATCCAGAACCGGGATCAGCTGCAACGGCAACTGCCAGGTCGCCATAAACTGCTGGTCATACTTCATCGGGGTTCCCAGGTCAGCGATGCTCTTCTTCACGGAATCTTTCCATAACTGGTAACCGTCCGGGTTCAGTTCCTTATTCACCTGCACATACGGTTCTTCGATACGGGCATTCGTACCGGAACTGAACGTTATGTTCAGGTTATTCGTAAAAGCCCAGTTCAAACTGAAAGCACGGTCCCAATAGAAGTTCTGGCTGAATGTCACTGGTATATCGTTGGGGACACCTGTTGCCGCTCCTGTCAGGTCGCGTAATTTTATTTCGTAATAATTCCGCATCATGGCCGTCTGGAAGTTGATAGACGGGGCCACATTAAACGCCAGTTGTTTGGCATAGCGCGTATAGCCGTTGTTTTTCTTCAATAACTTATCAAATGGCTTGATCGGCTTGACATAAGGCACATAGCTATAGGCGAAATTGGCACGGTAATCCTTTGTCGTTTCATATTCAGTCTCCGGGTTTTTCTTATCATTAATGCTGTACGAATACCCGAGCGTGAAGTTTGCCGGATCGTAAGGCATCGGGTTCTTACTCTTGATATTCACACGCACATTATTAAACGAAACACTCTTGATAACCGTCCTATCTTGAGAATAATTACGAATCGAGTCCTTCTCGGCTTTCGTTTCCGCCTTGTCGATAGCATCCTTCAACTTGACATCCTGATCCAGCGGATTGTATTTCGGATCATATGTTTCCTTCGAATAAGCATAATAGAACGGGATACTGACTTGCGCCTTTTCCGGGAACAGCTTACCCAATTCGATAGAGGTCGCCACGTTATACTGTTTGAAGTCTTCCATCCGGCGTTCGTTCAACGACTGGTCGAGAGCACCGAAACCAGCCGTTTCGATACGTCCGCCCACATTCACCGTTCCCAAGTCGGAAAGCGCAACATTCAAATTCGCATTGGCCGCCCATCCACCTTCTTCATTGAAGTCGGTCAGGCGCAATTCGTTCACCCAAACTTCCCCGCTCTTCAACTTATTACGCACGTTACGCACACCGATCATGACTGTCTTCACTTCGGAAAGACTCGGATTACCTTTGACACGGATCGTATTGCCATCGTTGTCCGGATCCCTACCAGAATAGACAGTCTGGAAAGACACTCCATTCGTACCGGATCGTTTTTCCCGGTTACGCTCCAGTTTCAGATCCGTCAGAATCTCCAAACGGAAATTCAACATGTTTTCTGCCGGCCAAACGATTTTCTGGTGTTCCGAATTGTTATAGTTATACTTCCCGTGCGGAGTCAACTTCAACGGTACTTCATATTCGTAATAGTTATTCTTATAGTCCGATCCCAGGCGGATAAAAACAGCGAGATCGCCATCTGCAAGATCGTTTACATCCAATTTCGGAGCCTCGGCATGTGTAAACAGTTGCAAGCGCTTATACTGCCGCAAATCATAATTCGTATTCTTATACACGGCACGTGCATCTTGAGCGGCAAGGTCCGTTATCTTTAAAGAAAGCGCCTGTTCGTTCTCCTGACGAATCTGAGGCTGGCTTGGATCCAGTACACGGCTGACGCCCGGGGGCAATGTATAGCTGACCGGATCCCTGTCACTGTTTTCCTCGATATTGACAGTCGAGACTTCCAATTTACCCTTCACTGCGGGCGGCATCTTCGGATCGGACAAATCCTGCTCGTAGGATCGCCATTCTCCGCGTACCAATTGCAGAGTACCGAAGCGCAACACGACCGATTCCTTAAATCCTGTCATATACATACGCATGAAACGAATCGTCTTGAAATCATTGATTGCCCCCACACGACGCTGATATTGTTTTACCGGAATCTTAAATTGATACCAGGTAACGGATTCTGTCGTACCATCCGCCAATCTTACTGATGAAGTACGTTTATCCGCAATGAAGTTTTCACCGACAACCGTATCCTGCGGAGTTATCCTGACTTTGTATTCGAAATATTTTTCATTTTTATTCAGAGTATTGTCCTGATTGATGTCTTCTACATCAGGCACGGTCTTGGAAGAAGTGCTGTAGCGCTCGCCCGAATCGTTGATATCTTTCGAGTTTCCTTCCGTTCCATTATAGCGTTTGTAACGTGTTAAGATATCCACCTCCTGAGAATCATAGTCCGAACCACGAAAATAGTGGAACTTGTCACCGGCCGGATCAAAGAAAGGGGACAGCTGTAACGGATCGTTCTCCATCTCGGTTAGGGTTACCGCATTCAATTTCTGGCGTAATTTATTCAGATAATCCTGGTAAGCCGGATATTCCTTTTCTTCATCCGAGGATAAACCGTTCAGGCCGACATCCTGTAACAGACGTGCACCTGCCGTATTGTCGAAGGCATAAACTGTACTCTGCTGTTTTGGAACCTTACCCCAAACAGTATAATCGACCTTAGAGGTATCGCCATCGATTGGCAATCCGTTTTCGAAGAACTTCTTTTCATCCTTCAATATGTCTTCCGATATCTCACCCAAATTAAAATACAGATCCCCCCCTGTTGTCTGACGATCATAAATGAACGGATCGAGCATCCAAAATTCGATATATTCGACATTCGCCGTCTCAAAGTCACTCTGGTCTATCTTTCGCATCATTCCACCGAAACGCTTTTCCGGGTTTTGCAATGTTCCGTCAGGATTAATATTATCGGCATCCAAGTTATACGGTCCGCGTTCCTGCGGATAGTAAGCCATGTTCAGAACTGTCAACGTATTACTTTCACTCATGCTTTGCTGCCGTTGCGGGAACAACTCTCTCGTCTCGATAGCACGGACATAATGGTTGGACAAATCTTTTGTCGTAATATATTTCGGACGCAAAGAAGAATTTTTACGCGTGAACAATCCGTCGATCGTGTACCAAGCAAGCAAAGCACGACTTTTCCCGTAATCGATATTATTGGTCAGCCCGGCTTCCGGGAACAATTGGGGCGTACCATCGTCATAAGGCACACTGGACAACTGCCAGGGATAAGGGTCGGAGAGGTCGAAATTGCTCTGTGTCGACTCGAAGTCATCCAGATACGAATATCCCCCCGTGTTCTTGTTTTCGTAATGCCCGGCAATCAAATGAGCGAACTCCGCATTGAAAGATATCTGGCTGGGTTTGCTTAGGTTCAGCAACGGCAGCTTGTCGAACATATTGGTAAGCCACTGACTCTCGCCCTTATAAGCCATATTGACACCCCAGAGCGTATTCTTTATCGCTTCGTCGCCCATCGTCGTCTTGGTGGTCAACGGCATTTCGGACATGTGCATGATGGTAGCGCCTACCATCAGATTCGGGTTGAACTGATAGTTCAAGTCCAATCCCATCATGGTCTTACGCTGCATGTTATAGGCTGTCTGGTTTTCCAGCGAGACGCTGACCGGCGTGCCTGCAGAAATAATACTTTCGTTCAGGATCGTTACCACGCCGGAAGTATAGTCAACAGTATAATCTACATTCTCGGTTAATATCGCTCCGCCAGCCGTTACTTTCACTGAACCTCGCGCTACGTTGGAAGCTCCCAACTGTATCTCGGCACCCGAAGAGGCTTTGTATTCCCCCTCCAGTTTGAACTTATTCTTTTCAGCAATCTGTCTGGCGACAGTCAATGTCGAGTCGTAGAGTTCCTGGAATACATATTTGTCAGCAATCGCATCATTGTTAATCTTTTTACGCAGATAGGAGCCGAATGGTTCCACACTTGGAAAAATAATTTTCCCATTATCGGCAAGGACGGTCACACCTTCAATAAAGTCGTATATACCATCCGGATGCGGCTGATTGTTGGAATCATAGCTATCTAGGTTCAGCACTCGTAACAAGATTTGGTTGGCAATCGCCCCTTCCGGCAAATAGTTGACATACGTACCGGTTGTATCGCTTTGATACATGATATTCAACTTGAACTTCTCTTTTTGGACAGAGTAAGCTCCTAATGAATAGATATTTTTCATCATCAGGTCCCAAAAAGGCATATCAGGCGACATGGTAATTCCTTTCAACAACTTCACATACAGGCAAGAGGCAGCCGATGAAGGGTTGTCAGTCGAGAACTCGCCAACCTGATAAGTCTTTCCATCCGAATAAGTATAATTGTAAGCGACAGCCAATACCTCATCTGCCTGCAACTGTGTTTTCAGCGAGATATACCCCAACTTCGTATTGACCGTATATTCGGACGCATCCAGCAAACGAGCGCTTTCCACTTCTTCATATTCCGTACCGTTAACAAAAGTTCCTCCCAACGCCTGATTTACCGTGCTGATATCACGAGCACCGATAAATTGCTGGTTAAGGGTATTATATAATGTATTCGTATTATTATAGGGGATAGACAGCGCCCCCGAAGGAGAAACGACCGTCGTATTCGAAATATTATCATGCTCGGCCAGATCGGCAAAAGCGACCACGTTACGCGCCTGGTCATAAGTAGCCCGTTTGTTTGTCACCCAAACTTCCACCTTGCTGATCGTGACGGGAGAGGAAATCGTATTCAGGTTCTTCACCGCCTCATCATAGCGGTCGCGAAAATAGTGTGACAGGAAAAAGTGACGATTCTCGTCATACTGGTCAATCGTCAATTCGAAAGGTTTTGTCTGCACGCCCCCTTTAGAACTGACCGTTTTCGATTCCGACTCCTGCTGTGCAAACAACGCATTGACTCGCAACTTCCCGAACTGGAGATCCGCTTTCATACCGAACAGGGCTGCTCCTCCGTTGATTAGGGAGTTACTGGTTGTCATACTTACATTTCCGGCTTCCAGCGACTTGATAATTTCATCTTCCTCCCCGGTATAAGCTAATTTCAGTTTTTTGGAGTCGAAATCAAAAGAGGTTTCGGTATTATAGTTCATATCGAAATTCACTTTGCTGCCAACCGATGCCTGTACATTCAATTGAACATTCTCATCGAAATTAAAGAAGGTACGGTTACGAGCACGTTCCGGCAAAGAGGGATTTTTGGTTTTATTCTGCTTCAAGCCTAACTCCACTTCAGCCGAACCTTGCGTTTTCACCAGATCGGAAGAGCGTCGTGTAGGGAAAGAGTGTAGATCTCGGTGGTCGCCGTATCATTAAAAAAAAA
>ENA-UPWR01000193-UPWR01000193.1-human-gut-metagenome-genome-assembly--contig:-NODE-193-length-12546-cov-74.034325_pt1 | contig 12546 bp, 8 predicted proteins | sample MGYA00250053_ERZ773382 | MGnify/ENA primary metagenome ERZ773382 (study PRJEB29103, sample SAMN06112029) | human gut metagenome | biome: human gut; feature: ankylosing spondylitis patient; material...
TTTTTTTTTTTAATGATACGGCGACCACCGAGATCTACACTCTTTCCCTACACGACGCTCTTCCGATCTGGAGCCGGGGTCGAACCGGCACGACATTGCTGTCATTGGTGTTTGAGACCAACGCGTCTACCGATTCCGCCATCCGGGCAAGCCTCTTCCGTAGAATCGGGAGGGCAAAGATAGTCGATTCTTCGCAATTTTCAAAAAATCCGGTTATTTTTCAAAGAAAGCCTTGATTTTTTTCGCCTTGGCGGGGCCGACCAGCGCTGTCAACTCCTCGAACGGTGCCGCCTTGACCTTGGCCACGGTGCGGAAATGTTGCAGCAGCGTACGGACGGTCTTGTCACCGATGCCTTCGATCTGTTCCAGTTCGCTATGGATAAAGGCCTTACTGCGTTTCTGACGGTGGAATGAGACGGCGAAACGGTGCACCTCTTCCTGGATGTGCGCCAGAAAGTGGAAAAGGGGCGAAGTGGGACGGATGCCGACCAGGACAGGCGGGAATCCGCAGAGCAACTCGGAGGTGCGGTGGCGGTCGTTCTTAGCCAGCCCGGCGACAGGTATGTCCAGCCCGAGATACTCCAGCACCTCGTGAATGACGCCCATCTGCCCCTTCCCGCCGTCAGCAATAATGAGATCGGGCAGCTCGGCCCCCTCCTCCTGCAGGCGGCTGTAACGCCGGAAGACGACCTCGCGCATCGAAGCGTAATCGTCGGGGCCCTCCACGGTCTTGATGTTGAAATGGCGGTAGTCCTTGCGCGCGGGTTTTCCGTCGCGGAACACCACGCACGAGGCTACCGGATGGGCCCCCTGCAGATTGGAGTTGTCGAAGCATTCGATGTGCCGCGGCTGGCGGTCGAGGCGCAATTCCTTTTGCAGGGCATTCATCAACCGCTCGGTATATCGTTCGGGATTCTTGATTTCCAGGTTCTTGAGCTGCTCGGCGCGATAGATACGGGCGCTCTTCTGCGAGAATTCGAGCAGTTCGAGCTTTTCGCCGCGCTTGGGCACCGTGAAGGTCACACCGTCGAACAGCAGCGTCGTCGAAGGCAGGAACGGTACGATGACCTCACGGGCCAGCGTCCCGGCAATATGCTCGACGACATGCTGGATGGCCAGCGTCAGCATGTCGCGTTCGTCGCCCCCGACACCCGTCTTGAGTTTCACGGTATAAACGCCCACGACCGACCCGTGGCGGATACGCACGAAATTGCAATAGGCCACATCGTCGTCCGGAAGCAGCGAAAAAACATCCACGTCGACGATCTTCGCACTGACGATCACCGACTTGCCCGCATAGTTGTCCAGCGCATCGAGGCGCTGCTTGTAGCGCTGCGCCAATTCGAATTTCAATTCCCCGGCAGCGCGCTGCATCTCCTGTTCGAGGTAGCTACGCACGGGGCGCAGGTCGCCCTTGAGCACCGCGACGACCATGTCGACGAGCCGGCCGTATTCCCCTTCGCCCTGCGCCCCGATGCAGGGGCCTTTGCAGTTGCCCAGGTGGTATTGCAGGCAGACCGTATATTTCCCCTTGGCGATCTGCTCGGGGGCGAGGTTGAGCTTGCAGGTACGCAAGGGAACCACCTCGCGGATGAAATCCAGCACGCTGTGCTGCATCACCACCGATCCGTAGGGGCCGAAGTACTGCGACCCGTCGCGGTTCAGTTGCCGCGTCGACTGCACGCGCGGGAAATGCTCGCGGCGCACCACGATCCAGGGATAGGTCTTATCGTCTTTGAGCAGGATATTGTACCGCGGCTGGAGGGTCTTGATGAGCGAGTTTTCCAGCAACAGGGCGTCGGTTTCGCTGTCCACGACGATATGGCGGATCTCGGCGATCTGCTTCACCAGCACGCGAACCTTGGGGCTGTGCTCCTTGCTCTGCACGAAATAGGATGAAACCCGCTTGCGCAGGCTCTTGGCCTTACCGACGTAGATGATCGTCCCCGAGCGGTCTACGAACTGGTAGACGCCCGGCGACTGCGGCAGCATCGCCACCTGCTCTCTGAGATTGTTTTTTTCGGTTCCCGCCATAGCGATAATCGCAGTGCAAATGTAGCAATTATTTCACAAAACGCGCCATCTCCTCCGGCATGCTTCCGGCGCACGCAGAGATGGCCGCATTTGACACACGCATAAACTAAAACGTCCGATTTTTTGTTTTATTCGTCGGAACGGCATATATTTGCGGCACATTGAAAACAAACCCAAACCCTATGAGAAAATTTTTACCTTTTCTCTTCGCCGCAGCACTCGCATCGTCCTGTATCGACAACGCTTACGACCTGTCGAACGTGAACACGGACGATGTCACCATCGGCGACGAGGACTCGGAATACCGGCTGCCGCTGGCCACGGTATACGTAAGTATGAGTGAACTGAACGAAGGAGGTGCGGACATCAAAACGCTCTTCGACGAAGCGGACATCTGGCTTCCCTCGCCCCTGCCCGGAAACGCCGCATACGTCGACCTGCGGGAACTCCAGAACACCCCGGAGACAATCACGCCGCTGCTCGATGCACTGATCGACCAGATGATGGACGACGATGCCAAGATCACCGCCGTCGCCGACCTGCTGGCGGAAAAATACCTCTCGACCTTCCTGCCCCTGCTCCCCCCGAATACGGATCCGGCAGATTTCAAACCGGTCTTCATCGAGGCGTTCCGCAATATGCCGATGCTGCACGACCGGCTTTCGGGCGAGGTCAAATCCCTGGCCGGCAGCTACCTGACAGAGCTCAAAGTCCAGGATGTAACCTACGACATCGGTAAGATCGACATCGGCGGCGACGTGGTGGACATGCTCTGCGAGAACCTCGACAGTGAAGGAGCGTGACGGGCGCATCGTCGGCTTCAATGAAGAGAAAATAGTAACTGCCATCCGCAAGGCCATGCTCCATACGGACAAGGGAGAAGACATGCAACTGATACGCCAGATCACCGACCACATCTCCTTTAAGGGCGATGCCCAGATGACGGTGGAAGCCATTCAGGACCTGGTGGAAATGGAACTGATGAAGAGCAGCCGTAAAGATGTAGCACAGAAATACATTGCCTACCGCAACCAGCGTAGCATTGCCCGCAAGGCGAAAACACGCGATATGTTTCTGGAAATCATCAACATCAAATCCAACGACATCACCCGCGAGAATGCCAATATGAACGCCGACACCCCGGCGGGCATGATGATGAAGTTTGCCAGCGAAACCACCAAACCTTTCGTTGACGACTATCTACTGAGCGAAGAAGTGCTGGATGCCGTCAGCCAAAACTATCTGCACATCCACGATAAGGATTATTACCCCACCAAAAGCCTGACATGCGTACAGCACCCGCTGGACCGCATCCTTACATACGGCTTCTCTGCCGGACACGGAGAGTCGCGCCCTGCGAAACGCATTGAGACCGCCAGCATACTGGGCTGCATCTCATTGGAAACCGCCCAGAACGAAATGCACGGCGGACAGGCGATTCCCGCGTTCGACTTCTACCTTGCTCCCTACGTGCGCAACAGCTTCATCGAGGAAGTAAAGAACCTGGAAGAGCTGAACGGTGAGGATTACTCACATCTCTACCGGAAAGAGCTCACCGATTACCTGCAACAGCCGCTGGACGGCCTCACCGGCGAGCAGCGCATCATCCAGCATGCCGTGAACAAGACCGTAGCCCGCGTGCATCAGTCCATGGAAGCGTTCATCCACAACATGAACACGATACACTCGCGCGGCGGCAACCAGGTGGTATTCAGCTCCATCAACTACGGTACGGATACTTCCGCCGAGGGACGCTGCATCATCCGCGAACTGCTGAAAAGCACGTACCAGGGCGTGGGCAACGGCGAAACGGCCATCTTCCCCATTCAGATATGGAAAAAGAAACGCGGCGTAAGCTATCTGCCCGAAGACCGCAACTACGACCTCTACCAACTTGCCTGCAAGGTCACCGCACGCCGTTTCTTCCCGAACTTCCTGAACCTGGACGCCACCTTCAACCAAAGTGACGACTGGAAAGCCGACGACCCGAAACGCTACGAGCACGAAGTAGCCACCATGGGATGCCGTACACGCGTATTCGAGAACCGTTTCGGCCCCAAGACATCCATCGGACGCGGCAACCTGTCTTTCTCCACAATCAACATTGTGCGCCTTGCCATAGAGTGCATGGGCATTACGGATAAGGAACAGCGCATCGCCCGTTTCTTCGCCAAGCTGGATGCCATGCTCGACATCACCGCACGCCAACTGCATGAACGCATGGAGTTCCAGAAAACAGCGTTCGCCAAGCAGTTCCCTCTGCTGATGTCCGCTTTGTGGATAGGCTGCGACAAGCTCAAACCGAACGACGACATCTCGTCCGTAATCAATCAGGGTACGCTGGGCATCGGGTTCATCGGTCTGGCGGAATGTCTTGTGGCGCTTTTGGGCAAGCATCACGGAGAGTCGGAAGAGGCTCAGGAACTGGGACTCAGAATCGTGACTTACATGCGCGACCGTGCCAACCAGTTCTCCGACCAATACCAGCATAATTACAGCGTACTGGCCACGCCTGCCGAAGGGCTGTCGGGCAAGTTCACACGTGTAGACCGCAAGAAGTTCGGCTGCCTGCCGGGCATTACGGACCGTGATTATTACACCAACTCCAACCACGTGCCCGTGTACTACAAGTGCAGCGCCCGCCATAAAGCCGAAATCGAGGCCCCCTACCACGACCTGACCCGTGGCGGACACATCTTCTACGTAGAAATTGACGGCGACGCCACCCACAACCCCGAAGTCATTATGCGTGTGGTGGACATGATGGACCGGTACAACATCGGTTACGGCTCGGTAAATCACAACCGCAACCGCTGCCTGGACTGCGGATACGAAAACTCTACCGTCAACCTGGAAGCCTGTCCCAAGTGCGGCAGCACCCACATCGACAAGCTACAGCGCATCACCGGCTATCTGGTAGGTACTACCGACCGCTGGAATCAAGCCAAGCTCGCCGAGCTGAACGACAGAGTAATCCATGAAAATTAAAAGTTGAATAGTGCTTTCCATTCTTGATATAATAGAAGATACTACGGTGGACGGTCCGGGATTCCGTACCGCCATCTACGCAGCCGGATGTCCCAACGGATGTCCGGGCTGTCATAATCCGGAATCGTGGGACATCAACCGCGGACGCTGGATGAGCACCGATGAAATACTGCAAAAGGTGCTTGCCGACAGCTTTGCCGATGTGACATTCAGCGGTGGCGACCCTATGTACCAGCCCGAAGGCTTCACCGAACTGGCACATGCCATCAAGCGGCAGAGCCGGAAGAACATCTGGTGCTATACGGGGTATACATTTGAAACGTTACTGCACAATCCCCGCCAGGCAAAACTGTTGGAGTACATCGACGTGCTGGTGGACGGCAAATTCAAAGAAGAGCTGCGTGACGAAGACCTCTACTTCCGTGGCAGCAGCAACCAACGGCTGATAGACGTACAAGCGTCGCTGAAAGCCCAAAAAGCGGTGGATTACGTTTACAACCCGAAGTTATAACTCCTTTCACTGTATTATATCTTTCTCTATATAGACATAAACCTATACCTCCATTGGGTACAATGAATATCACCGTGGGATACCGACAATACCAACGGTTGGTATTCATCGTACCCTATGTTGGTAGCCGTTGTACCAAACGTTGGTATCCGACGTACCAAACATTGGTACTTCCCATACCAGCCTTTGGTACTTTCCGTACCCCATAGAGGTATCCGCCGTTCTCCCCCTATAAACCATAAAGGATTGCTTACGCTGGCAAAAAGGAAGCAAGCGTTTCTCCAACCGCCCTGCCTACTTTTCTTTATATATTTTCAGCCATATAAAATTCTTTCTCGTTTTTATTTCCTACATTTGCCACCGTCAAAAGAATCTATAACAAAATACCGAACCCGTGAAACGCAATCAATCCCCTGCACAGACGATACGCTTCCGCCGCTGGAGTCGGAAGTCGTATGCCGCATTCGCCAGCATAGGCAGATGCGTCACAATCGGTTGTCTGCGCAAGAACGTGGCCGACAGTTCGCTACGGAAGCAGGACACGGTTCGGACTATCCCCTATTCTATTCACACCATGACTATCGACGAACTGAAAGCCCGGGTGCTGGCAGGCATAGACATATCGCCCGACCAAGCCGCCTGGCTGGCGAATACCGCCGACCGTGAAGCGCTTTACGCCGCTGCACACGAGATTACCGTACAATGCTCGCAGCATGAGTTTGACATGTGCTCCATCATCAACGCCAAGTCGGGACGCTGCCCCGAAAACTGCAAATGGTGCGCACAATCTTCCCACTATCACACCCAAGCCGACGTTTACAACCTACTCTCCGCTGAAGAATGCCTCGAACAGGCACAATACAATGAACGGCAGGATGTCAACCGCTTCTCCCTCGTTACGAGCGGACGGAAACCCTCTCCCAAACAATTGGAACAACTCTGTAACACAGTGCGCTACATGCGCCGCCACTCATCCATACAATTATGCGCATCTTTAGGCCTGCTGGCCGAAGAAGAGCTGCGCGCCCTGCACAATGCCGGCGTCACCCGCTACCACTGCAACCTGGAAACAGCCCCCTCTTTCTTCCCCACCCTGTGCAGCACGCACACGCAGGAAGACAAGCTGCGCACCTTGCAGGCAGCCCGCAACGCAGGCATGGACATTTGCAGCGGCGGCATCATCGGCATGGGCGAGACGATGGAACAGCGCATTGAGTTTGCTTTCACCCTGAAAGAGCTGGGGGTACAATCCATTCCCATCAACCTGCTCAGCCCCATTCCGGGCACTCCGCTGGAGAACCGCCCGCCGCTGACGGAAGAAGAGGTATTGGTGACCGTCGCCCTGTTCCGCTTCATCAACCCCACCGCCTACCTGCGCTTTGCCGGCGGACGCTCGCAACTGAGCAAGGATGCGGTGAAGAAGTCCTTATATATAGGTATCAACTCGGCTATCGTGGGCGACCTGCTGACGACGCTCGGCTCCAAAGTTTCCGATGACAAGAAACTGATAGAAGAAGCCGGATACGAGTTCTGCGGTTCGCAATTCGACCGCGAGCACCTGTGGCATCCATACACCTCGACCACCCATCCGCTGCCTGTATATAAGGTGAAGCAGGCGGACGGGGCAACGATTACGCTGGAAAGCGGGCAGACCCTGATAGAGGGAATGTCCTCCTGGTGGTGCGCCGTGCACGGTTACAATCATCCGGTACTGAACCGGGCAGCCACGGAGCAGCTCGGCAAGATGTCGCACGTCATGTTCGGCGGACTGACGCACGACCCTGCCATCGAGCTGGGCAAACTGCTGTTGCCGCTGGTTCCGTCGTCCATGCAGAAGATATTCTATGCCGACTCCGGCTCGGTGGCTGTGGAAGTGGCCCTGAAAATGGCCGTACAGTACTGGTATGCCAAAGGGCAAGGGGCTTCGTCGCAGAGTACCTCCGTCAAGAAGCAGAACTTCGTCACCATCCGCAGCGGCTATCACGGAGATACGTGGAATGCCATGTCGGTGTGCGATCCGGTGACGGGGATGCACTCGCTGTTCGGCTCGGCACTGCCCGTGCGGTACTTCGTTCCGCAACCCCGCTCGCGTTTCGACGGCGAATGGAATCCGGAAGATATCCGCCCGCTACAGGAAACCATCGAACAGCATGCCGACGAACTGGCCGCCCTGATACTGGAGCCCGTGGTGCAGGGTGCAGGCGGCATGTGGTTCTATCATCCGCAGTATCTGCGCGAAGCGGCAAAGCTATGCCGCGAACACGGTCTGCTGCTTATCTTCGATGAAATAGCGACGGGCTTCGGACGCACCGGAAAGCTGTTTGCCTGGGAACATGCCGGAGTAGAACCAGACATCATGTGCATAGGCAAGGCGCTGACCGGCGGCTACATGACGCTTTCCGCCGTACTGGCCACCAACGAAGTAGCGGACACCATCTCCAACCACGCCCCGGGTGCATTCATGCACGGGCCCACGTTTATGGGCAACCCGCTGGCATGCGCCGTGGCATGTGCATCGGTACGCCTGCTCACGTCTCCCGAATACAACTGGCAGGAGAAGGTGGCGCGCATCGAAGCGCAGTTGAAGCAAGAGCTGGAACCCGCGCGCCAACTGCCGCAAGTGGCGGATGTGCGCGTACTCGGAGCCATCGGCGTGATAGAGACCAAACGTCCGGTGGATATGGCATGGATGCAACGGCGCTTCGTCGAGGAAGGTATCTGGGTGCGTCCGTTCGGCAAGCTGGTGTATCTGATGCCGCCCTTTATCATCAAACCGGAACAGCTCGGCACATTGACGAAGGGACTGATTAAGATTATAAAAGAGATAAGAGATTAAGGTTACAAAAGAAATAAGGGAACAATAAACTTCCTTATATTTCAAAAACAAACATAGCCAATGAGCACTATATCGCACATGCAGCAAGAGCTGCAACTTCTTGAAGAGCACAGCAACCTGCGCCGCCTGCCCCGGATGGTACACGACGGCAGGGATGTCATCGTGGACGGCAAACGCATGCTGAACCTCTCGTCCAACGACTACCTGGGGCTGGCATCCGACCGGGCCTTGCGCGAGGAATTCCTGCGCACGCTCACCCCCGACACGTTCCTGCCCACCTCTTCTTCTTCCCGGTTGCTGACGGGCAACTTCACCGTTTACGAAGAGCTGGAAGCCGAACTGGCACGCCTTTTCGGCATGGAATCCGCACTGGTGTTCAACAGCGGGTATCATGCCAACACGGGCATCCTGCCCGCCGTAAGCGATGCACAGACGCTGATACTTGCCGACAAGCTCGTCCATGCCAGCCTGATTGACGGCATCCGCCTGTCTGCCGCCAAATGCATCCGCTACCGCCACAACGATTTGGCACAACTGGAACGGCTGCTCAAAGAGCACCACTCCGCCTTTCGCCAAATCATCATCGTCACCGAAAGCATCTTCAGCATGGACGGCGATCAAGCTGACCTGCCCGCCCTGGCAGAACTGAAACGCCGGTACGGCAATGTGCTGCTCTACGTGGACGAGGCCCACGCTTTCGGCGTGCGCGGCAGGCAGGGACTCGGTTGCGCCGAGGAGTCCGGCTGCACCGGAGACATCGACTTCCTTGTCGGCACGTTCGGCAAGGCGGCAGCATCCGCAGGCGCTTACATCGTATGCCGGAAGGTGATACGGGAATACCTCGTCAACCGCATGCGCACACTTATCTTCACCACCGGACTTCCCCCCGTAAACATCGCTTGGACACTGTTTGTCGTGCGCCGGCTGGCAGACATGCGGGAACGGCGCGAGCATCTGGCACACATCAGCCGGACGCTTCGCGAAGCCCTGCAGGCACAAGGATACGCCTGCCCCGGCGCCAGCCACATCGTCCCGATGATTATCGGGCAGAGTGCGGATACCGTGCTGAAAGCAGAGGCCTTGCAACGGCATGGCTTTTACGCCCTGCCCGTGCGCCCGCCTACAGTGCCGGAAGGAACGTCGCGCATCCGTTTTTCGCTGACAGCGGATATCAGGCAAGAGGAAATAGAAGAACTGAAGAAAAGAACGGAGAACTTGAAATAACCCGAAAATACTTTAAGCAATGCCCGTAACAGACGGCATTGGAATATTAACCGAAATGCATCTTCATACAGAAGGGCATCTTCATCTAACAAAAAAGAACAATGAAACAAGTGTACATTATCAACGAGAACCATCCCCAGTTACTCCTTTTCTTTGCCGGTTGGGCAGCGGACGAAACTCCCTTCAAGCAGTACCGTCCCAAAAACATGGACTACATGATTTGCTACGACTACCGCACGCTGGACTTCGACTATTCCATCTTCGACCGCTACCGGCAAGTAAACGTGGTAGCCTGGTCCATGGGTGTGTGGATGGGCTCTCTCATACTGAGCCAAGTCTCCCGGGACAAGGTGTTCAGCCTGGCGTTCAACGGAACTACATACCCCATCGACAATCTGGAAGGTATCCCCGTGAACACCTTTCAGGCTACTCTCGACGGACTTACCCCCGCAACGCTCCAGAAGTTCCTGCGCCGCATGTGCAAGGACAGCAACGCCTACAAGGCATTCATGGAAGTGACTCCCCAACGGGACTTCGACGAAATAAAGGAAGAACTGAGGCTCATTCTGGAGCGGTACTTCGATATGTTCGGAGACGCAAATAACAAAAGTTACGACGAGGAAAAGGAAGATAAGTATGAGGCAAACATCGAAAAGTATAACTACGAATACAACTACGCCTTCATCGGCAAGAACGACCGGATTTTCCCGCCCGAAAACATGGAGATGAACTTTTGCGACCTGATAGACTGCCATCCGGTCCTGACGGACAACGCACACTATGACGAGTCCATGTTCCGCTTTCTGCTGCAAGATATGTGGGAGATGACTGCCAGTGAATTCAGATATCATGTCAAAACCATAAATATTGAATGAAACGAAACAGAAAATGATTTGCAGTACCATTCAATCCATCGACAAAGCCCTCGTTGCAAGACGCTTTGCCCATGCACGGAATACGTACAGCCGAGAAGCTCTTGTGCAGCAGCAGGTGGCGGAGAAAATGCTGCGCCTGCTCACGAAACATGCCTGCCCGTCTGCTGCGGCACACAACGGCGAGGGCAATACGCGAAGTTTGTCAGGCAACGCCTCCCCCTTCCGCCATATCGTAGAGTTCGGATGCGGAACCGGGTGCTACTCCCGTTTGCTGCTGCACGCATTGCAACCGGAAACTCTGCTGCTCAACGACTTGTGTCCCGAAATGAGGGAGTGTATCTGCGATTTGTTGCCGGCCGGTGAACCTCTGCCTCATAAACCTCTACTTTACGATGATAAAGTAGAACTCTACGGCGCTAAAGTGCCACTTGAGAAAGCTAAAGTGCCACTTTACGGAAACCCGCTTATATCCCCTGCCGTCAGCTTTTTGCCGTGTGATGCCGAAACTCTTGATTTCCCGCAAGGGACAGACCTGATAACGTCCTGCTCCACCCTGCAATGGTTTGCCGATACGGAACGGTTCTTCACCCGCTGCCACCGTTTCCTATCGGACGGTGGCATTCTCGCATTCAGCACTTTCGGCAAGAGGAATATGCAGGAGATACATACCCTGACCGGACACGGACTGGAGTACTTCTCGCTCGAAGAACTGAAAGCCTTGCTGTCTTCCCGCTTCGAGATTCTTTATGCCGAAGAAGAGATTGTCTCCCTGCCATTCGGCATTAGGCGGCATAGGTCTCGGAGTAATGGGCGGCGTAGGTTTGGGCATACTGACTTTTGTATTTGGCTTACAACCCACTGCACCACCGATAGACGTAATGTTGATGATAGCCGCCGTTATTTCCGCAGCTTCCTGCATGCAGGCGGCCGGCGGACTTGATTACATGGTAAAGTTAGCGGAAAAACTGCTGCGCAAGAACCCGTCTCAGGTTACTATCCTCAGCCCCATCGTCACCTACCTGTTTACTTTCGTAGCCGGTACAGGACACGTGGCATACTCGGTTCTTCCCGTCATTGCCGAAGTTGCAACCGAAACCAAAATCAGACCTGAGCGTCCGCTGGGTATCGCTGTCATCGCTTCACAGCAGGCCATCACGGCAAGTCCCATTTCGGCGGCTACAGTTGCACTGCTCGGCCTGCTTGCCGGATTTGACATCACTTTATTCGACATACTCAAAATAACGATTCCGGCAACAATCCTCGGTGTACTGGTAGGCGCATTGTGCTCCATGCGTGTGGGAAAAGAACTGATTGACGACCCGGAATATCAAAAACGTATGACAGAAGGCTACTTCGACGGCAAGAAAGTGAAAATCGACGATGTAACAAACAAACGCCATGCTATGATTTCGGTACTCATATTTATCCTTGCCACGGCATTCATCGTTCTTTTCGGCTCATTCGAAGGGATGCGTCCTTCTTTCCTGATTGACGGAAAAACAGTTTCCTTAGGGATGTCCGCCATTATCGAAATCATCATGCTTTCGGCTGCCGCCCTCATTTTGCTGGTAACTAAGACAGACGGAATAAAAGCAACACAAGGCTCTGTCTTCCCGGCTGGAATGCAGGCTGTAATCGCCATCTTCGGCATTGCCTGGATGGGCGATACATTCCTGAATGGAAATATGGCGCAACTCACCGCCTCTATCGAAGGTATCGTACGCCAGATGCCCTGGCTGTTCGGCATCGCTTTGTTCGTCATGTCTATCCTGCTGTACAGTCAGGCAGCCACAGTACGCGCTTTAGTACCGCTGGGCATTGCTTTGGGCATATCGCCATATATGCTGATAGCCATGTTTCCTGCCGTAAACGGGTATTTCTTCATCCCGAACTACCCTACCGTAGTTGCAGCCATCAACTTTGACCGTACAGGAACCACCCGAATCGGTAAATATATACTCAACCACTCTTTTATGATGCCGGGTATCGTCTCTACGGCAGTTGCCATAGCCTTGGGAGAAAGCCGGTTCTTCACTGTCGTTCTGTGTCTTTTGTGTGAGGAGTTTGGATGCCTTGGC
>ENA-UPWR01000200-UPWR01000200.1-human-gut-metagenome-genome-assembly--contig:-NODE-200-length-12307-cov-33.865413_pt1 | contig 12307 bp, 5 predicted proteins | sample MGYA00250053_ERZ773382 | MGnify/ENA primary metagenome ERZ773382 (study PRJEB29103, sample SAMN06112029) | human gut metagenome | biome: human gut; feature: ankylosing spondylitis patient; material...
CCGGTAGTGGCGTGAAAGGCATGGATCATTTGATGGATTTCGCCGAAAAGATGAGCCCGCTGGGCAATGCCACAGCCCCGGCCAACGAATCAAGTCATATTTGCGGACACATTCTCCGGCAAATTCCCATGCGCGTTCATCCACAATGGCGTTGAAGAAATCGTCACCTGATGAGATAGCAGCTACATACGCTTGTGCATTGGCTTTGTTGTCGAACGCGCGGCTGTGAACTTCTGTCAGTGCGGTACGGGCTGTCATGGCAGTTCCACCCAATGGATTGGCTGCATCAGCTCCATACAGTTCGTTCATAACTTCAGCATACATTAATAGTATGTCGGAATAACGCATTGCAATCCAGTTGATGCCATATCCAATTTTTGCATCGCTCGCACGGACAGCATTCAGCCATTCGTCGTTCATTTTGCGGATGTCCCATTTTGCTACATAGATACCGAATGGGGCGTTTTTCTGCATATTTTCTTTGATGTGCCCGTTTTCTTCTTTGAGTTCATAAGTGGCACATGTGATGTCACGACGCAGGTCAGAGTGGTCGAATGACCAGAAGAACGGAGCGGTTAATTTCACTTTTCCGCTTGAGTTTCCTTTAGCACCGTAGTAGCTGCTTGCACCGCTGATTCTCACGCCAATGGTATATCCCATTTCTCCGGATTTATTCAGACCGTGTGCTACTTCGTATAGGTTTTCTTTATAAGTATTGTCCAATTTCCGCTGGTTTACTTGGAACCATTGGTCTGCATACGAAGGATTCAACTTGTGTACACCGCTTCCAATAACAGCTGTCAGATGTTTCAGTGCACGTTCATACAACAGTTTTCTTTCTGCTTCTCCTGGGCGTTGGGTAGGGTATGTACCGTCAGAGCCGGCAAGTGTCTCATAGCCGGGTTTGGAGGATTCGCGGATACTGTAGCCGGCTTTGGCAAGGGCGATGCGGGCGAACAAGCCGTGAGCAAAACCTGCAGTGGCATGTTCGGTCGTATAGCCGGATTCGCCTGCCCAAGGGAGATAGTTTGCAGCTTCTTCCAAGTCGCTCAGCAATTGTTCCATGATGTCGTCTCGGTCGCTTTTGGTTACATATAAATTGGAACCGTCTACCTTGGTCGTTTCGAATTTCATTGGCAGGTCTCCATAGTTTTTTACAAGGTCGAAATAGACCATAGCACGGATGGTGAGTGCCTCACCCAAGAAATTAGCCATCTTGTTGCGTGCCGGATTTCCTTCTTGGAACAACTCGCTAGAACGGATTCCTTCTACGACAAGATTGGCGTCTTCAATAATGGCGAAACAGTTTTTCCAGTTGTCATCCAGTTTTGACCAGGAACCGCTGATGCTTTCTCCATTGTAATTACCTAAAGCGCGCTCACTGGATTCGGTGAAAGAAGCCGGTTTGTTACCGTCGACATCTTTTTCAGTATTTAGCCTTATTTCTGTTTCACCAGCTTCATATACACAGGAAGTCCGTTTCGCAACAAACAAGACACTTCCGTATTTCCATTCTCCATTGTCTTTAAGAACACACCAGGCACATTTCCATCCATCTGCCAGATACCCTTCAGTTCAATAAATGCAGGGGTAGGAATCTCCTTCCAGTTCTTCTTGTCCAGCATTTTAGGACGCAAGTTCGGATTGGCCATACCCAACGACAGACTACCATCCGTATTCTTTTGTTCTATCAGCAACAGTTCCGTAGCCGAAGAAACTACCTCACCTGCTGTCAATCCCTTCGTAGGAGTAAAAAATGAATAAGCCAGCACATTCTTCGGTGCATATTTAATGATGTGCAAGGAATCCTGCATTTCCACTACCGAGAATAATTCTCCTTTTGTCTGACGGTCGGCCACATCCTTCATCTTAGCTTCATCCGCTGCCGGAACTACAACAAAAGAATAAGACTTCTTCTCCGGTTTCACCCCGTGGTTCATATATGCTTTTGCCACCACTTCTTTAGCCGGTTTACCAGCCATACCTACAGAAGAAGGCGTCTCCTGTTCGTCATAAATCACCGTAAGTTCATCGTGACCTGCCGGAACAAAGAAACCGGTTGAAACAGGATTAATCATCGTCACAGGTTCTGAAGAAGCATAATTCTGGCGATTTCCCTTCGTTACCTCCTGGCCGTTCACAGTCAACTTATTGTACTGCTTACTTACTACCGACTGGAATAAGTTCGTAGCCGTAATCATGTTGTCCGCATAATCACCCTTTGCAGAAATACCATTTCCAATACTGAACAACATACCGTCAATAGCCAACACCGACTTACAGAAAGTCAAATTGGTAGGAGTAAATCGCTGGCTTCCCCAACGGTCATCCTGATCAAAAGCAGTAGCAAAGAGTCCGTAATCCTTCATCGATACAGCCCCGGCAAAATTGCTCTTTCTGGCCTTCTGGTCAAAACGATCCTTATCGTTCTTATAAGGCATCATTTCCGCCCAGTTGGTATAATGTACTGTCGTACTTCCCGGCATCATATTCCAGTCCCATCCAGCACCCTTGTTCTCATTGTTAGAAGGATAACCTGTAGGAACCAGTCCCCCATCGTACAGAATTTCCAGTGTACCGTGACTCTGATAACGTCCGAAACGATTGGTCTTGTTATAAATTTCACTTCCCCACAACATAGCCGTAGGCGACTTCATCACAGCCACCCATCCCGGCTGGCGATACACTCCTGCCGAGCTGTAGTTATACTGATAGAATCCGTTGGCATCAGCAGCCGGTACCGGATACTTATCCGTCTTAAAGAAGTAATTATAATAAGCAGCCAGTTCCTTATCTAAATCCGTACCTGTGGCATCCGCTCCAATCTCAATCAACTGTTCAAACAGTTTCTGCGTAAAGGGCACCTCAATACTATAGAAAGGATGGCGTCCTGCCATACTGTTGGCATAAATCCGGTTCTTATCACCTTCTGCACGCACAGCAGTCATGTAAATCGTTACGACAGCCTTTTTCAGTCTTTCGTACGACTTAGGGTCAATCTTGAATGAAGTCCCCTTGAAACGATAGAAGTATTCCACCCACGTTTTGTAAGAATACATGTATCCGTTATAGTGCGCATTGTGGTGGAAACCTGTACCGTCCGGCTTCAAGATGTCCTTATTGCCCACATTATAGCGCGTACATACCCGCAGGAAGCCGGAGAGTAACTGCAAGTCCTGCACAGCCTGCTGGTCGTTCGGGTTAGCCAGTGCCAGATTAAACACGTATGGCACAATATTGAAAATATAGTCCGAACTAATCCAGTTCAGGATGGCCTTATCTCCTTGACGAATCACGTCCACTTCCAGTAATTTCTGTACGGCGGCAATCATTTTAGCCTTACGTACCTCATCACATACCGGAATGGCACTCATCAAATCAGTAGGAATCTTTCGTACATCACTATAGTTGCTATATACCAGCTTAGGCATACGAAGGAAAAAATTGTGTGTAAACAGATAATCCAGATATAAATCCAAATCGCCTTTGGCTGATTTACCGTATTTCTGCACTCCGTATGACAACGCACGTACCGTTTTTGCCACATCTCTCAGATGCTGGTTCATCACTTTCTCACCCCATAAATCTGCTCCTGTCACGGTATAATCTCCCGTACGCTGCAGCATCAGCATCTTTAGCCCCATCTGGGCAGCCTTCAGCTCACTCTCAGAAGCCTTCGGTTCCGGAAACTTATATTTCTTACGGAACTCTGCAAGTTCTTTCAGCTTCGTTGCGTCCGCATCCTGATTCACCGTCTGCTGTACTGCCGCATCTGTCGTCATGTTACCGGCTGCATGCACAGCCGGAGTACACATTCCACACAAAAAAAGTAAATAAAGGTTTCGCGTTAAGTTCATGATATTTAAAGTTTATAATTATTTCAAAGCCTTCAACCAAACTGGAACACTACCCAAACGGCGTTCCAATTGTGCCTCATAAAGCGACTGAGGTTCTACCGGCATGCCATTACTTTCATCCAGCTTCACCTGCTCTTGTACAAACTTGACAGGATCACCATGGAATCCTACAATAACCGGCGGTAAAATTTTCCAATATTTCCAACCCGTACGCCACCAGTCAAACTCCCCATTCGCCGGCAGTGTACCATTGCCATTCAGTTTTGTATTCGTAGAGAACATATTCCAGATGGTCAGGTCATTCAAATGATTCGGCACTTGATTGGCGTCTCCGCCCTGTCTGGACTGCACAAAACCACCTGTACAATTATCTATCAGTGTAGCACGAGGCTGAGTGGCATGCGATTCAAAGCAAGCATCATCTCCCCACGTAACCTTCCAGATAACAGCCCCCATACTGGGTTTTGATACACCGCAGGCATGATACTGCCCGGTATTACTCTGGAACGTAGGATATTCATCCGCCAACGGACCGTCTGTACAATCACGCACCGCACCGATAAATACCCGGCTGGAACCTTGGGAACGGATAGCTGCATGACCGCGATTTCCAGTAATATTAATCTTATAAGCAGAAAAATTCGCACTCGAAATAATTGAAGCTGCCTCGCTCACATTCTCAAAATTCACACGCCGCATCCATGAATTGACAACACGCATAAAAGCAATCGGCTTGTAAGCACCATCATCAATCCAACTACGATGATGCTTGAAATCATCTACCGCATGCCCCACAAATGTCAAATCCTCTACTCCCACATTCTCATAATACGAATATTTACGCAGTTTCCAGTTCCACTGTGCATCCACCTCATGCATAATCGGTTCTTTAAAGGTAATTTCATCCCCGCTGATGTTCACAATCTGATGATAATCCTCCACCTGTACTCCTTCTGTCGAGATATTGGTCATCGTCGATTCCCAGGTATACGGCAGCAGTTCCTGTTTCACCAGTTCCGGACTATTATCGTGCAAATACAGACACACCCATTCACCGACTTTAAAATTCGATGCTCCGGCCACTTTTACCTTAAAGGTTCCTTTCTCGGCATTTCCCGTCACTTCATATTCAGCTCCCAGCCATGCATTATGCTTGATGTTAATCATCACCGGAGAAGAATACATCACCTCCGTATCGGTTGGCAAATTCGGAGTATCCATTTTTATGAACGTTTTGTCGGGTCCGTCTCCTTTTATTACAAAGTTTCCACCATAGATAATGATAGACGAGCTCGTATTATTTCCTTTTCCGTCGTACGCAGGGTTTTCAACATCTTGTCTCAGCGTATTATCCTCCTCATTATGCAGCACATATTCTCCTGCCGGAAAGTAGAACACCACTCTTGCATTGGCATTTGAATACGATTTGCTTTCGTCGTCAATGCGTACTAATTTTTTCTCTTTCAGCAAATTCAGGAATGCCTCTCGTGCTGTCAAATCAGGATGGACATCCATATATTCCTTTACATTAATCGTTTCATACCCTAATGCAAATCCATCGGGAGCTTCCACCTCTCCATGCTTGTAACCAGCATAAGAAAAGTCCAACAACACATTATCGGCCGAACCTGTCACAAATTTGTTCCAGGCATCCGTGGTACCTTTTCCCTGCACTTGTGCACTAATTTTCTTCTCCCCACAACGCAAAGATATAGTCAATGTTCCCGCATCCTCATCCGTCGAACATCCGGCAAAAGGAGAAAAGGCCGCAGCCGGTTCCTTTTCTACATCCCATACCTGACGGGTGCCTATTTGTATCCACTGAGAACCGTTATAAGAAACTTCCCAGAAGTTTTTTTCTCCCACCCGGAACTGAGGAGTAAAAGTCCCTTTCCCTGCCGAACTTAAAGCCGCCGCCAACTGTCCGTCTGCAGTGGTCAGGTTTTCGGTTTTTCCATCCAGTTCACACACCCAATAACCATCTGCATCAATACCCACTAATGGGACGGAGTTCTTCTTTACCTGTTCCTCCTCTGCATACACGGTGAGCACATGTCCGTTATCCAATTCTACCAGATAACGTCCGTTGCTTTCTTTCATACAAGTGAGTATTTTCACTTTTCCCTCAGCTAGCTGCTGCATATCAGCCACATCACGGTTCATCTGGACAATTACATCACTCACTGACGGTGTATTATCTCCTTCCGAGCCTTCGTTACCTTCATTACCTTTCGGAGTATCATCCGTACATGCGCATACCACTCCTATCGCCATTATCGCCCAGAAAAGCAACAACCTGCCCGTAAAGAATCTTAAACAAGTTTTTTCATTCAAATCCAGTTCTTATTATTTTCTTACAACTATATGGCAAAACTACCCCGTAATAGCAATGCATCTACTACGGGGCAGTATTTCCCATATTATGATTATTTCAAGGCTTTCAACCAAGCCGGCACATATCCCAAGCGATTCTGAAGCTGCGCCTCATACAATGACTCTGGAGTAACCTTTACCCCCGTACTTTCTTCGTATGTCAGCTGACCTTCTTCTTGTGAGAAAGTAACTGCTTGTCCATGTGTTCCAACCACAATAGGAGGATATATTTTCCACCAAACATTTCCGGCATCCCACCATTTAAAGTCAGAAGCAAAGTTAATACCCTTCTCATCAATTGTACCCGTCACCTCCAAATTCCACAAAGTAAGATCTGACAAATGGTTGGGAGCTTCCGTGTCTGCTCCACCGGCATGATAGCGTACCAATCCCCCCCGACAATTATCAAACAACGTAGCACGAGGCTGAGTGGCATGCGATTCAAAGCAGGCATCCTGTCCCCAGTTACAATTCCACACTACGGTTCCCATACTTGGTTTGGAAACCCCGCAACCGTGCCATTGCCCATGACCTCGTGTGTCAAAACTTTCGTCACTCACCTTGCCAATAAACACACGGCTGGAACCTTGTGCACGCACAGCAGAGTGTCCGCGATTACCCGTAATCGAAATATTATAAGCCGAACAGTTGGCCGACTCTCCAAAAGTAACAGCCTCACTGACACTTTCAAAGCTTACATTGCGTACCCAGGAATTTACCACACGGCTCAACTGCAAAGGCATATAACCGCTATCATAAAGCCATGCATCAGGGGCATCCGGATCATTGTCCCCATGATGATAATAAGGAGTAATAGCTTTCCCGACAAACGATAAGTCTTCCACACCCACATTTTCAAAATATTTATAATCACGTATTACCCATCCACCATCATAATCATTATAAGCGATATCCACTTCATGCATAATCGGCTCATAGAAAGTCACCACATTACCATCAATAGACTTAATCTGATGGAGTTCCATGACATTTACACCTTTCCCGTTCTCATTTGTTCCAGTAAGCCCTGGCTGTTGTGCCACCGACCATTTTGTTGTCATCTGACTATATATAGGTCCCACCTCTTTCTTTAGAAGTTCATCATTTCCGCTTCTCAAACGAAGCTGTACCCATTTGCCGACCGACAATTCATTGACCGACCCAACCTTTACACTGAAACTGCCCTTAGCCGCATTTTCCACCACAGTTGCCAGAATCTTAGAGTTATTAATATTCGCCGGACTATTGGTATGTTTAATAGTCAGCAATGGAGCGGTAGTCGATTCGTCTGTTCCAATAGGATTGTTCATCAGCAGGCGTGTCTTGCCAGCTCCGGCACCTTTTATTACAAAATTTCCTCCGTAAATTTCAGGGAATTTATCTGTAACACCTTTCGGTTGCAAATCATAATCATCCGCAGGGAAATAGATTACAATTTTTGCAGTAGCATTTGTCGCATTCTGGTTAGAAACACGCACCAGCTTATTTTCATCCAAGATTTTGATTAAAGCTTCACGTGCCGACAAATTATCTTTCTCCATACGTTCTTTCACGTTTATCACCTTGTATCCCCAGGCGAATCCATCCAATGGAGCACTTTCTCCGTGATTATATCCTGCATACGAATAATCCAGCAATACATTATCTTCACTCTTCATAAAGAACTTCTTCCATGCCAGAGCCGATGAAGAAACCGTAGCATCTATTGAAAGAACCATTTCACCTCCAGATAAAGCCAGTGACAATGTTCCATCTTCATTTTCCGTGACGGATTTAAACAAAGAATAGCTGGCCGCCGTTTTTCCTTCCAGTGAAGGAGCCGGAGTGTCCGACAGTTTTTTCCAATGCGCTCCGTTCAGAGACATCTGCCAACAGCCGTCTTCCCCTAAGGCCAGTTGAGGGGTAAATGTACCCTTACCTAAACTCTTACGTGCCGGAACGGGATTACCGGAAAGGTCTGTCAATGTCTGTTTTTCACCTCCCAGCTGATATTCCCAATATCCATCCGCATTAATCGCAAAAGCTGGGATATCAGTATCGGTTTCTGCCTGTAAAGCCGCATTTACAATTTTCCCGTCACTTAACTCCAACGTATAGTTATGTTGTTCATCCGAGGTATAATCCACCACTTCCACTTCGCCATCCACCATCAGCTGAAGAGCTGCAATGTCTGAATTATACTGCGCTAATTGTTCTGCCAGTTCAGCCGGCTGTTCCGGTATCTCTGTCGGAGCTGCAGGGTTCACAGTTTCCTCGTCCGAACATGCTGTGATTGCAAATAAGCAGCAACAGAACAATGCATTCTTCCAATATTGTAAGTTCATAGTATTATCTGTTTAAATGTATCCGCCATCCGATGCTTGTATCGGATGGCGGATAACTATTTTTCAAAATTTTATTATTCTATGGTCGCACCATAGCCTGCTTTTGAGGAAACAAATTTACCATTTTCCCAATCAACTATCTGTAATGGTGACTCTTCTTCCTGAGGAATTCTTGACTTTAAATCGGTAAATGTAAGTCCCGGATAAGTCTTTTCCAGTACACTTACCTGCTTTAAAACATCTTTTGATACATCAATAGCAGTGGAACTCTGCTGTTTTTTAATGGATACAGATACAATGTCCTGACCATTATAACGACCGATAGAATCTGCATCTTCCAAAGCATTGGAAACAGTTGCCACATCAGAAAGATGGATCACATCTCCATTTGCCAGCGGGATCGCTACATTTTTCAGTGCTTCTGTGTTGTCAAAATCATTTCCGACGCTGACAGACAGATTTTGCTTTCCTACGTTTACATCACCTGCAGGAATGGTAAAGTCTGCAGCACCTACAAACTGTGCAATACGTGACATGCTAAGTCCGTACTGCGCTACTTTTTCAGGATCCAGCTTGATGCTGATATATTCCTTCTGGCCACCAGCCAGAGAAACTTCACCAACAGAACCTAATTTTTCCAGTTCCGGCTGGATATTGTTTTCTACATATGTATAAAGGTTTCCATCTACACGTCGTATTCCGGTTACGTTGGATCAAATCCCGCCGGAGATGGTGAAAGCCTTTATCGCGACGGAAGACAGCCGCTTCTACGAGCATCACGGCGTTGACCCGGTGGGGATCTTCCGTGCGGCAAGTGTGGCGCTGTTCTCCGGCCACGCGTCACAAGGGGCGAGTACCATTACCCAGCAGCTGGCGAGAAACTTCTTCCTCAGTCCAGAACGCACGCTGATGCGTAAGATTAAGGAAGTCTTCCTCGCGATTCGCATTGAACAATTGCTGACGAAAGACGAGATCCTCGAGCTTTATCTGAACAAGATTTACCTCGGTTACCGCGCCTATGGTGTCGGTGCTGCGGCACAAGTCTATTTCGGTAAAACGGTCGACCAACTGACGCTGAACGAAATGGCGGTGATAGCCGGGCTGCCGAAAGCGCCTTCCACCTTTAATCCGCTCTACTCAATGGATCGTGCCGTCGCGCGGCGTAACGTCGTACTGTCGCGGATGCTGGATGAAGGGTATATCACCCAGCAACAGTTCGATCAGACACGCACTGAGGCGATTAACGCTAACTATCACGCGCCGGAGATTGCTTTCTCTGCGCCGTACCTGAGCGAAATGGTGCGCCAGGAGATGTATAACCGTTATGGCGAAAGTGCCTATGAAGACGGTTATCGCATTTACACCACCATCACCCGCAAAGTGCAGCAGGCCGCACAGCAGGCGGTACGTAATAACGTGCTGGACTACGACATGCGCCACGGCTATCGCGGCCCGGCAAATGTGCTGTGGAAAGTGGGCGAGTCGGCGTGGGATAACAACAAGATTACCGATACGTTGAAGGCGCTGCCGACCTATGGTCCTCTGCTACCTGCCGCAGTCACCAGCGCCAATCCTCAGGAAGCGACGGCGATGCTGGCGGACGGGTCGACCGTCGCATTGAGTATGGAAGGCGTTCGCTGGGCGCGTCCTTACCGTTCGGATACTCAGCAGGGACCGACGCCGCGTAAAGTGACCGATGTTCTGCAAACGGGTCAGCAAATCTGGGTTCGTCAGGTTGGCGATGCTTGGTGGCTGGCACAAGTGCCGGAAGTGAACTCGGCGCTGGTGTCGATCAATCCGCAAAACGGTGCCGTTATGGCGCTGGTCGGTGGCTTTGATTTCAATCAGAGCAAGTTTAACCGCGCCACCCAGGCACTGCGTCAGGTGGGTTCCAACATCAAACCGTTCCTCTACACCGCGGCGATGGATAAAGGTCTGACGCTGGCAAGTATGTTGAACGATGTGCCAATTTCTCGCTGGGACGCAGGTGCCGGTTCTGACTGGCAGCCGAAAAACTCGCCGCCACAATATGCTGGTCCAATTCGCTTACGTCAGGGACTGGGCCAGTCGAAAAACGTGGTGATGGTACGCGCAATGCGGGCGATGGGCGTCGACTACGCTGCAGAATATCTGCAACGCTTCGGCTTCCCGGCGCAAAACATTGTCCACACCGAATCGCTGGCGCTGGGTTCAGCGTCATTCACCCCAATGCAGGTGGCGCGCGGCTACGCGGTCATGGCGAACGGCGGCTTCCTGGTGGACCCGTGGTTTATCAGCAAAATTGAAAACGATCAGGGCGGCGTGATTTTCGAAGCGAAACCGAAAGTAGCCTGCCCGGAATGCGATATTCCGGTAATTTACGGTGATACGCAGAAATCGAACGTGCTGGAAAATAACGATGTTGAAGATGTCGCTATCTCCCGCGAGCAGCAGAATGTTTCTGTGCCAATGCCGCAGCTGGAGCAGGCAAATCAGGCGTTAGTGGCGAAGACTGGCGCGCAGGAGTACGCACCGCACGTCATCAACACTCCGCTGGCATTCCTGATTAAGAGTGCTTTGAACACCAATATCTTTGGTGAGCCAGGCTGGCAGGGTACCGGCTGGCGTGCAGGTCGTGATTTGCAGCGTCGCGATATCGGCGGGAAAACCGGTACCACTAACAGTTCGAAAGATGCGTGGTTTTCGGGTTACGGTCCGGGCGTTGTGACCTCGGTCTGGATTGGCTTTGATGATCACCGTCGTAATCTCGGTCATACAACGGCTTCCGGAGCGATTAAAGATCAGATCTCAGGTTACGAAGGCGGTGCCAAGAGTGCCCAGCCTGCATGGGACGCTTATATGAAAGCCGTTCTTGAAGGTGTGCCGGAGCAGCCGCTGACGCCGCCGCCGGGTATTGTGACGGTGAATATCGATCGCAGCACCGGGCAGTTAGCTAATGGTGGCAACAGCCGCGAAGAGTATTTCATCGAAGGTACGCAGCCGACACAACAGGCGGTGCACGAGGTGGGAACGACCATTATCGATAATGGCGAGGCACAGGAATTGTTCTGATTAAAAAGGCGCTTCGGCGCCTTTTCAGTTTGCTGACAAAGTGCACTTTGTTTATACCGGATACGGCGTGAACACTTTACCCGTCTAGCAACATCTAGAAAAATCAATATATTGCAGGAGCCGCACAGGCCTGATAAGCATTATGCATCAGGCAAACTTCACGCATTTACAACCGCCCCTGCCCTTTCAACCATTCGCGCACGAGGAACAGCGCGCTGACATTACGCGCTTCGTTGAAGTCAGGGTCTTCCAGCAAATCCATCATATGCGCCAGCGGCCAGCGCACCTGTGGTAGCGGCTCTGGCTCATCGCCTTCCAGCGATTCCGGGTAGAGATCTTGCGCTACCACGATATTCATTTTGCTGGAAAAGTAAGACGGTGCCATGCTGAGCTTCTTCAAAAAAGTCAGATCGTTCGCACCAAATCCCACCTCTTCTTTTAGCTCGCGGTTCGCGGCTTCGAAGACGCTTTCACCCGGATCAATTAATCCTTTCGAAAAACCTAATTCGTAGGATTCAGTTCCCACTGCGTATTCGCGGATCAGGATCAGGTGATCGTCCACAATCGGCACAATCATCACTGCTTCCCGGTTGGTTGGACGCATTCGTTCATAAACACGCCGCACGCCATTGCTGAACTCCAGATCCACGCTTTCGACGGTAAACAGTCGGGAACAGATCGGAAGAGCACACGTCTGAACTC
>ENA-UPWR01000202-UPWR01000202.1-human-gut-metagenome-genome-assembly--contig:-NODE-202-length-12272-cov-20.782698_pt1 | contig 12272 bp, 9 predicted proteins | sample MGYA00250053_ERZ773382 | MGnify/ENA primary metagenome ERZ773382 (study PRJEB29103, sample SAMN06112029) | human gut metagenome | biome: human gut; feature: ankylosing spondylitis patient; material...
TTTTTTCAAGCAGAAGACGGCATACGAGATAAAGGAATGTGACTGGAGTTCAGACGTGTGCTCTTCCGATCTGCCTAATGAAGACAAGCAGAAAGCTATCGACTTCGATACAATGGAAGAATTTGAATTCCTGTTCGACATTGCTTTGGCTCCGGAATTCAAAGCTGAGGTTGCTGCAGACGATAAAGTAGATTACTATACGATCGATGTAACCGAAGAAATGGTTGACAACCAGGTGAAGGCTTATACGCAGCGTAACGGTAAGTACGAAAAGGTAGACGCCTATGCCGACAACGATATGTTGAAGGGTCTGCTCGCCGAACTGGATGCAGAAGGCAACACCAAAGAAGGTGGTATTCAGGTGGAAGGTGCCGTTATGATGCCGGCATATATGAAGAACGACGACCAGAAAGCCATCTTTGCCAATGCAAAGGTAAACGATGTACTCGTATTCAATCCTTATACAGCATGGGATGGCAATGCAGCCGAACTCTCTTCGCTGCTGAAGGTAGACAAAGAAGCTGCTGCCGAAATGAAATCCAACTTCAGCTTCCAGGTAGAGGAAATTACCCGTTTCGTGGCAGGTGAGCTGAACCAGGAGATTTTCGATCAGGTATTTGGCGAAGGCGTTGTCAAGACCGAAGAAGAATTCCGTGCCAAAGTGAAAGAGGTTATCGCCAACCAGTTTGTAGCTGACAGCGATTATAAATTCCTGTTGGATGTTCGTAAGATGCTGATGGAAAAAGTCGGTAAATTGGAATTCCCGGATGCGTTGCTCAAGCGTATCATGCGTCTGAACAACCAGGATAAGGACGAAAAATTCGTAGAAGGGAGCATACCCGGCGGCGCTGGGAAAATGGGTGCTGCTGGGCGGCATCATCGGTGTGGCCGGCGGCGTGATCGGCTCCCTGTTTCATATCGGCGTCAATTGCGCCACGGCCATCCGGGGGGCGTACCCCTGGATTCTGTACCTGCTGCCGGTGGGAGGCCTTGCCATCGTGGGGCTGTATAAGCTCTGCCATCTGGAGGGGAAGGGCACCAACGCCATCATCGAGTCCGTGCATTTCGGCGAAAGCGTGCCCATTCTCCTGGTGCCGGTGATCTTTGTGTCCACGGTGATCACCCACCTGTGCGGCGGCAGCGCCGGCCGGGAGGGCGCGGCCCTGCAAATCGGCGGCGGCCTGGGCTACGAGGCCGGGAAGCTGCTGCACCTGGGGGAAAAGGACCTGCCCCTTGCCACCCTGTGCGGCATGAGCGGGGTGTTCTCCGCCCTGTTTGGCACCCCCCTGACCGCCACGGTGTTTGCCCTGGAGGTCATCAGCGTGGGGGTTTTGTACTACGCGGGCCTGGTGCCCTGCATCACCGCCGCCATGGCGGCCTTCGGCGTGTCCACCCTGATGGGGGTGGAGCCCACCCGGTTCGCGGTGGCCATGCCCCCTGTGACGCTGGAGACCATGGTGCCGGTGGTGGCCCTGGCCATTCTGTGCGCCGTGGTCAGCATCCTGTTCTGCAAGGGGCTTCACTGGACGGAGCGCCTGCTGGACCGGGGCTTCAGAAGCCCCTGGGTCCGGGTGCTGGCAGGCTCCGTTCTGCTGATCGGCATGAGCCTTCTGACAAACGGCGACTACAACGGCGCGGGCATGGACGTCATCGCCCGGGCCCTGGCGGGGGAGGCCGATGGCTGGGCGTGGCTGCTGAAGATCCTGTTCACCGCCGTCACCATCGGCTGCGGCTTCAAGGGCGGCGAGGTGGTGCCGTCGTTCTTCGTGGGGGCTGCCTTCGGCTGCTTCATGGGGGGCCTGCTGGGCCTGCCCGCCGGGTTCGGCGGGGCCATCGGCCTGGTGGCGGTGTTCTGCGGGGCGGTGAACTGCCCGGTGGCCTCGGTGCTGCTCAGCGTGGAGCTGTTCGGCTCCGCCGGTGCGCCGTATTTTGCCGTGGCCTGCGCCCTGAGCTATCTCCTCTCCGGCTACTGCGGGCTGTACAGCAGCCAGACCATCCTCTATTCCAAGCTCCGTGCGGAGTTCATCAACGTCCGCACCCACGAGTGACAAAAACGTAAGCTCAGACCGGGGAAATGTAAGCCCATTCGATGGCGGCGCATTTCCCCGGCCTGCTATAATAGGCCCTGTCAATAAGGAGGCATCAATATGCAGATTCTCAATGTAACGGGCCTGAAAAAGGTCTATACCACCCGCTTCGGCGGCAGCCAGGTCACGGCCCTGCGGCAGGTGGACTTCTCCGTGGAGGAGGGGGAATATGTGGCCATCATGGGCGAGTCCGGCTCCGGCAAGACCACCCTGCTGAATATTCTGGCGGCGCTGGATAAGCCCACCGCCGGCCGGGTGGAGCTGGACGGCCGGGACATGGCCGCCGTCCGGGAGTCCGACGCTGCGGCCTTCCGCCGGGACAACCTGGGCTTCGTGTTCCAGGAGTTCAACCTGCTGGACACCTTCACCCTGCGGGACAACATCTACCTGCCCCTGGTGCTGGCCGGCCGGCCCTATCGGGAGCTGAAGGCCCGGCTGGACCCCATCGCCCGCCAGCTGGGCATCCTGGAGCTGCTGGACAAGTATCCCTATGAGGTGTCCGGCGGCCAGAAGCAGCGGGCCGCCGTGGCCCGGGCGCTGATCACCCATCCCCGGCTGATCCTGGCTGATGAGCCTACCGGCGCTCTGGACAGCCGCTCCACCGACGAGCTGCTGGACCTGTTCGCCCAGATCAACCGCCAGGGGCAGACCATCCTCATGGTCACCCACTCCGTCAAGGCCGCCAGCCACGCCGGGCGGGTGCTGTTCATCAAGGACGGCCAGATGTTCCACCAGCTGTACCGCGGCCAGTGCACCGGCGAGCAGCTGTACCAGAAGATCGCGGACACCCTGACCATGCTCCAGGCAGGCGGTGACCGGGCATGAAGCTGTACCGTCATCTGGCCTGGGACGGCATCCGGAAAAACAGCCGCCTCTATGTGCCGTATCTGCTGACCGGCGTGGGCGCCGTGTCGTTTTTCTACATTCTTGTGGCCCTGTCCCGGCTGCCGGAGGGAACGCTGCCCGGCAGCGGCTCCGTGCAGGTGATCCTGAATCTGGGCAGCTTTGTGCTGTGGGTGTTTTCTCTGCTGCTGCTGTTTTACACCCATTCCTTCCTGATCCGCCGCCGGAACCGGGAGTTTGCCTTGTATAACGTCCTGGGCATGGGCAAGGGGGACATTTCCCGCATTCTCTGCTGGGAGACCCTGCTCTCCGGCGGCCTGTCCCTGGCCGGGGGCCTGGCCCTGGGCATCCTGCTGAGCAAGCTGGCGGAGCTGGGCCTGCTGCGGATGGTGGGCGCGGCCACGGACATGGTGTACCGGGTGTCCGCCGGGGGGTTGCTCCTGACCCTGGGGCTTTACGCCGGCATTTTCCTGCTGATCCTGATCTCCTCTCTGCTGCGGGTCCGCCGCTCCACTGCCGTGCAGCTGATGCGCAGCCAGGCGGAGGGGGAGAAGCCGCCCCGGGCCAACTGGGCCCTGGCGGTGCTGGGCATCCTGCTGCTGGCCGGGGCCTATTACCTGGCCGTCACCATCCGGGAGCCGCTGGCGGCCCTGACCTGGTTCTTCGCCGCCGTGCTGATGGTCATTGCCGCCACCTATCTGCTGTTCATCTCCGGCTCCGTGACCCTGTGCCGCCTGCTGCAAAGGAGCCCCCGGTTTTACTATCAGAAGCGGCACTTCGTGTCCGTTTCCTCCCTGGTATACCGCATGAAGCGCAACGGCGCGGGTCTTGCCTCCATCTGCATCCTGGGCACCATGGTGCTGGTGATGCTCTCCTCCACCACCTGCCTGTATTTCGGCGCGGAGGACTCCCTGCACACCCGCTATCCCCGGGATGAAAACATCACCGCCTACTTCCCGGACCGGGCCAGCCAGTCCGGGGACCTGACGCCTCTGCGCACCGCCGTGGCGGACGCCGTCCGCCGCAGCGGTATGTCCGCCGCCAACGTCCGGGAGTACCGCTCCGTGTCCTCGGCGATGACCCTCCGGGACGGGGTGCTCTCCCCGAATGAGGGCTTCGGCAATCCCGTGGATGTGACCCTGATCCCCCTGGCGGACTACAACGCCGCCATGGGCACGGACCTGACCCTGCCCCAGGGACAGGTGTACGTCTGCAGCAGCCGGACCGGCTATCAGGGGACCTCTCTGACCCTTCAGAACGGCCCCACCTGGCAGGTGGCGGGCCTGCTGGATAACTTTTCTCCCTCCGGCAGCGACTCCGCCAGCGTCGTCACCCAGCTGTGGCTCATCGTCCCGGACCTCTCCGCCGCAGACGCCCTGGAGCAGGTGATGAACCGGGCCAATATGGGCGTGTCCCGCACCTGGTACTATGGCTTTGACCTGGACCGCCAGCTGCCGGACGGCACGGACCCCGTGGCCGAGGCCATCCGCCGCATGGCCCAGGACGGCGGCCTGATGGAAAACGGCATGCTGGGCGTGGAGTCCCTGGCGGAGAATCGCGGAGATTTCTACGGGTCCTACGGAAGCTTGTTCTTCCTGGGCATCCTCCTCAGCGTGGGCTTCTCCCTGGCGGCGGTGCTGATCATCTATTATAAGCAGATCTCCGAGGGCTACGAGGACCAGGCCCGCTTCGACATCATGCAGAAGGTGGGCATGACCCGCCGGGACATCCGCTCCAGCATCAACAGCCAGCTGCTGCTGGTGTTCTTCCTGCCGCTGCTGTTGGCGGGACTGCACCTGGCCTTCGCCTTCCCCTTTGTCCATAAGCTGCTGCTTCTGTTCAACCTCTGGAACACCCGCCTGCTGGTGGGCACCACCGCCGCCAGCTTCCTGGCCTTCGCGGCGCTGTATACCCTGGTGTACCGGATCACCTCCAACGCCTATTACCACATCGTCAGCGGGGGAGGGGAGCGGTAATGCGCCGGTTTGCCTACCGGGCGGTGCTGTGGTGCGGCGGAGCGGTGACGGTGGCCCTGGCCGCTGCCGCCGCCCTGACCGTGTCCCTCACCGACCGCCTTCTGCACAGGCTGGAGCCATAAAGCATAAAAAGAGACCGTATTCGGAAGAATACGGTCTCTTTTGAGTCTGTTGTAAAAGCCTCGCAGAGTTCTCGGCCCGGGAGGCACGAAGCGCGGTGCAGCCTTCTCGAAAAAGCGGCCTGCCGCTTTTTCGAAAGAATTACATCCACATGGCGAAGGGCCGCAGCAGGCCCCCCAGCACCCGGTGCAGCAGGGGGCGGTGCTCCCAGTCGGACCGGGTCACCTGCCAGGACTTTTCCATGATGCCGTCCATATCCTCCAGCAGGGTCTCCAGGGCCGGCGCGCCGTACAGCAGGGTGCCGCACTCGAAGTGCAGCTGGAAGCTGCGGTAGTCCATGTTCACGGACCCCACAAACGCCGCCTCCCGGTCCGCCAGAACGGTTTTCCCGTGCAGCAGGCCCGGCGTGAAGCGATAGATCTTCACCCCGTGGTCCAGCAGCTCCCCGAAATAGCTCTCCGCCACCATAAAGGCGAATTTGTGGTCCGGGATGCCGGGCATCATCAGCCGCACGTCCACCCCGCTGCCGGCGGCCATGCACAGGGCCTTCTCCATGGACTCGTCAATGGCCAGATAGGGGGAGGTGATATACACCATGTGCTTGGCCCCGCCGATCAGCTGCAAAAACGCATCCTCGGCGGAGGACACCGGGTTGCTGTCCGGCCCGTCCACAAAGGGCTGCACAAAGCCCTGGCCCGGGGCGTCGCCGTGGGGCCGGTAATAGTCGTGCTCCTGGTGCATGGCGCCGCCCATGCGCTCCCACATATAGATGAACTCCCGGGTCAGAGTCCAGGCCCCCTGGCCCTCCAGCCGGATGCCGTCGTCCTTCCAATAGCCGAACCGCTCCATCAGGTTGGCGTATTCGTCGGCAATATTGGCCCCGCCGGTATAGGCGGTGTCCCCGTCGATGCAGGCGATCTTCCGGTGGTCCCGATAGTTGAAGTACAGCCGGTTGACGTAGTGGTGCACCGGGTTGAAGATCAGCACCTCCGCCCCTATGCGCCGCAGCTCCTCCACGGCCTCCTCGGACATGCGCATCATGCTGCCGAAGTCGTCGAACAGCACCTTGATCTCCACGCCCTGTCCGGCCTTCCGCCGGAAAATATCCATCAGCCGGTCCCACAGCTGCCCCTCGGCCATGATGTAAAACTCCATGAAAATGAAGTGCTCCGCCTGCTCCATGCGCTCCAGCAGGTCCTCCAGATACGCCTCGCCGGTGGGCAGATACACGGCCCCGGTGCCGGTGTACAGGGGGAAGCCCTGCCGGTCCAGATACGCCGCCAGGCGGCCCCATTCCGGGTGCTCCCGCCGCAGGCGCTCCACCTGGAGGCGGCTGTGCTCCTGCCGGGCGTCGGACTCCCGGGGCCGGGGCAGTTTTTTCAGGTCCAGCCGCTTCTGGGGGTGATCTCCGTTCCACAGCCAGTACAGGATCAGGCCCACCACCGGCACCGTCAGGATCAGCAGGGTCCAGCCCAGCTTGTACGAGCCGCCGCCGGGGCGGCTGTTGATGCGAAAGACGTAGGCCAGGGCCACCAGCTCCAGCAGGGTATAAGCGATGGCCATTCTCTGCCGCAGCAGGTCATTGAGCACCAGCACCAGCGCGATCTGGGCCAGCAGCAGCACCGCCACCAGCACCAGCCGCAGCGCCGCCGATATGCGCCGCTCGGTTTTTTGCTGTACATGTGGTTTCTTCAACGGAAATCCTTCCTCCTTTCCCGCTGTCCCCGCCGCTCATCGGCGGTGTATGGGTATCTAAGGGTGTCTGTTTTGCGGCCCGCTGAGGGCAGCGAGCTCTACAGCCTTGGCTCTCCCTCTGGGAGAGCTGTCGGCGCAGCCGACTGAGAGGGTCTGTAGGGGCGGACGACTCTGTCCGTCCTTATCCTCCGTTACCGCTGAGAGGACCGCAGAAGCTCCTGCTGGATGTCCCACAGCTTCCGGGACAGGTCCACCACATACTTGTGGGGGTTGTCGAAGCGCTTCACCTCGTCCCACAGGGTGTCCACCTGCTGGCGGCAATAGGCCTGGATCTCCGGCAGACTGGGGCTGTCATACACCCGCTTGCCCTTCAGGAACACCGGCACCAGCAGCTCCCGGGCGGTGAAATTGTACACGGTTTTCTTCTTCCAGGTGGCCATGGGGTCGAAGATCTCCAGGTCCTGGGTGTCGTCCACCTGCTCGTCGTGCAGGGTGATCAGGTCGGCGATGGCCTTGCCGGTGTCCCGGCCATAGAAGCGGTACACCTTCTTGAAATGGGGAATGGTGATCTTCTCCACGTTTTCGCTGACCTTGATCTTGGGGATGATGTTTCCTTCATCGTCCTCCACCGCCGCCAGCTTGTATACGCCGCCGAACACCGGCTCGGAGCGGGCGGTGATCATCCGCTCGCCCACGCCGAACATGTCGATCTGTGCCCCCTGCATAAACAGGTCCTGAATCAGATACTCGTCCAGGGAGTTGGACACGCTGATCTTGCACTCGGTCCACCCGGCGTCGTCCAGCATCTTCCGGGCCTTCCGGGTCAGGTAGGCCATGTCGCCGGAGTCCAGCCGGATGCCGCACTTGGTGATGCCCTTGGGCTTGAGCACCTCGTTGAAGGCCCGGATGGCGTTGGGAATGCCGGATTTCAGGGTGTTGTAGGTGTCCACCAGCAGGGTGGCGTTGGTGGGGTAAATTTCGCAATAGGTTCTGAAGGCCTCGTATTCCGAGTCGAACATCTGCACCCAGGCGTGGGCCATGGTGCCTCCGGCGGGCACGCCGTACAGCTGGTCGGAGATGGTGCAGGCGGTTCCGGCACAGCCGCCGATATAGGCCGCCCGCGCGCCAGTGATGGCGGCGTCGGAGCCCTGGGCCCGGCGGGAGCCGAACTCCAGCACCGTCCGACCTCTGGCGGCCCGGGTGATGCGGTTGGCCTTGGTGGCGATGAGGCTCTGGTGGTTCACGGTCAGCAGGGTGAAGGTCTCGATGAGCTGTGCTTCAATGGCCGGGGCCCGGACCACCACCAGCGGCTCCTTGGGGAACACCGGGGTTCCCTCCGGCACGGCGTAGATGTCGCCGGTGAACCGGAAGTTCGCCAGATACTCCAGAAACTCCTCGCAGAACAGGTTCCGCCCACGGAGATACTCGATGTCCTCCGGGGTGAAGTGCAGGTCCTCGATGTAACGGATCAGCTGTTCCAGACCGGCGGCAATGGCGAAGCCGCCCTTATCCGGCACCCGGCGGAAGAACACGTCAAAATACGTGATCTTGTCCTTGAAGCCGTTTTCAAAGTACCCGTTGCCCATGGTCAGCTCGTAAAAGTCGCAGAGCATGGTCATGTTCAGCTTTTCTCCAATGTTCATCCTCAAATACCTCAAATTTTCATTATACTTGCGGGGTATCTGCTCATTATAGACCGTTTTCGCGGCATATGCAACGTATTATTTTACAATCGCTTTACTTTTCCGCATGAAAATAGTGCTTGGCGCAGAATTCCCGCCGCACCTCCACCTTTCCCTCGTCCGTCAGCCAGTCCACGAAGTTGGCAAAATTCCGCTCCACGATGCTGAACTTGAACTCGTTCCGGGTGCGGACGTTCTCCCGCTGGCAGAAGGCGTAGATCCACTGGTCAAAGGACATACCGTCCTCCAGGTCCTCCAGCAGCTCCCGGCCCTTGGCGTGGATAAAGGCGATGTTCCGGTCGATCAGCGGCCCGATATCCGTCAGCACCTGCTTGTGGGCGATGATGTATGCCGGGCACCGCAGCGCCCGCAGGCTCTCCTTGCTCTCCAGGTCCCGGGCAATGAACATGCTGGTGGGGAGCTTGGCGGCGGCGATCTGCCCCTCGTCAATCAGGCAGTCCCCCAGATAGGCAGCCCCGTCCGGGGTGACGACGCCGATGTGCCCGGCGGAGTGGCCCGGCAGCTGCAGGATGCCGAACCTGGCCCCGCAGAAGTCCACATGGTCTGCGTCGGCGGGGATGATCACGTCCGCCAGAAAGCACTCCTCCAGGAAGTATTCGTGGCTCTTGCCATAGGTCAGGGCCACATAGTTGGCCCGGTACGCATCGGGATTCACGGAGATGCCCGCCTCGATGATCTGGGCCGCCGCCTGGCAGCCGTACCGCTGCTGCAAGTAGCGGACGTTGCCTGTGTGGTCAAAGTGGGCGTGGGAGCACAGAATCCCCCGCAGCCGGAACCCGTTGTCCTCGATAAGATTCGTCAGGGCGCTGCGGTCCAGCTTAGCGTATCCCGTGTCCATCAGCACGATGTCCGTGTCCGTCAGCTTATATACCGGCATCAGCGCCGTGGCCCCCACGGCGGCATAGGTCCTTCCGTATACGTGCCGCAGCTCCATATTTCGTCCCCCTCCATGGTGCAATATCCCATATTATATACCCTTCGACGGGAAAAAACAACCTCGGAAAAATTTCCGTTTACCCCCTATGCAAAACCAGAAAAATAAGGTAAAATACACCTAAGTATAGATAGGGAGGATTCTGTCAATGGACGAACCGAAGTATAAGCGGGTGCTGCTGAAGATCAGCGGCGAGGCCCTGGCCGGCGACAAGCACTTCGGCCTGGACTTCCAGGTCATGGGCCGGGTGGCCGACGTCATCAAGGAGTGCGTGGCCATGGGCGTCCAGGTGGGCGTGGTCATCGGCGGCGGCAACTTCTGGCGCGGCGTCAAAAACGGCGAGGGCCACATCGAGCGCACCCGCGCCGACCATATGGGCATGCTGGCCACCGCCATGAACTGCATGGCCATGGCCGACGTGCTGGAGCAGAAGGGCGTGGACGTCCGGGTCCAGACGGCGTTGGAGATCAAGGAGGTGGCGGAGCCCTACATCCGGGCCCGTGCCGTGCGCCATCTGGAAAAGGGCCGGGTGGTGATCTTCGGCTGCGGCGTGGGCTGCCCCTTCTTCTCCACGGATACCGCCGCCGTGCTTCGCGCCGCCGAGATCGGGGCCGACGTGATCCTGCTGGCCAAGAACATCGACGGCGTGTACGACTGCGACCCCGCCAAGAACGCCAACGCCGTGAAGTTCGACGCCATCACCTATGACGAGGTGCTCAAGCGGCACCTGGCCGTCATGGACTCCACCGCCACCAGCCTGTCCATGGACAACCACATTCCCGTGCTGGTGTTCGCCCTGAAGGACCCCTACAACATCGTCCGCGCCCTGCGCGGCGAAAAAATCGGAACAATTGTGAAGGAGGCATAACCCATGCTGAAAGACGAGTACAAGGTTTACGAGGAAAAAATGAAAAAGAGCATCGAATCCGTTGCCAACGACTTTGCCGCCGTGCGTGCAGGCCGTGCCAACGCCTCCGTGCTCAACCGCATCCATGTGGACTATTACGGCACCCCCACCCCCATCCAGCAGATCGCGTCCGTGGCCTCTCCCGATCCCCGCAGCCTGGTGATCACCCCCTGGGACGCCTCTGCCCTGAAGGCCATCGAAAAGGCCATCCTTGCGGTCGACGCGGATCCGGTAGAGTTCGTCGCGCGGCACGACGAACCGGATCCGCGGCGGGTTATCCGACTCGTCGGTCAGGATCAGGTAGCCGTTCGTCTGTAGGATTTTGATGGCGTTGAGCGCTGTCGGGACGAAAAAGCGGAATCGCGCGGCGAATTCGTAGACGTTGAACGGGTGGACGGTTCCCTTGCCGTCCCCTACGGCGACGGAGAGGTAGTTGAACAGCGCTTCGTATACGTTCAGGATCGTTTTTACGGGCGGAAAGTCGAGTTGCATCCGGCGCGTCGCCAGCGGGGTATCTCCCTCGGACAGCAACAGCACCGCATAAGCCTTTTTACCGTCCCGTCCGGCCCGTCCGGCTTCCTGATAATAGGCTTCCAACGAATCGCACGGGTCGTAGTGCACGACGATCCGGACGTCCGCCTTGTCGATGCCCATACCGAACGCATTGGTAGCGACCATGACCCGCAGCCGTCCCCGTATCCAGTCGTCCTGCCGCGCTGCCCGCATCAGGTATCCCATGCCGCCGTGGTAGAATCCGGCCGTTATGCCGTTTTCGTTCAGGAATCCGGCGATGGTTTCCGTCTTTTCGCGGGTGCGTACGTAGACGATGCCCGTTCCCGGAACGTTGTTCAGAATGCGCAGCAGGTGCTCGTGTTTGTCTTCTGTGTTGCGCACTACGTAACAAAGGTTGCTGCGCGCGAAACTCGTCCGCAGGACGTGCGGTTCGCTGAATTTCAGTTGTTGCATGATGTCTTCGGCCACTTCCGGCGTTGCCGACGCGGTCAGCGCCAGCACCGGTATTTCGGGCTGCAACTCCCTCAGCCGGGCGATCCGCAGGTAAGACGGGCGGAAGTCGTATCCCCACTGCGAGATGCAGTGGGCTTCGTCGACGGCCAGCAGCGATACCCGCATTTTGGCGAAACGCGTCCGGAACAATTCGCTGTCGATGCGTTCCGGCGCAATGTACAGGAATTTCACGTCGCCGTAGACGCAGTTGTCGAGAATCCGGTCGATGTCGCGCGGCTGCATACCCGAATGAATCGACTCGGCGAGGATGCGCCGGCGGCGCAGTTGGTCGATCTGATCTTTCATCAGCGCGATCAGCGGTGTCACGACGATGCACACCCCGTCCAAAGCAAGGCCCGGTACCTGGTAGATGACCGATTTCCCGCCTCCGGTAGGCATCAGCACTAACGTATCCCGACCTGCGCAGACCGATTCGATCGTTTCGAGCTGTAACGGACGGAAATCGTCGTACCCCCAGTATCGTTTCAGTATTTGGCGCAGCCGTTCGGTCATCGGCGGGCCGGGATTCCTACGGTCTGCCCCAGTGCGATATGCTGCGACGATTTCAATCCGAGCGTTTTGGCGACCTCTTCGCGGTTGACCGTCGAGTGAACCACCACGGCCAGCCCTTCGGAAGCCCCGTACAGGTAGACGTTTTGCGCGATCAGTCCGGCGTCGATACCGGCGGTGACGGCGTTGCCCTGCATGTCGCCCTGCGTCATCCGCATGTAGTCGGCCACGAAGATCAGGATCCAGTCCCCGGTGCGGGTGTACTCCTGGCTGTTGACCTTGCCGCGCAGATCGCCTTCGGCGACCGGAACCAACGCGTGCGCTTCGGCGTCGTAGCGGTAAGCCCCCTTACGACCGATCAGGTAGAGGTCGATCTCCTGGCGGTTCAGCGCCGACGGCGCCGTGCGGCGGCCGTCTTCGCGGTTTGACTGCCCAGTTGATGGGCGCCGCACCGCGGTATTGCGGCAGCAGCGAGGCGTGGAGGTTGAACGT
>ENA-UPWR01000204-UPWR01000204.1-human-gut-metagenome-genome-assembly--contig:-NODE-204-length-12248-cov-32.254047_pt1 | contig 12248 bp, 14 predicted proteins | sample MGYA00250053_ERZ773382 | MGnify/ENA primary metagenome ERZ773382 (study PRJEB29103, sample SAMN06112029) | human gut metagenome | biome: human gut; feature: ankylosing spondylitis patient; material...
ATCCTCGGAAAAGCGGGTGACAACACTACTGAAATGCACGCTATTCTGGCTGAATACGGATTGCCGTACGTATATCCTGCCGCAGGCCGAGTTCTGGCAGCGCATCGGTTTCAGCGCCGGGCGCATCCTGCTGGGCTTCGGGCTGGGCGTTCTGTCCAGCGCCATTCTGGCGGTGGCGGCAGAAAAGTGGGAGTGGGTGGACGCCCTTCTCGCCCCCGTGATGCAGCTGGTCAAGGCTACTCCGGTGGCGAGCTTCATCATTCTGGCGCTGGTGTGGGTCAGCGGCTCGTCGCTGTCCGTCCTGATCGGCTTTCTGATGGTGCTGCCCGTCCTCTACAGCGCAGTGCGCACCGGCATCGGGAGTGCTGACCGCCAGCTTCTCGAAATGGCGCAGGTGTTCCGTCTGCCTCTGGGGCGGCGTCTGCGGGCGGTCTGGCTCCCGGCGGTGCTGCCCGCGTTCCGGCAGGGGTGCAGCGTGGCGCTGGGCATCTGCTGGAAGAGCGGCGTGGCAGCAGAGGTCATCGGCCTGCCGGACGGCAGCATCGGCGACGCCCTTTACCGGGCAAAAATTACCCTTTCCACCGGGGAGCTGTTTGCCTGGACCTTCGTCATCATCCTGCTGAGCGCCGTATTCGAAAAGCTGTTCCTCGCTCTGCTGGATAAAGCGGTAGCGGCAGTTCTGGGCGAAGAGGGGGCTGAAAAATGAGTGAAACCAACAACAAACTGGAAATAAAGAATCTGTCTAAACGATTCGGAGAGAAGATCCTCTTCGAAAACCTCTCGCTTACTGTGGACGGCCCGGCGGTGCTCTGGGCTCCCAGCGGCTGGGGCAAGACGACCCTGCTCCGCATCCTGATGGGGCTGGAAGCGCCCACCTCCGGCAGCGTGGAGGGCGTGGGCCGGGTCGGCGCGGTCTTTCAGGAAGACAGGCTCTGCCCCCAGCTGACTGCCGAAGAGAATGTGGCGCTGGTGCTGACCGCAGAACAGTACAAGGTCAAAACACAATACAAAGAGCAGATACGAGATGACCTTATACAATTAGGACTGGATGACGAGGCCCTGGCCCTGCCCGCCCGGAAGCTCTCCGGCGGACAGAAGCGCCGCACCGCCTTGCTGCGCGCTCTCTGGGCCGAGAGCGACACCCTTCTGTTAGATGAGCCCTTCACCGGCATGGACCCCGCCGTCATGAAAAAAGCCGCAGCCATGCTCAAGGCACGCTGCGGCGCAAAGCCCACCCTGCTGGCGACCCATGATCAAGAAGCCATCCGGGAGCTGGGGTGGAACGTGATCGAACTGGGCTGAAACGAAAGGAGCCTGACCATGGAGAAAAAGACGAGCTGCCTGCTCTGCGTTCTTACCGCGCTGCTTCTCGCTGTGCTCTATCTCTGGGCCGCCCTCCGCCCGGGCGTCTGGCTGCGGGATGCCTTTTTGTACCGGCAGGCCGACGGCAGCTTTTCGGGCAGGGATGCGTATGCCGCCTACACCATGCAGATCGCCCAGACAGGAAACGGTGCGGAAGTGGAGTTCACGATGGACGGAGAGACACGGCGCTATCGGCTCGAATCGAAAGCCGAGGGCATGAGCGACCCGGGCGTGAAAATCGAGCAGGACGGAGTGGTCATTTTTACCGGGACCGCGCTGGGCGACCCCGGCGACGCCATCCTGTGGCGGGAAGACGATGGGGGCCTTGCCGACGAGGTGAACGTCATCGTCAACGGCGAATACCAGAGATCCGACCTCTGGCCCAGCTGTAACTGGCTCTATCATGTGGCCGTCGGCGGGCGGCGGGAGACCCGGGGCAGCGTGGCGTTCCTGCTGCCGATCGGGGCGCTGGTGGTGCTCCTTGTGCTGGATGTCCGGTTCCCGCTGCTGTTCTGGAACCTCCGCCACGGGCTGGAGGTGTACGGCGGTGAGCCCACCGACTGGTATTACGCGATGCAGAGGGTGAGCCGCATTACCGGCATCATCGGTGTTTTTGTGCTGGCGGCGATGAGCTTTGCTGTTCACTGAGGCTCACAGCAGCTCGGCAAGGATGCTGTTCTGTACGATGAGCCCGGCGGGCGTGAGGGCGAGGGTGTGGCCGTCAAAGTTGGCGTAGCCGCTCTTCACGCAGTTTTGCACAAAGGCCAGCTGCGAGGTGGAGAACTCCCTGCCATAGCGTTTTTTGTATTCGTCGAGGCTCAGACCTTTGCGCAGGCGCAGCTGCAGGATGAGATAATCCTCCGCACCGCAGCCGCCGTCCATGACGGGCGCGGCCTCGTCCCGCAGAAAGGCTTCGGTGTCGGCGGGGTAGTAGAACCGCTTGCCGCCCATGCAGGAGTGGGCGGCGGGGCCGATGCCCAGATAGTCGCCGCAGTCCCAGTAGATGAGGTTGTGCTTTCCCTCATAGCCCGAGCGGGCGAAGTTGGAGATCTCATATTGCCGGTAGCCATGATGTTCCAGCTGCTCGACGGCGTAGAGGTAGAAGTCCGCCGCCTCGTCGGAGGTGGGCAGACCCTCGGGGGGCGTCCGGCCAAAGGCGGAGTCGGGCTCGATCTTCAAAAGGTAGGCGGAAATGTGGGCCGCGCCGCCATCCTCGATCAGCTCCAGCGTCTCGTCGAACTCTGCCTGCGTATAATGGGGCAGGGCCAGCATGATGTCGCCGCTGATGTTCTCGAACCCGGCATGGCGTGCGGCGGCGAAAGCGGCCCGCGCCTGCTTTGCCGTGTGGGGGCGGCCCAGCGTCTTGAGCTGGCTGTCCCGGGCCGACTGGACGCCGAAGGAGATGCGGTTGACGCCCGCCTCCCGGAATGCCCGGAGAGAATCTTCGGTCACGGTCTCAGGGTTGGCTTCCAGCGTGATCTCGGCCCCGGGCAGGGGCTGCGCGGCGGCGATGAGCCGGGCGGCGTCTGCCGGGTCCAGCAGACTGGGCGTTCCACCGCCGAAATAAAGGGTGTCCGGCCGCAGGGGCGCGTCCGGCGCAAACCGGGAGAGTTCCCGCAAAAGGGCGTCCACATAGGCCCGGGGGACGCCGCGCTTGCCGGGGGCGGAGTAGAAATCACAGTACCGGCATTTGGAAAAACAGTAAGGAATATGCAGATAAAGTCCAAGGGACATCAAATATCACAGCCTTTTTCATGAATCGTTCATTTCTATGCAGTATACTATATTTCGTAGACCGGGGCAAGGCCGAGGCCGATGCCCTGATTTTGAATGGAGGATTCCTTATGGATTACAACAACTATGACCGCGGCTATGCGGAGCCTTCGATGAGCGCATCGGACTATATGACCCGCACCTACCGCTGGATGGCCGGCGGCCTGCTCGTCACCTTCGCAATGGCCTATATCACGGCGACCACGCCCCTTATCTATCTGGTCAATTCGCTTTACTTCCTGCTCACCATCGGTGAGCTGGCGCTGGTGTTCATGCTCAGCGCCCGGGTGCAGAAGATGTCCATCGACGGTGCAAGAGCCGCGTTCTTCGGATACGCCATCTTAAACGGCATGGTCCTGAGCTACTACTTCCTGATGTTCTCGGTAGGCACGCTGGTCATGGCCTTCCTCGCCACGGCGGTCTACTTCGGCCTCATGGCCGTGTACGGCACCACCACCCATAAGGACCTCACCGGCTGGGGCCCCCGCCTCATGATGGCTCTGGTGGCCATGATCGTCACCAGCCTCGTGGGTGCGCTCTTCGGCTTTGGCTTCGGTGCCTCGGTGCTCTACTGCGGCATCGGCCTGGTGGTGTTCATGCTGCTCACCGCCTACGATACCCAGAAGCTCCGCCAGATCTACGCCTACTATGCAGGCGACGCTGAGCTGGCCGAAAAGGCTTCCATCTACGGCGCACTGACCCTGTATCTGGATTTCATCAACATCTTCCTGTACGTCGTCCGCCTGCTGGGCATGAACAGCCGCAGCCGCAACAACTGATGAACATGACCTGCTTTTTCTGCAAGGGCGAAATGAAGCCTGATACTACCATTCATACCGTACAGCTCAAAAACTGTGTCGTTGTCATCAAAAATGTCCCCTGTATGAAGTGTGAACAGTGCGGTGAGGTCGTTCTGTCGGCAGATACGATAGAAAAGATAGAGCGTATTTTGCAGACCGTCGAAAAGGCTGTGGCAGAGATCACGGTCGTAAACTTCCCGGATTGTGCTGCATAAGATCACGGTCGTAAACTTCCCGGATTGTGCTGCATAAAAAGAACAATGCAACAGGTAAGGCCCCGGTCATCCGGGGCCTTTTTGTGTCCTTTCGAATAAAGGATGAATAAACCCCGCTCTGCCGCTCCAAACTACCACCAAAGAAACGATTCCGTACACAAAATGGATTGGAGTAACGAACGATGGAGCAATTCAGAAAGTTTTTGCGGGACAAAGCCTTTGCACTGGTGCTCACCGCCTGCCTGCTGGCGGCGGCAGCGGCCGGGGTGTGGGCCGTGCGCACGGTGCGCAATGAGCTCAAACAGAATCTGGACGCGGTGCGCAGCCCGTCCAGCACCGCCCCCGGCATCGACGAGGGCATCAACACATCGCCCGGCGTCGCCGGAGAGGAGGAAGCCGAATGGCAGCAGCAGAACGCACCCGCAGCAAACAGTGTGGCCAATGTGCCAAAAGCCGACAGCTCGTCCGGTGGGGCTGCGTCCTCTTCTGGTGCGCAGTCTGGCTCTGGTTCGGTGCGCGAACCCTCCGCGCTGCAAACCGAGTCCTTGCCTGCCAGCAGTTCGGCTGCGCCTGCCTCCACGCAGCCTTTCTCGGGGCGCGTCTTAAACAGCTACAGCGGCGATGAGCTGGTCTACAGCAAGACGCTGGGCGACTGGCGCACCCACAACGGTGTGGACTACGCCGCCGATAGGGGCGCGGAAGTGACCGCCCCGGCGGCAGGCAAGGTGGTGGAGATCGGCACGGACGATAAGTGGGGGCCTGTGGTCGCCATCGAAGACGCTTCCGGCAGGGTCTGGCGGGTCTGCGGCACGACGGACGCCAAGGTGAAGAAGGGCGACACCGTCTCGGCCGGGCAGACCATCGGCAAGGTGGGCAGCGTGAGCTGTGAGTGTGCCGAGGAAAGCCACATCCATTTGGAGGTCATGGAGGGCGAAAAGTATCTCGACCCCATCAAGGCCATGAAATAAGCAAAATTTTCCGGGCAGGTGCAGCAGAACGCTGTACCTGCTTTTTTCACATTGCTTTTGGCGGTCGATTCTGGTATGATAAACTAGAATAAGTGTGAAGACAGAAGAAAAAGCGGAGGAAACGAAACATGAAGGTCTTAGTGGTAGGCGGCGGCGCTGCCGGCCTGATGGCGGCGGGCGCGGCCCTGCGGCAGGGGCATGAGGTGACGGTGCTGGAACATATGGAAAAACCGGCTCAGAAAATTCTCGTCACCGGAAAGGGCCGCTGCAATGTGACCAACGACTGCACCGCAGAGGAATTTCTGCACCATGTGCGGACGAACCCCCGCTTTCTGTTCTCGTCGCTGGGGGCTTTCCCACCGGCCAAGACGATGGAGCTGTTTGAGTCTCTCGGTGTGGAGCTGAAGGTGGAGCGCGGACGTCGGGTGTTCCCGGTGTCAGACAAGGCCGAAGAGATCCGGCAGGCTCTTCTGCGGTACGCAGACGGAGCGGACATCGTCCACGACGGGGCAAAAAAGCTGCTGCTGGAGCCGCTGGCCCAGCCGGAAGAAGCGCCTGCTGCGCCGGAAGATCCGCGCCGCCCGAAAAAGAAAAAGCCCGGCCCGGCCTATCGCTGCGTGGGTGTGCGGGGAACTTCGGGCCGGGAGTACAAGGCGGACGCCGTGCTGGTGGCAACGGGCGGCCTGAGCTACCCCACCACCGGCTCCACCGGCGACGGCTACAAGCTGGCCCGGCAGGCGGGCCACACCCTCGTGGAGCCTGTCCCCAGCCTTGTCAGCCTCGTGAGCCATGACGCCGACTGCAAGAAGATGATGGGCCTCGCCCTCAAGAACGTGACCCTCACCCTCCACGAGGACGGCAAAGCCATCTTCGAGGAGCAGGGCGAGATGCTGTTCACCCACTTCGGCATCAGCGGGCCGCTGACCCTCAGCGCGTCGAGTCATCTGGGCGACATGAAAAAGCACAAGTACGAAGCTTTTATTGATTTGAAGCCTGCCCTCAGCGAGGAACAGCTTTATGACCGCATCACCCGGGACTTTGCCCTTCTGGCGAACCACGCGGCGCAGGGCGCACTGGTGAAGCTGCTGCCGTCCAGTATGCAGCCGGTCATGGTGGCCCGCTGGGGCATCGACCCGGCCACCAGGGCAAACCAGATCACCCGGGAGCAGAAGCGGGAACTGGTACAGCTGATGAAGCACTGGCGGGTGTCCATCGACGCCCGGGGCGATTTGGCCCACGCGGTCATCACGTCGGGCGGCGTGTCGGTGCGGGAGGTGGACCCCAAGACCATGCAGAGCAAAAAGGCCCTCGGCCTCTACTTTGCAGGCGAGGTGCTGGATGTGGACGCCTATACCGGCGGCTACAATCTGCAGATCGCATTCTGCACGGCACAGAGCTTTGCGAATAACCTGTGATATCTGAACACGGGAGGGCCGGGCTATGCTCAGTAAAATGAAAGAAGGAGCTTTTATAATGGTATCTGTTGCGATCGACGGGCCTGCGGGTGCAGGCAAATCTACGCTGGCGCGGCGTCTGGCTGCGGACTTCGGCTACATTTATGTGGACACCGGTGCGATGTTCCGCGCCATCGGCCTTTACGCCCTCCGCGCGGGCAAGGACCCGAAGGACAACGAGGCGGTCAATGCCCTGCTGCCCAATATCACCCTCGAGTTTGCTTTTATCGAGGGTGAACAGCATATCTATCTGAATGGCGAGGACGTCAGCACGGCCATCCGCACCGAAGAGGTGGGGATGGCGGCTTCTGCCGTGGGTGCAAATCCGGCGGTGCGCGCCTTCCTGCTGGAGATGCAGCGGGACATGGCCAGGACGCAGAACATCCTGATGGATGGCCGCGACATCGGCACCGTGGTGCTGCCCAATGCGACGGTGAAGATCTTCCTCACCGCCAGCCCGGAGGCCCGCGCCACCCGCCGCTGGAAGGAGTACCAGCAGAAGGGCATCGACACCCCCTACGAAGATGTGCTGGCCGACGTCAAGCAGCGCGACTATCAGGACACCCACCGCGCCGCAGCTCCTCTCAAGCAGGCAGACGACGCCGTGCTGCTGGACACTTCGGAGCTGAACTTCGAGCAGAGCTTTGAGGCCATGAAGAAAATGATCACGGAGAAGGTCGGATGATACTATATTATATTCTGGTCCCGCTGGCATGGCTGGTGTTCCACATCGGCTTCCGCGTCCGGTGTGAGGGCCGAGAGAACCTGAAAAAAATCGGCACGAAGGGCTGCATCATTGCCCCCAACCACATCTCCGCCATCGACCCGGTGTTCGTCGTCATCGCCCGGTTCTGGGGTCAGCGGATGACCGTGTTTGCCAAGAAAGAGCTGTTCGAGATAAACGCATTCCTGTCGTGGTTCTTCCGGTGCGCCGGTGCAGTCTGTGTCCGCGGCACGAAAGAAGAGGTCAGTGTCATCGACGACACCGTGAAAAAGTGTCAGGAGGGCGGTACGCTGCTGCTCTTCCCGGAGGGGACGCGGGAGAAGGAGGGCAAGTTCCTTCCCCTCAAGAGCGGACTCTTCGTCATCGCGGCGGCAGCAAATGTGGACGTCGTGCCTTGCCGCATCTACTACGACACCCCCGATGGTAAGATGAAGCTGTTCTGCAAGGTGCGTGTCATCTTCGGCGAGCCTATGCCCGCCGCACAGTTTGCGATGGAAGGCCGCCGCGACATAAAAAAACTGCGGGAGAATAAGCAGGCCGTTCTGGATGCGTGGAGTGGATTGTAAGGCGGCTTGCCCTCTCCGTCATCGCGCAGCGATGACGGAGAGGTTGAATTTAGGAGAGTACAATGGAAATCAGACTTGCAAAGACTGCGGGTTTCTGCTTCGGCGTGGACCGCGCGGTCAAGCTGACCTACGGTCTGCTGGATGAGGGCCGCAAGGTGGCCACCCTCGGCCCCCTCATCCACAACCCCCAGACCGTGGAAGACCTCGAGCGCCGGGGCGCACTGGTGGCAGACACCCCCGCGGATGTCCCTGCGGGCTACGAGGTGGTCATCCGCAGCCACGGCGTCCCACGCAGCATTTACGATGAGCTGGACGCCCGGGGCTGTACCTATCACGACGCCACCTGCCCCTTCGTGAAGAAGATACAGAAAGTCGCTTCCGAGGCCGAAGCCGCCGGTGCGACACTCGTGGTGGCCGGTGACATGTCCCATCCGGAGGTGCAGGGCATCGTCGGACATACCCGGGGAGAGGTATTCATTTTCAGCGATCTGGCCCAGTTGAAGGCGTGGAAAGGGCCTTCTGACCCCCAAAAGCCCATTTTTGCGGTTGCACAGACCACATTTCAGGTAACAAAATGGCAAGAAAGTTCGGAGTTTCTCAAAAAAGCCTATACAAACGCCCGAATTTTTGATACAATATGTAATGCGACGTGGGCGAGGCAACAGGAAGCGGAAGACCTCAGCCAACAATGCGACATCATTGTTGTCATTGGCGGTCATCATTCTTCCAATACCCAAAAGCTGGTACAGGTCGCCGCAAGGCATACGCGAGCCGTAACGGTCGAGACAGCGAGCGAACTTCGGCCGGAATGGTTTGCAGATGTAAAGACGGCGGGCGTCACAGCCGGGGCTTCAACGCCATCGTCTATTATTGAGGAGGTACTTAACAGTATGAGCGCAGAAATCAATGACAGCATGAGCTTTGAGGAGATGCTGAACGCATCCGAGGAAAAGCGTGTTCATGCAGGCAGTATTGTGAAAGGAATCGTGACCAGCATCTCTGCCAACGAGATCCAGGTGGATATCGGAGCTAAGCAGACCGGCTTTGTCAAGCTGAGCGAGCTGACCGATGATTCCTCCGCCAAGGTCGAGGACCTGGTGAAAGTTGGCGATGAGCTGGACCTCATCGTCGAGAAGGTTATGGATCAGGATGGCGTCATCCAGCTCTCCCGCAAGAAGCTCGCATCTCGCAAGGGCATGGAAGAAATCGCCAAGGCAGCTGAGTCCGGCGAGGTCGTCGAGGGCGACGTCACCGAGTTCAACAAGGGCGGCGTTGTCGTCAACGTCAAGGGCGTCAAGGTGTTCGTCCCCCGTTCTCAGGCCACGATGCGCCGCGACGAGGACTACACTGCTCTGGTCGGCCAGCACGTTCAGCTGGTCGTCACCGAGTGCTCCGGCCGCAAGATCGTCGGCAGCATCAACAAGGTCACCGCTGAGCAGAACAAGGCTAAGCGTGAGGAGTTCTGGGCAAGCGTCGAGGTCGGCAAGACCTATACCGGCGTCGTCAAGAGCCTGACCTCTTACGGTGCATTCGTTGACATCGGCGGTGTGGACGGCCTGTGCCACATCAGCGAGCTGAGCTGGAACCGCATCAAGCATCCCTCTGAGGTCGTCTCCGTTGGCGACACCATCGAGGTGTATGTGAAGGACATCGACACCGAGAACCACAAGGTCTCTCTGGGCTACAAGAAGGCTGAGGACAACCCCTGGGAGCAGCTGAAGAACAACTACCCCATCGGCAGCACCTTCCATGCTCCGGTCGTGTCCCTGACCAAGTTCGGTGCATTCGTCCGCATCCTGCCGGGTGTTGACGGTCTGGTCCACATCAGCGAGATCAGCAATGACCGCGTTGAGAAGGTCTCCGACGCACTGAAGGTCGGCGATATGGTCGATGTGAAGCTGCTGGATGTCGACTTCGACAAGAAGCGCATCAGCCTGTCCATGAAGGCTCTGCTGAACGACGACGCTGAGTAATCAGCCCGCAGCATAGTCTCATCAGACACAATGCGAACTACAGCCCCGTTGCCGGGAAAACGGCGGCGGGGCTGTTTTTGTACAATTATGAAAAACTGGTTTATAAAGCACCGCGAGGTGCTGGCTTATCTCGTTTTCGGTGTGCTGACCACATTGCTGAACATCGTACTGTATGCGCTGTTCAGCCGGCTGTTCGGCTATACCGCTGCCAACAGCTGGGGCAATGTGCTGGACAATGTCATCTGCATTTTGTTCGCCTACGTCACCAACCGGGCGTTCGTCTTCGCCAGCCGGACGCAGGGCAGAGAAGCGCTGAAAGAATTTGGTGCATTCGTCACCTGCCGTCTGGGTACACTGGGATTGGACGCCGCCATCATGATGATCTTCGGCAACCTGCTGGCCGCCCAGGGGGCGGCTCTGGTGGAGAGCTTTATGAACGGTGCGCTGAGCCTGTTGGCTGGCTGGTTTGGCCCGGATACGGTGCTGCAGATGGCCACCGGCGGCGCAGCGCCCGCTCCCTCCATCTCCGACGGCTCTGCCGCCATCGCCATCATCGGCGGTGCCGACGGCCCGACGGCTATCTTTGTCACCAGCTTCTACGATGCCCAGGCTCTGTGGGGCATGGCGGTGAAGGTGTTCTCCAACGTGGTGGTGGTGGTGCTGAATTATGTGTTCAGCAAACTCATCGTTTTTAAGAAGAAATAACCTCTCAGTCTCGCTTACGCTCGACAAGGCCGAGTTGCGGCTCCCAGCATCCGTAGCGCTTCGCTTGCGTCTCGCTGGCCGCTGCCCCAACAGCGACTCCCTGTTTCCGCCACTGGCGGCGGTCGTCGCTGTTGCCCCTGCCGAGGGGAGCCTCTGGCGAAGAGATAAAGCTTTACGGAATGCCAAGGCCTCCCCTCGATAGGGGAGGTGGCACGCCGTCAGGCGTGACGGAGAGGTTGCTATTACAACAATTTCAGGAGGTACGGTATTATGAAACGTGGTCTGAAAGGTTTTGCATTTCTGGTCTCCGGCCTTGTGCTGGGCATCATCGGCGCAACGGTGTCCGCAACGGCCATTGCCCTGAGCGCTGTCGGCATGGCGAAGGTACGCCGTGCCACCAAGAACTAAGAAGCTGTTTTCAAACCAACTTTGATTCAGGAGGAAAAAAGTATGAATCGTGAAGAGATCCTGTCCCACGTCGATCACACCCTGCTCAAGCCTGAGGCTACCTGGCCCCAGATCCAGACCCTGTGCGACGAGGCCATCGCCAACCACACGGCTTCCGTCTGCATCAACACCTGCTATGTGAAGCAGGCTGTCGAGTACATGGCGGGCCGCATCCCGGTCTGCTGTGTGGTCGGTTTCCCTCTGGGCGCAATGGACACCGCTTCCAAGGCTTTTGAGGCCAAGACTGCCATCGAGAACGGCGCTGCCGAGGTGGATATGGTCATCAACATCGGCCGCCTGAAGAACGGCGAGTACGACGCCGTCCGCGAGGACATCCGCGCCGTCAAGCAGGCTGTGGGCGATAAGGTCCTGAAGGTTATCATCGAGACCTGCCTGCTGACCGACGACGAGAAGCGCAAGATGTGCGACATCGTCTGCGAGGCAGGCGCTGACTACATCAAGACCAGCACCGGCTTTTCCACCGCCGGCGCAAACTTCCACGATGTGGAGCTGATGGTCAAGGGCGTGGCTGGCCGCTGCAAGGTCAAGGCTGCCGGCGGCATCTCCACCGTGGACGATATGGAGAAGTTCCTCGCCCTCGGTGCAGACCGTCTGGGCACCTCCCGCGCCGTCAAGATCCTGAACGGCGAGCAGGCAAAGGGTTATTGAGCCTTATCGATCTGCGCGAAATGTCAAAAAAGAGTGCGACTCTTCTTGACATTTCGACGAAGCAATGATAAGATATTATCCGGACAAACTGAATACCGACTTATCAAGAGCGGCTGAGGGGACAGGCCCTGCGAAGCCCGACAACCTGTGGTGGAGGATGTCACTTTTACAGCAGGACAGCCGGGGTCATTTAACCTTTATGGCGGTCAACCGGGAGATCCCGAAGTATCTGGATGCTACCTTATGGAACAGGGGATTTGTGGATACAAACGGCAAATACTATGAGCTTTGGAATGCGCAGGCACAGTATTATACGGAGTAAAATTTTGGCAATCTGTCGGCAGAAGCCATTCACAGAGAGATTGACGGTACACTGAAACGGCTGGGAACAGATTATCTGGATCTGTATATCATTCACCGTTTTGACTACGAAACTCCGATTGAGGAAACAATGGAAGCCCTGAATGTATGACCGCATTGGCATGGCAATGGGCAGATCGGAAGAGCATACGTCTGAACTCCAGTCACATTCCTTTATCTCGTATGACGTCTTCTGCTTGAAAAAAAAAAAAAAGGAAATAAAATACAAAAA
>ENA-UPWR01000211-UPWR01000211.1-human-gut-metagenome-genome-assembly--contig:-NODE-211-length-12118-cov-15.655843_pt1 | contig 12118 bp, 9 predicted proteins | sample MGYA00250053_ERZ773382 | MGnify/ENA primary metagenome ERZ773382 (study PRJEB29103, sample SAMN06112029) | human gut metagenome | biome: human gut; feature: ankylosing spondylitis patient; material...
CGCCCCAGTAGATGGCACGTGCGGGGGCGGCGTAGTCGCAAGCTTGGGTTACGTCGAGATTGATCACGTCGCCGTTCGCACGGTAGATCGTGGCGTAACGAAACTCGGCGTGCGCCGTCAGCGGGTCGTAATCGTATTTGATGATACGGTTGGCGACGGCTCCTTTGGAAGTCTGTACCTTAAAAGCCTTGCATACGGCGAAAGCCCCCGAGCCGGTAGGTTGTACCGTAACGGCGGTGCTATCCAGCAAGGTGACGCAGTCGTATCCTGCATAGGCTTGCGATTTCTCCAAGGTAGGATCTTGCGGGTATCGGCAAGAATCCTGCCCGTACATAGGCGATAAGGCCAATAGGGAGACCGCGGTGATTGTTAGAATTCTTTTCATGTTTATAGTGTTTTTGTAATGATATTTCTCGCTAGCTCCCGGCAGGCGGCACGGTCGATCTTGCCGCTTCCGGTTTGGGGGATCTCGCTTACCTTTATGATGTGCCTCGGACGGAGGTATTTGGGCAGGCTGGCGAGAACCTCTGTTAGCATCTCACCTCGTAGGTTTGAGGCAAGCAGTAGCACGACCGCCTCTCCCAACCGAGGGTCGGGGGCGGCGGTGATGGCATAGGGGCGGTCGAGGTAGGGCCGTAGCCGCTCTTCCACCTCCTCGATCTGGATCTTGATACCTCCGCTATTGATAATATTATCTTTCCTTCCGATAATGGCGAAACTCCCGTCCGGCAGCAGGCGGGCGACATCGTTCGTCACCAGCCGCTCGTCGCAAACCAATGGGGCGTCTATCACCAAGGTATTCTCCGGTGACAAGGATAACGTCACCGAGGGGAAGGGATGGTAATAGGGCGAGGCTTCCGGCCCGTTCAGCCGGCGCAGGGCGATGTGGGACAGCGTCTCCGTCATTCCGTAGGTGGAATAAACCGTGTTTGGCATCTGCCGTATCTCCTGTTCCAAGGCCGCGTCAATCGCCCCGCCGCCGATAATCAGGATATCCGTTTGCTCCAGCCGCTTACGTTCCTCGGGTACTCGCAACGTATTGTAAACCTGCAAAGGAATCATGGCGGCAAAGCGCAGGGGCGTATCCCCCCAATCCGCCAACGGGTGTCCGGAGGGTTCGCACACCTCCAGATCCAGTCCGGCGTATAGGGAGCGGACCACCATCATCTTTCCGGCTATATAGCGTAGGGGCATACATAACAAGGCCTTGTCGCCCTTCTTAAGCCCCAGATAATCGCAGGTAAGCCGGGCGCTGTTCAGCATCCGGTCCTTGCGTACTCGCATCCGCTTGGGCGTACCGGTGGAGCCAGAGGTCTGGACTTCCAGAAAAGGGGAGGGATCGTGCCATTCAGCTAAGAATGCCTGTAAATCTTCTTGTATCGGCATAGGTCAAAGGTCGTTGGTGAACCAGATGGTGTCTCCTTTTCGTTGGATCAACTTATGTTTATCGTCCTTGAAAATCTCGCCGGTTCCCAGACCTTGCGGTAGCGGGTTACCTAGCGTGGCGCACCATTGGGCGATAGCGTTCAGTCCGATTTGCGATTCCAGAGCGGAGGTGACCCACCATTTAGGTTGTTCAGGGGTACTCCCTAAGATAGTTTCCGCTAAGTGAACCCATTCCGTGCATCCGGCGATACCTCCGTGGAGGGAAGGCTTTAATATAATGTATTGGGGATGGATCGTTTCCAACAACCGCCGTTTCTCGTCCGGGGCGTTACAGCCGATCAGTTCCTCGTCGAGAGCGATGGGAAGGGGTGACTCTGCCGCAAGGCGTGCCATCTCTTCCAACTGCCCGGCACGGATAGGCTGCTCGATGGAATGCAAGTCCATCTCGGCGAGCCGCTTCAGTTTGTCCATCGCCTCCGAGGGTGTGAAAGCGCCGTTGGCATCTACCCGAAGCTCTATTTCCTTGGCAGAGAAATGCGCACGGATGTGTTTCAATAAAGAGAGTTCCCGGTCGAAATCGATAGCGCCGATCTTCAGCTTGACGCAGCGGAAGCCCTCCTTCATCTTTTCCTCTACCTGTTCCAGCATGTACTTATAATCGCCCATCCAGATCAGTCCGTTGATGGGGATGCCCGCCTGCCCCTGCGAGAAGGGCGTGTCGTAATGCCGCCAACCGCCCTGTTCATAATGGCGCATGGCCGTCTCCAGCCCGAAAAGGATGGATGGGTAATGGCGCAAAGATTCGGTGTCAACATATCCCTTCTGTTCCAGATCGAGGCAAGCCTTGGATAACGTGATCTCGTAATCCACTCCATAATCGCAACTGAGATCCGGCAGGGGGGCACATTCTCCGATACCAATAACCGAGGGTTCGTCTTCCTTACGGATTCGGACCTCCCACAATTTCCGGGTCGTGTAAACACCCCGTGAGGTTCCTGCCGGTCGCTTAAAAGTCAAGCACCGGGGAACCACCTCAATCCTATATAACCTCTCCTTTACCATTCATTCTTAATTATTCATTATTCATTCTCAATCCCCCTACGGGAATTTCGGGTAATCCTCGAAGCGGGGACGGCGTTTCTCCAAGAATGCCTTACCGCCTTCCTGCGCCTCGTCCGTCATATAGTAAAGCATGGTAGCGTCTCCGGCCAACTCCTGTATACCGGCCTGTCCGTCCAACTCGGCGTTTAAGCCCGCCTTGATCATGCGCAAAGCCAACGGGCTAAGCAACATCATCTCCTCGGCCCATTGAACGTACTCGTCCTCTAATTTATCCAAGGGGACTACCTTATTTACCAGACCCATATCCAAAGCCTCCTGCGCATTGTACTTGCGGCATAGGAACCAGATCTCACGGGCCTTTTTCTGTCCGACCACACGGGCGAGGTAAGAAGAGCCGAACCCGGCGTCGAAGCTACCCACACGAGGACCAGTCTGTCCGAAGATAGCGTTCTCGGAAGCGATCGTAAGGTCGCAAACCACGTGCAATACGTGTCCGCCGCCGATAGCGAAACCATTCACGGCCGCGATGACGGGTTTCGGGAGAGAGCGGATCTGCTTTTGTACGTCCAATACGTTCAAGCGAGGTACGCCGTCTTTACCCACGTAGCCGCCACGTCCTTTCACGTTCATATCGCCTCCCGCGCAAAAGGCCGTATCTCCGGCTCCTGTCAGAACGACTACGTTAATGTCCGGGCGTTCCCGGCAGATGTAAAAGGCGTCGCTCATCTCCGTGGTCGTAGTCGGGGTAAAAGCGTTGCGATACCGTTCCCGGTTGATCGTAATGCGGGCGATGCCGTTGTAGAAATCAAATAAGATCTCCTCATATTCCTTGATGGTTGTCCATTCTCTTTTCGTTTCCATATATTATATGTTTTGTGCTTGGGATGAATTTTTTAGTTGATGATAATATTCCTTGAGCAATCGTACGTCTTCTGCTTTGTCCGTGAAAACCTCCATGAATAGCGGATGTTCGCTCGGTTGCTCTGTTTGGGTAAAGGCGCTCATCGCCGCTGCCAACTCCTCGGCATTATGGACAGCGGAGTAGGAGAATCCCCTTTCCGTGGCCCATCCCTCCGCAGAGGTCTGGTGGGAGGCGGTGACGTAACGGTGCGTACGTTCGTTCATCTTGAATCCCGGCAAGGCTTGGAAGATTTCGCCACCTCCGTTGTTCAAGAGCAGGATGCGAAGGTTATTGTGCAAGTTATCGTTCCACAACGCGTTCATATCATAGAAGAAACTAAGATCGCCTATGACGATAAAGTTTAGTTTTTGCGAGGCCGAGGCATATCCGATGGCCGTAGACAAGGAGCCTTCGATCCCGCTCGTACCCCGGTTGCAACAAACCTCAACCGTCTCGGGCACGGTGTACAATTGTGCGTAACGTACGGTGGAGCTATTCCCTAGATGCAAGGCCGATTCAGCCGGAAGCGAGCGTATCAAACCGCCGATCGCCGCCATTTCGGAGTAAGCGAACTCCGGCTCCGGCAGGTTCCGGGATTTGTATTCCCAAGCCTTCGGATATTCAATCTGCCTATTCTCCAGCATATAAGCGATTTTCTCCAGAAACTCGAAAGGGTCCATCTCGATCACCGTGGTCAGGCTACCGAATAAATCCGCTACCTCTCCATCCAATGAGACATGCCAATGCTCCTTAGGCGGGTGTTTCCGCAAAAACTCTTTCATCCGCTTGGAGACAATATGGCCACCGTAGGTGATTACGAGCTCGGGAACTAGCTTCTCTTTTTCCTCCTCCGGGGTAGCATACAGGATAGCGTCGAAATTCTTGATCGGTAATCCCGGTACGATACGGTTGCCGATGTGCTCGGAGAGCCAAGTGAAATGCTTGTATAGTAACTTGCATATTTTCTTCTCGAAGAGATAGATCAAGCTCATTTCTCCCGCTATCATCATCCGCTTGCTATATTTGTTCAAGCGCTCGATCAGGTCATCATATTTCCGGTCGTACACGTTCAAGCCTTGATAACGGGTGATTACCCGTACCTTCGGCAATTCGGGTGTCGTGAACTGAAATAAAGGCTCGGAGATCGGAACGTTGATATGCACCGGTCCTTTGCCGTGATGGTTCAGTTCCAACAAAGCCTCGTTGATCAATCGATTACAATACCATTCATCTTGATCCGTATGTATTTCCGGTAGCTGCACCGATTTCTTTACCAGCAAGCCGAACACCCCGGGTTGCGGCAAAGTCTGTCCGTCCATTTGCCCGATCCATGCGGCGGGGCGGTCGGCGGATATCACGACAAGTGGAACTTTCTGATAGAAAGCCTCCGCTACCGCCGGATGTATATTCAGCAGACCCGCACGACATCCTCTTTCGTGATGGATTCGATCCGTGCTACTTCGTTCAGATAATCGTTCCAACTCTTTCCTTGAGAAAACAGATTCATCATGACTGTCGCACGTGAGTCGATATTTTCCAATGAGGAAGCATACTGCCGTTTCTGTTCCAGTTTCAGGCTGTTGAACATTTCATCACTGAAGTCTCCGTTCTTCACTCGGTTGATCTCGTCCCAGACCATCTTCTCTGCCGAACTGTACGACTGGATTAACAATTTCGGCATAATAGCGACCGCCAAGATTCCCGCTTCATTCATGCTCTCGTTGATGGCAAGAGCTCCCATCAACTTATGTTCCACCATCAGTTTGTCCAGATAGCCCGTACCGTTGGCGTTATTCAACAAGTTGACCGCAATATTCAAGGCTACCTGGTCCTCGTGGTTAGCCGAAACACCCCGGAAACCAAGCCCCATCGCCTTAATAAAGGGAATCGGGAACTTTACCTTCATTGTCTCCCGTCCGTTGAACGGCGGGAGCATCACTTTCTCCTGTTTCGGCGCATTGCCCGAACGGATTCGTGAAAAGGCCTTTTCCAATATAGGCATAACCTGCTGTGCATCGAAATCACCACTAAGGATTAGTGCCATATTGGATGCCACGTAATAGTCTTCGAAGAACTTGTGCATTTCCGTCAGCCGCGGGTTCTTGAGGTTTTTCGTGCTGCCGATAATTGGGTAAGCATACGGGTGTGGACCGAAATAGCGTGCCATCAACGTGTCCATCACCTGGCCACCGATGAAATCACCATACATGTTCTTCTCCTCATAAACCGTTTCCAGTTCGCTTTGGAAAAGACGGAATACGGGGTTAATCAGGCGTTCGCTGTTGATCTCCGCCCATTGAACCATATATTGCGGAGAAAACGTATTGAAATAGATTGTAGCATCATATGAGGTCGCCGCATTCAGACCGGAACCGCCGAACCGGTTGATGAGCCGGTTGAACTCATTAGGAATGACATATTCGGAAGAGCGGATGCTCAGTTCGTTGATCTCCTTTTGCAGACGAGCACGTGCCGCGGTATCCTCCGTCATGGCCAGTTCGTCATATTTCATGGCAATGGAATCCAGCAAGACTTTCTCCGACTCGTAATCAAGCGTTCCGATGCGGTCTGTTCCCTTAAACATCATATGCTCGAAATAGTGAGCGATACCTGTATCCGGACAATCTTTTGCTCCTGCTTTCACGACAACGGCGCCGAAAACTTTCGGTTGACTATGATCTTCGTTCAGCCAAACAGTCAGTCCGTTTTCCAGTCTATATTCTTTTACTTTGAGAGCGTTCAAGTCCTCTGCTTGCGATTGATAAGAACAACATGCGAATACCATCATCACTACTTTTAATTTCACGGTCATGCCACAGAATTGTAATATTACAGGCAAAGATAATGAATTAATCAGATATTTACGATTCGTGCGATAAACCAAACGAATATTTAATTGTTATTCAATAAAAAGCAAATACGATATGATAAATCTAGGCAGTTGGATGAACGGCATCCTGATCGGTTGGGGCGTAGACCCTAAAATTGCAAATACTTTCGACGAAATGATCATTGCAGCATTGCTAGTCATACTGGCGATCGGGTTGGATTACCTATGCCAAGCGATCTTTGTCGGCAGCATGAAAAAGCTAGCGCAGCATACACATTATCAATGGGATTCGTTGCTTCTCAAACGTAAAGTTGTCCACCACTTGGTCCACACAATACCGGGTATCTTGGTCTATGCCTTGTTGCCTCTGGCGTTTATACGGGGGAAAGGTTTGTTGCTTTTGTCTCAGAAAATATGTGCTGTGTATATCGTGTTCGCTTTGTTATTGGCGATAAATGGTTTTATTTTAGTGTTCCTCGATATGTATAACATGCGGCAGGTGAACAAGAACCGTCCGATTAAAGGATTCATGCAGGTGCTTCAGGTCTTACTGTTCTTTATCGGCGGGATCGTCATTATAGCCATCTTGATCGGGAAATCGCCAGCCAGCCTGTTTGCAGGATTGGGTGCTTCAGCAGCAATCCTGATGTTGGTATTCAAGGATACGATTTTAGGATTCGTGGCGGGCATACAGCTTTCCGCCAACGATATGCTTCGGCTATACTAACGCTTCTATCTGATCTCAAACTCTGCAAAATCAACCTTACCTTCTGCAACGCGGAAATACAATGCCTGTTTTCCTTCGATCTTCGGAAGAGTTATCCACACTTGCTCCCAATTTTCACCGGATTTTTCACAATTTCCGACTACTTTTTCCCCCGCAGCATCTAATAAAGCTTCCATCGTGCCTTCTCCTCTGAGTGTCAGTCCGATCTTCGTCTCATTTCCGGAAAAAGCAAAATATTTAAATCCTGCCAAAGCGCCTTTTCGCATATTGCAAATATAAGGATACAGATTTTCTTCTTTCGTCAATGTCGCTCCATCACATACCGCATCGTCATTTCGAACCTCTTCTGTAATATACGGCATTTCTTCCGGAAGTTCCGGTACAGCCTCGCCCGGACCTGCCATGATCACCTGTCCGACTTTTTCTCGATCTCCTTCTGTCAGATGACAGGCAATATACGCCGAATACTGTCCGCTTGCCGGAAGCGCTCCGTCATTCAAGCCACAGCTTGTAATTTCGATTTGCGGAATGGTTCCGTCTTCACAGATCACAACCCGATCCGCACATCCCTGTCTGGAAAATGCAATTCCATGTGTATGACGATGCCAGAAAATGTAATACGCACCTTCCACCTCAACAAGTCCGCCATGGTTATTTCCTGTGTAATTGACCGGAAGTGTATTTCCTTCATATCCAATATCTCCGTTGGATACGATCACCCCCTTATATTCAAACGGTCCTTCCGGTGTTTTTGCCATTCCATAGCAAAGTTCATGCCCTTGCAAACTGGAATATACAAAATAATACCAGTCCCCAAAATGACGGATGCTGGACGCTTCAAAAAACGGATGTGCTTCATATGCCGTTCCTTTCGCTGTATCGATTCCATTTGCCACGCATACAGGTTCACTGATAATGGTGTGCATATCATCCGAAAGTTTTACCATCATTGCGCCCGGAATATCCAACTTCTCCATCCCCGGAAAGCGCATCGGCGGGCAAAATCCATAGTACAAGTAATTGCCGCTCTCTTCACAAAGTATTGCCGGATCAAACCATCGTCCCACTTCCGGGATCGTCCCGTCTGCTCTTCTCACATAGTCTAAAAATTCATATTCTCCTGCCGGAGTATCACAAACTGCCACTGAAATCACATTTACCGTATCCAATGCATAATAAAGATAATATCTGCCGTCCGGTCCTTTTGTCACATCCGGGGCATAAAGCAGTCTCATTTCCGCACCGAAAAAGGAGGGTTCATACTCCGGCATCTCTTTGTCATATGGCGCTCCATTGATCGGATCCTGTGTTTTTTTATAAATGACGCCCTCGTATTTCCAGTTTCCAAGATCATCTACCGGCGCGCTCCAGCACACATAATCGTCCTCACAAAAAGAAGTTCCGTTCCGCTTGTCGTGGCTTCCATAAATATAAATCCTTCCGTCAAATACATGTGGTTCTCCGTCCGGAACCGTCTCCCAAAACGGTAAATACGGATTCAATCCTAAATGTTTACTCATCTTCTTTTCCTCCTCTATCCAAAAACTGCCGGATCCGCTCTCTCCATTGAACAAATCCGACAGTTTTTTTATACTTATTTTTCCTTATTCTTCTGCGTTCATCTTCGCTTTCATTTCTTCAATCTGTTTTGCATATTTTGCCATCGGGTTCTTTGCAACACAGATAATCAAGACGATACCTGTTAATGTCGGAGCTCCGAATTTCAAGAAATTCAATGCGAACATTGCGCTGTCCGGCTGCTGTCCGATCGCACCTGCCACATATCCGGAAGCTGCAAGTACTGCAAGGATACCGGAACTAACAACTGTGTTACCACATTTCTGTGCAAATCCTTTGATAGAAGCGATTACAGCGTTTGCAGACTTTCCTTCTTTTAACTGGATGAAGTCGATTGTATCGTTTACAAGTACATTTACAAGTGCATTCTGCATAGCTGCGAAACATGTAGAGATAAATGTGATCACACAGCAATATGTAAAGTTCATCTTACCTGTGAAGAACAATAATACATAACAAGCACAAGATATGACCTGTGATACGATTAACGCTTTCTGTCCTGTCTTGAAGATCTTCAGAACGATCGGCATCAATACCATCATGGAAACCATCGCTCCGATAGAAATAACTCCCATGTATACGCTGATCAGGTCAGGTCTTTCATAATAATACATCATGTAGTATACAGATGTGGAGAACATCATTCCGTATCCCATAGACGCCATGATCCATGCGATCAGGTTCGGATATACTTCTTTGTATTTCAAAATGGTTGCAATCGCTTTTAACGGATTTCCTTTTTCTGCCGGATGAAGATATTTCTCCTGTCCTTTGGATGTGAAGAACAATCCCCAGAAGGAAATAAATGCAAGCACTCCGCAGATTGCCATCAACGGTACATATCCGTTGCTGAATCCGAGGCTCTCAAAGAATCCTGTAATGTTCAGTGTAAATGTGTTTCCGATCGTAAATACAAATGCACAGCATCCGGCGCCAAGTGTAATGATCATATTTCTCTGTTCATTGTCTCTTACTGCTGCCGGAAGGATTGCCCTCTGCGGCATTGTGTACATCGTAACAGTCATTCCGTATCCGATATACATGATCAAAACGTAAACTGCTTTTGCTGTTACAGACTCAAATCCCCAGTCAACCCATACCATGATGGAGAAGAATGTCAGCAAGATCGGAGCTGCGAACATATAAGGGCGATAACGTCCCCAACGTGTATGCGTCCGGTCTGCGATAACTCCCATCATCGGGTCATTGATCGCATCCCACAATGTAGAAATGAACATGATCAGGGAAGCTGTTGCTGCCGGGATCATCAACGTATCTGTCATATATACAGACAAGTAACTTGCAAGAACTGCCGCGATCAACATTGCTCCACCGTTTACAGATGTTGCATGGAACCACTTAAACGCGGTACTTACATGGTCCTTTGAGCCATTCTGGCTCACTGTTTTTTTATTTGCCCTCAACTTAAAGTCATCATAGCATGTACAACCTTTGCAAAACAGTCTCTAAGATGACATCCGGCAAGGTCATTTGCGACATCTTAAAAAGATGCTTCCGCACGCAATCCGTCTTCGGACTTAATTTTTACCTGACAAGATTCTGTTCCCTCAGATTTTCTCAAGATCAAAAGTGCATGACCATGGAACGTTTCCGTAATTCCCTCATTATAACTGTGTTCCGGTTTCGGATTGCCGCTTCCAAATCCTGCCAAGTCAGCGTCTCCTGTCACTTCTGCCGTTAATTTCTTATCACAGTCTGTCATAACTCTTCCTTGTGAATCTTTCAGCCATACATGAATATAGGAAAGTTCCTTTGCTCTTCCTTCTTCTATTTCTAATTCCAGATGTACTTCTCTTTCCGCGCTCTGAAGTTCCATACGTCCGATTTCCTGACCATTCTCATAAGCGACTGCTTCCACAGTTCCCGGCTCATAAACCACTTCAAATAATGTACGGAATCCGGCATTTTTTCCGGCAGCTTTTTTCCCTTGTGACGCACCATTTACAAAAAGTTCCACTTCTTCTCCCGGAGAATAAATTTCGACGATTGCCGGATTTCCTTCACAACCGGACCAGTTCCAAGTAGAAACACTGTCGCTGATCACCCACGGTGTCTTGATCAGATGCTGTCCGAATTTGTGCGGGTTCTGAACTGTAATATATGGATCTTTTCTCAGACCAAATACCACTTCACGGAAATAGGATGCAGGTCTTCTAAATCCTGTAATATCAATATCTCCGGAATATGCCAACTGACATGGGAATCCCGCGCCAAAGCCGCCTTCGCCCCACTGATAAGCCGGAACGCCAACTCCTGCTTCTCCGATATAATCCCAACCGGTCCATGTAAAATCACCGATCACATGAGGAAGTTTCTCTACTAGATCCCAGTTTCTTGCGATCTCCGGCGGATACGTCTCACTTCCGACAATGACACGGTTCGGATATAATTCTCCATCCATCTCATAACGTGCCGTCATATAGTTATATCCCGCAATATCCGTAGATGCACACGCTTTCTCCAAACGCTCCGTAATTGCAGGATGTACGACGATCTCATCCATATGATCGTCCATCAATGTCATAAAGTCGTTGACATTTCCATCCAATTCGCCTTTGGCGCAAAGATCTGCCGATACGTCTGCTACGATATTGTCTACCTGATCTCCGGCTGCAAATACACCGTTGATGGACGCCAACGTATAACGAGTCTCATCCAATGCTTTGATTTTTTCACACAATTCATGACAAGTCTTTGCACCATGATCTGTTCCGATCTCCGGAATCTCATTTCCGACCGAATACAAGATCACAGACGGATGATTGTAGTCTTTGCGTACCATTGCGGTCACATCTTTTTCCCACCATTCACGGAAGTACAGACCATAATCCAGATCGGATTTGCAACGATCCCACATATCAAATGTTTCGTCCATTACATACATTCCCAACTCATCACAAGCGCGCAGCATTGCCGGAGCCATCGGATGGTGAGACATACGGATCGCATTAAATCCGGCTTCTTTTAATTTTGCAACCTGCCGATACTGTGCATCTTCAAATGTTGCAGCTCCGAGAAGTCCGCTGTCATGGTGAATACATGCTCCGCGAAGTTTTACCGACTCGCCGTTGATACGAAGTCCCCGTTTTGCATCCAATGACATTGTACGGATTCCGAATTTCTCTGTCTGCGCATCTACAACTTCCTCTCCCATCATCAATGTAGATTCACAAGTATATAAAATCGGAGTTTCTGCGGACCAGAGTTCCGGTTTCTCGATCACGATCCGCTGTGTCAGTTCACGCTGTTCCTGATCAAATAAGACAGCCACGGTCTTTTCTTCTCCCACAACGTCACCTTTTTCGTTGCGAATAACAGTATGTAATGTCATTTCTGCCGGAATCGGTTTACGATTCTTCACTTCACTGCGAATCTGAAGAACCGCATATTCTTCGTCCGCCGTCTCACACTTGATCTGTACTCCTTCCGGCACAAGGTAATCCAGTCCGGATTCTAACAAATAAACGTCACGGTAAATTCCGGTTCCGGAATACCAACGGCTGTTTGTCATATTATTATTCCGCACCTGTACACGGATCTCATTTTCAGATCGGAAGAGCGTCGTGTAGGGAAAGAGTGTAGATCTCGGTGGTCGCCGTATCATTAAAAAAAA
>ENA-UPWR01000223-UPWR01000223.1-human-gut-metagenome-genome-assembly--contig:-NODE-223-length-11987-cov-43.285810_pt1 | contig 11987 bp, 10 predicted proteins | sample MGYA00250053_ERZ773382 | MGnify/ENA primary metagenome ERZ773382 (study PRJEB29103, sample SAMN06112029) | human gut metagenome | biome: human gut; feature: ankylosing spondylitis patient; material...
ACGCAACTCCGGACGCCACCATGAAAATCATCATGGACCCCATTGCAGGTGACTACATCAGCGGTAAAGGAACGGGGAATATCCGCACCGAATTCTACAATAAAGGAGATGTGAAAATGTTCGGTAGTTACCGCATCAGCCAGGGAGTTTATAAATTCAGCCTGCAGGAAGTTATCCGCAAGGACTTCATCATCAAAGACGGAAGTACCATCACCTTTAACGGCGCGCCGCTCAATGCCACCCTCGACATCCAGGCAGGCTATCTTGTAAACTCCGCTTCGCTGAACGACCTCGTTCCCGATGCCGGCAATTACGTCAACCAGACCAACATCAAGGTTAACTGCCTCATGGCGCTGACCGGACAGCTCACCTCACCGGACATCAAAATGAGCCTGGAGCTGCCCAACGAACGCGACGAAGTACAGGCGTTGGTACGGAATTATATCCCTACGGACGAGCAGATGAACATGCAGATACTCTACCTTTTAGGTATCGGCAAGTTCTATACTCCGGAGAATGTAGACGCCACCGGCAACTCCAACATGATGTCGAGCGTGCTCTCTTCTACCCTTTCCGGACAACTGAACAATGCACTCTCGCAGATTATCGACAGCAATAACTGGAACTTCGGCACAAACTTCAGTACCGGAGAAAAAGGCTGGACGGACATGGAGTTCGAGACAATGCTTTCCGGGCAACTGCTGAATAACCGCCTGCTCATAAACGGTAACTTCGGCTATCGCGAGAATCCGATGGCGAACACCAACTTCGTAGGTGACTTCCAAGCCGAATGGCTCGTAAACCGTTCCGGCGATATCCGTCTGAAAGCTTATAACGAAACCAACGACCGCTATTACACCAAGACCAACCTCACCACTCAGGGTATAGGCATCATCTTCAAGAAGGATTTCAACAAATGGAATGAACTGCTCTTTTGGAACAAGTGGAAGTTGAAAAGGCTGAAAAGAAAACAAGCGGAGAAGAATACGTCCGCTCCGGACAGTATCCCTCAAAAGAAATCCCGCCCGGAAGCACAATCCAAACGGGAAAGGGAAGAATGAGTGCATGCTTTCTTTTAAAACAGATGGTCTGTATGGTGTAAACAGACCATCTGTTTGTACCGTACAGACCATCTGTTTCACTCCGACAGACCATGCGTTTACTTCCTATACACTATCTTAAACTACTTTTGGCATGAACAACGCTCCTGACGTCTCGGCGTGCACCCATAAAAACGGTTCTTCAAGGAAGGAACCAATGTAGCGATACGCTTGGTGTGTCCGTACCTGCAAAGAGAGGATGTAAAGCCTCTGCGAAGCCGGAACATTGTCCGCAAGCAAACAAATTCCAATAAAATGCAATATATTATATCGCGTGCAGCAATGGCGCACGCAAAGACTGTAAATATTATAAAGCCAACAGATTATGAAAGATTTAACAACCTTTACGCTTTCAGTCATACAGGAACTGGAAGACGAGGGGCGGTTCGGAACCGCCCATGTATACCGCAGCATGCTACGGGCTTTCCAACGGTACTGGGAAAGCGAACATCCAAAAAACGAAATACGCATGCGGAAAGCGTTTGATATCGCCACGATACACAAATTCGAAAGGCACCTGCTGGAGAGGATGCTCAAGCTGAACACCATGTCCACCTACCTGCGCATGTTGCGGGCAGTATACAACCGCGCGCTGCTGGCAGGCCTCACCGACTATGTGCCCGGACTGTTCAAACATGTATATACCGGAACCCGTGCCGACGTGAAACGCGCACTCCCACCTGCCGAAATGGGACAAGCACTCGACATCTCCGCTTCCTTGCACCGGGAACTCAAAGAAGCGCAGATATGGTTCGCACTGCTCTTCCTCTTGCGGGGAATGCCGTTTGCAGACCTCGCAAGGCTGCGTAAATGCGATTTCAAGGACGGGGTAATTACCTACCGAAGACAGAAAACGGGAAGGCAGATACGTGTACACGTAACCGAAGAAGCCGCTGAGCTTATCCGCCGATGCGCCGACCGCCGCACGGACTCGCCCTACCTGCTCAACATACTGGGGGACGAAAACTGCCGTTTCCCCCTGGGAAGGCGTGAAGAATACCGACATTACCAACAGGTCCTGCGGAGATTCAACCGGAAACTCAAACTGCTGGCGGCAGCCCTCAGACTGGGCAGAAAGCTGTCGTCCTACACTGCAAGGCACACATGGGCAACAACGGCGTTCCACACCAGAGTCGCCGTGGGAGTAATAAGCAACGCACTGGGGCATTCATCGGTAAAGGTTACGGAAACCTATCTGAAACCCTTCGAAAACGAAATGCTGGACAGGACCAATAAAAAAATTATCGCTTACGTGAAGAAATGCAGTATCCGACAAGGATGACAAGGGAGCATTCCATGTATATAACTATGATACAGATTATTACAAAGGGATTACTTTGTAGGTAACGGAGGATATTCCTACCGCAAAAGTAACTATAAAACTTGAAAAACAAAATAAAAAAGATAAAATCTTATCATATACGGCATAAAAGACCGGCAGCAGACAAAACAGAACAAACCGACTTCAACCAATAAAGCAAAGCCCCCCTTGCCGCCTTCCGGTAGGAAAGCGGGAAAACGTCTGTTATATAACTTTATCGGTTATACAACCCGGATGCATATGCGGCAGACGCTTCTGCAGGGTATCTGAGGGCAATCTTCCGTTACCTACAAAGTAACGGCCAGATACCAACAATCAAACAAACAAGAAAACTACATGATAACGCCCAAAACACAGACTGCCATTGCAGTACTCAAATGCATCTATGCAAGAGACTACGGTACTTGCATAAAGCAGTGCACACTTACAGAAGGGCAGATGCGGGTATTGCTGACACAGCTCACCAATGCCGGACTTATCATCCTGAAAGAAAAGGAACATCCGCTGGAAATACAGTCCTATATTCCTGCTAAAAAAGCCATGGAAATATCCCTGCTGGATATTCTCGAAGCCACGGGAGGACATCTGAACTGCAACAGCCCCATTACCGAGCGGTTCTATGCACAATACGGAAGAGCCGCACAAAAACTCGGAATAGTAAACCAGATAACCAGGATATACCTGAAGGAGATTACACTGACAGATTTATAACAGGAACAAAGAAATTGAGAAGCAGAAAATACATACCGATGCTGATGCTCCTTGCCCTGCTGTCGTGTGCAGGCAAGGCAGGGGCGCAAACCGTTGCCGTGAAAAGCGACCTGCTTACGGGGGTCGGGAAATTTCTTTTTACCGGTTGGCGATTTTTTCCTATTTTTGTTGAAATAAACGAAGTCGCGATGAACAAGAACCTCGAAGAATACCTGCCGGACGGGAACAAGGCCCAGTACCGGTTCATGAAATACCGAATCCATAAGATCCTGCTGGTCTGCTGCAGCTACGACGGGTATATCCTCGAGGAGGACGGACACATCGAATCGCAGATCAACCAGGAATACCTCGACCTGAACATGTCGAACCCGCCGTCGTTCACGCGCGTGAGCTCCACACGCGAAGCGTTGGAGCTGCTCGGCCGCGACGACTCGTTCGACTTCATCCTGACGATGTACAACGTCGGGGAGCTGGACGTATTCTCGTTTGCCAAGATCGTCAAGGAACGCCACGCCCAGATCCCGGTCGCGCTGCTCACCTCCTTCTCGAAAGACATCTACCGCCGTTTGGAGGAGCAGGATCGCTCGGGGCTCGACTACATCTTCGGCTGGCACGGCAATACCGACCTGATCATGGCCATCATCAAGCTGGTCGAGGATAAAATGAACGCCGAGGAGGACATCACCGACGGCGGCGTGCAGGCCATCCTGCTCGTCGAGGACTCGATACGTTTCTACTCGACCTACCTGCCCGAGCTCTACAAGCTGATCCTGCTGCAGAACACAGAATTCCTCAAGGACGCCTTCAACGAGCAACAGCAGATTCTGCGCAAGCGTGCCCGGCCGAAAATCCTGCTGGCCACCAATTACGAGGAGGCCGTGGAACTCTACGACCGTTACAAGAAGAACATCCTGGGCGTGATCTCCGACGTAGGGTTCGTGTTGCACCGCAACGACCCGCCCGAGAGCGAGAAACGCGATGCGGGCATCGACCTCTGCCGCCGCATCAAGGCCGACAACCCGCTGATGCCCGTCCTGCTGCAATCGTCGCAGACCGAGTTCGAGGTACAGGCCCGCCAGCTCGGGGCGGGGTTCATCGCCAAGAATTCCAAAACGCTGCTCACGCAGCTGCACGAATATATCGACAAGGAGTTCGCCTTCGGCGAATTCCTCTTCAAAGACCCCGATACGGGTGCCGTCATCGGCAAGGCCAAAGACCTGGTGCAGATGCAGGAGATGATCGCCACGATCCCCGACAAGGCATTCGAATATCACACGTCGCAAAACCACCTTTCGAAATGGCTCTATTCCCGGGGGCTGTTCCCGCTGGCGGCGGCGATCCGCCGGGGCAACAAGAGCCAATTCGCGTCGACCCAGGAACATCGCCAGCGCATCGTCAACCTCATCAAGGATTACCGCACGCTGCTCGGGCAGGGCGTAGTGGCGCGTTTCGACCCGGAAACTTACAGCGACGCGGTGGCCTTCGCACGCATCGGCGAGGGTTCGCTCGGCGGCAAGGCCCGCGGGCTGGCCTTCATGAATTCGATGATCCTCAAGCACCGGCTCTACGACAAGCACGCCAACGTGCGCATCATGATCCCCCGCTCGGTGGTCATCGCCACGGACTATTTCGACGACTTCATCCGCCTCAACGGCCTCAAATACATCATTTCGCAGGAGTTCTCGGACGAGGAGATACTCTCGGAATTCGTCAGTTCGACGGTGCCCGCCAGGTTGCAGCAGGAGCTGAAGGCCTACATCCAGACCGTCCGCACGCCGCTGGCCGTACGTTCGTCGTCGAAGTTGGAAGATTCGCACTACCAGCCCTTCGCAGGCATCTATTCCACCTACATGATCCCCTACGTGGACAACGGGGATCAGATGCTCCGACTGCTGCTCAAGGCTGTCAAGAGCGTCTACGCCTCGGTCTATTTCGCCACGTCGAGGGCTTACCTCTCCTCGTCGCAAAACCTGATCTCGGAGGAAAAAATGGCCGTCATCATCCAGGAGGTATGCGGCACCGAGCAGGACGGCCTCTTCTTCCCGACCTTCTCGGGCGTGGCCCGGTCGATCAACTACTACCCCATCGGCGACGAGGCCCCGGCCGACGGCGTCTGCAACATCGCCATGGGGCTGGGCAAACTGGTCGTCGACGGCGGCCGTACGCTGCGCTTCTCGCCCCGCTACCCGCAGAAGGTACTCCAGACCTCGACCCCCGAACTGGCGCTGCGCGACACGCAGAACGAAGTGCTGGCGCTGAGCCTCAAGCCCGAAGAGTTCCGCACGTCGATCGACGACGCGGTGAACCTGCACAGGCTGGACATCGCACAGATCGCCGGCCTGCGCAACGCACGGTTCGTCTGCTCGGTATGGGATCGGGAGAACGAACGCATCTCGGACAGCCCGTTCGACCGGGGACGCAAAGTAATCACATTCAACAACATACTAAAATACAACACCTTCCCGCTCGCGGACATCATCGGCGATATCCTGAGGCTGGGGGCCGAGGAGATGCGCTGCCCCGTAGAGGTCGAATTCGCCGTCAATATGGACGTACAGGCCGGAGAACAACAGATATTCAACCTGCTCCAGATCCGCCCGATCATCGACAACCAGGACAACCGCCCGATCGACTGGAGCAAGGTGGACGTTTCCGACGCGCTGGTATACGGCCAGAACGCGCTCGGGATCGGCATGATGGGCGACATCGCAGACATCATCTACATCAAGAGCAACACGTTCGACTCGCTCTCGACCGAAAAGATCGCCGAAGAACTGCTCGAATTCAACAACCGGATGCAGGATGAAAAACGCTCCTACATCCTCGTCGGCCCCGGCCGCTGGGGCTCTTCCGACCCGTTTCTGGGCGTCCCCGTGAAATGGAACCACATCTCGGAAGCGAAGGTGATCGTCGAATGCGGCATCGAGAAGTTCGAGGTCGAACCGTCGCAGGGCACGCATTTTTTCCAGAACGTCACCTCGCTGGGCGTGGGTTACCTGACGATCAATCCCTTCCGCGGCGACGGTATTTTCCGCGAAGGGGAACTCGACGGCCGCCGCGCGGTCTACGAGGGAATGTTCCTGCGGCAGGTGCGTTTCGAAAAACCCGTGTTTTATGAAACGAAGGCCGCCGCAAACCGGAAGCTTACGGCGGCAGGTCAAGGAGTCCTCTCCGGCAATGACATCGGAACGGGCATACGGCTGATGAGCATCTGCTCGTGCAGCCACAACGCCTCTTCGGAAAGCATCGCGAACTCCTCGTCGGAAATCGTGTCGAGGTTGACGCCGGGAAAGTAGTGGCGGACATAGATCATCCGCTGGCGGATGCGCTGCTCGTCGGTCACTACCCACCGGCTTATAAGTTTACCAGGACACTCTGGCGGGTGGTGATCAGCTCGGAAAGCTGTCCCATCAGACCGAACAGGAAGAGCGACTCGTCGTCCACGAGTTCCTTATCTCCGTCCACGAAGCAGTCGCGGGCCAACGTGCGCATGGCGATTACCTCGTCCTTTTTGGAAGCGGCCATGAATTTGCTGAACTGCGGAAAGCTCGGTTCGGACATGTAGGCCACATAAATCTCTTTCTCGCCGTTTGCGGTGTCTCCGAAAACGACCATCGGACAAATCTTGCGGAGTTTCTTCTCCTCTTTCAGTTTGAGGGCTTTTTCCTTGATCTTGATCTCCTGTTCCAATGAAAGCATTTTTTCGTCCATATCGAATTTGTTTTGATTCACCGAAAGAGTAGGACAAAGAATCGTGGAAAGGTTGAAGACACGGTTCTTATTCACTTGTAATCCATATGTTATACAAAAAACTTCTTTGCTCCTGATATTCCCAGATCGGATAAAAACCAGCCGATTGCATGTGAAACAACTGTTTTTATCAAAACGCGGCACAATAACCGGTACTTTTTCTGCAATCCCGATAATAATTGTGTAGCTTTGTAGCTGGATAAAAACAACGCTAAAGAAGAATGAAACCATACGATTACCTGATTGTAGGCAGCGGCCTGTTCGGAGCCGTGTTTGCCCATGAGGCTCATAAAGCCGGAAAGAGATGTCTGGTGATAGAGAAACGTCCACACACCGGCGGCAATATCTACTGCGAAGAAGTAGACGGTATCAACGTGCATAAATACGGTGCGCATATCTTTCATACAGACAACAGGGAAGTATGGAATTATGTGAACCGGCTTGTAGAGTTCAACAGATACACCAACTCTCCGATTGCCAATTATAAAGGAAAACTGTATAACCTGCCTTTCAACATGAACACTTTCTACCAATTGTGGGGAGTACGTACTCCGGCAGAGGCCCGGGCAAAGATACAGGAACAGTGCAGGGAATACGAGCATATAACCCACCCGCAAAACCTGGAAGAACAGGCACTGAAACTTTGCGGAGAGGACATCTACCGGCAACTGATAAAAGGATACACGGAGAAACAGTGGGGACGCCCGGCAACAGAGCTTCCGGCATTTATCATCCGGCGCATTCCGTTCCGGTTTATCTTCGACAACAACTACTTCAACGACCCGTATCAGGGCATTCCCATGGGAGGATATAACCGTTTAATCGGTGCCTTGCTGGAGAACATCGAGGTGCGCACCGGAACCGATTACATGGCGCACCGCAAAGAGCTGGACGCTTTGGCGGAGAAGGTGCTCTACACCGGCTGCATAGACGAATACTTCGATTATGCATGCGGACATCTGGAATATCGCAGCCTGCGATTCGAACACAGACACCTCACGGATATAGAAGACTTTCAAGGCAATGCAGTCGTGAACTATACCGACCGCGAAACTCCTTATACCCGTGTCATCGAACACAAGCACTTTGAGTTCGGCAAACAGCGTTCTACTGTCATCACCTATGAATATCCCGATGATTTTGAACAGGGGAAAGAGCCTTATTATCCGGTAAACGACGAAAAGAACAGCCTGATTTTCAGGAAATATCAAGAACTTGCACAGCAACAGGAGCGAGTGCTGTTCGGCGGCAGACTGGCGCAATATACGTATGCAGACATGGACGATACGGTGGCAGCGGCATTAAGGCTGTGGGAAAAAGAGAGCTTATGATTCCGCCTTACTTACCCGCACTTGCGAGAAATTGCCAAAGCCTCCAGTGCGGATAACGCCAGAATGTATAACGGATAGCATGGATATCTGCAAGCAGCTCTTTCACAAAAGCAGAAGTCCGCAGCTCTTCAACCGTATTGTCTTTTTGCGCACACCGCAGAATGCGGCGCAGCATCCTCAGCCTGCGGTAAATCATTACAGGCATATAGCGGGCATGTTCTTCTTCGGGAATGGACAACAGCCTCTCCTTATGGAAGATGTGCTCGTAATCAGCCGTAAGTTTGAATACATGCGTTATATTCCCGCCATGTTGTATATAGTTATAGACACTGTTTCCGCCAACCAGACGTACCGGCTTGGATGATGCAAACGCCAACCGCAGGTTCATAAGCATGTCTTCTCCCATCACAATCTCCCGGGGTGTACGTAGCGTGTACTCATCAAACAACGTGCGCCTGAACAGCTTTCCGCATGTAGCCGAAATGTTGTATCTGCCCTTGATTAAAAGCTTACGGTAACAAGCCGGCGAAAGCCTGTTTACCCCCCACAAGCGCTTTTTCCTGCAAAAACCGACTACAATATCCGTATCTTCCGACGTTGCTTGAAACAAACGCTGCAAAGCGTCGGCAGGCATGGTATCATCAGAGTCGACAAAGACTACCCATTCTCCTGTTGCCAGCTCCACCCCTTTTTGACGCGCATAGGCTGCTCCTCCATTTTGCACATGCAATACTCTGATGCGAGTATCCTTTTCCGCCAGTTCGTCGCACAGAAGCCCGGTGCCATCCGTACTTCCGTCATCGACCAGACATATCTCGAAATCTTCAAAAGACTGTGCAAGCAAACTTTTTATGCATACAGTCAGGAAATTTTTCCGATTATAAACAGGTATTACAATAGAAACTTTTACCATCTCACGTAATCAGTTATCAAACAGCTTCACAAAATGCGTCCCGGACCGCAGGCTGCTACTTGCCGAGGTTCACATATTTAGGTTTTCTAAGCCCCAACAAATAAGGCACGCACTTAATGTACCTTTTTAAACGCTCTTTTACAGAAGAAAGCGGCCGTTTCCCTTTCCAGGGCGTCATATCCAGGTATTTATAGTATTCATTCCTCAACGGATGCATACTGTCATAATTCCAGGGTTTCTTGTTGGTATAATGCAGAATGACAGGATGCAGCAGTTCTTCACGGAAAGCCTGCCAGTCGGCCACCCGTTTGTCAATGCCGTAGCGATAAAAGCCATCCTGCATGTTCCACTTCAAAGGAACAAAGACCTTGTCCTTGCATAGGACGACATTCAGCAAATCCTGGTCATTAAACTGGATGCGCTCCGGATAAGTCTCGAAATACCGCACACACTGCACATCGACCTTATGTTTCCGCCAGTAATCAAGATTAATCAGCAGCACCCCCGCATTGAAATACGAGCAGGACTTATCATAGTGCAAGCGTTCGTAACGCTCATCCTCATCCTTGCCGATATCTTCGACACAAGCCGCACCGCACCCGGACAAATCCGTGTTCCAGAATTCGGAAATATCTCCCAATATTACAATATCGCAGTCCAGGTAAAGTACTTTCTCCAAACTCTCGGGCAGAATAGATGAAAACATGCAACGGTAATAAGTTGCCATGGAAATCCGCTTGCCGAACTTTTTTATGGAAAAGCATTGCAACAGATCTTTCGGAGGATAGTAAAAGCAGACTTCATTGCCATAAGGAGCAGCCAGGTTGCGTAGAATAGCCTGATCCGCTTCCGAAAGGTACGGAGCTACAATATGCACACAAATATCGGCACGCTTATTATTCTCAAACAGAGAAACCAGCGTAACAGCACAGTGCTGTATAAAATTAGCATCAATATTACAAGCAATATGTATCATACAATGGTGTTAACAATTTGACGTTTGTTTGGTTACCTGAAAATATTTATCCATTACAAGCAATGAAATCAGCCGTTCGCGTCCGGTATCGAAAAATTGGGAAACATATTCATGGGCATGCTCGACAATCTGTTCCGCCTCTGCCGGATGAGCGATGTAATAGTTCAGTTTCTCCTCCAAATCGGAAAGGTCATCCTTAATCTCAATATAGTGATAATCGGGAATCAGCTTTCCTTCCATAAACCAGGTTTCACAGGTAGGACGCGTCATTACGGCAATGGAGTTGGACGACATTACCCATTTCAGATTGGAGGCGACATCGTTACCCTCGAGCGCCATGATAAATTTATAATCAAGATGCTCACGGATTGTTTTCTTAGGAGTCATCCACTCCTCAGGATAACCTTCGTTCCTGCCCACCACGCCGCAATCGCAAATGGATGAGCCAAAATATTTTTGAAGGAACTTCTCACGAATGCGGCTAAGGCGAATCTTGCCGCGAAATATAGCCTCAATGAAATGGGCAGGGAAGAAGAAGGCGTCACCATTTACAACATCTTCCAGTCCTGCTGCGCACCGGACGCGCGGCGCAAATGCGCGCTGCAACTGGCCACCTTCATCCGCCAGCGCAAGGGGGACGGATGGCGGGCCCTCCTGCCCTTCGCCATGACGGATGAGGCCCCGGACATCCGCCGTCAGGCCTCCTTCCTGATTTACACGCTGGCCTCCCCCAAACCGGAGGAACGCTTTCCCGGAATCGCCGGGCTGGCAGACATCATCTGTGCGAATCCGCTACCCGGCCAAGCGAGCATGGCCCCAGCGCTGGACGCCCTGATGAGCCTGGGCGACATGCGGTTTGCCCCTTATCTGGCCTCCATCTCCAAAAAACTTCCTTCCGAACGCCTCGCGGACCTGCTGGCCGGAACGGAAGCCATTCCCACGGACCTGGGCTGCGGATGGCTGCTGGATGTTCTGGACGAACGTCCGGAGCTTTCCTCCGCCATTGCAGCGGTACTGGCCGGAATGCCGTCCAGGGCCGGAGAAGTCCTGGATGTGGTGGTGCCCATCCCCTCCTGGCAATTCACCAACTCCGCCGTTCAGCCGCTCCATTCCTGGAGCATTCCCGAATACAGGCTGCGCATGAGGGAACGGCTTTCCAGGCGCCTTGGACCGGAAGAACAGGAAGCCGTTGACCGGGCATGGAGCTGATTCTCCGTGCCCTGCGGACCAGGACCCACTTCGTTTATAAATTAAAAAGCCGTTCCACGGAAATGAGGAACGGCTCTTTTAATGTTCAGAAAAACCAAGCTCAGGCACGTTTGCGGCGCACCAGGAGCGCCGTCAGCCCGAGAAGCCCTAGCGTAGCGGTGGCCGGTTCCGGGATGGACAAGGGCATGCCGTGCGTATCCAGGTAGGCAAAATCGTTTCCGTTCAACACGCCGTCGTACACAGCCAGGTTATCGACGAAAAGGCCGTTGGCCCCAGGATTGTGATCCCCGCTCCCCTTGATGCTGGTAACCTTGGAATCACCGGAAAGACTCGTCGTGACCGTTTTGACAAGCTCGCCATCGTGGTAAACCTGCATCTCATTTCCCTTGAACGTCAGTCCAAGGTAGTTCCATGTATCATCAGAAGCAGCAAACAACTCGGTTCCGTCCGGAATTCCGATATTCCCCCCGTTGTAAATCACCCATTTATTGGCGGCCGTCATCTCCACCCTGATCGTCGTGCCCGCTATCGTCATGGAAAAAGCATCCTTCCAGTCAGCACTGGAAGAACTGTAATACATGTGGATGCCCACGCTGAAACCGGTGGCAAAATTCAGGCCGTCAATGCCATTGGTGCTGGTGATGTTGAACGTTCCACCGTTGGGACAGTGGGAATA
>ENA-UPWR01000229-UPWR01000229.1-human-gut-metagenome-genome-assembly--contig:-NODE-229-length-11860-cov-22.873207_pt1 | contig 11860 bp, 13 predicted proteins | sample MGYA00250053_ERZ773382 | MGnify/ENA primary metagenome ERZ773382 (study PRJEB29103, sample SAMN06112029) | human gut metagenome | biome: human gut; feature: ankylosing spondylitis patient; material...
TTTTTCAAGCAGAAGACGGCATACGAGATAAAGGAATGTGACTGGAGTTCAGACGTGTGCTCTTCCGATCTGGTTAGTAGAGAGAAAATTACAAAAGAAGTTTTAGCTGAAAGAGAGCAGATTGGACTTAATTACAGCGATGAACAGGTAAAGAAAATTGTTGAGAGAAGATTAAAAGACGAAATCAACAGAGGTATACAGACCATTCAGTATCAGCTTATTACACTTATGACATGTAATGGACAGGCTCCTTTTGTAACAATGTTTATGTACCTTGATGAAGTGCCTGAAGGTCAGACAAGAGATGACTTGGCTACACTTATTGAGGAAGTATTAAAGCAGCGTATTCAGGGCGCTGACGTAGCCCAGAATGTCGTCATACAGCACCACATACCACCCCCGGTACTGGCCGAACACCGTCACCGTCTCCCCGCTGGGGATCCGGGCCAGCACCTGCCCCGACACCGACGGCTCCCCCCGCAGGTTCACCGGCCCGCCGGACTCCGTGGCGATGACGCCGGGCTGGCTGGGGCCGGGATAGGTGAAGGGCAGGCCGAAATACTCCGCCATGCTCATGGCCAGGCTCTGGCCGATGGCGTCGATGTGGCTTTCGATCCAGCGGGCGTCGGCCTCATTGTCGTGATACCCGATCTCCACCAGCACCGCCGGGGCCCGGGGCTGGCGCACCTCCCCCAGACTGGTGGTGGACCGGGTCACCACCCGCTCCGGCAGGGGGTAAATCTCCTGCAGATTCCGGGCGATGATCTCCGCCCCCCGGCGGCCGTTCCGGCTGGTGGGATAATAGAAGGCGATGATCCCCCGGTTCTGCCCCTCACTGCCGGGACCGGAGGCGTTGGAGTGCAGGGCCAGATAGAAGTCGTAGTCCCCGCGGTTTGCCTGGCGGATGGAGGACGCGGCGGTCATATCCGGGGTGTTCCGGGAAAACTGGATGCCGTTGGCCAGCAGATACGGCTCCATGGCGTCGGCCACCAGATTCATGAAATATTCCTCCGACCCGTTCCCGGTGACATAGGGGTTATATTCCTGGGTGGAAGGACTCAGATAAATTTTCGGCATGGGCATTCTCCTTTCCTGGTCATTCTATGCCAAAATACCGGCTCTGCGCACTGGTAATTCCCCGGCGCATGTGATACAATGGTTCCATACGACAAAAGGACGGTGCCCATTATGAAAGCAGAACGACCCTATCCCCAGATCGCCATCACCCCCAAGGGGGAGGCGGCCCTGACCGGCGGCCATCCCTGGGTGTACGAGGGCGAGGTCACATCCGTCACCGGCAGCCCCGCCGACGGCGACCTGGTGGACGTGGTGAGCCGCCGGGGCAGCTGGCTGGGCGCCGGATTCTACAACAGCCGCTCCCTGATCCGGGTGCGGCTTCTGTCCCGCAACCCCAACGACCGGTTCGACCCGGACTTCTGGGCCCGGCGGGTAAAATACGCCTGGGACTACCGCAAGACCGTCATGGCCCCGGAGGAGCTGACCTGCTGCCGGGTGATCTTCGGCGAGGCGGACCATTTCCCGGGCCTGACGGTGGACCGCTTCGGCCCGGTGCTGGTGGCCCAGATGCTGTGCCTGGGGCTGGACCGGGTGAAGGACGTGATCTTCTCCCAGCTGGTCCGGGTCCTGCGGGAGGACGGCCAGGACATCGCCGGGATATATGAGCGCAACGACGTTGCCCTGCGGGACAAGGAGGGCATGGCCCAGGGCAAGGGCTGGTATCCCCTGGCCGGGGAGCCTCTGCCGGACTTCACCCGCACGGATATCGCGGAAAACGGCATCCGCTATACCGTGGACTTTGAAAACGGCCAGAAAACCGGCTTCTTCCTGGACCAGAAGTACAACCGCCAGGCGGTGGCCCGGCTGGCCCGGGGCAAAACGGTGCTGGACTGCTTCACCCACACCGGCTCCTTCGCCCTGAACGCCGCCCGGGGCGGCGCGGCCCGCGTCACCGCCGTGGACGTGTCGGAGTTCGCCGTGGAATGTGCCCGGGAAAATGCGGCCCGCAACGGCCTGTCCCAGGTGGTGGACTGCATGGCCGCCAACGTGTTCGACCTGCTGCCCCAATTGCAGAAGGGGCAGTATGACTTCATCATCCTGGACCCTCCGGCCTTCACCAAAAGCCGCCAGACCACCCAGCGGGCCATGGCCGGGTATAAGGAGATCAACTACCGGGCCATGCGGCTGCTGCCCCGGGGCGGATACCTGGCCACCTGCTCCTGCAGCCACTTCGCCACAGAGGAGCTGTTCCGGAAAATGCTCCACGCCGCCGCCCACGACGCCGGGGTCCAGCTGCGGCAGATCGAGGCCCGGCAGCAGTCCGCCGACCACCCCATCCTCTGGGGCGTGGAGGAGACCAGCTATCTGAAATTCTACCTGTTCCAGGTGGTATAAAGTGGTATAAAAGGAGAAAAACATGGAATTTCGCGTTTTGGCCATCGGCGACGTCACCAGCGAGGAGGGCACTGCCCACCTGCGCCGCCATCTGCCGGGCTTTAAAAAAATGAAGGGCGTGGACTTCACCGTTATCAACGGCGAGAACATCTCCGGCACCGGCCTGACCCCCCAGCAGGCCGACGATCTGCTTTCCGCCGGGGCCGACGTCATCACCCTGGGCAACCACACCTGGGGCAAAATGCAGATTACCGACTATCTGGAGGACAACCGCTACATTCTCCGCCCTGCCAACTTCTCCCCGCGGACGCCGGGCCGGGGCTACGGGGTCTATGACCTGGGCCGGGTGCAGGTGGCGGTGATGGTGCTCATCGGCCGGTGCGACCTGGCCTGGGGCAGCGACAACCCCTTCACCACGGCGGACCGCCTGCTGAAGGCCGGGGACAAGCCCACCTTCACCCTGGTGGACTTTCACGCCCAGGCCACCAGCGAAAAGCTGGCCATGGCCTATTATCTGGACGGCCGGGTGTCCGCCCTGTGGGGCACCCACACCCATGTGCCCACCGCCGATGAGCGGGTGTTCCCCCAGGGCACCGGCTATATCACGGACCTGGGCATGACCGGGGCGGTGGAGTCCGTTCTGGGCATCCGCCCGGAGCAGTCGGTGGAGACCTTCCTGGGGGGCCTGCCGGGCCGCTACCGCCCGGCGGAGGGGCCCTGCAAGGCCCAGGGTGCCCTGTTTACCTTAGAGTCCTCCACCGGCCTGTGCACCGCCGTGGAGCGGGTGGATATCCGATAAATACAGAGGAGGAACCGTATCATGTCTGTGGAAAAAGTCCGGGCCTATCTGGAGCATTTCGGCGTGTCGGACCGCATCCGGGAGTTCGATGTGTCCAGCGCCACCGTGGAGCTGGCCGCCGTGGCCGTGGGGGTGGAGCCCGCCCGCATTGCCAAGACCCTGAGCTTCAAGCTGGGAGAGGACCCCATCCTGGTGGTGGCCGCCGGGGACGCAAAAATCGACAACAGCAAGTATAAGCACCTTTTCGGCATGAAGGCCAAAATGCTCACCCCGGAGGAGGCGGTGGAGCGCATCGGCCACGCCGTAGGCGGCGTGTGCCCCTTCGCCCTGCCGGAGGACGTGAAAACCTATCTGGACGAATCCCTGCGGCGGTTTGACACGGTGTTCCCCGCCGTGGGCAGCGCCGCCAGCGCCATCGAGCTGACCTGTGACCAGCTGGAGCGCTGCTGCGGGACCAATTTTGTCTCCTGGGTGGACGTGTGCAAGGGCTGGCAGGAGGAGACGGATGGCTAAGGTCCTTCACGCGGCGGATTTCCACCTGGACAGTACCTTCCGTTCCCTGCCGGAGGAGCAGGCCCGTCTGCGGCGGCAGGAGAGCCGGGAGTTGCCCGGCCGCCTGGTGGACTGGGCCAACGACCACGGAGCCCAGCTGATGCTGCTGGCCGGGGACCTGTTCGACTCCGACCGGCTGTACAGTCAGACGGCCCAGATGCTGGCCCAGGCCCTGGCCCGCTTCCAGGGCGCCGTGGTCATCGCCCCGGGGAATCACGACTGGCTCTCCGCCGCCAGTCCCTACCGCCAGCCCATCTGGCCGGAGAATGTTCACATCTTCCTGGGCCGGGGCATGGAGCGCTTGACCCTGCCGGAGCTGGGCTGCACCGTATACGGCGCGGCCTTCACCGCCCCGGAGGAGGCGGAAAGCGGCCTGCGGGGCTTTTATGCCCAGCCGGACGGCAGCGCCCGCATCATGGTCCTCCACGGGGATGTTGGCAGCCGGGAGGGCCGCTACCGCCCCATCGCCCCGGAGGAGATCGCCTCCACGGGCCTGGATTATCTGGCCCTGGGCCATGTCCACGCCCCCTCGGCCATGAATCGGGCCGGGAGCACCGTGTGGGCCTATCCCGGCTGTCCCCAGGGCCGGGGCTTTGACGAGACCGGCGACCGGGGCTTCCTGTTCGGCGACGTGGAGCCGGGCCGAGCGGATATGCAGTTTGTCCCCTTCGCCCGCCGCCGCTATGAGATCCTCACCGTGGACGTGTCCCAGGGGGACGCCCTGGAGGCCATCCGCCGCCGTCTGCCGCCGGACACCTCCCGGGACATCTACCGCATCCGGCTCACCGGCGAAACGGCGGAGCCGCTGACCCTGCCCGCCCTGGAGCAGGCCCTGTCCGGCGGCTTCTTCCAGCTGGAGCTGGCGGACGACACCCGGCTGCGCCGGGACCTGTGGGACCGCTGCGGCGATGATACCCTGCGGGGCCTGTTTCTGCGCCGGCTTCGCCAGGAATATGACGCCGCCGACACCCGGCGGCAGAAGGAGATCGAGCAGGCGGTGCGCTTCGGCCTGGCCGCCATGGACAACAAGGAGCTTTGATATGAAAAACATCCTCATGATCGGCACCGGCGGCACCATCGCCTCCGGCCAGACGGCGGAGGGTCTTGCTCCCGAGCTGGACCCCAGCCGCCTTTTGCAGGATACACCCCGGGTGGCCCAGCTGTGCCGGGTGGACTGCCTGCAGCTGTACAGCCTGGACAGCACCAACATCCGCCCCTGTCACTGGCTGGGCCTGGCCCGGGCCATCCGGGAGCGGTACGACCAGTATGACGGCTTCGTCATCAGCCACGGCACCGACACCATGGCCTACACGGCGGCGGCCCTGAGCTATCTCATCCAGGACTGCCCCAAGCCCATCGTCCTCACCGGGGCCCAGAAGCCCATCTGGTACGACGGCACCGACTCCAAGCGCAACCTCACCGACGCGTTCCTGTATGCCTGCCGGGGCTGCGGCGGGGTGCAGATCGTGTTCAATGGCAAGGTCATTCTGGGCACCCGGGCCCGCAAGACCTTCTCCAAGAGCTTCCAGGCCTTCTCCAGCGTCAACTATCCGGAGCTGGCCCTGATCCAGGACGAGCGCCTGCTGCAATATATCACCACCGGCAGCCGCCCCGCCCCCCGGTTTTACGACGCTCTGGACGGCAGTGTGGGCCTGCTGAAGCTGATCCCCGGCACCCGGCGGGAGCTGCTGGCCTTTATGGCCGACCGCTATGACGGCCTGGTCATCGAGGGCTTCGGCGTAGGCGGTCTGCCGGAATACGACGGGTTTTACGACGTGGTCCGCCAGGCGGCGGAGGCAGGCAAGCTCATCGTCATGACCACCCAGGTGCCCAACGAGGGCAGCGACCTGACGGTGTACCATGTGGGCGGCCACCTGAAGCACACCCTCCAGGTGCTGGAGGCCTATGACATGACCACCGAGTCCGCCGTGTGCAAGCTCATGTGGATCCTGGGCCAGACCCGGGACTTTGCCCAGGCGGAAAAGCTGTTCTACACCCCGGTTTCCCGGGACATTCTCCGGTTTTCCGGGGAATAAGCGAAGCGAGGTGAACCCCTATGGCTGAACTTCTGCCGGGCACTCCCGTGGCGGAGCGCCTGACCCAGGACCTGAAGGCCCGGTCCGACGCCCTGCGGCAGCGGGGCGTGACCCCCACCCTGGCCATCATCCGGGTGGGCCGGGACCCCGGCGGCCTGGCCTATGAAAAGGGCGCAGCCTCCCGCTGCGCCAAATGCGGCATCGACCTGCGCCGCATCCATCTGGATGACGCCGCCTCCCTGCCGGAGGTCATCCGGGCCGTGAACAACGACCCCGCCATCCACGGCTGCCTGCTGCTGCGTCCCCTGGCGGACAAGGCGGCGGAGGAAGCCGCCGGGCGGCTTCTGTCTCCGGACAAGGACGTGGACGGCATGACCCCCGGCTCCCTGGCGGGACTGCTGACAGGGCAGAGCGGCTTCGCCCCCTGCACGGCCCAGGCCTGCCTGGAGCTGCTGGACTATTACGGCGTGGACCCGGCGGGCCGCCGGGCGGTGGTCATCGGCCGCAGCCTGGTGGTGGGCCAGCCCGCCGCCCTGCTGCTCCAGCGCCGCAACGCCACCGTTACCGTGTGCCACACCGGCACCCGGGACATACCGGCCCTGTCCCGGGACGCGGACATCGTCATTGCCGCCGCCGGACGGCCGGGCCTCATCACGGCGGACTGTCTCCGCCCGGGACAGACGGTGCTGGACGTAGGCGTCCACCCGGGCCCCGACGGGACCCTCTGCGGCGACGTGGCCCCGGAAGCCGCCGGACTGGACCTGGCCCTGACCCCGGTTCCCGGCGGCGTAGGCTCCGTCACCTCCGCCGTCCTCTGCAAGCACACCATCCAGGCGGCGGAAAACACACGGCTATAACAAAATACAGGGACCTGCGAAAATCGCAGGTCCCTGTATTTTGCTTTTGCGTTTATTTCACCAGGTCCAGGATCTCCTGGGGCGACACCAGGCCCACGGACCGGTCCGCCACCTGGCCGCCCTTGAACACCAGCAGGGTGGGGATGCTCTCGATGCCGTACTGCAAAGCCAGGTCCCGGTTTTCGTCCACGTCCACCTTGACGATCTTCAGCTCCGGGTGCTGGCCGGACAGCTCCTCCAGAATCGGGGCCAGCATCCGGCAGGGACCGCACCAGGTGGCCCAGAAGTCCACCAGCACCGTGCCGCTATCCTGCAGGACCTCCCGGTCAAACTCGCTCTCGTTCACATGCAAAATCGCCATATGCAGCGCCTCCTCGTTTGGTATAGTCGTATTATAGCAGGTTTCGCGCCGCATTTCTGCGGCATATGCAACAGTTGGTCAAAAAAATCACAAAGTTTTTCAGAAAGGGATGGTCCCCATGGCCGCGGCCGCCGGGTCGGCAAAGGGCCCGATGTCCGGAGCGCCCACCGTCAGCAGGAGATAGGCGATCCCCACCAGGATGGCCAGCACATACCACACCAGCTCCCCGCCGGGGACCCGCCGGGACAGCACCGTGCCGTGGAGGGTCAGTCCCCCGGCCAGCACCAGGCTCCACAGCCGCAGCCACCGGCCCGGCAGCAGCCAGCACAGCCCCGCCATGCACAGGGGCATCGCCGCCAGCAGCAGACAGTGTCCGCCCCGGGAGCCCCCCTCTGGGCCCAGCCGCCAGATCACCAGAGCCGCCGGAAGATACGGCCAGAACAGCAGCTTCCCCATTTCCCAGGGGCTGCCGTTGGCCGGAGCCAGCAGGGCCGTCAGCGGACACGGAAAGGTCCTGTGCAGCAGCCACAGCGCCGCCGCCGTGGCCGCCGCCGTGAAAAATCCCAGGATATAGCGCCTCAATTTCCCCCACCTCCGGCCCTACCCTATGCGCCGGGGCGGGGGAAAAGAACCCTATCGGATCCCACGCAGGCCCGTCTCCGGGTCCGCAAACAGCGGCAGGTCCGGCGGAACGAAGGTCCATAGGATAAACGCCGCCCATACCGCCGCCAGCACCGCCGCCCCGGCCACTTGCCACACCGGGGACGCCAGGGCCCGGCGGCGCAGCATGGCCCAGGTCACCCAGAAGCCCAGCAGCACGGCTATCTGGAAAATGGCCACGTCCAGCCACATGATGTCCCGGCCCAGAACCCCCTGATACCCGTAAAACAGCAGCGGGATAGCCGCCAGCCCCACCAGCAGGCCCGCCGCCCGGGCCGTCAGCACCGGCAGGCCGGTGCGCCGCAGGGCGATCAGCTCCGCGATGCTCCACAGGACCCATGGGGTGGTCAGCAGCTTCATATGCTCCCAGGTGGACTCGTTGACGGAGGCCAGGGCCCCGGCAATGGGGCTTTCGCCGCACCACTCATACACGAAATGCAGCAGATTCCCCGCCGCCAGCACGAATATCAGCCCCAGGACCTCCCAGGTGCGCCATTTTCTGTCGCTCATGCGCTTCACCCTCCTTTATGGGAAGCATAGACCGATCTCCGCCGTTTTATACACGGCGCCGCCGCGCAGACCAGCAGAGCCGCCGCCGTCCACAGCAGAAAGGGACTGCGCCGGGCCAGGGCCGCCCCGGCGGCGGTCAGCAGGCCCGCCGCCGCCAGGCTGACGGCCTGGGTCACCCGATCCGCCAGAAACGGGTCCGTCCCCCAGCACAGGGCCAGCCACAGCATCCGCCCGCCGTCCAGAGGCAGGATGGGCAGCAGGTTGAAGCAGCCCAGCACCGCCTGGGCCCCGGCCAGCAGATACAGCGGCTCCCACCACCGGCCCGGAAGTCCCAGCGCCGCCGCCAGCAGCAGATTCACCGCCGGTCCGGCGGCGGCCGCCAGCAGCTCGCCGCCGTAGCTCATCCGCCCCGCCACCTGCATCTCCGCCCCCAGGGCAGAGATGCGCACCGCCCGGACCCAGCCGCCCCGGCGGCGCAGGGCGGCATAGTGGCCCAGCTCGTGGCACAGAGCCGCCAGCAGCACCGCCCCCAGCACCTCCGGCGACGACAGCCACACAAATACCGCCAACAGCGCCGGGGCCCCCGGCGACACCCGGATCCGGGTCCGCTCAGGGGGCCGCATAGTAATAGATGGGATTCACATATACCCCGTCCTTCATCAGCTCGAAGTGCAGATGGGGTCCGGTGGCGTTGCCGGTATGGCCCACCTCCGCGATGGGGTCCCCGGGCCGCACCTGCTGGCCGGAGGAGGCGTTGATGCGGCTGCAATGGGCATACAGGGTGACAAAGCCCCCGGGGTGCTGCACCGTCACATAATTGCCCAGCTCCGCGCTGTCTCCCACCGCCGTGACGGTCCCTGCAGCAAAGGCCGTGATCACCGCCCCCTCGTCGGCGGCGATGTCCAGGCCGTAGTGGAACTGCTGCCCGCCGCCGTTGGGGTCCTGGCGATAGCCGAACCGGTCCGTCACCGGCCCGGTCAGCGGATTGGCATAGGCAAAGCCCAGCACCTGCTGGGTCAGGCACACGTCCCCGGGGGTGTTCTCCGCCGTATAGGCCGCCGGGTCCGGCGCGTCCTGGGGGACCGTGACCCCGGTATCCTGGGGGCCGAACACCGCCGTGTAGGCGTCGTTCAGCGCCTTCCCCACGGCGCCCTGGCCGGATACCGCCCGGCCCACGGCGGAAAACGCCGCCCGGAAGTCCGTCTGCCCGGCCATCAGGTCCAGCAGCCTGCCCCGGTACCGGTCCATAGCCGACGGGGCCGTGATCTTCACCACCACCACCGCCAGCAGCAGCACCGCACTGACGGCCAGCTGGACCAGGCGGCGGTCCCATGACCGGGAGGCGGGCTGTTCCCGCTTGCCCCGGGGCGGAGGCGGCGGCGTCCGGCGCCGCCGGGCGGGCCGCGGTCTGTCTGTCATAGCGCATTCCCCCTTTTTGGAGCAGTGTATGCCCCCGGCGGCGGGGATAGAACCGAAAACCGCGTCCCGCTGCATCCGCCCCATTGCCAAATGCCCCCGGATGGCGTGTAATAGGGCCACTATGAACGCAGGAGGAGCAGCCATGAGCGGAATCATGCAGCGCAGACCGATAACCCTATACGAGACGTTGGAGGCGCTGTATCAGCAGGTCAACGCCCCCTTCTGCGCCCAGCGGCGGCCTCAGCGTCCGGCCCTGGGAGGAGCCGGGCCAGGCCCCGGAGCTTATCGACCAGCTGGATCAGCTGCCCCTGGAGGAGGAGTACCGCTGGAGCCTGTTCAAGGCCCTGAGCCGCTATTCCCACTATATCGATCAGCTGGAGGAGCTGATCGCCCAATATGAGGGCGTCAGGGATGTGGTCACCGTCACCGCCTCCGCCGGAGAAGACGGCGCCATCAGCCCCTCCGGTGAAACCCAGTACTACTATGAGAGCGACGCCGCCTACTCCATCACCCCAACAAGGGCTATGTCCTCTCCGACGTGCTGGTGGACGGCCAGAGCGTGGGCGCTGTCAGCAGCTACACCTTCAGCAAGCTGACCACCGGCCACACCATCCGGGCCGAGTTCGAGCCCATCACCTTCACCGTCACCTTCGTGGACGGCATCACCGGCGAGACTCTGGACACCCAGACCGTGGCCTACGGCAGGGACGCCGCCGCGCCTCAGGCTCCCCAGCACGAGGGCTGCACCTTCTCCGGCTGGGATGCTGCCTTCACCAACGTCCGCAGCGACCTGACCGTTACCGCTCAGTATGACAAGAACAGCGAGTCCACCACTCCGGACCAGCCTGAGCCCGGCCAGCCCGACCAGCCGGACGACGGCAAGCAGGACGACAAGCCCACCACCGGCGACAGCTTCTCTGCCGGTTGCCTGGCCCTGACCCTGTTCAGCGGCGCTACGGCTGCCTGCATGGTCCTCCCGCGCAGAAAGAAAGCTGACTGACTTCCTTTCCCCCTATAGGCAGAACCCGTCGAGCGGCCGCCCACCTGGTGGTTCGCGCGCCCGATGCGCTGCAGGGCGCTGGCCACCGACGGCGGGGCCGCCACCTGCAGCACGAGATCGATGGATCCCATGTCGATGCCCAGTTCCAGCGACGAGGTGGCCACCACGCACGGCAGCTCGCCCGCTTTCAGCTCGCGCTCCACCTGCAGGCGCTTCTCCTTCGACACCGATCCGTGGTGCGCCTTCGCGATGACGGCCGGCGCGCCCGTGGACATGTCCGCCGTAGAGCCCAGATCCGAGCGGATGGGCGCCGCCGGGGCGTCCGCATCGACGCCGCGCGCGATGCCCATGCGCTTCGCGTACAGGTCGTTCAGGCGCGCCGTCAGCTTCTCGCACAGCCCGCGCGAGTTCACGAACACGATGGTGGTGCGGTGCGCCAGTACCTCGTCGAGGATGGAGGCTTCGATGTAGGGCCAGATGGAAGACGAGCCGAGACGGCTGTCGGGACTCGTCGTGCTCGCCGGGAGCGAGGACTTCGCCATGGCGGCGCGCAGGGCGCGGTCGGACTTCCACGCTTCCTCCGCAGGCGCGCGGCGCGGCCCTCCCCCGCGCTTTCCCGCGCCGCCCCCCGTCAGGTCGCTTCCCCCGAACGTCGGCACGGCGGTCATGTCGCGCACGGGCACGCGCACGCGCACGTCCATGTCGGGCCGCCCCTCGGAGGCGACGACGCGCACGGGATGGGGCCCGCCCAGGAAGCGCGCGATCTCGTCGCGCGGACGCACGGTGGCCGACAGCCCGATGCGCTGCGCCGGCTTTTCCAGCAGGTCGTCGAGGCGCTCGAGACTCAAAGCCAGGTGCGCGCCGCGCTTGCTTCCCGCCAACGCGTGCACTTCGTCGACGATGACGGTTTCCACCGTGCGCAGCGTCTCACGCGCCTGCGACGTGAGCATGAGGTACAGCGATTCGGGCGTGGTGATGAGGATGTCGGGCGGGTTGCGCTGCAGGCTACGGCGCTGATCGGGCGTGGTGTCGCCCGTGCGCATGCCCGTGCGCACTTCGGGCATCGCGCCGCCTGCGGCCGCCATGCGCGCCGCGATGCCGGCGAGCGGCGCCTGCAAGTTGCGCTCCACGTCCGCCCCGAGCGCCTTCAGCGGCGAGATGTACAGCACGCGCACGCCCTTGCCAGATCGGAAGAGCACACGTCTGAACTCCAGTCACATTCCTTTATCTCGTATGCCGTCTTCTGCTTGAAAA
>ENA-UPWR01000230-UPWR01000230.1-human-gut-metagenome-genome-assembly--contig:-NODE-230-length-11854-cov-8.456313_pt1 | contig 11854 bp, 7 predicted proteins | sample MGYA00250053_ERZ773382 | MGnify/ENA primary metagenome ERZ773382 (study PRJEB29103, sample SAMN06112029) | human gut metagenome | biome: human gut; feature: ankylosing spondylitis patient; material...
TTTTTTCAAGCAGAAGACGGCATACGAGATAAAGGAATGTGACTGGAGTTCAGACGTGTGCTCTTCCGATCTAGGACTACCGCGGCCGGCGGTTCGCCGGCTGGCCGGTGCAGCTCAAGGGCTGCAACGACCTGCTCGCGCTGACCCGCCCGGACGTGGTGCGCGAGATTCACGAAAAATACCTGCGGGCGGGAGCCGACATCATCGAAACCGACTCGTTCAACGCCAACGCCGTGTCGCTGGCCGACTACCGGCTCGAAGAGTGCGCTTACGAGATTTCGAAGGCCGCAGCCGGAATCGCACGCAGCGCGGCCGACGAGTTCACGGCCCGCAACCCGCAGAAGCCGCGTTTCGTGGCGGGATCGGTGGGTCCCACGAACCGCACGGCCTCGATGTCGGCCGACGTACAGAATCCCGCGGCCCGCGAGGTGACCTTCGCACAACTGGTCGAAGCATATACGGATCAGGTGCGGGGACTGGTGGACGGCGGGGCGGACATCCTGCTGGTGGAGACCGTTTTCGACACGCTCAACGCCAAGGCGGCCCTCTGGGCCATCGACACGCTCTGCGAGCGGCTGGGCCGCGCGATCCCCGTAATGGTCTCCGGAACGCTCGCCGACGCCAGCGGCCGCACCCTCTCGGGGCAGACCGTCGAGGCCTTCGCCGTCTCGGTGTCGCATGCGAACCTGCTGTCGGTCGGACTGAATTGCGCCTACGGGGCCAAGCAGCTGCTGCCCTACCTCGAACGGCTGGCGGCAGTGGCCGGAACGCGCATCTCGGCGCACCCGAACGCAGGGCTTCCCAACGTGATGGGCGGTTACGACGAGACGCCCGAAATGTTCGCCGGGGATGTCGGCGAGTATATGCGTCGCGGACTGGTGAACATCGTGGGCGGCTGCTGCGGCACGACGCCCGCCCACATATTCGAATTGTCGAAAATATCCGGAGACTACGCCCCGCGGCCCGTTCCCGCGCCGAAGCACATCACGACCTTGAGCGGTCTGGAGCCGCTGCGGATCGTCCCCGAAGCCAACTTCATCAACGTCGGCGAACGCACGAACGTCGCCGGATCGGCCCGTTTCGCAAGGCTGATCCGCGAAGCCAACTACGAAGAGGCGCTCTCGGTGGCCCGCGCACAGGTCGACGCCGGGGCGCAGATCGTCGACGTCTGCATGGACGACGGGCTGATCGACGGTCCGGCGGCGATGCGCACGTTCCTCAACCTGATGGCCTCGGAGCCGGAGATCGCCCGCGTGCCGGTGATGATCGACTCGTCGAAATGGGAGGTACTTCAAGCGGGACTTGAAGTGACGCAGGGTAAGTCGGTGGTCAACTCCATCTCGCTCAAGGAGGGCGAAGCGGAATTCCTGCGCCGGGCCGCGGAGATCCACCGCTTCGGCGCTTCGGCCGTAGTGATGCTCTTCGACGAGCGGGGCCAGGCCGACACCTTCGAACGTAAAGCAGAGGTTGCGGAGAGAGCCTACAAGCTATTGACGAACAACGGATTTCCACCCGAAGACATCATTTTCGACCCCAACGTGCTGGCCGTCGCAACGGGCATTGCGGAGCACGACGGCTACGCCAAGGCGTTCATCGACGCGACGCGCTGGATCAAGGAGCACCTTCCCCATGCGAAGGTCTCGGGCGGCGTGTCGAACCTTTCGTTCGCCTTCCGCGGCAACAACACGGTGCGCGAGGCGATGCACTCGGCGTTCCTCTACCACGCCATCCGGGCCGGAATGGACATGGGCATCGTCAACCCGCAGATGCTCAAAGTGTACAGCCAGATCGAACCCGAACTGCTCTGCCGCGTCGAGGACGTGATCCTCTGCCGCCGGGCCGACGCCGCGGAGCGGCTCGCGGAGTATGCCCACGGGGTGCAGCAGACGGCCCGGGCGCAGCCGCAGGCCCCCGACGCATGGCGTGCGGGGACGCTCGGAGAGCGTATCGCCCATGCGATGCTCAAGGGCGTGGCCGACTACGTGGAGCAGGATGCGCTGGAGGGTTACGAGGCGCTGGGAAGCCCGATGGCCGTGATCGACACGCTGCTGATGCCTGCCATGGAGCAGGTCGGCACGCTGTTCGGCGAGGGCAAGATGTTCCTGCCGCAAGTGGTGAAGACCGCCCGCGTGATGAAACGCGCGGTGGCGGCGCTGACGCCCTATATCGAACAGGGGTCGGCCGCGAATGCGCATAATTCGGGGAAAGTGCTGATCGCCACCGTGAAAGGCGACGTGCACGACATCGGCAAGAACATCGTGGCGGTCGTGATGGCCTGCAACGGTTACGAAATCCGGGACCTGGGCGTGATGGTCGAGCCGGAACGCATCGTCGAGGAGGCGGTGGCGTGGGGCGCGCAGTGCATCTGCCTGAGCGGGCTGATCACCCCGTCGCTCGACGAAATGGCCCGCGTCTGCGAGGAGCTGGAACGGCGAGGGCTGCGCATTCCGGTCATCATCGGCGGCGCGACGACCTCGGACCTCCACACGGCGGTGAAGATCGCCCCGGTTTATTCGGGCGTGGCGGTCCACTCCGCGAACGCCAGCCGCAACAGCCAGATACTGGCGCAGCTGCTCGGCCCCGACGGCGACCTTTACGCCGACAAGGTGAAAGCCGACCAGCAGGTCCTGCGCGAGGAGTACGCCCGCCGGCTGCGGGAGCGCGACCTCATTCCGATCGCCGAAGCGCGCGCGGCGCGGCGCGGCGCGGCGCAGCACGAACCCGTCGTGCCGCTCCACACGGGGCGCATGGTCTTCCCCGACTTCGACGTGGCCGACGCCGAACCGTACATCGACTGGAGTTTCTTCTTCGCGGCGTGGGGACTCAAGGGGCGTTACCCCGAGATTCTCGACCATCCCGAAAAGGGCGCCGAGGCGCGCAAGGTCTTCGCCGACGCCCAGGCCCTGCTGGCCCGCATCCGCGACGAGCGGCTGCTGACGCTGCAAGGGGTCGCGGGCATCTTCCCGGCACGCTCCGAGGGCGACGACATTCTGGTGACGGACGCGAAAGGGCGCGAAAAACGCCTCCCGATGCTGCGCAACCAGACGCGCGGCGAGGAGAACCTGTCGCTGGCGGACTTCATCGCACCGGACGGCGACTGGATCGGCTGTTTCGCCCTGACGGCCGGCATCGGTCTGAAGGAGCTGGCGGAAAAGTTCCGCGCCGGGGGCGACGACTATTCGGCCATCATGGCCAAACTGCTGGCCGACCGCCTCACGGAAGCCTTCGCCGAGGCCGTGCACGCCTTCATGCGGCGCGAGATGTGGGGCTACGAAACAGGCACGCCGCCCACCCCCGAGCAGGCAGTCCGCGGCCAGTACCGCGGCCGCCGCATGGCCTTCGGCTACCCGGCCTCGCCCGACCATTCGCTCAAACGCGAGGTCTTCGACCTGCTCGCGGTCGAGGTGACGACCGGAATGCGGCTGACCGAAAACTGGATGATCGACCCCGGGGAGGCGCTGTGCGGACTGATGTTCTCCGACGCCGACTACTTTTCGGTCGGGACCATCGGCGCCGAACAGCTGCTCGACTACGCACGCCGCCGCGGAATGGAGGCCGAAACCGTAAAAAAGATTATACCGAACAACGTATGAACGTCGTAGAGATCATCAACGAAGCGATCGCCTCCGGGCGCACCCGCTTCGCGTTCGAACTGCTCCCGCCGCTCAAGGGCGACGGCATGCAGAAGATATTCGCCGCCGTGGAGCCGCTGATGGCCCTCGACCCGGCTTACGTCAACATCACCTTCCACCGCGAGGGAATCAAGGAGACCGAGCGCGAGGACGGCAGCGTCGAATGGCACGTCGTGCGCCGCCGCCCCGGGACGGTGGGCATCTCGGCGGCCATCCAGAACCGCTACGGCGTGGAGGTGGTCCCGCATCTGATCTGCGGCGGACTGTCGAAATACGACATCGAGGACACGCTGATCGACATGGACTTCCTGGGCCTGCACAACGTGCTGGCGCTGCGCGGAGACAAGTCGCAGAACGAAAAGCGTTTCATGCCCCATCCGCAGGGCCACGCCCACGCCGTGGACCTCGTGCGGCAGATCGCCGACATGAACCGCGGAAAATTCATCGACGGCGAGGTCGAGGAGTGCCACCACTCGAAATTCTCGATCGGCGTGGCGGGCTATCCCGAGGTGCACGCCGAGGCGCGCGACATCACCTCGGACATCGCCCGCCTGCGCGACAAGGTCGACGCCGGGGCGGAATATGTCATCACGCAGATGTTCTTCGACAACGCCAAATACTTCGACTTCGTGCGCCGCTGCCGCGAAGCGGGGATCACCGTGCCGATCATCCCCGGCATCAAGCCCCTCTCGACGCTGCGCCACCTGGAAATACTGCCCGAAACGTTCGGCGTGAAGCTGCCCGAGGAACTCGTGCGCGAAGTCAAGGCGCATCCCGACGGCGTGCGCGAAGTGGGAACCGAGTGGGCCATCGCCCAAAGCCGCGAACTGATGGCCGCAGGCGTGCCCGTGCTGCACTACTACACGATGAGCCGCACGACGAACATACAGAAAATCGTCAAGGCGGTTTTCTGACCCAAACCGATAAAACAGAGAATCAATGGAACCTGTCGAATTCCGCCGCCGCCTGCATGCGCACCCCGAACTGTCGTTCAAGGAACACGACACGGCGGCGTTCATCGAACAGCAGCTCGACGAACTGGGCATCGAACACCGCCGGATCGCATCGACGGGCGTCGTGGCCCGCATCAAGGGCCGCAAGACCCCCGAAGGCGACCGGCGCGCCGCGGTGCTGCGCGCCGACATCGACGCCCTGCCCGTCACGGAGCGGAACGACTGCGAGTGGAGATCGCAGAACGAGGGCGTGATGCACGCCTGCGGCCACGACATGCACGCCGCGGTGCTGTTCGGCGTGCTGAAAACCTTCGCCGAGGCGCCCGATTTCCGGGGCACGCTCTTCGGGCTGTTCCAGCCGGGCGAGGAGTGCAACCCGGGCGGAGCCTCGCTGGTGCTGGCCGAAAAGCCGTTCGAGGGCTACGACGTGCGGGCCGTCGTCGGCGAACACGTCGAACCGCAGCTGGAGGTCGGGACCCTCGGATTCCGGGCCGGAAAGTACATGGCGGCAAGCGACGAACTGCGCTTCCGCGTCCGCGGCACGGGCGGGCACGGCGCCATGCGCAAGCAGCTCAAGGACCCCGTGGCGGCCGGCGCCGAACTGCTGACGCGCCTCATCGCGCTCAACGGCGAGGAGTGCGTGCTCTCGATCGGCCGCGTGGAGGCCGGGGGCGCGACGAACATCGTGCCCGACGAGATCTACATGGAGGGAACGCTGCGCACGTTCGACGAACGCGAGCGCGGCATCATCCACCGCCGCATCGAGATCATCGCCGCGGACATCGACGCCCGGCACGGCGTGAAGACCGAAGTGACGATCGGCCGCGGCTATCCGTGCGTCGTCAACGACGAGATCCTCGTGAAGCAGGCCACGGCCCTGGCCAAAGCCGAGAAGCTGAAGGTCGAGATGCTGCCCCTGCGCACCACGGCCGAGGATTTCGGGTTCTACTGCAAACAATACCCGTCGCTGTTCTACCGGCTGGGCGTGGGCGCTGCGGCCGGACGCCCGCACACGGCGACATTCTTCCCCGACGAAGCGGCTATCGGCGTGGGCATCGCCTACATGCGGAAACTGGCCCTGCAACTCCTGGAAAAATAACGCCCGGGTCCGCAAAACGCACACAGGCCGGCCGCGACAGCGGCAAAACGGGCACAACGGAAATCCGACGGAGGACCGAAGCCCTGCAAATTTTTGAGAAATGATGAAAAAACAGAAACAACGCTCCGAAAACGGAGCACGGAAGACGGACCGCACCTCGATCATATTGAGCATGTTCCGGGAATTCCCCAACAATAAGTTCTCGCTGAAGCACCTGGCTTCGGCTTCCGGAGGCGCCACGAAAGAGGGCCGCCGCGAAACGTTAGAAATCCTCGGACGCCTCTTCGAAGAGGGAGTCGTCGAGGAGTGCGCACGCGAAAAATACCGTCTGATGCAGACCCACCTGCCCCACTACGAGGGCGTGGCCGACATGGCCCCCTCGGGTTCGGTCTATGTGAAGGTCGAAGGGCAGGAGAGCGACATCTTCGTCAACCAGCGCAACGCCGCGAACGCCCTGAACGGCGACCGCGTCGAGGTCGTGGTGATGCACCGCGGCCGCAACGGACAGCTGGAGGGCGAGATCACGCGGATCATCGAACGCAACCGCAAGCCCTACGTGGGCGTGGCCGAAGTCGGGGCGCACCAGATTTTCGTACGGGCCGACTCGCGCCGCATGCCGATGGACATTTATCTCTCGAAGCGCACCTATCCCGACGTGCGCGACGGCGAGAAGGTCGTGGTGCGCATCGCCGACTGGCTCCCGGGCAGCAAAAGCCCCGTGGGCGAACTGGTCGAGCGGCTGGGCATGGCGGGCAACAACGACACGGAGATGCACTCGATCCTGGCGGAATACGAGCTTCCCTACCGCTTCGAACCCGAAATCGAGGAGGCCGCCCAGGCCATCGACGCCCGCGTCACGGCCAAAGAGATCGCCCAGCGGCGCGACTTCCGGGGTGTCACGACCTTCACGGTCGACCCCGCGGACGCCAAGGACTTCGACGACGCGCTGTCGGTGCGCAAAATAAAGGACGGCGTCTGGGAAGTGGGCGTGCACATCGCCGACGTGACCCATTACGTGCGGCCCCACTCGGTGATCGACGACGAGGCCGTGGAGCGCGGCACGTCGGTCTATCTGGTGGACCGCACCGTGCCGATGCTTCCCGAACGGCTTTCGAACGAGCTGTGTTCGCTGCGCCCCCACGAGACAAGCCTCTGCTTCTCGGCGGTGTTCACGCTCAACGAAAACCTCGACATCCTCGAAGAGTGGTTCGGACGCACGGTGATCCACTCCGACCGCCGTTTCACCTACGCCGAGGCGCAGGAGATCATCGAAACGGGACGCGGCGACTACGCCGAGGAGGTGCTGACGCTCAACCGGCTTGCGCAGGCGCTGCGCAAGGAGCGCTTCAGGAACGGCGCGATCTCGTTCGACCGCGAAGAGGTGAAATTCCGCCTCGACGAGAACGGCAAACCGTTAGGCGTTTACTTCAAGGAGCAGAAGGAGTCGAACCAGATGATCGAGGAGTTCATGCTGCTGGCCAACCGCCGCGTGGCGGAGTTCTGCGGCAAACGCAGGACCGAGAGCGGCCGCTCGGCGGAGCGCACGATGGTCTACCGCGTGCACGACACCCCGAGCGAGGAGAAACTCGACCGCTTCCGGCAGTTCATCCTCCGCTTCGGGCACATCTTCAAGGCTACGAAGGGCCGCGCCGTGGCCAAGGAACTGAACAAGCTCTTCAAACAGATAAAGGGAACCACGGAGGAAAACGCCGTGGCGACGATGGCCGTGCGCTCGATGGCCAAAGCCTATTACACGACCGACAACATCGGACACTACGGAGTACAGTTACCTCAAATTCGAGATGCAGGAGGACTCGCAGACCTTGAACGAGGTCGTGGTGAAAGGATTGAGTCCTGCGGAAAAAGTGCAGCGGTTGGCCTATAATGTATCATTGGTGGAAACGGCCAAGTTGAAAAGCACGACGATGGACCTGTCCAATGTCATTGACAAAATCAGCGGGGTGAAAATCCGTTCCACGGGAGGCGTGGGTTCCGAAGCCAACGTCACTTTGAACGGCTTTTCCGGTCGGCATGTGAAAATCTTCATCGACGGTGTACCGATGGACGGTATGAGTTCCGCTTTCGGGCTGAACAATATTCCGGTAGGTCTCGCCAAACGTGTGGAGGTGTACAAAGGTGTCGTACCTATCGAACTGGGCGGTGACGCACTCGGCGGGGCTATCAATATCGTTACGGACAACAGCCGGTGTACCCGTGTGAACGCCTCCTATTCGTTCGGTTCGTTTAACACCCACAAAACCAATGTCTATGCGGAACATACCACAAAGAAAGGTTTTTATGTTTCTCTGAATGCCTATCAGAACTACTCGGATAACGATTATAAAGTCAATATCGACAGTTACACGAAGTTCAACGAGGATGGCAGTAACCAGGAGGTTAAAGAAAATCTCACCGTGCGCCGCTTTCATGCCAAGTATCACAACGAGGTAGCCATTCTGAAGATTGGGATAGTGGACAAAACGTTTGCCGATCGTCTGTTGTTAGGCTTCATGGGAGGTTACGAGTATAAACAGACCCAGAATGCCTCCACTATGGACTGGGTGTATGGTGCACGCTACACCACGGCCAATACGCTGATGCCGCAACTGACTTACGAAAAGAGATTCAAAGTGTTGAAGGGGCTGCACGTGTCGCTGAACGGTAACTACAACTTCGGCAAGTCCTATTCTGCCGATACGGCCAGTTGTAACTACAACTGGCTGGGTCAGAGTCAACCGAAAGGCGTACCGGGCGAGTTGTCGTACATGAAGTACCGTTACCGGGACCATAATGGGGCGGCCAACTTCCGCATGGCACTCTTTCCCGCAGACGGGCAGTCCGTGTCGCTGAGCAGTACGCTCACCACCTTCTCCCGCTCCGGCAAGGACGAAACGGCCTACAAACCCACCTATGAGCATCCATCGCAGAGTATGAAAATCGTTACCGGATTGAGTTATAAGTATGACTACAAGGGCAAGTGGAACACATCTGCCTTTGTGAAGCACTATATGAACCATCTGGAGGCCTACCTCGATCCGGAAGGCGGAATCAATTATCAGGATTTCAGCAACACCACTTCCTATTGGGGAGGAGGTTGGGCCAGTACCTACTTTTGGGGGCGGCACACACAACTGCGGTTGTCGTATGAATACGCCCTGCGTCTGCCTACCAGCCGTGAGTTGTTCGGTTCTGGCGACGACATTGAGCGAGGCAACTCCAATCTGAAACCGGAATCAAGCAATAACGTCAATATCAGTGTCACAGCCAATGCTGTGGATTTGACCGACCACCGGCTGACCATCGATGCAGCTTTTCAATACAGAGAAATCAAGGACTATATTCGCCGCACGACCAACAACGACAGTGGGCGTGCCAGTTCACAGAACGATGGTCGTGTACGCAATTTGGGTACGGACTTGAGCATCCGCTACACTTTTAAGGATGCCTTCTTCGTGGGCGGCAACTTCAGCTACATCGACATGCGGAGCTTGACCAGGTACGTGACGGGCACACAGCAGGAGAGCAAGAACTACAAAGAACGCGTACCTGCTATCCCCTATATGTATGGTAACGGAGAAGCCGGGCTTACCCTGCGCGATGTGTTTGTGAAGGGAACAGTGCTGGACATACATTATATGATGAACTATGTCCAGAAGTTCAGTTACGAGTGGAATGTGTACCAGAATGCGGAACTTGATATACCTACCCAATTCTCTCACGACCTCTTCGTCAGCTACAACTTCGGAAAAAAATCGGAGTTTACCGTATCGGCCGAGTGTACCAACATCTTCAATGCCCGCCTGTACGACAATTTCAAGATGCAGAAGCCGGGACGCGCCTTCGCTATCAAGTTCGGCTATAGCTTTATGAAGTGACCATTATATAACAATTAAAAACGATAAAGTAAAAATGAAAGACAGATTCAAATTATTCAGCATGGCTCTATGCGCATGTGCATTTGCAGCTTGTAATGACAATGAAGGAGTTGATGGACCCGGTGACGGTGACAAATCCCCCGTGCAATATGTAGTGATGAGTGCCACATCGGACGGAACGGCCAACTATTTGCAGTTGGCCAGCGACCCCACCAAAGGTACGATTGACCCGACTGAAGCGAACGGGCGTATATCTTTCGATGCAAGCAACCCAGATTTTGTCAACTACAACAACGAACTGCTGATTGGCATGAACTATCCCTCACAGGGAGGTACAGGTGGCTACTCCTATGCTTGGAAGCTCATTGACGGGCAACTAGTTCAACATGGCAATGGTATAATGCTGGATGGCGACGTGAAAGCACGCGGCTTTTTCAATGACTACTTGCTCGGTCTGTCTGACCAAGCCGAGGACAACAATCACTATACACGCGTGAAATACGTCAAGGTGACTGAGTTCAGCAGTGTGGTCGTAGATGGAAAAATAAACTGTCAGGACCACAGCAAAGAACCGGCCAGCCAGATGGGCAATGAGGCATGGGGGGTTGGTGACATAGCCCAGTACGGCGACTACGTGCTGCTGGCCTATACCACCAAACATCTGGTGCAGGATGGTAACTACACCTCAAAAGCAGCAAGCACCCGTGCGAAGGCTTCCTATGGTACAGACTTGGACAACAACTTCTATTTGGGTGTTTACAAGTTCGACCCGACAGATGCGGATAAAGAATATTTGAAATACCAAAGCATGATTGTCCGCAAGAGCGAAGACCATCCGGGAAAAGAAGCCGGACAGATCAAAGGCAACTCTAGGTCGCGCACGGAAACGGGTATCGAAGTCGTTGGTGATAAAATCTACCTGTTCTGCCAAGGCGGCAAGAACTTCCAAACGAACAGCCTAAGAGTGCCTTCTGCTGTGCTGCGCATCAGCGGTAGCAATATTCAGAGTGGCAAGCCCGTAGATATCGACAGTGATTACTACGTAGACCTAAACGATAAGACAGGCGACCGCTATTTGTGGAGATGTTACTATCTGGGTGACAACAAGTTCTGCCTGCAACTCTTCACCAACCCCGGAATGGATGGGTACACGGAAGGCACACACAAGACATTCGGCATCTTCGACGTAGAAACGCAAAATTACACGCCTGTGACCGGTATGCCTGAAGCCGGCGACATCAATGACATTGCGCTTGCTTATGCTTCTGACACGGACAAGGGTACAGTGACTTTCGAATTGATGACTACGTCGGGTGCAGTCCTGTACACCATCAACCGCAATGGCGTGGTAATGAAGCACCGGTTCCAGCCCCAATCACGCAGAACTTTCCTTCGCGCTGACGTTCCTGGATTTTTGCCGTAATTTCGTTGGCAATGTGCTGCACGCCTTCCTCCATCGTTTCATAGATGTCGGTAGGCACTTTTTCGCAGCGGGTCAAGACAGAACGTTCCACCGCATTTTCGGGTTTATAATATTTCGGAGATACTCTGTTCAGAGAAATCTGCGAACTTAAGTTTGTTCTCATAAATTACAAATTAGCTTTTTCGATGTCTTTGAAATATTTGTAGGTACCGACTTTCAGTTCGTCTGTAGCGGCTTCGTCACAAACAATAATGCCATGCTGGTGCATTTGTAATGCACTGATAGTCCACATTTGTGTAATACCACCTTCAACGGCATGTTGCAAAGCACGTGCTTTGTTGTGCCCGTTGCAGATAATCAGAACTTCTTTGGCTGAAAGGACAGTCCCTACACCTACTGTTAACGCAGTTTTAGGTACTTTGTTCACGTCATTGTCAAAGAAACGTGAGTTTGCAATGATTGTGTCTGTAGTCAGTGTTTTGATACGTGTGCGTGAAGACAAAGATGAGCCCGGCTCGTTGAATGCGATATGTCCGTCGGGACCGATACCTCCCATAAACAGGTCGATGCCTCCGATTTCGGCTATTTGTTTTTCGTAGTTGGCGCATTCTGCTTCCAGGTCTTCGGCATTTCCATTCAGGATATGTACATTTTCTTTCTTTATATCAATATGGTTAAAAAAGTTTTTCCACATAAATGTATGGTAGCTTTCTGGATGATCTTCAGGCAAGCCTACATATTCGTCCATATTGAAAGTAACGACATTCTGGAAAGATACTTTTCCCTGCTTGTTCACCCGTAATAACGGAAAGCGACCTCCCGCAGACGCCCTATCTCTTGCATGACATTGGGTGAGTCGTGCGCCGTGACGA
>ENA-UPWR01000232-UPWR01000232.1-human-gut-metagenome-genome-assembly--contig:-NODE-232-length-11808-cov-22.107322_pt1 | contig 11808 bp, 9 predicted proteins | sample MGYA00250053_ERZ773382 | MGnify/ENA primary metagenome ERZ773382 (study PRJEB29103, sample SAMN06112029) | human gut metagenome | biome: human gut; feature: ankylosing spondylitis patient; material...
GTAAGCCCGTGGAGCTGGTGGGTGCCACCGGCGAGCACGGCATAGCCATGAGCCCCTTCCAGGAGGGCGGCTCCTTCTTCCGGGCGTTGGGCGACAATGGCCGATGCGTCATCTCCAAAGAAGATTTCTACGCCGTACGCTTTGAAAACGCCGTGGATGTGGGGTGACGGATATGGAGTTGCAATTTCACGACGTCGCCAAGCGATACGGTGCAAAGGAGGCCCTGCGGGGCATTGACCTGACCCTGACGCCGGGGGTATACGGCCTGTTAGGCCCCAACGGCGCAGGCAAAAGCACCCTCATGAACATCCTCACCGGGAATCTCCGGCCCACCCGGGGCCACGTCACCCTGGACGGGCAGGACACCGTCTCCATGGGCGAGGCCTTCCGCCGCCGACTGGGCTACTGCCCCCAGCAGCAGGCGTTATATCCCGGCTTCACCGGGGAGCAATTTCTCTATTACATGGCGTCCCTCCAGGGCATGAGCCGGGAGGACGCCAAAGGGCGCATGGACTGGGCCCTGGCGCGGCTGGATCTCACGGAGGCGGCAGGCCGCCCCATCCGTGGCTGGTCCGGGGGCATGAAGCAGCGGCTGCTTTTGGCCCAGGCCCTGCTCCACGACCCGGATATCCTGGTGCTGGACGAGCCCACGGCGGGCCTTGACCCCCGCCAGCGGGTGGCGGTGCGGAATCTCATCGGCGAGATCGCCGGGGAGAAGATCGTGCTGCTGTGTACCCATGTGGTGCAGGACGTGGAATTCATCGCCCGGGAGCTGATTCTGATGAACCAGGGCCTTATGATCCGCCGGGGCTCCCCCCACGCCCTGGAGCAGGAGCTGGAGGGCCGGGTATGGGAGCTGACCGCAGCGGAGGCGCAGCTTCCCGGCATGGCGCAGTACGGCACGGTGTGCGGCGTGTCCCGGCAGCAGGAGGGCATTTTAGTGCGGCTGCTCAGCGAGGCAAGGCCGCCCCTCCCCTGCGCCCCGGCCCGGCCCGACCTGGAGGATGTGTATCTGTTCCACTTCGGGGAGGGGGCGGCGCTATGACCTGGGAGCTGCGGAAGATCGGCGGCAGCGGGCGGCTGTGCCTGCTGCTGCTTCTGGCGGTGCTCTGCAATGGGGTGCTGTTCGCCCTCCACGCCGCCGGAGACGCAGACGGCTATACCGTGTCCGCTCTGCGTCAGGCCATGGCCCAGGAGGACCTGCCCGGCTATGTCACCGGCCTGGAGGACCGGCTGGACCGGGCGTCAGCCAGCGGCGCATGGACGGAATACGACGCCCTGCGCCGTGAGCTTTCCGCCGCTGACGCGGCAGGTGAGCGGGTGCGGCAGGCGGAGGAATATCCCTCCTTTCGGGCAGGCCTGGCGGCGGAATCCCGGCTGAAGCTGCGGATGGGCCTGTTTGACGGCTTTGCCGCCCACTCCCTGGAACGAGGCGCGGCGGTCTATGAGTCCCTGGCGGACGTGATCCCCCGGGCAGAGTTTCTGGGCGGTGCGGAGGTGCTGCTGTCCTTTCATCTGACGGACGCTTTGGCGCTGCTGTTCCCCCTGGCGGCGGGACTGACCCTGCTGACCCACGAGAGGGCATCGGGGCTTGTGAACCTGACCCGCCCCACCCGCCTGGGCCGGTCCCGGGCCTACGGGCGGAAGCTGATGGCCGGGGCGGCGCTGTCCACGGCAGGCTTCGTGCTGCTCTACGGCGTCAACGCCCTGATCGTCGGGCTTCTGTACGGCTTTGCGGGACTGGACGCCCCGGTGCAGAGCCTGTACGGCTTCGCCGCCAGCCCCTATCGGATGACGGTGGGCGGACTGCTGGCTCTGTCGGCGGGGCTGAAATACCTGTGGCTGCTGTGCTGCACGGCGCTGATCTTCCTGCTGTGCGCCCGGGCGTCCAACGCCGCTGCGGCGGTTGGCTGCGCGGCGGTCTGCGGAGGCATAGCCGCCCTGATGGCGGGTAGCACGCAGCTGTGGCTGCGGAATCTCAGCCTGTGGCAGCTGGCGGACGGGCAAGCCCTGTGCCGGGAGGCGGTGTATCTGAACCTGTTGGGCACTCCCTCGGATCGGGTGCTCTGCGGCGCGATATTCCTGGCGGCTCTCGCCGTGATCGCCGGAATCGTCGGCGCGGCGCTGTATGCCCAAACCCCCGGCGGTTCCGGCAAGCGGGTGGCCTTTACATGGTCGCTTCCCCGCCCCCGGCACACCTGCCTGGCGGGACACGAGCTGTATAAGGCGCTGATCTCCCGGTGCGGACTGTGGATCCTGATGGCGTTTTTGGCGGGGACGGCCCTGGTGTACGGCGGGTTTACCCCGGAGCGCAGTGAATTTGAGGTGTATTATCGGAACTATTCCGAGTTTTTATCAGGTGCGCCCAGCCAGGAAAAGGACGACTACCTGGCGTCGGAGCAGGCACGGTTTGACGAGCTGAACGAGCAGCTTGTGGAGCTGGGGCGGCGGTATCCCGACTCTGTGACCTTTGACCGGGAGGCGGAGCCCATACGGAATCAGCTCCACGCGGAGGACGCCTTCCACATGGCGCAGAACCAGTACCGCGCCCTGCGGCCGGGGCAGGTGTACCTGTATCAGACCGGCTATCAGCGGCTGTTGGGGGCGGATGCCCTGCGGCAGGATGTTTTGGAGCTGGGCGGCGCGTTTCTGGCCATGACCCTGCTGCTGTGCGGCAGCTTCGCCGGGGAGCGGGAGAGCGGCGTGGACGTTCTGCTGACGGCCAGCCCCCGCCGAAGGAGCGTGGTGCGGTGGAAATGCGCCATTGCGGGGGGCTATGTCCTGCTGCTGACGCTATCCCTGTGGCTGCCGGGACTTTTGACGGTGCAGGGAGCCTACGGCCAGCTGAACATGGCCGCTCAGGCCAACAGCGTGCAGTGCCTGTCCATCCTGTCGGACGGCTGGACGGTGGGCGGCGTGGTGCTTTTTCTGCTGGCGTCCCGGCTTCTCCTGCTGGCGGCGTCTGCCGCCGTGGTACTGCTGCTCTCCCGCCGGTGCGCCATGGTTCCGGCCCTGCTGCTGTCGCTGCTGCTTCTCCTGCTGCCCGTGGGGGCGGCATACGCCTGGATGTGAAAGATACAAAAAGGGTGCGGACATCGCCGTCCGCACCCTTTTTGGCTTATAACATGCAGGGATGATCCCACATATCGTTCGTATTGGACGCACCTGGCGATAGCTTGTTTCTGATGACTATCCTCAGATCAGCACCGCCCGGTGGAACACCTTTTTCCCCTTGCGGATGATCAGGCCGTCGCCGGTAAACTCCTGGCAGCCGAAGGATGCGTCGATGGAATCCACCTTCTTGTCCCCCACGGTGATGCCGCCCTGCTGCACCAGCCGACGGGACTCGCCCTTGCTGGCGCACAGGCCGCACCGGACCAGCAGATTCAGCACGTTGATCTCGCCGCTGCCCAGGTCGTCGCCGGTAAGCTCGGTGGTGGGCATATCCTGAGCGTTAGCGCCGCCGCCAAACAGTGCCCGGGCAGCCTGACGGGCCTTTTCGGCCTCCTCCTCGCCGTGAACCAGCTTCGTCAGCTCATAGGCCAGGATATCCTTGGCCTCGTTGAGCTTGGCGCCCTCCCAGTCGGCCATCTGGTCGATCTGCTCCAGAGGCAGGAAGGTCAGCATCCGGATGCACTTGAGCACGTCCGCATCGCCCACGTTGCGCCAGTACTGATAGAACTCGAAGGGGCTGGTCTTGTTGGGGTCCAGCCACACGGCGTTGCCGGCGGTCTTGCCCATCTTGTTGCCCTGAGAATCCGTCAGCAGGGTGATGGTCATGGCGTGGGCGTCCTTGCCCAGCTTCCGGCGAATCAACTCCGTGCCGCCCAGCATATTGCTCCACTGGTCGTTGCCGCCGAACTGCATATTGCAGCCGTTGTGCTGGAACATATAGTAGAAGTCGTAGCTCTGCATGATCATATAGTTAAATTCCAGGAAGCTCAGGCCCTTCTCCATGCGCTGCTTGTAGCACTCGGCCCGCAGCATATTGTTGACAGAGAAGCAGGCGCCCACCTCCCGCAGCAGGTCCACATAGTTCAGCTTCAGCAGCCAGTCGGCGTTGTTGAGCATGATGGCCTTGCCCTCGCCGAAGTCGATGAAGCGCTCCATCTGGCGCTTGAAGCAGGCAGCGTTGTGGTCGATGTCCTCCTTGGTGAGCATCTTGCGCATATCCGTGCGGCCGGAGGGGTCGCCGATCATGGTGGTGCCGCCGCCGATCAGGGCGATGGGCTTGTTGCCCGCCATCTGCAGGCGCTTCATCAGGGTCAGGGCCATGAAATGGCCCGCCGTCAGGGAGTCCGCCGTGCAGTCAAAGCCGATATAGAACGTGGCCTTGCCGTTGTTGATCATCTCGCGGATTTCATCCTCGTTGGTGACCTGGGCGATCAGGCCCCGGGCCACCAGTTCTTCATAAATTCCCATGTTGTTCTGATTCCTTTCCGATATTTTGGGCGTACAGGGGGCAAAAAAACGCCCCCTGTCAGATTGACAGAGGGCGACAAAAATCGCGGTACCACCTCAGCTTCGCCGCCGCCTCGCGGCGTGCGGCCTCATCGGGTGCAGCGACACCCTATCGCTGTAACGGGCGAACCCGACACATTCCTAATAGGCCCAAAGCTGTTCAGAAGGCTGCTCCGGGATGTATTCTCCCGCCGCCGCCTCTCCCCTTTTCACCGCACAGGGGCTCTCTTTGCAGGCAGACTGGCCGGATACTTCTTCCCTTCATCGCTGTTGCATATGAAGTTAGGCACATTATAGCGTGTCCGTCCCCGGTTGTCAACGGGTCAGGCCAAGGTTTTCTTGAATTTTTCCGCCTGGTCCAGCAGCTCCCCGGCCCCCTCCAGCATGGTGGCGGAGATGGAGGCCCCGCCGGTGAGACGGGCCAGCTCCTGCTGGCGCTGGGCACGATCCAGCTGCACCACCCGGGTAAAGGTGCGTCCGTCCTTCTCCCCCTTCTCCACGGAGAAATGGGTGTCGGCCATGGCAGCCAGCTGGGGCAGATGAGTCACGCACAGCACCTGCTTGGTGCGGCTGATACGGGCCATTTTCTCGGCCACCTTCTGGGCGGCCCGGCCGGACACACCGGTGTCCACCTCGTCGAACACCATGGTGCCCACCTGATCCTGCTCCGACAGGACGTTCTTCATGGCCAGCATGATCCGGGCCAGCTCACCGCCGGAGGCGATCTTGTGGATGGGCCGCAGCTCCTCGCCCACGTTGGCGGACATCAGGAAGCGCACCTGATCGGCGCCGTTTTCCGCCAGGGCCTGCTCCGTAAAGCAGATGGCAAAACGGATCTTCCCCATATCCAGCTGCCGCAGCTCCGTGAGAATCTGCTCCTCCAGCCGTCCAGCAGCCTCGTGCCGGGCCTGGGACAGGCTCTCCGCCGCCTGACGAGCGGCCTTTTCTGCCTTCTTCAGCTGCTTTTCCAGATGCAGCAGGGTGTCCCCCGCGTCCTGTATGTCGTCCAGCTCCCGGCGGCAGCGGGCCTGGTACTCCAGCATCTCCTCCACCGTGGGGCCGTATTTCTTTTTCAGGCGGTACAGCTGATCCAGCTGTCCCTCCACCCGGTCCAGCTCCTTGGGAGAGAAGTCGAAATCCTCCCGCTTGTCCCGGATGGTATCCGCCAGGTCGTATATTTCACTGTACGCAGCCTCCAGCCGGTCGTACAGCTCTCCCAGCTCCGGGTCCAGCCCCCGTACCGATGCCAGGGATTCCTGGGCCTGACGCACCAGATTGGCCGCGCCATCACTGCCGTCGTCGCCGTTGAGGCAGAAATCCGCCCCGGACACGGCGGAGATGAACTTCTCCGCATTGTGCAGCAGGGTCCGGCGGCTTTGCAGCTCCTCCTCCTCGCCGGGGCGCAGCTTGGCCCGCTCCAGCTCCTGGAGCTGATAGGTCAGGGCATCCACCCGGCGGGCCTTCTCCGCCTCGTCCATTTCCAGGGCCTGCATCTGCCGCCGCAGGGCGGCCATGGCCTGGTATTTTTCGCGATACTCCGCCAACAGCTGCTCCGTCCGGCCAAAGCTGTCCAGATACAGCAGGTGCTGCTCCTCGTCCAGCAGCTGCTGGCCGTCGTGCTGGCCGTGGATATTCAGCAGGCGGCTGCCCAGGGTGCGAAGCTGGGTAACGGTGACGGGGCGTCCGTTGACCCGGCAGACGTTCTTGCCGTCGCCGTGGATCTCCCGCTGCAAAAGCAGCTCCCCTTCCCAGGCGATGCCCAGGTCCTCCCCCAGCCGGGGCGGAATGTCCGTGAAGCACGCGCTGACAAAGGCCATATTGGCCCCGGTACGGATCAGGTCCCGGGAGGTCCGCTGGCCCAGCACGGCGCTGATGGAGTCGATGACGATGGACTTACCGGCGCCGGTTTCGCCGGTCAGGGCGTTGAAGCCGGGCCGGAACTCGATGTCCGCGCACTCGATGATGGCGATATTCTCAATGTGGAGCAATTGCAGCATCTGCGTATCCCTCCGATGTCTGCGCCATGTCCCGTGTCAGCGCAGCATTTCCTTGATCTCTTCCGTGAAGTCCAGGGCGCTCTCCGTGTCCCGCATGATCAGCAGGGCCGTGTCGTCGCCGGCCAGGGACCCCACCAGATACGGCACGTCCATGCCGTCCACGGCAGAGCCGGCGGCGTTGGCCAGGCCCGGCAGGGTCTTGATGACCACGATGTTCTGGGCGTTGTCCACCGTCAGGACGCTCTCCCGGAAGATGGTGCGCAGCTTGTCGGCAAAGTTCAGCTTGGTGCGGTGGGCGGAAACGGCGTAGCGGTACCGGCCCTGCCCGGCGGGCTCCTTGATCAGGTGCAGTTCCTTGATGTCCCGGGAAATAGTGGCCTGGGTACTCTTGATCCCCTTGGCCTGGAGCCGCTCCAGCAGCTGCTCCTGGGTCTCGATGATCTCCTCGCTGATGATCTGGAGGAGCTGGTTCTGGCGGTCGTTTTTCATTTTTTAGAAGCCTCCGTTCCCATTTTTTTGTCCAGTATTTCGCAAAAACTCTTTTTGGAGAGCCGCACCAGCCTGGTGGTATATTTTGAGGTGCTTACCCGCACCTGGTCTCCGTTCTTCAGGGAAAACGCCTTGCCGCCGTCCACGGAAAGATAGACAAATTTCCGGTTGGCGTCCGCCGCCTCCACCGTGATCACATGCTCTGGCGAAAGCACATAGGAGGACGAGCGGGTGGAATGGGGGCAGATGGGCGTCAGCAGCAGGTTCTTTGCGGTGGGCTCCACGATGGGCCCTCCGGCGGCCATAGAATATCCGGTGGAGCCGGTGGGGGTGGAGACGATGATGCCGTCGCCGCCCACCTTGGTCAGGCGGCCCTCCTCCGTGAAGATATCCAGCCGCACCACCCGGGCGATGGAGCCCTTGGACACCACCGCATCGTTCAGGGCGATGTTGTTATACACCTGCCGCCCCTCCCGCAGCACCGACACGTCCAGCATCATCCGGGATTCCACGGTGAAGCGGCCCTGGGCCAGGTCCCGCAGCCGGTCCAGCTCGTTGACCTCCAGCTCCGACATGAAGCCAAGGCTCCCCAGGTTCACCCCCAGCACCGGCACGCTGTGCAGCGCCACGGTACGGGCCAGGTGCAGGATGGTGCCGTCGCCGCCGAAGGCGATCAGCAGGTCCGCCTGGCGGATCTCCTGCTGTAAGGGGCGCATGGACAGGCCCAGCTCCTCGCCGTACCCCTCCCGCTGGAAGGGCAGGCAAACGGAGGTCTGCATCCCCAGGCTTTCCAGCATATCCCGGGATTGTCTACACACTTTCAGTTCACTGTCCCGGTACGGATTGGGACAAAGTATCACGCGTTTTGGTTTCATGCCGCTCACCTCAGTCCTTCAATTGGCTGTGGGACGCCTCCACGATCTCCGGCAGAGAGAAGTCGCCGGGGGTTCCCTGCCCGTGACGAAGATAGCCCAGATATTCGATATTCCCCTCCGGTCCCCGGATGGGGGAATAAGTGATTCCGAGCACTGTAAAGTGGTTTTCCTTCGCATGGCGCAGAAACGCCTCCAGCACCTCCAGGTGCACGGCAGGGTCCCGGACCACGCCCTTTTTGCCCACTTTTTCCCGGCCCGCCTCAAACTGAGGCTTCACCAGGCACACGGCCTCTCCCTCCGGGGACAGCAGCCCGTCCAGGGCCGGAAGGATCAGGCCCAGCGAGATAAAGGACACGTCCACGGAGGCAAAGTCCAGCTCCTGGGGGATCTGCTCATGGGTGAGGTACCGGGCGTTGGTGCGCTCCATGCACACCACCCGGGGGTCCCCCCGGAGCTTCCAGTCCAGCTGGCCATAGCCCACGTCCACGGCGTAGACCTTCTGGGCGCCGTTTTGCAGCATGCAGTCGGTGAAGCCCCCGGTGGAGGCCCCGATATCGGCGCAGACCTTGCCGGTAAGGGTCAGCGGAAAGGTCTTCATGGCCTTTTCCAGCTTCAGGCCGCCCCGGCTGACGTAGGGCAGGGCGTGTCCCCGCACCTCGATCTGTGCGGTGTTGGGCACCGCCGTGCCGGGCTTGTCCACCCGCTGACCGTCCACAAACACGCTGCCGGCCATGATAACGGCCTGGGCCTTCTGGCGGCTTTCCACATGCCCCTGCTCCACCAGCAGCACGTCCAGTCTTGTTTTATTGCTCATGCAGCATCTCCTCCACACTGTCCGCAACACTCCGGGCGTCCAGGCCGAAGGCCCTGTACAGCTGGTCCACCGTGCCCTGGGGGGCGAAGCGACCGCCCAGATTCTTCAGGGTCAGGCAGCGGGGCTCCACCCGCTCCTGGGCCAGAATGGCGGCGATCCGCTGGCCCACACAGCCGGTAGCCATGCAGTCCTCCAGCACCAGCAGGCGCTCCGTGCCGGAGAGGGCCTCCTTCACGGCGGCGCTGTCCAGGGGACAGATCTGGTTCAGCTTCAGCACCCGGACCCGGATCCCCTTCTGGGCCAGAAGGTCCGCCGCGTCCAGGGCCTGGTTCACCAGAATGCCGTAGGTCAGGATCGCGGCGTCCTCGCCCTCCCGCAGGCAGGCAAAGGCTCCGTCGCCGCCGTCCTCCCGGTAGCGGCCCTGGCCGCCCCGAGGATACCGCACCGCCACGGGGCCGTCGATCTCCTCCACCGCCCGGTGCAGCATCCGCCGCAGCTCGGCAAAGCTGGCGGGACACAGCACCGTCATCCCCGGCACCTGGGACAGGTACATGGGGTCGAAGCAGCCGTGGTGGGTCTCGCCGTCGGCTCCTACCAGCCCCGCCCGGTCCACCCCCAGCACCACGTGCAGGTGGTTCAGGGCCACATCGTGCAGCAGCATGTCATAACCCCGCTGCAGGAAGCTGGAATACACTGCAAACACCGGCACCATGCCCTGCTGGGCCATACCGGCGCACATGGCCACCCCGTGGCCCTCGGCAATGCCCACATCGAAAAAGCGCTTGGGCAGGGTGTGGGCAAACTCCGTCAACCCCGTGCCGTCCACCATGGCGGCGGTAACGGCGCAGATCCGGTCGTCCTTTTGGGCCAGGTCCAGCAGCTCATGGCCAAACACGGTGGAAAAGCTCTCCCCCGACGGCTTCAGAGGCTTTCCGGTCTCCACATCAAAGGGGCCCACGCCGTGGTATTTCCCCGGCTCCTGCTGGGCGTAGGGGTATCCCTTTCCCTTGACAGTGTGCACGTGCAGCAGCACCGGCCGGCGCATATCCCGGGCCAGCACCAGCATTTGGGTCAGCGTCTCCACATCGTGGCCGTCCACGGGACCCATATAGGTAAAGCCCATGTTTTCAAACACCGTGCTGCCGGGCAGCAGGGAATTTTTCAGGGCCGTTTTCACATCGTGACTCATGGCGTACACCCGCTTGCCGGTCTGGCTGCCGGTGAGCATCTGGCGATAGCGCCGCTTGAACTCGTAATACTCCGGCGTGCTGCGCAGCCGGGACAGGTGCCGGGACAGGCCGCCCACGTTGGGGTCGATGGACATGACGTTGTCGTTGAGGATCACGATCAGTGGCTCGCCGCTGGCTCCGGCGTCGTTGAGTCCCTCAAAGCTCAGTCCGCCGCCCATGGCGCCGTCGCCGATCAGGGCCAGGACGCTGTAATCCTTTCCCTGGAGCGTGCGGGCCCGGGCCATGCCCAGGGCCACCGACACGGAGTTGGAGGCGTGACCGGCGATAAACGCGTCGTGGACGCTCTCCCAGGGCTTGGGGAAGCCGGACAGGCCCCCGAACTGCCGCAGGATATCGAACAGCTCCCGCCGCCCGGTCAGGGCCTTGTGGACATAGCACTGGTGGCCCACGTCGAACACCAGCCGGTCCACGGAGGTGTCAAACACCCGGTGGATGGCCACGGTAAGCTCCACCACCCCCAGATTGGAGGCCAGGTGGCCGCCGGTCCGGGATACCTCCCGCACCAGGAAATCCCGCAGCTCCGCACAGAGCTGCCGGGCCTGATTTTCATTGAGCCCCTTCACATCGGCGGGGCTGTCCATATGGTCTAAAATCAACGATATCGCTCCATTTCAGCGTGAGAGATGCAGGGCGTGCATGATCCGGGCCACCCGGTATACCACGCTGGTGCACTGGTTGATGGCCACGGTTTTGCCCAGGGCCTTGCCGCCGATGGTAATGCCGGAGATCAGCGCCGTGGCCCCGATGGAGATCAGCACCGAGGTGGTGCTCAGGTCCCTTTGCAGGTGGGTGACGATCACCGCCGCGGTGGAACCGCTGACGATGCCGCAGATGTCGCCCACCACGTCGTTGCACACGGAGGACACCTGGTTGGCATTCTGCAGCAGGCGGATGGCCGCCTTGGCGCCCTTTTCCTTGTGGGCGGCCATGGAGTGGAAGGGCTTGGGGTCTGCCGCCGTAACGGCCACGCCGATCATGTCGAACACGATGCCCAGGCCGATGAACACGGCCAGCACCAACGCCGCCACAACGTATCCCGTGCCCTCCAGGGCGGTGGTGGAGAAAAAGCTCAGCAGCGCCGACAGCACCACCGCCAGCACAAACACCCGCAGAGCCCAGCCCCGGCCGCTTTTCTTTTTCCCGCCGTTTTTGTCCTTGCTCCTGTCGCGTTCGCTCAAGAGTAGATCCCTCGCTTTGTTGTTATAGTACACTGAACAGGGCAACGCCGAAGGTTAATCTTACGGCTTAGGTACGGGTTGGATTTCCCCGCAGCGCGCCTTCCGTCGCCGGTCAGGCGGTTTCCCGTTAGGCGCTGCGCCATGGTGTTGCCGGCCATGGGACCCGATTGCCACTTAGTCCGCACTGCAATCCCTCCGGCGTCCCGTTAGGACAGCCTAGGTGATTTCCACAGCGGTCAGACCGTCTCTTAGCCTCTTTTGCAGCCAGGGTTTCAAGGGAATCAACACAGTCTCCCTGGCCGGGGAGACCGGTGCTTCCACTTCCCTATCCACCCTGCCCACGCAAGGCAGGCTACTCTGCACACAGCGTTACGGCGGTAAAGCCGGGTAGCACCGCATTGCAGGTTCATCATCTGCCTCGTACACAGGTCGCTTGACCACAGGGGGAGTACGCCTGTGCACAACAGCAGGTCTCCACGGTAGCAGGGTCGGGTCCTCCATGCCATTGGAGGGCGCCCTACCATCGCAGACGCGGGGGCTCCCGCGTCTCCCCCCAGCACCCACCCCAAACTGGGCGTAAGCAGCAGGCACCAGGGACTTCACAGTTGTGCCCTTTAAAGGATTTTTAGGCCCTTCTTACAAGACGGCAGATCCGACTAGGATACTGTGCCGGATTTACGGACTACATCTATAAACCGTTTTCATCCTCGGAACTGCTCGGCCTGCTTTCGAGGATGAAGACAG
>ENA-UPWR01000236-UPWR01000236.1-human-gut-metagenome-genome-assembly--contig:-NODE-236-length-11753-cov-19.357657_pt1 | contig 11753 bp, 13 predicted proteins | sample MGYA00250053_ERZ773382 | MGnify/ENA primary metagenome ERZ773382 (study PRJEB29103, sample SAMN06112029) | human gut metagenome | biome: human gut; feature: ankylosing spondylitis patient; material...
TACTATATATGCAATACATGAATATAAACTAACACTGACAAAACGAGCTATCCATTGTATATAAGCATCCCGAAATGCAGGTAAAACAGAGAATGCAAAAGCTAGTGGACCAAGAATAACTAATATTCCTGTGAATATGATTTGTAGGAAAAAGACAAAATAGGTACATACTTGCCAAAAAGTAACGACAATAAATTCAATGATATTAAACATTATCATTTTAACCTTAGCGACTACATATACATATAATCCAGCTATCTTGTCTCCAATAGCTGAGAAGTCTATACTAAAATCATACCATTTCTTATCCTTAACTTCATTTTCGGCTCTTTCAACTTCTAATGAAGTATGTAATAACTCTACAGCTACGCTATCAATGAGTGCATATCTATTACGAGAAAGTAATTCTACTTCTTCTATCTGATTCGTAAACATAGCCTTGCTTCGTGCTGTTAATAACTCTAGCGGGCATGGGCCTCATAGGCGGCTCTTTTGCCCTCGCGTTACGCGACCGCGGCATAGCGGACGAAATACTCGGCACAGACAGTTCCGAGGAGAACGCCGCCGAGGCGCTGCGGCTCGGGCTGGCCGACCGCATCGTGGCGTTCGAAGAGGGCATCCCGCAGGCCGACCTCGTGGTGCTGGCCACCCCCGTCGATACGATCCCCCTGATGGCCGTAAAAGCCCTCAACCGCGTGGAGGGGCACCAGGTCGTAATGGATCTGGGCTCCATCAAGGCCGAATTGTGCGAGGTGATCTCGATGCACGCCCGCCGCGGGCGCTTCGTGGCCGCCCATCCGATGTGGGGCACCGAATACAGCGGGCCGCGCGCCGCCCAGCACGGTGCCTTCACGGGGCGCAACGTCGTGCTTTGCGAGGCGGAGCGGAGCGACCCCGACGCGCTGGCGACGGCCGAGCGCATCTTCCGCACGCTGGAGGCGCCCGCCGTCTACATGGACGCCGAGGAGCACGACCTGCATGCGGCCTACGTGTCGCACATCTCCCACATCACCTCGTTCGCGCTGGCGCTGACCGTGCTCGAGAAGGAGCGCGAGGAACGGCACATCTTCGACCTGGCGGGCGGTGGGTTCGAGAGCACCGTGCGGCTGGCGAAAAGTTCGGCCGCCACGTGGGTGCCGATCATGCTGCGCAACAAATACAACCTGCTGGACGTGCTGCGCGAGCATATCCACCAGTTGCAGATCATGCGCCGGATGATCGAGCGCGACGACGCCGAAGGGCTGAAGGCCGCCTTCGAACGGGCCAACTCGATCCAGCGCATCATCCACTGACGGGCATGGGTACGACGGCCGAAACGGGGCGCGCGGGCGAACGCGCCGCAGTGGAGTACCTGCGCGGCGCGGGCTACGAAATCTGCGCCCTCAACTGGCGCAGCGGCCGCTACGAACTGGACATCGTGGCCCGCAAGGCGGGAATCGTGCATTTCGTGGAGGTCAAGACCCGCAGGGTCGGCTCCCTGACGCCGCCCGAGGCTGCCGTCACGCCGCAGAAATTCCGCGCACTGACACGGGCGGCCGTGCGTTACCTGGCCGCAACGGGCGGGCAGGAAGAGGCGCAGTTCGACCTGGCGGCCGTGGACGTGATGCCCGACGGGCGCATGGAGGTGCGCCTGGTGGAGCGGGCGATGGAATACAACTGGTAATTTTGCATTTCCGACAAATTATACTACCTTTGTCGCACTGAAAATGAAAGCCCTGCGTACAGGGCCGGAAAAACCCGGGCCCACCCGGCGAAAGTTAACGTATAGTACTTCAACACCGCAAACCGTAAACACCGATGTGGTTATATAATTTCGGTCTGACACTCTATGTGTGGCTCATCCGGCTGGTCGCACCGAGGCATCCGAAGGCACGGCTATGGATAGACGGGCGCAAAGACCTCTATAAACGCATGGCCGAGACCATCGACCCGACCGACCGCATCGTCTGGGTGCACGTCGCGTCGCTCGGCGAATTCGAACAGGGGCGGCCCATCATCGAACGCATCCGCAAGACCCATACCGAATACAAGATCCTGCTCACGTTCTTCTCGCCTTCGGGCTACGAAGTCCGCAAGAATTACCAGGGTGTGGATTACATCTTCTACCTGCCGATCGACACGCCGCGCAACGCCCGCCGGTTCCTCGATGCGGCGCATCCCGAAATCGCAATCTTCGTAAAATACGAATTCTGGCTTAACCTGCTGCGCGACCTGCGCCGCCGCAAGGTGCGCACCTATATCGTCTCGGCCATCTTCCGCCGCAACTCGATCTTCTTCCGCCCCTACGGCGGCATGTGGAGGCAGGCGCTGGAGTCCTTCGACGTGATGTTCGTGCAGAACGAGGAGTCGAAAAAGCTGCTGGCCGGGCTGGGCTTCGACAACGTGATCGTAGCGGGCGACACGCGTTTCGACCGCGTGGCCGAAATCGCCGCCGCAGCCAAACATATCGACATCATAGACCGGTTCAAGGGGGACAAACGCCTCTTCGTGGCGGGTTCGACCTGGAACCCGGACGAAGAGCTGCTGATCCGCCTGATAAACGACAACCCCGACGTGAAATTCATCGTGGCTCCGCACGAGATGGACGAAGGCCGCATGGCACGCCTCGCGGCCGAGGCCAAGGGCGGGACGCTCCGCTACACGCAGTGCACGCCCCACACGGCCTACGGGTCGAAGCAACTGCTGATCCTCGACACGGTGGGGATCCTGGCGTCGGTCTACGGCTACGCGACGTGGAGCTATATCGGCGGCGGGTTCGGCGTGGGGATACACAACACGCTCGAAGCGGCGACATTCGGGCTTCCGGTGGCATTCGGCCCCAACTACGCGAAATTCAAGGAGGCACGCGACCTGGTGACGCTCGGCGCTGCCCGTCCGGTGAAAAACTACGACGAACTGCGCACGTGGTTCATCCCCTTGCGCGACAACGAGGATTTCCTGCAGAAAACAAGCCGTATAGCCAAAGACTACACCACCCGTCACCAGGGCGCCACGAACATCATCGTCAAGACCATCTTCCATTAGCCGTCCCCAAGGAGGGGACTCCGGCGTCCATCCCGGAAACGCCGCGGAAAAGGTTGCCCGGCAAGCCGGCTTAAAAAATCACCCTCGTCAGAGATGCTTCTGACGAGGGTGATTTTAATTCCGAGAACCGGCGGGCAGCCCCTTTATTTTTATGCCCGGCACCGGGGCATGTCATTCATAGAGCGACTTGCAGTAGTCGCGCAGGGTCTCCCAGGGATAATAGGGGCCACCGCCGACCGGCAGTTCGGCATCGCGCTCGTTGTGCAGCACCCGCACCCGCACGTCGCCGGTCTCGGGGTTGCGGAAGAAGATGAACTGCACGTTGGTCGCCATGGGCGATACGCGGTGTATCTGCCACACCCCGGCAGCTTCCTCGGCCGTCCATACGCGCCCGGAAGCCTCCCTGACGCCCAGGAGCGCCACCAGCGGAATGACGTTCACGTCGTGGCCGAAACGCAGCGAAGCCGAGAGGTTCTCCTCCCCCGCGACGACCCGTTCGGCAGTCTCCACGATATTGCGCAGCAGCGGCTTGGCATCGGCGATGATCGGGTCGCCGAAGCGCTTCGACGGGCCGAACATCACGTAGCGGCGGAAATTCTCGGCTTCCCAGGCGGCGTATATCTCCTCCTCGGTGAAGAGGTCGTAGAGCGAGATGCCCAGGTATTCGACGTCCTGCATGATGGCGGCCTGCGCCAACAGCTGGTTCATCAGTTTCGCCGGCCTTTTCACCTCGCGTTCCACGAAGGCGGGGTCGGAGAAGAGCGACGCCATCAGACGGGCGGGATGCGTGCGGGCATCCTGCAGGCTGTCGGCCACGGCACCGGATGCCTTTCGCTGGGAATTCAACCCTGCGCCGTTGCTCATATAAGGGATGTAGCGCTGGCTCGATTCGCGGGTCATCCGGATTTCGGGGTTCAGCTCCTTGAGGCGCTCGTTGAAGGCCGCCATGCTCAGGATGCAGCGCGGCACGAGCGTCGAACGGCTCTGGACATAGCATTCGCGGCCGTCCCCGGTCGAAAAGACCTCGGGATAGGCCTTATACATGCGTTCGGCGATGCCCCGGTGTTCCGCCACGCCGCGGGGCGAGAGGTCACCGTAACGATCCCGGGCATCGGCTGCAATGACCTCGACCTTAGCCAGCAGGTCGCGCCCTTTGGGGGTCAGCACCCCGGCCGAGTCGGCTTTGCGCAGGATACCCAGCGGCTCAGCATAGATCTTTTCCGAAGTATGCCAACGGCTGCCGTGGCGGCCATAGTGGCTGATGTAGAAGGGAACATAGCCCTTCGGGGCGGGTACGGCGGGGCCGGGCAGGTACTCGTACGAGTGGTAAATCCCGCCCGCGCGTTCGGGCATGGCGGCGATCTGCTCACGGGCGGTCTGGGCCGTGGCGCCCCAGAGGCCGAGCAGCAGGAACGCCGCAAAGAGCCTCATTTTCATGGTCAGTTTATTCATAGTCAGCATTTATGTGTCATTATTCCCAGTACGACCCTGTCGGTCTCGTTCATGCCGTCGCGGCCGATGGCCGTGAGGTTGCGGATGCACTTGTCGACATCCTCTTCGATGATTCCCTCGACGGGCGTTACGCAATGGCCGTCCATCGCCATCATGGCCGAGATCACGGCGGTCGAGACGCCGCTCGTGAGCTTCATGGAGCAACTCGGCTTGGCTCCGTCACAAATCATGCCCGTAAGGTTGGCAATCATGTTTTTCACCGCCGCCGCGACCTGCCCGTAGTCGCCGCCCATCAGGTAGGTAATGCCGCAGCTCGACCCCGTGGCGGCCACCACGCAGCCGCACAGGGCCGACAGGCGGCCGAGGCTCTGCTTGATATAGATCACCGTGAGGTGGCTCAGCACCAGCGCACGGATCGTCTGCTGTTCGGTGGCTGCGGTCTGCTCGGCGTAGACCACCACGGGAAGCGTCGCCGCGATGCCCTGGTTGCCGCTTCCCGAGTTGCTCATCACGGGGATCATCGCCCCGGCCATGCGGGCGTCGCACGCCGCGGAGGTATAGGACAGTATCCGCGAGAAGATGCTGTCGCCCATAATCTTCCGTTCTCGCTCGCAACGGAGCGTACGCCCTACGCAGTGGCCGAACTCCCCGGCGAAAGCCTGCTCGGCGGCGGCCTTGTTCAGGCGGCGTGTTTCGAGGATGAAGCGCAGTTCGTCGAGGGGCGCTGTCGTGGCGAACTCCCACACGCGGTGCAGCGTGAGGGGTACTTCGCCCCCATCCTCTTCGGCCGCCGAGGCCGTACGTTTGTCGAGCGTCACCTCGCCGTCGCGCTCGAGGTATACGAACGAGGTATGGCCGCCCGCGATCACCGCCGTGGCACAGTGCCCGGCGCCCCGGGCCTCGACCTCGATATAGAGTTTCTCGGCGATACCCTCCTTCAGGTCGATACATACGCGCTTTTCGTCGATATACCGGCGGCCCTGCTCCACGGCCCCGGGCGTCACGTCGCGCAATACCTCCAGCCGGTACTCCGAACGGCCGACGAGCGCCCCGAGCGCCACGGCGATCGGCAGGCCGATCATCCCCGTACCGGGGATCCCAACGCCCATGGCGTTCTTAAGGATATTGGCGCTCAGGCGCACGGCGACCTTTTCGGGACGCGAGCCGAGCAGTTCGGCTGCACGCGCCGTGCACAGCGCCACGGCGATCGGTTCGGTACACCCGATGGCGGGCACCACTTCGCGGTTGATGAGGGCGATGATACGCTTTCGTTCGTTCTGGGACAACATGGATGTTTTTTTACGGATGTTACAAAGATAACTATTTTTCGCTATTTTTGCATCCGACAAGCAAGACGCCGCCATGGAAAATCCGAAAAAACGCAACTGGAAAGTTCTCACGAGCGAATACCTCGCCCGCAAACCCTGGTTTACGGTACGCCACGAGAGCATCGAACTGCCCGACGGGCGCCGCATACCCGACTACTACGTCTTCGAATATCCCGACTGGGTGAACGTCATCGCCATTACGAAAGAGGGGAAATTCGTCTTTATCGACCAGTACCGCCACGGGCTGGGCGAAACGGACTATGAAATCCCGGCGGGCGTAGCCGAGCCCGACGACGCCTCGATGCTGGCCGCGGCACAGCGCGAACTGGCCGAGGAGACGGGGTACGGCGGCGGCCAGTGGCGCGAGCTAATGGTCGTGGCGCCCAACCCCTCGACGCAGAACAACCTGACGTACTGCTACCTGGCGACGGGCGTGGAACGCCTGGGCGAACAGCACCTCGATGCTACGGAGGACATCCGCGTGCACCTGTTCTCGGGCGCCGAGGTTCGCGACCTGCTCGAAAGCGGCCGCATCCGGCAGGCACTGATGGCCGCACCCCTGTGGCGTTACGCCGCGGAGTACGGCCTTTAGCCCCGAGGAAGACGGCCGGAGATACGGCCGTACCACGCTATTCGCAGGATGGAGCCCCCCCCCGCCGGGTAGGTTTTTCCGGATTTGCGCGGAATTTGCAGGGTGAGGGGAAACGGAAAACAAAACCTGCACACCATGTATCTATCCATCGCCATCAAACTGCTGGTCGGAATGCTGGGCGTGATCTTTTTCCTGCGCATATCGGGGAAGACCCAGATGGCACAGCTCACACCCCTCGATTCGGTAAACTCGTTCGTACTCGGGGCGCTGGTCGGCGGCGTAATCTACAACCCCGACACCCCGGTATGGTATCTGGTATTCGCCTTCGCGGTGTGGACGGCGGCCAACGTCTCGCTGCGCTACCTGATGCGCTTCCACCGCATCCGCAGGGCGATCAAGGGCGACTCGGTGATGCTCGTCCGCGACCGCCGGCTGGTGATGCGCGAATTCCGCCGCAACGGGCTCGAAATGGAACAGTTCCGCACCATGCTGCGCGAAAACGGCATCTTCTCGATGTTCGACGTCGACGACGTGCGTTTCGAAACCAACGGGCGGATAACCATATCGCGCCGCAACGAACCGCCAGAATCGTACCTGCTCGTCAACGGGGGCAAGGTCATGGAAGACGCACTCGAGCGCAGCGGCAAGGGCAAGCGGTGGCTCCTGCGCCACCTCCGGCAGGCGGGGTACCCCGATGCGGAAAAACTTTTCTGCGTGGAGTGGACACCGGGACGCGGATTCTATATCGTCCCGCTGGAGGAACCCGACGGCCGGGATGCGGCAAAGGAAACGCTTTCGGCAGACTAAGGACGGAACAGCCGGAAACGGCCTTCAGGACAACACCGGGGAACGCGCCTTAGACAGCCCGTGCGAAAGGCCGTGACCGAACCAAAGCCGGGGCGCGCCATCCGACCGGCCTTAGCCGCATCTGCGGACAAATAAAAAAGGGACGGCCTAAAAGCCGTCCCTTTTCCATTCCAGGGGCACACCGCTATTTGCCCACCGTCTGCACCAGCGCAAGGAAGTAGCGGCCGGGGTCAAGGCCGAGGGTCTCGAGCAGCTCGGCCTCGGGGGCACTGCCGCGCGTGATCGACTTCAGGCCATGGCCCGCGGTGTAGAGGTTGACGTTTTCGGCATAGCCCGCGGCATCCTGCCCGCAAAGGTAGCGGACATGCCCGGCAGGAATATTCTTACCTTCATAGACCGACATGTCGGCCACATAAGCCAGATTGAGCGGCGCCGTGAACACGAACGGCTGTGCCCCGGCAAGGTTCCGGTGGTCGCCCTCCGTCACGCGCACCAGTTTCTGCCCCTTGGCATCGTAACGGTAAACGCCCTCGGGGAAAAACGCATAAATGCGGATGGGATACAACGCCAGTGCCGAAGGTGCCGTGAGCCGTCCGTCCTGCGGGCGGTTGATGCCCAATTGAATCCGTCCAATTTTGGTTTGAGTGACAGTGAATTTGAAAGTTTTAAAGCACAGTTGCGCTGTATGCGTGCCTGGGGTTATCTCCGTCTGTTGAATACCCATCGCAACTGTATTCTCACCACTACATCAGACCAGGCTGTGAACGAACTGCCGGAAAACCGGAAGCAAGTCTCTCCGCAAATAATGTTCGATTTCATCGAGAGTGAATTGAAAGATTACTGTCTGGCAGCTTTGCCCGTCAAGAGTGGACAATCTGGGAATGGTAGCCAACAGGGACAGTTCACGAAAGCTGCTGCGGCATCCTTATTGGTGCGTCTCTATTTGAATGCGGAGGTATGGATTGGTCAGGCGAAATGGCAGGAATGTATCGATATGTGTAAACGTATCACGGGAGGAGAGTTCGGATATTATGCGATTGCCGATAACTGGTATGAACCTTTCGACTGGAACAATGAAATGTGCAATGAGGTGATCTTCGGTTTTCCCGGTTCTTACGGGCTGACCAGCTGGCATCTGCAAAATGACAGAAGAACGGTTTACGGACGTGGTTTGCCTTATGGTAGTGCGTATTACCTGAAAATAGAGGGAAACGGCGAACGGAATCCGAAATACGCGCTTTCACCGAGCTATGACAATCAGCAGCCACGCGAACTGTTCGACTATGGATTGGGAATGGTTACCCGGAAGTTTGCCAAATATCAGGGAGACATACGTTATAAGCAATATGTAAACACCGGTAACAATACCCGCGAAGGTATGTTCTTTCTCGAAGGTAAGATTGCCAACTCCGCTGTCAGCGGAGGATATGCCAAGAATCCGGACAATCAATATGTGATTTATTTACGTGACCAGGTCGGACGATTCGAAGGGAATGCAGAGTCAGGTTATATCTCCAATCCGGCTTATAAGGAATCTAAATTGGGTAATGGTGACTTCAACTCCGGACTTTACTGTGTGAAGTATCCTTTCTATCCGTTTACAGGAGGTTATTATATCGAATCCGACTATACAGAGATTCGTTTGGCAGAGATTATTTATTCTCAAGCTGAAGCCCTTCTCCGTCTCGGACAGGCAGGTGAGGCTGGTAAATTGCTGAACAGCGTGCGTAAGCGCAACTACGAAAACTTTACAGCGAATATCGCTTACCAGCCGGAAGGCAACGTGGTACTCGATCAGAAAGAAATGCTGGATGAGTGGGGCCCTATTTCCAAGCCTGTGAGCTTTGAACAAATGCGTGAGTTAGCCTGGAAGTTAGCCAAAGGTTTGCAGCAGGTACGTGTTGATTTCTATGATATCAACGGGCAAATTTATTTTGGTGAACTCACTTTTTTCCATTTCTCAGGCAATTGTCCTTTTCAGCCTGTTGAATGGGATGAAAGGATTGGTAGCTGGTGGACTTTGGAAAAATAGTTTCCTTGGCAACACCCTTCGTCATCTTCTAGGCAAATCGCAGACAAGCCTGATGTAGAATCCGAAAAGGAAGGGAAAGGAGTTCGCTTGTATTGACAAGGCAGGGCATATCGCACAATGGCAGCCGACAAATCGGTCTGCCATGAATGTGATCTTACGAAATTGCCGGCAGGTGCCTGTATTATAAAGCGTATACGTCGTAATTCTTACGAACAGGTAAGCAGTATAATAGAGTATGATTATGAGGTAATCCGTTACAAGACGGTTGAGGGAACTATTTGTTACGGATACTTCCCTCTTGATGGCGAACCTGAAATAATGGATGTCGTACTGGGTACTCATGCCTCCAGTACTTTTATGGCTTATCTGGCTTTCAAAAAAACGATGAATCATGGAACAGCAGCAGTTGAAGAGATGCTCGATAGGGGTACAGACTTTTGAGAAAGTCATAGAAGGGAACTACCTTTATATAGATAAGACGGAATACATTTACCGTATGGTACACGGTGCTTCCGATTATTATTCCCTAAGTTGTTCCTGCCGGTTCGGCAAGTCATTGCTGATTTCCACGTTGGATATTCCAAACAGTGAAATATACGGGTGGGGCTGATGCAAAGCCTGTTGCCAAACTAGCAGAAACCCACAACATCGAAAAGTGGGTGGTGGAGAAATGAAAAGCAAGTAGGAAATTAGAACAAAAGGCTAAGACAGAACGCCACTTGTCCGCCTTAGCCTTTCAATAAAAATAAATTTACTTTTCCAGAAATCCGTATTCACTTTCCACATCAAAACAAGGGCACGCCTTCGGAATGCTTCCCGGCATGTTCCGGTGTCCTCGGATCTTCGCGTCCGGAAAGAGTTTCCTGAGCTTCATCAGCAACAACAGCAGCTGCTCACATTGTTCCTGCGTGCGCGTGTCAGCCGGGTGGCCTTCCGCATCCAGACCACCCTCATAGCAAATGCCGATGGAGCAACGGTTCCAGGGGCGGCAGTGCGCGCCCACTTCCTTCAGCTTGCGGTGCTGGGTGATGATGCCCGAGCGGCGGATGTAGAAATGATACCCGATGGTGCGGAACTTGCGCTGGCGGTGGCAGCGCAACAGGTCCTCTACGGTGAAGTCCCGGTTCTCGCGGGTGGCGGAGCAGTGAATGATGATATATTTCACCTTCTGCATGTACGGTCCGTCCTCGACGCTTTTCAGCAGTTCTCGTTCGCTCGCCACTTCCTCATCGGCGGTGAACAGGGGGAAGGATTCCTCTATCATAGGCTGAAAGGAAAGGTTGTGCAGCTGGTGATGCCCAGTGCGGTGAGGGCGGCGATTGCCGCCTGGATGATGGCCTGAAGAACCTTCTGCCATGTGATTTTATTATTTTCGCTCATTATTCTTTAAATTTTAGTTCTCCATAAGAGTTCGGGAAATTACCGGGACGGACATGCAGTCCGTCCCGGCCGAGTCACACCTGTCCTTCGGTGGGCTGGTTGGCTTCGTTGCCTCCTCCTTCTCCTCCCGTCAGGTCCACGGTGGTCTCGCCCGCCTTGATGCTCTTCAGCAGGATTCTGGCGGCACGGCGCGAGGGCACGAGGTTGAACACGGCGTCCTCCAGTAAGTTTCGGAACCGGTCGCCGGGAGTCCAGTTCACGTTGAGTTGCTCGATGTGTATGGCGGGGTTGAAGGTTTCCAGGTTTTCCGCTCCCCGGCTTTGGATGCTGATGCTGAACACGCCCAGGTCGCCCATCTCGATACGCTTTCCCTCCAGCAGCATCTCACGCATGCAGTCCACGGTTTGCATCAGCACGGCATAGATGTCGGCGCGGTTGTACTTGGATCCGTGGCTGGCGATGTGCCCGGCAAACTTGTCCAGTGTCAGGATGTTGGTGTACTGTGACTTGGCGTAGGCCTTTTTGGGCGCATCCTCATCGATGGGGTTGCCAAGCATGGCAATACTGTAATTGATCGACATAATCGGTTTGTTTTTAATGGTTAAACACTCAGTCACTGCGCGGCTGTAGCGGACTGTCCGGAATATCCACCGGGCCGGCAGGTCTTGGAGAATGTGCTGAACAGACTTGGCTTGTCCGTTGAACAGACCTAACCTGTTCGTTGAACAGACTTAGCTTGTCCGCTGAACAGACTTAGTCTGTCCGTCGCATCTCTTTGACGTGTGCAAAGGTATCACCCCTCAAAATCGCAGTGTCCATCTATGTCTGTTTATGTCCGTCTACGGAAAAATTTCTTTCGGAATGGGGTCAGGGTGTGGCGGATGGCTCGCCCAGGTACTGGCGGATCAGGGTCACCTGCTTCCAGGTGAAGGTGCGGTTCCGGCTTTGGTAGCCGGTTCCGGTGAGGGCTTCGACCAAGGGGTGGCAACGGGCTATCCAGCGTGTGAGGTGGCGCACGGCGGTGGCGGAAGTGGCATCGGGAAAATATTGCAGGGCGAGTAAGTGCACCGGTGCATGAGATGCGTTCGGTAGACGGAACGGTGAAATACTTGTTCTGTACGCCCGAAGGTGATTACAT
>ENA-UPWR01000238-UPWR01000238.1-human-gut-metagenome-genome-assembly--contig:-NODE-238-length-11742-cov-75.913502_pt1 | contig 11742 bp, 7 predicted proteins | sample MGYA00250053_ERZ773382 | MGnify/ENA primary metagenome ERZ773382 (study PRJEB29103, sample SAMN06112029) | human gut metagenome | biome: human gut; feature: ankylosing spondylitis patient; material...
CCTCCAGGTCACGTTTCTGTATCTTGTTGCCCATCTCATTGGAGCCGATATATTCGTATTGCAGGCAGAGGCGGTACTGCTGGTTTTCTTTGGCAATCTCCTGCGGCATCTGTCCCTTTTCCACAGTAGCCAGTTCGGAAAGTTTGTAATGCTTGCCGTTTCCTACTCCATAGGGAAAGAACTGCATTGCCCAGATGTCATATTCGGCAGACTGGCGGGAAGAGAGCTTGATTTTCTCCGTTCCCTGCTCGGCCGCTACCGAGCCAATCTCCAGATTCTTGCCGAAGATGGGGCGCACCGCAGAGAAAAGCACTTGCGCGTCGATGCCCTCTTGCGCCATGCGCTCCTTGTTCAGGTTGAAGTAGAATTCCTGATAGTCATCCTTCCACCAGGAGAACTCCGAATTGATGAGCACTTCCTTGATACGCCGGTGCGTCAGCAGCTTGGCCTTCAGCTTCTCCGCCCACTCATAGAGTTCGTCGTAGTTGTAGCCGTACATCCTGATGCGGTAGGAGCCGGCACTCTCGCGGACGTCATTACTGAACCCCTGGTCCTGCAATCCGTAGATGCCCCAGCTGCCGCCTCCCAGTTCCAGTGCCTTGCTTATCATATTGGCTTTCAGTGTATAGGGAAAACCGCTGTTCCGGGCTTCCTTCTTAAAATAAATCTGCATACTGGCACGCCGGGGGCTGTAAATGGAAGTATGAAACTGCCTGATTTCCTTGAACCGGCTGAGGTAGGTCTCCATACGTTTCATCAAAGTGTTCATCTGCTCGAGGGTGCTGCCATTGGGAAGGTTGGCGTTGGCATAGAGCACCACCTCCTCATTACGGGTGAAGTAACTGCCTTCGTACACCTTCTGTATGAAAAGCCGCAAGCTGCCGCCCAGCGCCTTGTCCACAACGGGTTTCACCGACTCCTTATAGGTATCCGAACCGAATACCTTATTGTAAGCAGCTTCCCATTTTCCCCCTCCTTCCAGTTTGCCGGGCAACAGAAAAACGGGCAGACCGAAACCCAACAGTAACAGCAGGCATACAGCCCAGCGCCAACGGCATAGAAAACGGATGAGAGCAGAGTAACAGCAGGAGAAATAAACGGGGAAACGTCTGAAAATCCGTCCCAACCTTGTTTTGAATGTTTGCGTCAGCCCCGGCAAGACAAGACGCCTCTTCTTCCCCGTAATCCGCCTCACCAGTCCTATCTTCTCAATCATCGACGGAACAAAGAACAACGCCACCATCAAGGAAACAGCCAGATTGATGATCACTACCGCTGCAAAGTCCTGCAGGTTGAGCCGTATCTTCTCGTCAAGGAAGAAAATGATAACAAGCGCACCCATCGTAGTGAGGGTTGCCGCCAACACCGACAGGAAGGCCTTGAGATTACGCCGATGCAGAATGTGGTCGGTCATGACAATGGTGCTGTCTATCACTAGATTCAGCGAGACAGTGATACCCGCCAGCGAATAAAGCTGCATCTCAAGTCCGAAGAGGTAGTAGAAGATAAGTGCCACCGCTATATTTACAGCCAGGCTGGTAACTATCAGAAAAAGATATTTCAACTTACGAGTAATGAGCCATACGAATACAAGCAGGATGAGTACCGTCAAACCGGTACGGAAGTAAATCTTGTCCAGTTCTTCCCGTATGTACTCGGTCGCATCATAGCTGGTATGCACTTCATATCCGACAGGAAGTACCTGCCGAACAGCTTCCATCTCGTCCATCACGGCACGGTTCAGTTGCAACTGGTTGGCAGTTTCTTCCGCAGTAATGGATAGATAGACGGAATTCAGCCCATTGATGCGGTAATAGCTTTGCGGCTCCTCCTCCATACGGACAGCCGACACCAGTTCGTCCAAGCGGAGCAGTTTCCCGTCGGTAGCCGTCACGGTGATGGCAGCAGGATTAAAACCAAGGGAGTTGCTCTCCGGCACCAGTACCAGGCGTATCCATTCCCGGCTACCGTTACCTGTATCCACATTGTGCGTACCCAGAAATTCCTTCCGGTAATGCCGCTGTACTGCCTCGCTGATGTCCGATAGGGTCACACCCAGCAAGCGCAACTGTTCACTGTCATATTCCAGTCTCCACTCCATGGGCGTGGCACCGCTGAGTTCCACCTTATAGATACCCGGAATATTTGCCAGCCGCGGCTTGATATGCTCCTCGGCATACTGCTGAATCAATATCGGAGTGGAAGGGGCATTCAGTGTGAAGGACATGAAAGGGCGTGAGGCGTTCTCGTCGGGCACTTTCATGTGAATGGTGGGATAGCTGACACCTTCGGGCAATTGGGGCCACGTCTGCCGGATGATGGTGGAAGCTTCGAAGCGGACTGCCTCGACATCGGCATGCTTGTCCAGCTCCACAGTAATGTTGCCGTAGCCGTTGCCCGAGGTGGAGTTCAGCCGCTTCACTCCGCGGATACGCGCCAGCATGGATTCCAGCTTGCTGGTCACTTCCATCTCCACCACCCGCGACGAAGTGCCAGGCATGCTGAAACCCACCGTGAAGCCGGGCAGGCTGCGTGACGGATTCAGCTTGACGGGGAGCAGCGGTATCAACGCCACCCCTACCAAAGCAAGGCAGACAAACGCCACTATGACGGTGAAGGAAGAAACTCGTTTCATCAGTTATTATAATCAAATTTTTCCGACAGCGAAAATCCGCTGGCAAAGTCGTGCAACGTCAGTTTCCGTATCTTGTAATAATTCAGCCAGTAGTCCTGCAAGGCGGAGATGTAATTGCGTTGCGCTTCCTGCTGGCGGTTCAGCGAGAGGGTCAGGCTGTTGATGTCTGCCTTGCCGATAATGAAGCGCTGGCGGGTTTCGTTATACGCCAGGATGGCAAGGTCGAGGGCCTCTTCGGCACTGGCGACGAGGGCTTGCTGGACGTTGAAGTCGCTGACGGTCATGATAACCTCCTCCTCAATGCTGATTTCACTCTGCCGGGCAGAAGTCTTCACCACGTTCAGATTGTTCCTCGCCATGTTGTATTTGCCTTTCCTCACGCCCCAATCCACCAGTGGAATGGAGACACTGACCGACACCATCTCCTGCTGCATGGGATGCCTGTATGCTTCACCGAATTTCTCTGCCACCTGGTTGAAGCCGACGCTGGCGTTGATGCTGGCGTTGAAGCGCGATTCCTTCTTCGTCTTGTCTACTGTCTGCTCGGCTTCCAGCACTTCCTGACGAAGCCCCAGAAATTCCGGATTGTTGGCTTGAGCGGCCAGCAAAGCCTCATCAACCGGTATGGTCAGCGCCCTCGGACGTCCCGGAAGCGACACCCTGATATCCGTGTTCTTCTCCATATTCAGGAAAGATGCCAACGAAAACATGGCGCGCTTCAAGGCACTGGCGGCATTCTGCAAAGTATTGCGGGCATTCACCACGTCGAGTTTCAGCGTCAGCAGGTCGGCACGGCTGATGGCGGCTATTTTCAAGCGCTGCATGCCGATGCGGTAGAGGGTATCGGTGGAGACGGCATTGTCCTTGGCCAAGTCATATTCCGCCTGTGCCATGGCAAGCGCAAAGAAATAGGTAGTGGCCTGCTCGGATACTCGCTCTGCATTGTAAATATACTCCTTCTTCACCTTTTCGTACTTCAGCGGCTCAATCCTGCGTTCCCAACGGAAAGGATTGTAACCGACCAGACTCTGCGAGTAGCCCAAACGAACCGGAACACTGGTGAACTGGGTATACTTGTTTCCACCGAAGCTCCGCATATAGCCCAGCTCCGTATCCAGATAGAACGTACCGCCCGTCAAGTCGAAATTCTGTCTGACGGCAAGATTGCCGTATGCATAGAAGGATTGCTGGCTGCGATAGATGTCAAGGTCCTGTTCGGAGTCGTAACGCTTGGTGATATCACGGTTGTACTGTGCCGGAGTCATGTTCAGCGTCAGGCTGGGAAGGCGGTTTGCCTTATAGGTGCGGTATTCCCAATAACCGGCCAGATACATGTTCTTGGTGCGGAAGGCTTCCAGCGAACTGTCATTCGCCAGGGCAATGGTCTGCTGCAAATCGAGCGTTATCCGCTGTTGGGCAAAAGCGGAAAAGGCTCCCAGACTGAACAAAAGTATAAGACTTAATTTCTTCATGTTCTTTCTTTTCTATAAATAAACCAATATATCAACGGGATGATGAACAGACTGACCAGTGTCCCCACGAACATCGCCCCAATCATCGCTATGGAAAGCGGCTTTTGCAACTCAGACCCCATATCGAACGAGAACAGCAGCGGAACCATGGCAAATATCGTGGTGAGCGATGTCATGATGATGGGCCGGAGCCTTCTCCGTCCCGCCTCGTGGATGGCCTCGAGCAACGGCATCCCCTCTTTCCGTAATTCATTAATGGCATCCAGCTTCAGGATGGAGTCGTTGATGATGATACCGCACGTCACAATCAGTCCGATGGCAGACATCAGGTTCAAGGTATGCCCGCATATCCACAACAGAAGCAGGGCAAACGCCACATCTATCGGAATTTCCAGCAGCACGATGAGCGGCTGCACGAAGCTTTCGAACTGGGCGGCAAGAATGAAATACATCAGCAGGATAGAGATGAAAAGAATCACCACCAACTCGTCCAGCATCTGGCGGTTGGAGAAGAAACTGCCGGAGAAGGCCGTATCCCAGTCACCCGTGGCATCTGCCTCCCGCTTCACCTTTTCCATCAACTCCGGAGCATCGTCCACTTCATAGAAACGGAACGGTATATATTCACCGTTGCGTCCTGCCGTAATCGTTTTCAAATCCTCGGCCGGACGCACCTTTACCAGCTCCCGAAGCGGAATATACTCCACTTCGCCCTTACTGTCCGGACGGGTCTGTATCAATGTCTGCTGCAGCACCTCGTTCACTGTCCGCTCCTCGCCCACAATGCTGATAGGCAGGTATTGCTGGTAGGAATGGAGCATAGCTACGCTGTTCTCCTTGAACGCTGTCCGCAACGTACGGTAAAGCTCGTCATACGAAACGTCATAGAGCAACAGCTTTTCCTGCAGGATGCTTATGTCAAGCTGGTTCTCGAAAGCGATACCTACGGGCGCTGTCCCCGTAAGCTCCGCAAACTGTTGTTCCAGTCCGCGCAATTCTTCCGCCGCCGGCGCCTTCTCCTTGTTACGGGCATAAAGTTCCGCCACCACATCGGCCTCCCCGGTCACGAAAAGCTTCTCGAACACGGTTTCGGGTGGAGAAAAGGAGACTGTCGCCAACGGATATTCCCGTGTCAGCCACTCGCCCGCCTGCTTCTGCAAGGGAGCAATCCCGTCAGGCGAGGAAGTCTTGAAATACAATTCTGCCTCCGAAGAAGAGAGAGCCTGCTCACGGTTCAGCAGATAGTCCTGCTGGCCTATGGCAGCCGTCTGTTCCACAGTCTTGTCCAACAACTGTCCGAACAGCACATTCACACGATGCCGGTTCTCGTCCACATGTATATTTTCGTTCCATTCCACGTGGACTATCAGTTCATTCTGGTCTATCTGCGGCATACGCTCCTTGGCTATGGAATAGAACAGAAAGACACAAAGAGGAATAGAAACCACACAGAATATGATACTTACCGTCTTGTGGGAAAATACCCAGTCGATGCCCGCATCATAAAAACGGTCCAGCGTATGTTCCTTCAACGGATTGTTGATGCGGATGCGGGAGAACCACGACCTGCCGCGCAACCCCGTCCGGTAGACCAGCATATAGAGGACCGGCAGCAGCATGATACCCGTGAAGTAGGAAACCAGCAGCCCCACCGTAACAGAGAATGCCTGGTCGTAGAACAACGCCCCTGCAATGCCGCTCATGAATATCAGCGGCACAAATACGGCAATAGTGGTCAGCGACGAACTCAGCATGGGCGTAATCACCTCACTCGTTCCCGTCACGCAAGCCCGCCGCAACGAATAGCCCCGTTCGCGATACTGCGAAATGTTCTCCGTCACAATGATACTACTGTCAATCATCATACCCAACGCCAGGATTAATCCCGACAAAGAAATGATATTGAGTGACATCTTGAACAAGTAGAAGAACAGGAAGCAGATGACAATAGATACCACCATACTCAACCCGATGATGAACGGTGACTTGATGTCACCCAAGAAGAGTACCGCCACAATGCAGATGAACAGGAAACCCAACGACAAATTTTGCTGAAGATTGGAGATGGTATAGTCCAGCAACTCCGTCTGGTTACGGCTGATGCTAAAATCAATGTCGGGATATACTTTCTTGAAGTAGTCCATCGTGCTGTTGATGGCAAGCTTCATGTCTTCCATATTCTCGTCCACCTGCTTGATGACGGCAAGGGTAACGGCACGCTTGCCATTGCTCATGGAGACACCTTTCTCCTTGGCAGGAACAATCTCTACCCGGCAGAAGTCTCCCAAGCGGATGATACGTCCTTCCTTTCGCAGCAGGATGCCCTTCACGTCCTCCTCTGTCCGCAGCAGGGTGGAGAACTTAATGTTGTATTCGTAGTAGCCGTCGCGCACGGTCATGCTGCCCGGCTCCACGTTGTTTTGCGCCAGCACGTTTTCTATGTCTTCAATGGAGAGCCCCAACACAGCAAGCTTATCCGGGTCGGGCACAATCTGTAACTGGCGTTCGACCAAACCCGTGACATCCACCATTGCCACTTCCGCCAACTGCTCGATGCGACGCTTTATGACATTTTCGGCAAACTCGCACAAATCAAGAAACGCGCGTTCGTCCACCTTGCCGTATGCACTGTCGTTTTTTAGGGTCAGATTGAGGTAGAAGACAGGAATGTCCGTCGCACTTGCCTTTATCACCTTCGGGCGTTCGGCATCCTTGGGCAGATAGTTCATGGCGGCGTCAATCTTCTCGTTCACTTCTATGAAGGCAAGGTCGGTATTCGTACCGAAGTCGAAGCCCAGGCGGATGATGCCTGCACCATCGCGCGTCTCGCTGTCCATGTCCTTCAGTTTCGCCACCTGGATGAGCTGCTGCCGCAGAGGTTTCACCACCGTATTCTCTAATTCACGCGCCGAGGTATTCTGCGCCGACACCTGCACTGTAATTTCCGGGATGGCAATATCGGGCAGCAAGGATACCGGCAAGGTGAAGTAAGTCACCAGCCCGACAATGAAGCATGCTGTAAATGCCATCAGTACGGCAATAGGCCGCTGTATCAAAAACTTTATCAATTTTCAATTATGAATTTAAATTGTGAATTATGAATTTTCAACTTTCAATTTTCATCTTTCAATTTTCCACCACCTTCACCGGCGCCTCATGTGCCAAATTCACATTTCCCGTCACGATGACCGTATCGCCTTCTTTCAGGGCATCGTCGGCCATGCTGTAGCTTTCCGCATTCTCCAGTCCGGTCTGCACATAGTTCCACTGCGCCTTTCCGTCTTTCAGGGTAAAGACGACTTGCTTACCCGAACGCAGTACGACGGCACTTTTGGGTATCACGAGCTGACTGTCCAGAGAACGGTGTACATTTACCCTCACATTCATGCCGCTAAACAGACGTCCCCTGCCATTGACGGATGCCTTTACTTTCACCATTCCCTTATCATCTACCAGAGGATTGATTTGGGTGATGCGGCCCTCTTGTTTGGAAGCGGCATCCGAGTAAGGGGTGACAATCACCTTGTCGCCACTCTTTATCAGGGGGAGTTCACTTTCCAGTACCGTAAAGTCCACTTCCATGCTCTGAGTGCCAATGATGGAGCAGAAAGATTCCGAAGTGCTTGCCTCGTTAAAGGGCTTGGAAAAGAGGTTCGCCACCACGCCGTCGAAGGGGGCAACCAGCGTAGCATGCTCTTCTTCATAGGCGGCGAGTTCGTACTGGGAGAGACTTTGGTCGTAACCGCTCTTTACTCGTGCCAGCTTCATGATGTCGGCAGGAATTTTGGAAGTATCACCCACCGGATAGCCTTGCCCTATCAATACGTCCTGCAGCTCAAGTTCCGCTTTGTCCAGAGCATCCTTGGCTTGCGCGGTCTTGTTCTTCAGACGGAACTTATCCAGTTCGGCAAGTTTCTGCCCTTTGCGCACCGGGTCACCGTTCTTCACGTAGATGTGTGCCACTACACCGGTGGTCTCAAAACGCAAATCCGCCATGGCACCGGCGGTTACTTTTCCGTTGCTCACCAGTTCATGTTCAAAGGTCGCCCGCTTCAGGACTTTCACGGTCACTTCATTGCTTTCACTTGGCAGGACGGTTGCCACCCCTTCCTCGGACTCTTTTCCCTTTCCGGCATCGGAGCAGGCGGCAAGCAGTGCAACGGCCATGCATAGCAGGTATCGATAGTTCTGTGTCTTCATATTCATACTCAATTATAAATTGATAAAATTAATCGTTTCAAAAAAACGAACCGATATTTGCATGTGGACACTTTTTTCATAGCACTTTAGCAATTAGTTCGCTCATTATTAACACTTTCCGTTTTTATTCATCTTTTTTGATATGGACAAAAATAAGCTGAATCTTTTTTATTTCCTCCCTCATCTGTCGTATTGCCGTAGAATGCACTTTCGGCTCTTTCGTCAATACCATCCGCTTCATTTTTTCAAACTTGTCCGGTTGTCTGAATCCTGGTTCCGCATAAAGCTTCGCAAGCAGATAATAGGGATAAATACGCCCCGGCAACCGATGGGTGGAACGGATAAACCAGTCTTCCGCTGATAAGCAGTCACCCATCTGCTGATAATTCTTGCCTATCACATTCAGTATCATCGGATCACAGCTGCGCTGCAAAGCTTCTTTCAAAATACGGTTGGATTTACCGAACTGCTGCTGCTTGTGCAATCCATGCCCATATTCGAACAAGAAAGATGCCCGGTCTCTCAACAGAGGATAAAGGCGCCCGTACTCTTTCTCTGCCGATTGATACGCACCTGCACTATACAACACACGCGCATTCATCCACTCCCGACAGGCCTGCTCCACTTGCAAGTCATTCTTCAGGCGAAAACCGCCAATGATGCCTACTGATACAGCCAGCCCCAACCATTGCCAACGGTCGGCACCGGACAAGCACGCCACAAGCAATCCTCCAAATGTAACGATAAATACCGGAAGTTGTAGCGGATAGGAGGAAAAAGAGAATATCATCAAAGAAAGAATAGCCCCACAGATACCATAACGTCCTTTACGGACTCCCCTATACAAACACAGCACGACCACAACCAATAGACATACCGCCAAAGGAATGCCCAGTTCGACCGCAGCCTGCAGATATTCATTGAATGCATATTCCGGACTTCCCGCCACACGTTCCTCCCACGGTTCATAATCACCTGCTGCAAAATAAGTTTCCTGCGCATTTCCGTAGGCTGCTGCGAAATTATGAATCCCATATCCGGTCAACGGCTTTTCTGCAATGGCACGACAAGTTATCTTCCACATGAAAAGACGGCCACGTGCAGAATCGGGTTTCAAGACAAACAGTAAATAGCCTGCCAATAGCAAGACACAGAATCCACCGACCACTACCATCACCACACGCTGCCTTTGCTGCTGCCATAATAATCTGAACTTATCCGTCCAATCCATATGCCAAGCATATACACACAGACAGGAAACTCCTGCCGCCAACCATGCCGAACGGCTCATTCCTGCCGGAAGCACACAAAGGATAAGCAGCATCACACCACCAGCGACCATAGTTCCAGCCTTATCCATCACCTTTTCCCATCTTCTTCCATCATTCCGGTCAGAGCAGAGAATCTCCCCCCTCTTGGTCAGCCATTGATACAGACAGACCGGAAGTATCATGGCCAAATAGCCGGAATAAGGCCCCGGATTGAAGAAAGAACCTGTCAATACATACAAGGAATGGTTGGACACAGCATAACCATAAAGCTGCCTCAATCCCCAAACAGCCTCAATGCCCCCCAGCATTACCAATACCCACGAAACCGGTATAAAAAGAAAATACCTTTTTTCCATCATCAATCCAGCCATCAACAGACATCCTGCAACTACCAATGCACTTTTATCGAAATAGAGCCATTGCCCTATAACATCAGCTACAGGAAGTCCGGAAGAAACGTTACATGCCAAAGACAATAAAACTATACAAGCAATGTAGACCAAACTTCCAGTCAATAGATTACGTACATTATTCATTCTATCTATCAAATATTCAATAGTATTCTATAATTCACCAAAAGATTTGTTTCCCCTCTAAAGAGTATCTTGAAACAATCACCAAGCACGGCGCTGTGATGATTGACAATTCAAGCGCTTTCCGTATGGATGCCGATGTTCCTTTGGTTGTACCCGAAGTCAATGCCGCCGATGCCAAAGACCGTCCGCGCGGCGTTATCGCCAATCCTAACTGTACTACTATCCAAATGGTAGTGGCACTGAAAGCCATCGAACAGCTTTCTCATATAAAAACCGTACACGTATCCACGTATCAGGCTGCAAGCGGTGCAGGCGCCGCTGCTATGGATGAGTTGTACGAACAATATCGCCAAGTATTGGCGGGTGAACCCGTGACCGTGGAGAAATTTGCCTATCAACTGGCATTCAATCTGATTCCCCAGATTGATGTATTCACTGAAAACGGGTATACCAAGGAAGAGATGAAGATGTACAACGAAACACGTAAGATTATGCACTCCGACATCAAAGTCAGCGCAACATGTGTCCGTGTACCTGCCCTCCGCTCGCATTCGGAAAGTATCTGGGTAGAGACAGAACGGCCCATCTCTATCGAGGAGGCACGTGAAGCATTTGCCAAAGGTGACGGACTGGTATTAAGCAGCAGGCGAGTGGCATAGTAGCCCGGCGCGCACCGTTCGTCGGCGCGGCTGAAACGGGACCACATGCCCGACGACGGATCGCCGGCCGTGCCGCGTCCCGGCGTGACTTTGCCGACGACCGGCATCAGCGAGATGTCGTTCAGGTCGCCGATGCCCGTGCCGCTCAGGTGCGTGTGACCGAACCCGATGACGGTCGTGTCGGCGTAATTGTAGCCGGAGCACCAGTCCCATGTCTGCGGGATGCTCGTCGGACCGAGCTGTACGAATCCGAACGGGACGTTGGCGCCCATGAAGACGTGTCCGTGGTCGCCCGTGCCGATGTAGGGATCGACGTATTGCGTGTAATCCTCCGGCACGGCGGAACTGCATGCGCCGCAGAGCAGCGCGGCGATTGCCGGGAGAAAGATGATGCGTTTCATAATTCGTGTCGTTATACAGCGGATGCGGCGGACGCAGCCGCGCCGGCCTTCGCGGGTCCGGCGGCATACGGCCGCAGTCCGTGTCGTGAGCACGGTCGCGCTGTTATGTTTTTTATTGCCGTCTACCGGCCGACGATCTGTCCCTTGACCTCTACCGGGATCTCTTCGTCCTGCGTGCTGACGGTGCATTTCAGGACGAATTGTCCGTCCGGCATGTTTCGGGGATTGAGCGTGAATTCCAGCACCGCTTCCTTGCCGGGGGCGATTTCGCCGGGACCCGACAGGGCGAGGTGTCCGCTGTCGGTCCGGTAAGCCAGCCGCAAGGTTTTCGCGGAAGTGTTCAGCAGCCGGAGCTGCCGTGTGCGTTTGGGGTCGCTGCGGCTCAGCTGCCGCATGCCGATCGCCTTGTTGTCGGCGCGCAGCGCCGCGGAGAGTGCATAGGGATACCTGATTTCGGCTTCGGGAATCCGGCTGATTACGTAGCCCTTGACGACCAGCGTGTTGAATTTCCGGCTCCCGTAAAAGCCCCTTTTTCATGACCGAATAGTTCCGAATCGATGGTTCCTTC
>ENA-UPWR01000243-UPWR01000243.1-human-gut-metagenome-genome-assembly--contig:-NODE-243-length-11635-cov-35.358799_pt1 | contig 11635 bp, 8 predicted proteins | sample MGYA00250053_ERZ773382 | MGnify/ENA primary metagenome ERZ773382 (study PRJEB29103, sample SAMN06112029) | human gut metagenome | biome: human gut; feature: ankylosing spondylitis patient; material...
GTACCGGTACACATAATAGTTTCGTTTTTTGACTGTCACAAGGTCAAATTCACGATGTGTAACAGACAATTCGGCGGTATGCTGTTTATTATCAGTATGGTTATATCATTATTCATCAATTCAACAAAAAAAGAATAGTATTACAGGGATTCAAGTTGTTCCCTTGTGACGGTGTAGAAACGACCGACTCTTTTTATCGGCTCATATCGGCACTCCCGATTGTAATTGAATTGGTAAGTGGTATATGTAAGCCCGTTAGAGGCAGGAGTAAGTTTCCAACATTCCTGCAATACCTTTCTGACTTGGTGCTTCTCCACCTTTACCTGCGAATGTACCAGCAAAAGAAGAATGTCGTTGTGGCAGAACGAGAATGTGTCCGTGCCGACACTTTCCATAATGTCAAGGATAAGTTCGCACATCTCTATCTCCAATCGGTTGCGGTTGCTGCGGATAATCTTCTGCAAGGCTTCGGTATGCAGCAAAGAGGGCGCAAACCACATACGGCTTTCCTTTTCGGTGGAAAGTTGTCTGTATTGCAGGTAATACAGAAAGGCAGGTATCTCAGCTTTCAGCTTTTGCAGGAAGTCTGTGTCATCGGATTGCAGACGGTCTATCTTGCGCACCCAATAGCGTGTTTCACCTGCATCAATGATAACAGGCAGATACTCGTTGTTGGAGCATAGCACGAACTTGGCAAAGAACGCTATCTCGTCACGGTCTTTGCCTTTGGCTTCCACCTTGTAGGAAAGTGTGGTGCTGAGGTTCTTCAACCGCTCGCTGTCCTCCCTGCGGTTGAGCAATACCTCGTCCACCACGATGAGCAGTTTTCCTGCCCAGTCGGAATTGAACTGGCTGCGGAAGTCCTCGTTGGTATTGAAAGTGACATTGTTTTGAAACACAGCTTTCAGGAAGTTCAGGAATGTACTCTTGCCCGTGTTGCGTTCTTCTGATACCAACAGCAGGATAGGCAGTTTCTGCACGGGTTGCAGGTAGAGCAATTGAAGATAGTCCATGCCCAATTCATACTGTTCACCGAAGATATGGCGCACCAATGACCGGATACAGGGAAACTCGCCTTGTTGCGGACGGTGTCCTATCGGCTCGTAGAGGTTCAGGAACTTGTCCACCACGGGACGGTAGTCCACATGGTCGGGGACGGTGCAGAAGCCGTCGTACTTCGGCACGGTGGCGAGATAGTCCTTGCCGTAGTCCTGCCGCAGTGTTTCGTTGTTCCACACGATGCGCTTCTTCACATAGCCTCCGTTCAGACGGGGCTGGTTCACTAACTTGTAGAGGGTAGTACCCACACGGATAAACTCCTCATTTTCAAAGTTGCCTTGTTTCATTAGCACTTCATTTTTTTGTTTAATCAGTGCAAAACTCGGCAATTAGCGCAGAACGGATTAACAACTCACGCATACCTCACGTAAGATTTTCTTGGATTTGGCTTTATGACATACAACAAAAGCCCGAAGAAATGCCATTCTAATGGATTTTTCTTCGGGTTTGTCGTAATCGTACGTATGAATGGCAATACACCTATTCACATACTCGTATAAATACATTGTTGGCAATGGGAATACGCATAGGTCTCACTACTTCATGTCGTCATATCATTAGAACTTATGCCTGATAATTAGACATATCCCAACCATTTATACCCAGCGAAAAGAAGATATTTGTTTTCTCTTTTCGCAAGTACAGCCTTTTAAATATGGCATTGCGCACCTGTTCCGCACCGAAGCTGTCAATGCGGAAAGCAAGTGCGACTATCATCGGAAAGCTGAACACATCGGCATGATACCCGTTCTCCTGCCGAACATACTTCTGTACCTCGTATTCTTTTAATGCTCCACTGTTATAGATGTTTCTGATGGCAGAACGAAGTGTCGGAGCAATTACTCCGAACAGTTCCACCAATTCCGGCTCGCTCATCCAAATGTTTGAGACATTCTCCGGCATGATGATATTGCCGGATTCATTCACTGTTATGCTGTTTCTTCTCATACTCATGACATCGTTATTCCGTTAAACGTCTTACTCAGTTTGTCGCCGAACATGGTCAGGTCGTTGTCGAGCTTCTGCGTGGTTATCTTTGCGTAGAGTTGGGTCGTGACTATATTCGTATGTCCCAACACACGGCTTACGCTTTCAATGGGCATCCCCTTGCTCAAAGCTAATGTTGCGAAGCCATGACGACTGCAATGAAATGATATTGACTTGGTTATGCCACATTCCCTTATCATCCGTTTCAACGGTTTGCAGATAGACCAATAGTTCAAGTCGGGGAATATACGATTGTCTTTCTGCATCGGTCGGTAGCGTTCGACTATCTGCAAGGGTATATCCAGCAGCTTCACTTGGAAGGCGACTTTTGTCTTGTGGCGTTTGGACAATATCCACTTCTCGCCGTTCACCTCCACGATGTTGTCATTCGTCAGTTCCTGAATGTCCACGAATGACAAGGCGGTGAAACTGGCAAAGATGAAAATGTCACGGATGTATGCGAGCTTGCTGTCTGCAAACTCATGTGTCATGACCGCTTTCAGTTCATCCTCCGTCAGATATTCCCGTTCTTTCACATTGGGGCTGATATGAAACTGGATGAAAGGATTGCGCGGTATCAACCCGTTATAATGCGCTTTCATGACCACGCCTTTCAGCCACATACAGTTTGCCCATATCGAACCGTTCCGCAATCCGGCTTCAGTCGAGAGGTATGCGGCGAACTCCTTGATGAAATCGGGAGTAAGTTCCAACATGGACATATCGCTGCGTCTGTAAAACGACTTGATAAAGGCGGCTACATGGTTTCTTGCCCGTACACGTGCCCGATAGGTAGCCATTACCCTGTCTTTGCCTACCCGTTTCTTGAACACTTCGTTCTCACGGTCGAATGCTTTTAGCAGCGTCTCATACTCGCTGCCGATTCCCTGATAGGCGTTGCGCACCATCTCAGCCGTAACAAATGCCTCGCGGTCTGAAATGCGCTGGTAATGTTTGATGATTTGCGCCTTGATGTTGTCAAGGGCAAGGTTGATGTCTCGTGCCTCGCGGCTCTTGCCTTTCGCCTTGTTTCCTTTCACGTCCCAAAGCGTTTTCGGGATGTTCTGCTTACAACTGAACTGCGCCACAGTCCCGTTGATTGTCACTCGTCCCATGATGGGGACAATACCGTTTTTCTCCTTGCTGCCGTTCACGTAGAACAGAACCTTGAATGTGCTTCTTGCCATACTCGTTTTTTGTTTGCAAAGTTATTACTCAACGAGTTAGACCTTGATATGCCAACCTGTGCCACAAGCTGCCAAATACAACACGGTGTGTTAAAAATCACCATTCGGCGGGTAATGATTTGGAGACCGTTCTTCTTCATAAATCCGCTTTCCTTTACGTTACCTCGATTTTTCGCCTGTCCTCATTTGTCTTCGCAAACGCCTTATTGACAGGCATTACGAAGACATTTGTCCCTTTTTATTCGTCTTTTCCAGAGATTTATTGTATTTTTGTCTGCCGGCAGACGGTTTCAGTGGGGCAGTTCGGCGCTTCGGTTTTACCTATTGCCCCTGCTGCCGTGATTCCCGTGGGGTGGTTGCGGCCGCTCCGGGGGCGGGGCGGGCGGCGGGAGGAAAGTCCGGGGCTTATTCATCCGCTTCGCCGTATACCTCGCCGCGGAGTGCGTCGTCCGAATAGACGTGCAGGCTGTGCCCCGTGGGGCTCAGGCAGGTGATGCGGTGTATGTGGTTGTCGAAACATCCCGGCTTCCCGATTGCGAAGAATGCACACGGGGCTTCGACCTCGGCGCTGTGCACCGGACGTGCCGTGCCGTCGCCTGCGGGCTCGAAGATTTCGAGCCGGAACCTGCCGTCGGCGAAGTGGTAGCCTGCGAACTGCGGGTGGGCATGGATGCTCGTGCGGTTGCCCTCCTGCCAGCTCATCACGATCGCCTCCCATCCCGTTTCCGGCGATCGGCCCAGATAGGTGCGGCGGTAGGCGGTCGCGGAATAGTCGTCGAATGCCGTCAGCGGGTGCCCCTCGAGCCAGCCGAGCACATAGCCCTGTATTCGCTCGCCCAATGCGTCGTCGACGGGTTTCCTGTCGGTGATCCCCGTCAACCCGGTGAAAAACTCCCCGTATTCGGCCGTGTTGGCCGAAGCCTCCTGCAAATCCTCCGCGAGTGTCGTCGCATGTCGTTCCTGTTTCATGGTGTTGTTCGTTTAGTGCAAAGATAGCTGGCCGCTCCGTGCAAACCTTCAGTAAAAATACTTATTCCTGCGCTGCATGTCGGTTTCCCGGGTGTGCGGGTGCTGCGCGGCATCTCTGCCGGGCGGCCTTTCCGGTCGCTTTGCCGTTCGTTCTCCCGTTTACCCCGGCCGTTTTTTCCGGCACGGCCCCCGGGCGGGCGCAAGCCGTTCCCCGATGTTGTTTTTTTAGTCGAAAAATGCCCTTCGATTGCGGCCGTACAGCCTTTTTTGCTATATTTGTAACTTAAATCCGAACGCTGACTCCGCTTATGACACCTCTCGCCGTTATCGCCACCGTATTGGGCTATATAGCCGTACTTTTTGTCGTCGCCTGGCTTTCTGGACGGCGTGCCGACAATGCCGGGTTTTTCACCGGCAACCGGAGCACGCCATGGTATATGGCGGCTTTCGCCATGATCGGGGCTGCGATCTCGGGCGTGACTTTCATCTCGGTGCCGGGCTCGGTCGCCGTCGATTCTTTCTCCTACATGCAGATGGTCGCCGGTTTCACCGTGGGGCAGCTGGTCGTCGCGTTCCTGCTCATCCCGACCTTCTACCGCCTCCGGGTGGTGTCGCTCTACGAATACCTCGACGGGCGCTTCGGCATCCTCTCGCACCATACCGGGGCATGGTTCTTCTTCGTGTCGAAGATGCTGGGTGCCGCGCTGCGTGTCTACGTGGTCTGCGCCGTCATGCAACTGCTGGTTTTCAGCCACTACGGGCTGCCGTTCTGGCTCAATGCGCTGGTGACGATGCTCTTCGTCTGGCTCTATACGCAACAGGGGGGTGTCAAGTCGCTCATCTGGACGGATACGCTCAAGACTTTCTGCCTGGTGGGCAGCCTCGTGCTGTCGATCGTCTTCATCATGCAGGCGCTCGGCATGTCGTTCGGCGAAATGACCCGCGAGGTCGCCGCGTCGCCCTATTCGCGGGTGTTTTTCTTCGACGACCCCTCCTCCGACCGCTATTTCTGGAAGATGTTCCTTGCGGGCGTCGTGCTGCTGATCTCCATGACGGGGCTCGACCAGGACATGATGCAGCGGAACCTGAGCTGCGCCACGCCGCGCGATTCGCAGAAAAACATCGTCCTGACGGCCGTCAGCCAGATATTCGTCATCTTCCTGTTCCTCGTGCTGGGTGTGCTGCTCTACATTTACATCGGCCGCACCGGCCTTGCGATGCCCGTAAAGGGCGACCAGGTATTCTCGCTGGTGGCTGTCGAGGGCGGATTGCCGGTATTTGTTGGCATACTGTTTGTTATAGGGCTTATTTCGAGTACTTATTCAGCTGCCGGTTCGGCCCTTACGGCCCTTACGACCTCGTTCACGGTCGACATCCTGCAAGGCACCAGGCGCTACGGTGACGAACGCCTGACCCGCATCCGGAAGGGCGTACACGTCGGCATGGCCGTCGGCATGGCGCTGGTGATCCTCGGCTTCGAGTACCTGGCCGACGACAGCGTCATCAACCTCGTCTACAAGGTTGCCAGCTATACCTACGGGCCGATCCTGGGTATGTTCGCCTTCGGGATGTTCACGCGCCTGAGGATCCGCGACGGCTGGATGCCCGTGGTCGCCGTCGCCGCCCCCGTGCTGAGCGCCCTCGTGCAATACTGGGCGCGCGAGGCGTGGGACTACCGGATCGGGTTCGAACTTTTGATTTACAATGCCGTCTTTACCATGGCCGGCATGTTGTTGCTTGCCAAGAAGAATGAAAACTAAATTCCTGTCGTTTTTTCTGCTGCTCTGCTTCGGCTGGCAGCAAGCCCCGGCCGCCGGGGTCGACGCCACGACCCGCCGCGAGATCGGCCGTACATTGTCGCGTATCGTCGCCCGTGAGGTTTCGGGCGGCTTTGTCCGGATCGAGGGCGTGGACGCCTCGCGCAAGCGGGTGCGCATCTACACCTCGGTGGGGCTCTCCTATTACCCGTTCCGCGAGCAGAACCTGCGGGCCATGTACGACTCGGTGCGTGCCGTCCTGCCGCCGGAGTACCGCAAGGCCTCCATCGAGCTATATTCCAACAAGCGCGAAGTGCGGGGGCTGATCCCGATGGCCTACCGCACCGATGCCGAGTTCAGGAAACTGCTGCGCAAGAAGAAGGTCGTGCCCTTCGTCAACCGTTCGCAGCGGCCGCTCGTCGTCCGCCAGTCCTCGCCCGTAGCTCCCACGCAGGGGCTCTCCGGGCGCCATATCGCGCTGTGGCAGAGCCACGGACGCTATTTCGACCAGCCTGCGAACCGCTGGAAATGGCAGCGTTCGCGGCTGTGGATGACCTGCGAAGACCTCTATACCCAGAGCTATGTGCTGCCTTACCTGGTGCCGATGCTCGAAAATGCGGGAGCCTGCGTGATGTTGCCCCGCGAGCGCGATGTGCAGAAATACGAGGTGTTGGCCGACAACGATGCCGCCGGGCAATACGCCGAGACGGACGGCCCCGAGAAATGGCAGCCGGGCGGTGTCGGGTTCGCGCATACGCGGCAGGTATACCGCACCGGCGAAAACCCGTTCCGGGATGGTACGACCCGCCGTGTGCGGACGGTTGCCGGGGGTGCCGAGAGCCGCGCCGCGTGGCGTGCCTCCATCCCCGAGCGGGGTGAATACGCCGTCTATGTAAGCTATGAAACGGTGCCCGGAAGCACCGACGACGCGCAGTATACGGTGCATCACCTCGGCGGCGAGAGTACGTTCGCCGTGAACCAGACGATGGGCGGCGGGACATGGATTTACCTCGGGCATTTCCTCTTCGGGCCGGGTGAGCAGCCGGTCGTGACGCTCACCAACCGCTCGCGGCAGGCGGGACGTATCGTCACGGCCGACGCCGTGAAGGTCGGCGGCGGCTACGGTAATGTCGCCCGCTCGGTCAGCGATTCGCTGCGCCGTCCCGGCGTCGAATATGCCGAGGAGACGAGCGGCTATCCCCGTTTCTGCGAGGGCGCCCGCTACTGGCTCCAGTGGGCGGGGTTCGACCCGAAGGTATACACCCCGAAGAAGAACGCCGACGATTATAAGGACGACTACATGTCGCGCGCCCACTGGGTCAATGCCCTGATGGGCGGTTCGGAGCGGATGCCCGACAGCACGGGACTGCGGATTCCGGTCGACATGGCGCTGGCCTTCCATTCCGATGCGGGCGTGCGGCTCAACGACGAGACCATCGGCACGCTGGGCATCTTCTATACCCGCGAGAACAAGGGGCGTTTCGAGGGCGGTGCCGACCGCTACCGCTCGCGCGACCTGACGGACATCGTCATGACGCAGATCGTCTCCGACATCCGCCGTACCTGCGAACCCGAATGGAACCGCCGCGGGCTCTGGAACCGCGCCTATTACGAAGCGCGCGTGCCGGGTGCCCCGACCATGCTTCTCGAACTGCTCTCGCACCAGAATTTCGCCGACATGCGCTATGGCAGCGACCCGCGCTTCAAGTTCCTCGTGAGCCGTGCTATCTACAAGGGTATCTTGCAGTATATCAGTTCGCAGTACGAATTACCTTATGTAGTGCAGCCGCTGCCTGTGGAGTCCCTCGCCGCGGAGTTCGCCGCTGACGGCAAGGTGGCCGTTTCGTGGTCGCCCGTGATGGATTCGCTCGAAACGACTGCCGCCCCGACCGGTTATGTGGTCTATACGCGCATCGACGACGGCGGCTTCGACAACGGCCGCTATACCGACAAGCCCTATTTGCTCTCCGAGCAGGAACCGGGGCGCATTTACAGCTATAAGGTGACCGCCGTGAACGAAGGCGGGGAGAGTTTTCCCAGCGAGGTCGTCGCCGCCTGCCGTATCCCCGGCGGGAAAGGGAACGTGTTGGTCGTAAACGGATTCGACCGCATCAGCGCCCCGCTGAGCATGCGCCGCGATTCGCTGGCCGGGTTCTATACCGAGCTTGACGGCGGGGTGCCCGACAAACAGGACATTTCGTTCATCGGCGGGCAGCAGGTGTTCGACCTGGCGATGGCCGGGTGCGAGGTCGACAGCATCGCCCTCGGCGCCTGCAACTGTGACTACGAGACGGAGGTAATCGGCGGCAATACGTTCGACTATCCCTATGTGCACGGCCGTTCCATAGCCCGGGCGGGCTATTCGTTCTGCTCGGCCTCGGTGCGGGCCGTGGGGGATCGCGGCGTGTCATTGGAGGAGTATTCCGCAGTCGACCTGATTCTGGGCAAACAGCGCTCCGTGACCATCGGGCGCGGTGTGGCGGGGTATGCGTTCAAAACGTTTTCGCCTGAATTGCAGGATGTCCTGAGGCGCTATATGGCCGGTGACGGAGCCCTTTTCGTGTCGGGCAGCTACGTGGCGACCGACCTTTGGACGGGCGGGGAGGCCACCCCCGCAGACCGCGCTTTTGCCGAGGAGGTGTTGCACTACACCTACGACGGCGACCAGGCCGCCGACCGCAACCGGGTGCGGGTCGTGACTTCGCATGCGGGTTTTTCGCGCGACGAGTACCGCTATGTCGACGATTTCCGCCCCGACCGCTACCGGGTCGAACGGGTCGATGCCCTGAGACCCGCGGGTGGCGGGGCTTTCCCCGTGATGCGCTACGTGGACAACAACCGCTGCGCGGGGGTGGCCTGCGCGGACAGCCGCACGTTCGTCATGGGCTTTCCGTTCGAAGCCCTCGAGAGCGATGTGCAGCGCGACCGGCTGATGGCCGACATACTGGGTTTCCTGCTCGGCGGAAAGAGCGGAGGGGATGATTAGCCGGCCTCCGGTGCCGGTTTTGCGGCGGTTACGCTCCGGCTGTGGCGCCCCAAGCGCCGTGTGCCGCCCGGCGGGGCGCCCCGGAAGAGGACGGACAAACGATTGTTTTTTGTAAAATAGATAAATTATGTCACTCGAACAACAGATTTCGAAAGGTATCATGGAGGCCATGAAGGCCAAGGATACCGTGCGCCTGGGCGCATTGCGCAATGCCAAGAAGTATATCATCGAGGCCAAGACCGCGGGCCCGGAAATCGCCGAGCTGCCCGATGCCGACGTACTGAAAATCATCTCCAAACTGGCCAAGCAGGGTGCCGATTCCGCCGCGATCTTCACAGAGCAGAACCGCCCCGACCTCGCGGCCGAGGAGTTGGCACAGGTCGCCGTCTACCAGGAGTTCCTGCCCCGGCAGCTTACGCCCGAAGAGCTGGAGGCCGAGGTCAGGGCCGTGATCGCCCAGGTCGGCGCCACGTCGGTGACGCAGATGGGCAAGGTGATGGGCGTGGTCACGAAGAAGCTCGCCGGACGTGCCGACGGCAAGGATATTTCGGCCAAGGTCAGGGAACTGCTTTCATAAGGCCGGTGTGCCGATGAAGCGCCTGTTGTTTGTCCTGTGCAGTCTCTTTGCGGTGCAGGAGGTTTGCGCACGGCGTCCTGCCGTACGGTTCGACCTGCCCTATACGGTCGAGCACGGCAAATATGTCGTGGTGCTCGGCACGCCTGCGGGCCCCCGCCGGTTTATCTTCGACACCGGGGCGTCAGGCACCTGCATCAGCGAATCGCTGCGCGACGAACTGGGGGCCGAGATCGTGAAAACCCAAAAAGTCCGCGATTTCGAGGGCCATGTCGTTCCCATCGACCTGGTTCGGCTCGACAGCCTGCGGATGGGCGACGCGCTTTTCCGCGACCATCCGGTGCTGGTCATGCCCGACACTTCGCTGGTCTTCGCCTGCCTGCGGGTCGACGGCATCGCGGGGTGCGACCTGCTGCGCTGGTGCGCCGTCCGCATGCCCAATGCCGACTCGACAATCACCGTCACGGACGATGTCCGCACGCTGGGGCTGCCCCGCGGCCGACGCATGTCGCGCATGGAACTGGGCGGCGGATGCCCGTTTCTGCCGGTGACATGCCGCAACGGCGACAGGCAGGCCCGGATGTACGTCAAATTCGACACCGGCTCGGCGGGCTATTTCCATTTCTCCTATGCCGATTCCGGCGATGCGCCCCCGCCCCTGTGGTTCATCGACAGCCTGCGCTGGGCCGACGGATATGCGTCGGCTATCGGCTGGACGAACCGCAACAGGGTGAACAGCCATTTCCGGGGTACGATCCCCCGGTTCGAAATTCAGGGGACGGCCATTGCCGACATGCCGGTCAAGCGCACCTTCGGCCACAACCGGATCCTCGGCTGCAAGTTGTTCGACTGGGGGCAGGTCGTGCTCGATTTCCGCCGCAAGCGCTTCCTGTTCATACCCCGCGGGGGCGAGGCGAAAGCCCCGCCGCAGCCCGCCTGTAATTTTACGCTGGCCCTTTCCGCCGGGCAGCTCGTCGTCGGGCAGGTGTGGGACGAGGCGCTCGCGGACGTCATCGCCCCCGGCGACCGCATCCTCTCGCTCGACGGGCACCCCTGGGACGGCGACGTCTGCCGATTCCTGCTCGACCCCGACCCGCTGGACGGTACGGTGTGCGGGATCGGGACGGCCTCCGGGCAGCATGTTGTCCTAACGATTGAAACCATGAAATAATGCACGTACTGGAATACCTGCACCGCAATGTCAAGACCGTCGCCATGCCGACGGCCATGGTGGTCGGGGCGTTGCTTTGCCGCCCCGTGACCGCCCTCGAGGGGTGGACGCACCAGATGATTACACCCTCGCTGATCTTCCTGATGCTCTTCGTCACATTCTGCCGCGTCAAGCCCCGGCAGATGAAGCCTTCGATGCTGCATTTCTGGCTGCTGCTGTTTCAGGTCGTGGTGAGCGTGGCGGTCTATTTCCTGCTGCTGCCGCTGAATCCCATCGTGGCACAGGGGGCGATGATCTGTGTGCTGGCGCCCGTGGCGATGGCCGCGGTGGTGATCGCCGGGATGCTCGGGGCCAATGTCCCGACGATGGCTACATACAGCCTCGTGTGCAACATGGTGATCGCGCTCGTGGCGCCCGTCGTTCTGTCGCTGGCCGGGACGGGGGCATGCTCCTTCACGCAGATACTGGCGCGTATCGCGCCGCTGCTCATCATGCCCTTCGCGGCTGCGCAGTTCTGCCGTTTCGTACTGCCCGGAGCGGCGAAATGGATCGGGGATCACAGTCAGATTTCATTTTACATGTGGCTCGTATCGCTGGTGGTGATCATCGGCCGTACGACGGCCTTTATCCTCGATTTGCACGATGCTTCGCCCGCGACCGGGCTGTGGCTGGCATTCGCGGCGCTGGTAATCTGCCTGGTGCAGTTCAAGGTCGGCCGCTCGCTCGGCCGCCGTTACGGCGACGCTCCGGCGGGCGGGCAGTCGCTCGGGCAGAAAAACACGGTGCTGGCCGTCTGGATGGCGCAGTCGTTCCTCGACCCGATCTCCTCGATCGCCCCGACGGCATATATTGTCTGGCAGAACTTCGTCAATTCAGATCGGAAGAGCACACGTCTGAACTCCAGTCACATTCCTTTATCTCGTATGCCGTCTTCTGCTTGAAAAA
>ENA-UPWR01000244-UPWR01000244.1-human-gut-metagenome-genome-assembly--contig:-NODE-244-length-11619-cov-46.621469_pt1 | contig 11619 bp, 7 predicted proteins | sample MGYA00250053_ERZ773382 | MGnify/ENA primary metagenome ERZ773382 (study PRJEB29103, sample SAMN06112029) | human gut metagenome | biome: human gut; feature: ankylosing spondylitis patient; material...
GCGTCCCGCTGGCGTGGTGGATCCCCTGTATGGCGGCAGCTGTAGGGATACAGTATTTATACCTCTGGGTCACCCGCACCATCTCCCTGCTGGAAGCGGGCTATGTCTGCGCCCGGGCCTTCGTTCTGGCAGAGCTGGCGGCCAGCGCCGAGTGGCAGCTGCACTGCTTCCTCTGGCCTCAGCGCAGCGGGGCCGACGGCCTGTCACTGCTGCTTCTGGTGGTGGTCTATGGCGGCGTTTTCGGCTGCATCTGGGTGCTGGAGCATAAGCACACCAGCCCCAAGGGCCATATCGTCATCAGCGGAAAAGCGGCCCTCGTGGCCGTCGTCATGGCGGCGATGGTCTTCGCGGTGAGCAACCTGCTGTTCTTGGGCGACCGCGAGGTGGACATGAGCGTCTACTACATCCGCACGCTGGTGGACATCTGCGGCGTGCTCATCCTGACGGTCCAGCACGAGCAGCTGCGGGAGGCGGCGCTCCACAGCGAGCTTGCCGCCATGGACGAGGTGCTCCACCGCCAGTACGAGCAGTACAAGCGGAGCAAGGAGGGCATCCGGCTCATCAACAGCCGCTATCATGAGCTGAAAATTCAAATCGCGGACATCCGCGCCGAGCGCGACCGGGCCAAGCAGGACGCGGCTCTGGCCCGGATGGAGAGCGGCATCCGGCAGTATGAGGCCGAGAACAAGACTGGCAACCCGGTATTGGATACCCTGTTGACCGCCAAAAGCATGGACTGCCAGCAGCGCGGCATCAACATGACCAGCGTGGCCGACGGCAGCCAGCTGGGCTTTCTGAGCACGCGGGAGCTGTGTACCCTCGTGGGCGCGCCGCTGGACAACGCCATCGAGAGCGTGCTGGCCGAGCCTGACCCCGAAAAGCGTCTGCTGCGGGTGGCCATCTATAACCAGAGCGGCTGCGTGATGCTCCGCTTCGAGAACTACTGCGCCCAGCCCGTGGAGATGGGCGCGGACGGCCTGCCCGTCCACAACGCCCACGGCGGCTACGACCTGCAGGGCGTGCAGGCGGCCGCCCAGCGCCACGACGGCACCATGACCCTTCATTGGGCCGACGGCTGGTTCACCCTGCGGATCCTGCTGCCTGTCCCATCGTGAGAAACGTCTCTGGCATCGCACAGCGATGACAGAGACGTTTTGTTATTCTGCACAATAAAACCGCTCTCGGAATTGTGGATTAGCACAATAAAATTTGCGACTAATTTGAAACTTTTGCAGATTGCGCATCCGAGACGACAGGTTATGCGGAGAACGGTTCGTTTTGCGGTTTATATGATAAAATGACATCAAGCAAAGGAGTGGACGCACTCCTGAGAACAGCCATGAACCGGGTCGTGTACCCAAAAGAGAAGGAGTTAACAGTTATGGCACAGAAAAAGAAGGACAGTAAGATGATGGGTAAGATCATCAAAACTGCCGTTTCGGGTGTGTTGTGTGTCGCATTGGCGGGCGGTATTGTTGCGGCCAATGTGCTGATCCCGCCTAATGCCAGCAGCGTGCAGAGCATTTTGGGTCTGAAGAGCGGCGGCATCGACAACAGCAAGGCAAAGACCGAAGGCATCAATATGGAATACAGCAAGCCCGGCTTTGACGCAGAGGATGCGCTGGTTGAGGATGAGATTGCTCTGAATAAGAAGATCGCCGCCGAGGGTATCGTTCTACTGAAGAACGATGCAGGAAAGATGCCGTACAGCACGGATACGACCTTCAGCTTTGTCAGCCATTCGGCAGTCAGCTACATTGGCGGCAATAAGGTCGATATGAAAACTGCTTTTGAAGATGCCGGGTTCGGTGTCAACGAGGACCTCTGGAAATTCTATTCCGAAGGCAACGGCAAGGATTACGGTCTGGGTGTCGGCTCGGTCTCTTACGGTGATGACGAGGACTTCTCCATCAACGAGTGCCCGCTGTCCGTCATGCAGGCGGAGCCGGGCCTGACCGATTCCATGCAGGGCACGGTGCCGGTCTTTGTGTTCAGCCGTGTGGCGGGCGAAGGCCGCGATATGCCGCGCTCCATGTACAACCACACCGATGTGGAAGAGGACAAGACCAAGACCTATCTCGAGCCGGATTCCGCGGAACTGGAGATCCTCCAGTACCTGAACGACAACTTTGACGATGTGGTGCTGCTGCTCAACTCCAGTGCAGCGGTCGATCTGAGCTGGGTGGAGGATTATCCCAGCATCCACACGGTCATCTCGGCTCCTGCCATGGGCGACTACGGCCTGTGCTCTCTGGCAGAGATCTTCTCCGGCAAGGTCAATCCTTCCGGCCGCACCGTGGATACCTATGAAGTGGATGCCATGAACAGCCCGGCGGCGCAGAACTTCGGCGACTTTGCCTACTATGACGAGAATGGTAACCTGACCAAGTACAACTACGTCAGCTACAAAGAGGGCATCTATGTTGGCTACCGCTATTACGAGACCCGTTACGAGGACAAGGTCCTCGGTCAGGGCAACGCAGGCGATTACAACTACGATGACGCTGTGATGTATCCCTTCGGCTACGGCCTGTCCTACACCACCTTTGATTGGTCCGACTACAACACCAGCTGGGATGGCGACACCTGCACCGTCACGGTCAAGGTGACCAACACCGGTTCTGTTGCCGGCAAGGACGTTGTGGAAGTGTATGCACAGAGCCCCTATACCGATTACGACAAGGCAAACAAGGTGGAAAAGGCTGCTGTGGAGCTGGTGGGCTATGCCAAAACTGCAGAGCTGGCTCCCGGCGCAAGCGAAACGGTAACGGTCACTTTTGATCAGGAGCAGCTGAAGTCCTACGACTACGTCAATGCCAAGACCTACATTCTGGATGCGGGCGATTATTATATCACCGCAGCCAAAAACGCACACGAAGCGGTCAACAACATCCTCTCTGCCAAGGGCAAGACCGTGGCAGACGGCATGACCGCCGACGGCGACACTGCTTTTGTTGCAACCTACACCCCGGCAAACGACACCGTGGATACCACGACCTACAAGCTCGACACCACCACCGGTGTGGAGATCACCAATCAGCTCGACCATGCAAACGGCGGGCTGCAGTATCTCTCCCGCAGTGACTGGACTGGCACCTGGCCGACCGTTGACGGCGAAGTCAGCGACCAGATCAGCACCTGGGGCAACCCCATCAATGGTACCGATGTCGGCGGCAAGGCTGCATCCTATACCTACCGCAAGACGATCAGCAAGGAGGATCTTGCAAAGCTGGATTCTTTTGATTCCCTGAACCCCACCGACTTCTCCGCCCTGACCGATGAGATCGTTTACGGTAAGGACAACGGTCTGGGTCTGATCGATATGCGCGGTCTGGATTACGATGATGAAAAGTGGGATGAACTGCTCGACCAGCTGACCCCCAGCGATTATCAGACCCTGATCACCCAGTCCGGCTATGGCACGGCTGCCATCAAGTCGGTGGATAAGCCCTCCACGACCGATCGCGACGCTGCCACCGGCCTGGTCAACTATGGCGTTGATGCAAGCGGCAACTTCTACTTCAAGGGCAACATCACGCACTGCGGCGTCATCGTTCTGGCCCAGACCTACAACGATGATCTGGCCACTCACTACGGCGAGAACATTGGCGACGAGTCCTACTATCTGGATGTCGATGGCTGGTATGCACCGGCAGTCAACATGCACCGTACTGCATTCTCCGGCCGCAACAGCGAGTATTACTCCGAGGATCCGTTCATCGGCGGTCACATTGCTTCCCTCGAGTGTGAGGGTGTCGCCTCCCGCGGTATGTATGTCTTTGTCAAGCACTACGCCATCAACGATCAGGAGGACCACCGCGGCGACCGTGAAGGCCAGTACAGCATTGCGACCTTCCTGAACGAGCAGGCGGCCCGCGAGATCTACCTCAAGCCCTTTGAGATGTGCGTCAAGTCTGATAAGGTCGAGATGAACTATGCAAAGGACAACGGCGACGGCACTTACAGCAATGCCACCACCGAGATCCCGTCCGTCACCGGCATCATGACCTCCTTCAACCGGGTTGGCTATACCTGGGCCGGCGGCAACTACAACATGATCACCGGCCTGCTGCGCAACGAGTGGGGCTTCCACGGCTTTATCATCACCGATAATGCAAACACCGGTGTCTTTATGGATGCTGGCCAGATGATTCAGGCGGGTGCTGATGGCAAGCTGACCAACCTGCCCACCGGCGCACGCTATACCTTCAACAAGAATGATGTTTCGGATTATCACTATGGCCGTGAGGCAGTCCACAACATCCTGTATACTATTGCAAACTCCAAGGCAATGAACGGCGGTATGCCGGGCAGCCGTTATCTGGCAAAGGTCGAGCCTTACCAGAAGGTCATCTACGCGGTGGATGGCGTCTGCGGCGGTCTGATCGCGGTTCTGGTCGTTCTGACGATCCTCCGCTTCCGCAAAAAGAAAGAGGACAACATCAAAACCGTCTGAGTAACACAAAACCGAAAGGGGCGGCGGGCAGAGCGCCCGCCACCTCTTCTTTTTTATCAGGAGCGATCCATGAAACACGCTGACATCATCCAGAAACTGAACTTAGAGCAGAAATGCGCCCTGCTCTCGGGCGAGACTGTCTTTACCACCCGCGCTCTGCCGGGCAAGGGCATCCCGGCCATCACTCTTTCGGACGGCCCCAACGGTGTCCGCAAGCAGGCCGGCGCCGCCGACCATCTGGGCCTCAATCCCAGCGTTCCGGCAACCTGCTTCCCGACCTCTTCCGCCACTGCGTGCAGCTGGGATGAGAAGCTGGGCGAAGCCGTCGGCGAGGCACTGGGCGAGGAAGCCGCCGCACAGGAAGTGGCTGTCCTGCTCGGCCCCGGCCTGAATATCCAGCGCAGCCCCCTCTGCGGCCGCGACTTCGAGTATTTCTCGGAAGACCCCATCCTCGCGGGCAGGATGGCCGCCGCCTATGTGCGCGGCATCCAGAAAAACGGCATCTCTGCCTGCCCCAAGCACTTTGCGGTCAACAGTCAGGAGCTGCGCCGCATGGCCAGCGACTCGGTGCTCGATGAGCGCACCCTGCGGGAGCTGTATCTGACCGGCTTCGAGATCGTGGTGAAAGAGGCAAAGCCCAAGACCATCATGACCTCCTACAACCTCATCAACGGCACCTATGCCAACGAGAATGCCCACCTGCTGCAGGACATTCTGCGGAAGGACTGGGGCTTCGACGGGGCCGTCGTCACCGACTGGGGCGGCTCCAATGACCACGCCCTCGGCGTGAAGAACGGCTCCACCCTCGAAATGCCCTGTCCCGGCGGCGACTCCATCCGGGAGCTGATGAAGGCCGTACAGGGCGGCAAAATTTCCGAGGCCGACGTGGACGCCCGTCTCGACGAGATGCTGGAGCTGGTGCTCTCCACCCACGCTGCGGTGGAAAAAGCGCCCCGCACCTTCGACGCTGCCGCGCACCATAAGCTTGCCCGCCGCGCGGCCGCAGAGAGCATCGTCCTGCTCAGGAACGAGGGCGGCATCCTGCCGCTCAAGCCCAATGAGAAGCTGGCCGTCATCGGCGACTTTGCCGAGACGCCCCGCTATCAGGGCGCAGGCTCCAGCGCCGTCAACGCTCTGCAGGTGGACACCCTGCTGGACTGCATCAAGGCCGACGACAGCGGCATCACCCTCGTGGGCTATGCCTCCGGTTTTGAGCGTCAGGGTGCAGCTGGCGCCGAGAAGCTGGAAGAGGCTGTGGCCCTCGCAAAGAAGGCCGACACCGTTCTGCTCTGCCTCGGCCTCGATGAGCTGAGGGAGAGCGAAGGCCTCGACCGCGCAGACATGAAGCTGGCCGAGAACCAGCAGCAGCTTCTGGCCGCTGTGGCTGCCGTCAACCCGAACGTCGTCGTTCTGCTGAGCGCCGGTGCGCCGGTAGAGACGCCGTGGGTCGGCCAGTGCAGGGCGCTGGTCTACGGCGCACTGGGCGGACAGGCAGGCGCCGGCGCGGCCGCAGACATCCTCACCGGCAGGCTCTGCCCCTGCGGCAAGCTGTCCCAGACCTGGGCGCAGGGGCACGACGACACCCCCGCCAAGGCGAACTTCGGCGGCGAGGGCCGGAATGTGGAGTACCGCGAGGGCCTGTATGTGGGCTACCGGTACTATCAGACCGCCGGTGTGCCGGTGGCGTTCCCCTTCGGCTGCGGCCTGAGCTACACCACCTTCGCGTACAGTGATCTGAAGGCAGACGAGAAGGGCGTGACCCTCACTGTCACCAATACCGGCAGCTGTGCCGGCGCCGAGATCGTCCAGCTCTACGTCGCAAAGCAGGACGCAAAAATCTTCCGTCCGGCGCAGGAGCTGAAGGGCTTTGCAAAGGTCTTTCTCGCCCCCGGCGAGAGCAGGACGGTGAGCATCGCTCTGGACGACAAGGCGTTCCGCTACTGGAACGTCAAGACTGACCGCTGGGAAGTCGAAGGCGGAAGCTATCAGCTCCGCGTGGGTGCATCCAGCGCGGACATCCGGCTGACAGCGGAAGTCTCCGTCAAGGGGACCGACGCTCCCGACCCCTACGCGGGTCTCGACCTGCTCCACTACGTCTCCGGCCAGATCGCCTATGTGACCGACGCCGAGTTCGAGGCTCTGCTGGGCCGCCCTGTGCCGGAGGATGTCGTCCGCATCGACCGGAACATGACGCTGGGCGAGATGGACCATGGCCGCAGTCCGCTGGGCTGGGTGGCACAGAAGGTGCTGCGCTGCCGTCTGGACAGCAGCTTTGCAAAAGGCACCCCCGACCTGAACACCGTGTTCCAGTATAATATGCCGCTGCGCGCGCTGGCCAAGATGACCAACGGCATGGTGAGCATGGGCATGGTGGACGGCCTCGTCTGGGAGCTGAAAGGCTTCTGGCTCGTGGGCATCCTCCGGGTCGTCTATGAGTTCGTCAAGAATCTCATCCTGAACAGCCAGATGGAAAACCGGCTCAAAAACAGCTGAAAGGAACAAGGCCATGAATTTCTGGAATAACTTTGCCGCAAAGCATCCGGCCGCGGCCAAATGGGTGCGGGAGGGTGGACTGTTCGTCATCGTGTCCAACCTCATCACCCTGTTCAAATATCTGCTTCTGCAGTTCCTGCCCAAGGCGTTTGCAAGCCTGCCGGTGGTGGACTTCGGCTGGCCGGGCATCGACATCACCCTGTTCGGAGAGACCTTCAAGTGGAATATCCTCGGCTACGACGCCGCCCACGGCGGCCTGCCCTACTTCTGCGCCTACATGGTGGCCATGGTCATCGGCGAGTGCATCAATTTCCCCCTCCAGCGCAACCTTGTCTTCCGCAGCAAGGGCAGCCTCGCCAAGCAGATCGGCTGGTATCTGCTGGCCTTCTGCCTCATCACCTGCATCGTCAACTCCATCAACTGCATCTGGGTGGCTGTGGCCGGTCTGCTGGTGCCTGATTTCATCTACAACATCGGCACCACGGTGCTCAACGGCGGCATCTCGATGGTCATCTTCTTCTTCGTGAACAAGATCATCTTCCCCGAAGGCGAAGCCGCAAAATAATCTGTCATCTTCTTTGTTTTCATCATTTTCTTCATCCGAACTGGCAGGCATTGCCTGGCCAGACTCGTCCTTGCAGGCATCCTAGCGGCTACGATGTCCACGGCGGACAGCCAGATGCTGACCGTCTGCGTGGTGGTCAGCCTCGTGACCCCGGCTCCCACGGAGGATATTCTGGCCGAGTTCGACGCGGCAAAATAACCGGTAAAAACAAGAGGAGGGCCTGTGCTGAAACCCGGCACAGGCTCTCCTTTTATGCTTGTGTGACGCTTCCGTGCTCCACCCGGTATACCTTGTCAAACTGCTTCATGAACGCCCCCGAGACGTCGTGGGTGATGGCCACCACCATGCAGGGGAGAGCGAGCAGATTTTCCATGACCTGTCCGCTGGTGTCGGGGTCGAGGCTGGCGGTGATCTCGTCGGCGATGATGAGGTCGTACCGGCGAAGTGCCAGCCGTGCGATGCCGATGCGCTGGCGCTGCCCGCCCGAGAGATTCTTGCCGTTCTCGCTGATGAGGGTGTCGAGGCCGTCGGGCAGGGTGCTCACCCAGTCGGTGAGGCCCGCCGTCCCGATGGCGTGGGAAAGCTGAGCCTCGGGGAAGTCCGCGCCGAGGCAGATGTTGCTGCGGAGGGTGTCATTGAAGAGATAGGTTGTCTGGGCAATGTAGCCCACCCGCTGGTAGAGGCTCTGACGGTCGATATCCCGCAGCTGCTGGCCGTTGAAGAGGATACTGCCGGTATAGTCTGGGTAGTACTGGAACAGCAGCTTTGCCAGTGTAGACTTGCCGCAGCCGCTTTCGCCCACGAGGACGGCTTTTTCCTGCCCAGAGACCGTCAGCCGGACGCCGCGCAGCACCGGTGCAGCGGCTCCGGGGTAGGCAAAGCCGGTGTCCTTGCACTCGATGTGCTCGAGTTTATCGATGGCCCGGCCCGCAGAGACTTTTTCCGGGCCGGACATGGCTGCTTCCAGCCGCTGACGAATGCCCTTCGAAGATCTGACCTTGGCCCAGCACTGGGCGATCTGATTACAGGGCGTGATGACGAAGTTCGCCATGCTGGCGGCGGTGGAGACGGTGCCCATCGTCAGCCGCCCGTCGAAAGCGAGAAAAAGGCCCACCAGCATGACGATGGGGAAGATGAGGTTGCTGATGAGAGAGGTGTTGACCACCATGGCGTTGAGGCTCTGCTGGTAGGCCTGCTCGCTGTCGCGGGCCTGCCGGGCAGCATCCCGGTGGCGGGCGGCATAGGCGTCCTCCCGCAGAAAGCCCCGGATGACCTCGAACCCGCCCAGAAGCTCCTTGAGCTGCTGGGTGTAGCCCGCCATCTGGAGCGAAAAAGCGTCTCGGGAGGCTTTGAGCCGCTCATTCATCTTCCGGGGCAGGACCAGCGGCGGCACGGTCACAAGCAGGATGGCCGCCAGCATCACCGGGCTGATGTAAAGGTACATCCCCAGCGCACAGAGCATGATGCCGCCCCAGAACGCGATGTTGAAGAGGGACATATAATAGTCGTCGTAGAGGGTGCGCAGGTCGGTGGTCAGCAGGGAGAGATAGGCTGCGTCGCCCTCTCGCTGATATTGGGACACCGGGCGGCGCAGCACCCGCTCCATGACCTGTCCCCGTACCTGCTCCACAGCACCGCAGGCGAGTTTTGTAAAGGAGCGGCGGCTCAGCCGTTCGAAAAACCAGCTGGTGAAGGTGATGAGGAACACCAGCCCCATATAGCCCAGCGCCTCCTGCTTGCTCTTGGAGTCGATGAGCCACTTGAGCTGGAAGTTCTTCAGCGGCGCGAAAAAGGATACCGCCGCTGTAAAGAGCGCGAAGAGCATGAGCTTCACCCAGTGGTGTCGGAAGTAGTCGTTGACCGTTGCTTTTTTCATGCGCAGTATCCTCCGCAGAGTACTATAAAACGAGATGGATCACAAGAAAGACCCCTCCGACTTCCTTTTTGCGGGAGATCGGAGGGGTCTTGATCTTATGGCCTTATGTAAGAGGTGCTGTCAGCTTACAGCTGGGGGCCGGCGGAGACCAGAGCCTTGCCGTGCTCGTTGCCCTCGTACTTTGCGAAGTTCTTGATGAAGCGGCCAGCCAGATCCTTGGCCTTCTCTTCCCACTGAGCGGCATCTGCGTAGGTGTCGCGGGGGTCGAGGATGGCGGGGTCAACACCGGGCAGAGCGGTGGGGACCTCGAAGTCGAAGTAGGGGATCTTCTTGGTGGGAGCCTCGTTGATGGCACCGCTCAGGATAGCGTCGATGATGCCGCGGGTATCCTTGATGGAGATGCGCTTGCCGGTGCCGTTCCAGCCGGTGTTGACCAGATAAGCCTTTGCGCCGCTCTTCTGCATCTTCTTGACCAGCTCCTCAGCGTACTTGGTGGGGTGCAGCTCCAGGAAGGCCTGACCGAAGCAGGCGGAGAAGGTGGGGGTGGGCTCGGTGATGCCGCGCTCGGTGCCGGCCAGCTTTGCGGTAAAGCCGGACAGGAAGTAGTACTGGGTCTGCTCCGGGGTCAGGATGGAGACCGGGGGCAGGACGCCGAATGCATCGGCAGACAGGAAGATGACATTCTTGGCTGCGGGTGCAGAAGAGATGGGGCGGACGATGTTCTGGATGTGGTCGATGGGGTAGGAGACGCGGGTGTTCTCGGTCACGCTCTTGTCGGCGAAATCGATGTGGCCCTCAGCGTCCAGAGTGACGTTCTCCAGCAGAGCGTTGCGCTTGATGGCGTTGTAGATGTCGGGCTCAGAGTCCTTGTCCAGATTGATGACCTTAGCGTAGCAGCCGCCCTCGAAGTTGAAGACGCCGTTGTCGTCCCAGCCGTGCTCGTCATCGCCGATGAGCAGACGCTTCGGGTCGGTGGACAGGGTGGTCTTGCCGGTGCCGGACAGACCGAAGAAGATGGCGGTGTTCTTGCCCTCCATATCGGTGTTGGCAGAGCAGTGCATGGAAGCCATGCCCTTCAGCGGCAGGAAGTAGTTCATCATGGAGAACATGCCCTTCTTCATCTCGCCGCCGTACCAGGTGTTGACGATGACCTGCTCCCTGCTGGTGATGTTGAACAGCACAGCAGTCTCGGAGTTCAGGCCCAGCTCCTTGTAGTTCTCGACCTTAGCCTTGGAAGCGTTGTAGACAATGAAATCAGGCTCGAAGTTCTCCAGCTCCTCAGCGGTGGGCTTGATGAACATATTGGTGACGAAATGTGCCTGCCAGGCCACTTCCATGATGAAGCGGACGGCCATGCGGGTGTCCTTGTTGGCGCCGCAGAAAGCATCCACGACGTACAGGCGCTTGTTGGAGAGCTCCTTCTTGGCGATCTCCTTCACAGCTTCCCAGGCTTCCTGAGAAGCGGGGTGGTTGTCGTTCTTGTACTCGTCGCTGGTCCACCACACGGTGTCCTTGGAGTTCTCGTCCATGACGATGAACTTATCCTTGGGGGAGCGGCCGGTGTAGATGCCGGTCATGACGTTGACAGCGCCCAGCTCGCTGACCTGGCCCTTCTCGTAGCCTTCCAGTTCGGGCTTAGTCTCCTCGTCGAACAGCTGCTCGTAAGAGGGGTTGTACACGATCTCGGTCGTGCCGGTGATACCATACTTGCTCAGATCCAACTTTGCCATGATACTTATACCTCTTCTTTCGTTCAGATCCATCGCCCAGACACCAGCGGGAAGCTGCCCTCAGCCAAAAGGACACCGCAAAAGGACGACGAAAAGAAATACAGATGCGTATTCTCCTGTATATCATTATACATAAATCGGGGCTGAAATCAACCGGCAAGGAACTCTCGGCGAATGCCTTGCAGGAACACTTCACTCTGCCATACGCGGGACAGCCGCCGATACCGCTATCCATTCCGGTGGATGCAGCGGACGACACGCACAAGGCACACGGTCAGACCGCATACGACCGTGAAGACGTGTCGGGCGGTATGGGCTTGCTCAATCCCGAAGGTCCGGCGACCAATGCCGAGGAAGAGGCTTTCATCCGGGCGATGCAGCGCAGAAAGAAGAAAAAGCGCAAGGGCTTGGGTTTGTAATCGGAGTATCAACAATTAAAAAATCAATGTATGTCACAACAAGAAGACGATTTGAGGGCATTGGCGAAAATCATGGATTT
>ENA-UPWR01000246-UPWR01000246.1-human-gut-metagenome-genome-assembly--contig:-NODE-246-length-11580-cov-18.508041_pt1 | contig 11580 bp, 9 predicted proteins | sample MGYA00250053_ERZ773382 | MGnify/ENA primary metagenome ERZ773382 (study PRJEB29103, sample SAMN06112029) | human gut metagenome | biome: human gut; feature: ankylosing spondylitis patient; material...
GGCATCAACAACTATACCATCATCACGGTTTACAGCCCCGCAGGTGCCCACGCGGATGATCTGATTCACGCCAAAGGCAGGTGACCTTAAAGAGATCCGCCTGAAGGGTTGGGCTCCCATTCCGATCCGGCGGCGGCTGAGGGCTTCACAGCTGGGTGAAGCCCTCTTTTGCAGAGAGAATTGATGCCTTGGGAAGGGAAAGGAGCGAAACGAGATGAACGGCTATGACCAGCAGCTGAAGGAGCTGCTCGCCCAGTGCGCCCGCAAGAAGAAACTGGAGGCCTCGGCCGCGGAGCTGCGGCGCCAGCGGGATACCTACGCCGCCAGGGCGGAGGAGCTGAAAGAGGCCATGCGGGAGGAGCAGGCGGATGTGGACCGGCTGGAGGGCCGGAGCCTGACCGCCTTCTTCTACAATGTGGTAGGGAAGATGGATGAAAAGCTGACGCAGGAGCGGCAGGAGGCCTACGCCGCCCGAGTGCGGTATGACGCGGCGGCCCGGGAGCTGGCCGGCTCGGAGGAGGATCTGGCCCGGTGTCAGGCGGAGCTGGAGGAGTTGGACGGCTGCGAGGAGCGGTACGCCGCGCTGCTCCGGGAGAAGACCCAGGCGGTCAAGGCCGCCGGCGGCGCGGCCGCGGAACAGATCCTCCGCATGGAGGAGCGCGAGGCCTACTTAGAGAGCCAGGAGCGGGAGCTGGGGGAGGCGTCCGCCGCCGGGCAGAGCGCCCTGGCGACGGCCGATGAGATCCTGGAGAGCCTGAGCAGCGCGGAGGGCTGGGGCACCTGGGACCTGATCGGCGGCGGGCTCATCGCCGACCTGGCCAAGCACAGCAAGCTGGATGACGCCCAGGCGGCGGTGGAGTACCTGCAGTCGCAGCTGCGCGCCTTCCGGACGGAGCTGGCCGACGTGACCATCAGCGCCGATTTCCAGGTCAATATCGACGGCTTCCTCCGATTTGCCGACTATGTGTTCGACGGTATCTTCGCCGACTGGGCGGTGCTGGACCGGATCAACCAGGCCCAGGCCCAGGTGGAGGACACCCGGGCGCAGATCTGCGCCGTCCTGGACCGCCTGGGGCAGATGACGGACCAGGCAGAGCGGGAGCGGGTCGGACTGCGGCAGGAGATCGAGGGCCTGGTCAGCAGCGTGCCCATGTAGGATAAATCGCTAAGCGGTATGGGAAACAAGAGGGAATAAGGAGAATAACGAGTATGGATGATGACGCGGGCGCCCAGGCGCCCCAACTGCTCTGGATCAACTGGACGGACCAGGTGGTGTCCTTCCATCCGGAGGAGGGGTTTGAGCCGGTGGCGTTCCCCGACCACGACGCCATGCTGGCATATGTGTTCCAGAAGACCTCCAACGGCTTTCGCATCCAGTGAGAGGCCGCTGAGAGAAAATCGACTGCAAGGAGTAACCCATGAAATTTATCATTGAGCACCTGTCCAAGCGCTTTGAGCAGAAAGAGGTGCTGAAGGACATCAACTTTACCTTTGAGGAAGGGAGGATCTACGGCCTTTTAGGCCGAAACGGCGCCGGCAAGACGACGCTCTTCAACTGCCTGAACCGGGACATCAAGGCCGACAGCGGCAGCTTCTGCCTGGAGGAAAACGGCGTGCGCCGGGAGGTGGCGGCGGAGGACATCGGGTATGTCCTCTCCACGCCAACGGTGCCGGAGTTCCTCACCGGCCGGGAGTTCCTCAAGTTCTTCATGGACATCAATTCTGACTCCATCCGGGACCCCAGGCCCCTGGATGAATACTTCGCGGAAATGAGCATCGCCCCGGAGGACCGGGACAAGCTGCTGAAGGACTACTCCCATGGCATGAAGAACAAGATGCAGATGCTGGTCAACATCATCGCCCAGCCCAACATCCTGCTCCTGGACGAGCCGCTGACCAGCCTGGACGTGGTGGTGGCCGAGGAGATGAAGAACCTGCTCCGGTCCCTGAAGGACGGGCGGATCACCATTTTCTCCACCCACATCCTGGACCTGGCCCTGGATCTGTGCGACGAGATTGTGCTGCTCAGCCACGGGGAGCTGGAGGTGGTGGAGAAGTCCAACCTGGACGACCACGCCTTCAAGGAGAAGATCATCGCGGCGCTGAAAGAGGAGAGCTATGCTTAAAACACTGCGCATCTCATTCGCCCTGAAAAATACATACCGGGTCAACGGCATCCTGCACTCCCTCAAGCAGATCCCCCTTTTGAAACGGGTGCTGCCCGACCGGCTTTATCAAGTGCGGGGGCTGAAGATCTTCGCCAACGTCCTCTCGGTGCTGTGGGAGATCGTGTCCATCTTCCTGGGGAAGTTCCTCTACTTTCTCACTATGGTCTGCGGCGTGGGGCTCCTCTACGAGCGGGCGCCGGCGGGCCTCGGGTTCCTGCACATCCTGCTGTTCCTGACGCTGATCGGCTCGTATATGAACACCAGCCTCTTCAACCCCACCCGGGACAAGTACTACGCCATGATCCTTTTGCGGATGAATGCCCGGTCCTACACCCTGGCCAACTACGGCTACGCATTGTTGAAAGTTGTGGTGGGATTTCTGCCCCTCACCATCCTGTTTGGCATGGACCGGGGCGTTCCCCTGTGGCTGTGCCTGCTGATCCCGTTCTGTATCGCCGGCGTGAAAATAACGGTAGCCGCCGATTCTCTGCGTGACTATGAGAAACACGGCTATGTCCGCAACGAAAACAACCTCCAGAAGATAGCCTGGTTCCTGACAGCGCTCCTGCTGGTCTTGGCCTATGTGCCGCCTGCGATTGGATTTGTACTGCCGTTCTGGGCCTCGGCGGCCCTGTTCCTGGTCTGGATCCCCGCAGGGCTGCTGAGCCTTAGGCAGGTCGTTACCTTCCGGCACTACCGGGAGATCAACCAGGAGCTACTCTCCAAGCTCCCCGGCCAGATGGACAAGGCCAGAGCGGCGGTCAAGACGGCAAATGAGAAGAATATCTCGGCGGACACCTCCATCACCAGCCGGAAGAAGGGGTTTGAGTTCCTCAACGACTTGTTTGTCAAGCGGCATCGGAAGATCCTCTGGAAGTCCGCCCTGCGCATCGCCTATGTCTGCACGGTTCTCTGCTGCGGCGTGGTGCTGCTCATGATGATACAGCCTGGTACCAAGGTGGACATCAATGAGATGGTCATGACATGGCTTCCGTATTTTGCTTTCATCATGTACCTGATCAACCGGGGCACCAGCTTTACCCAGGCGCTGTTTATGAACTGCGACCACAGCCTTTTGACCTACTCCTTCTACAAGAAGCCTGGGTTTGTCCTCAAGCTGTTTCAGATCCGGCTGCGGGAGATCGTGAAGATCAACGCTGTACCGGCCCTGGTGATCGGGTGCGGCCTGGCGCTGATCCTCTATGTCTCCGGCGGGACGGACAACCCCCTCAATTATGTGGTGCTGGTGGTCACCATCCTCGCCATGAGCGCCTTCTTCTCCATCCACTACCTGACCGTCTACTACCTGCTGCAGCCCTACACGGCCGGCACGGAGATGAAGAGCGGGACCTACCGCATCGTGATGGTCCTCACCTATGTGGTGTGCTACGCCATGATCAACGTCCGCATGCCCATCCTGGTGTTTGGCGCGATGTGCATCGCCTTCTGTGTGGCGTACTCCATCGTGGCCAGCATCCTGGTCTACAAGTTCGCGCCCTTGACCTTCGCCGCCCACGCGGTCGAGGATGTTGAAGGTGAACAGCTTGCTCTCGAAGGTGTGGCCGTCATACCACATAAAGGCTTTCAGGCTGTTCTCGCTGCCGCTGTGGGCATAGCGGACGTGGCGGGCGATGCACTTCAGGCTGGGGTAGCGCTCGATGAAGTGCTGGAAAATTTCGTCCTGCTGCTCATAGCTGGGCTGCAGAGGCACGCCGTCCTTCCAGTCGCCCTTGGAGTGGTCGTTCTCGTCCTTCCACAGGTGGTAGGGCTCGATGCCCAGCAGCACGTCCACATAGGGCAGGCACTCGGTGCAGAAGTCGCGGGCCTCGTCCCAGGTCCAGAGGGTGGAGCGGAAGTTGCCGTCGAAGCTGACAGTCAGGCCCTTCTTCTTGGCCTCCTTGAGCATATCGATGATGAGGCCGCGGCAGTTGGGGGCCAGAGCCGGGGTAATGCCGCTCAGGTGCAGCCAGTCGAAGCCCTCCAGCAGCTCGTTCAGATCGACCTGAGAGAAATCGTACTCGGTGATGGCGCTGTGCTTGCGGTCATAGATGACCTTGGAGGGGCGGATGCCGTAGCCGGTCTCAAGGTAGTATGTACCCAGACGGTTGGAGGGCGTCTCATCCGGCTCGGTGAGGATCATGGGGGTGCAGTGGACGTCGTTGGAGCGCAGCCAGCGCACGGCGCTCTTGCCGAGGCTGTTGTTCGGCACGACGCTGAAGAAGGTGCTGTCCACGCCGAGGTTTGCCAGTGCGAGGGCGATGTTGGCCTCGCTGCCGCCGTAGCTGGCCTCAAAGTTGGTGGCCATGCGGAGTTTTTCGTAGTTCGGCGGGGTCAGGCGCAGCATGATCTCGCCGCAGGTGATGAATTTCGGTCCGGTCGTCTCGTAGCCCAGAATGGGGTTGAAATGTTCCATAACGGTCCTCCTGTTGCTCTTCTCGGGCATTTGAGCCGCCGCCTCTCCTATACCATTCTTGAGACGGGGCGTTTGGTGCTCAGCAGGGCAGCCAGACCCCACATGACGCACATCGTTGTATCCATTATAGTGCTTTCGGAGAGGATTTGCAAGGAAAAGAAAAACACTGTGAGAGAAAATTTGGTGGGATTTTTGTGGATTGTGACGATAGCCCTCTCAGGCGCTCCGCGCCAGCTCTCTCGGAGGGAGAGCCATTGGCAGGCCGGGCAACTCTGCGCTGACCGCTGAAAGTTCAATATGGCATAAAATATAGTGCCCTGCTACAGAGATTCACAGCAGTTTGACAAGGGATATTGTCCCGAAGCTGCTGCCCTCTGTAGCAGGGCACTACTGTTTTCGGATAGAGTAAGCTTTGCTCGTCCCGCGTGGGCCTGCCTGGCTCGCCAGAGGCTCCCCCTTTGGGGGAGCTGTCACCGAAGGTGACGGAGAGGGTTAAATGCCCGTCAAATCAAAGCTGGGCGTATACTCCTCCCGGGCGCTGCTCTTCTGCTGCATATAGCCGGCGGTCAGCCCCAGATCCATGGCATAATTGACCACCCGGCGGTACTCGTAGGTGGTGATGCGCCGCCCGATGCCGTGCTCTGCGGCCTTGTAAAAGGGGGTGTACTGGCTCATGACACTGGGGATGAAGCAGCCGGGGTCGGCCTCGTTCCATGCGGCCATCCGGCCGAGGACGGCAAAGCTGTCGTCGATGTGGCCGGGCAGGGCCAGATGCCGCAGGATGACGCCTTTCTGTAAGATGCCCTCGCTGTCGAACACCGGATGGCCCGCCTGCGCCATCATGGCCTCGATGGCGGGCCTGGCCTGGGCGAAGTAGTCCGGCGCAGAGGAGAGCTCGGCGGAGAGGGAAGAGGAGACGTACTTCAAATCGGCCAGCCAGATGTCGATAGAGCCGCGCCACGCCTCCACGCTCTCCACCGTCTCGTAGCCGCCGGTGTTGCAGACGATGGGCAGACGCAGCCCCTCGGCCCGGGCGATGTCCAGCGCCGCGATGATCCAGGGCCGCCACTGGCCGGGGGTGACGAGGTTGATGTTGTGGGCGCCCTGCTTCTGCAGATCGAGGAAAATTTCGGCCAGATGCTCTATCGTGATCTCTTTGCCCAGTCCCTCGGCGCTGATGGGGTGATTCTGGCAGAAACAACACTTGAGGGTGCAGCCCGAGAAAAACACGGTGCCGCTGCCCCGGGTGCCGCTGATGCAGGGCTCTTCCCAGAAGTGCAGGGCCGCGCGGGCGGCTTTCAGGGTGCCGCCCGCCCCGCAGAAGCCTGTCTGCCCGGCGGCACGGTCCGCGCCGCAGCGGCGGGGGCAGAGGGTACAGGAGACAGGCGGCATTGTGGAAATGTTTTTAGACATATTGTCCAACTCCTATGAGAAAGAATCATATTAAATTATCCGAGGCTATTATATCATTTTTGCCCCCGGAAGTGGTATACTAAGATTGAATATTGCATGTCATGCAAGAATACTACATGATCTGGAGGATACCATGCGTACAGAGACCGAAGAGATCCGGGACAACCTGAAATATCTGAGCCTTCTGGCCCGGGACTATCCCTCGCAGGCAGCGGCCGCCAGCGAGATCATCAGCACACAGGCACTGCTCAAGCTGCCCAAAGGCACCGAGCACTTCATGAGCGACCTGCACGGCGAGAACGAGGCGTTCGTACATATCCTGAACTCCGCTTCCGGCGTCATCCGCGAAAAGGTAGACATTGTGCTGGGGGATACCGTGCCGGAGGGGACGCGGGCCGAGCTGGCGACTCTGATCTACTATCCGAACGAGAAGCTGCCCCAGCTCAAGGAGCGCTGCGCCGACGAGGAAGCGCTGGAACAGTGGTACAGTGAGACGCTGCTGCGGCTCATCGACATCTGCCGCCTCGTCTCTTCCAAGCACACCCGGGAGCATGTCCGGGCCTGCCTGCCGTCCAGCTGCGGTTACATTCTGGATGAGCTGCTCCACGCCCACTTCGAGGACCACGACAAAGACCTCTACTACGGCCAGATCGTCGGCAGCATCATCGAGAATGGCCGCGCCGATAAGTTCATCGTCCGTCTCTGCGAGCTCATCAAGCGGCTGGCCGTGGACAAGCTCCACATCGTGGGCGACCTGTTCGACCGCGGCCCCCGCCCCGACGTCATCCTTGACCTGCTGATGCGCCACCACGATGTGGATATCCAGTGGGGCAACCACGACGTGGTCTGGATGGGCGCGGCGGCCGGCAGTCCCATCTGCATCTGCACGGTGCTGAAGACCACCCTCTCTTACCACAACCACGGCATGGTGGAGGACTGCTACGGCATCAACCTCCGCCACCTGCAGCGGATGGCCGAGCAATTCTACGGCGACGACGATCTGACCATCTGGATGCCTCACACCGACACCGCCCGCGGCCCCTACACCCCCGGTATGCTCCATCGCTGCGCCGTCATGCATAAGGCCATCACCATCCTGATGCTCAAGCTCGAGTGTCAGGTCATCGACCGCAACCCGGATTTCGAGATGCAGGACCGCGACTTCCTGCGCCGCATCAACTGGGAGAAGGGGACCGTCATGGTGGACGGCAGGGAGTACCCCATGCGGGATATGTCTTTCCCGACGGTAGACCCCGCCGACCCTACCGCGCTGAACAGCGACGAGAAGGTGGTGCTTCAAAAGCTGGTGCAGTCCTTCCGCCAGAGCGAGAAATTACAGCAGCACGTCGAGTTCCTGTACGCCAAGGGCAGTGTCTACCACATCGAGAACGGCAACCTGCTCTACCACGGCGCTGTGCCGATGACGAAGAAAGGCAGCTTCGCTGTGGAGCGGTTCGAGGGCCACGCCTACTCGGGCCGCGCCCTCATGGACTACTGCGACGAGCGCGCCCGCCGGGGCTACTTCGCCCCCGAGGGCAGCGCCGCCCGTCAGAGCGGACAGGATTTCCTGTGGTATCTGTGGTGCGGCAAGCTGTCGCCCCTGTATGGCCGCAGCGCCATGACCACCTTCGAGCGGCTGTATGTCGAAGACGCTTCCACCCACACCGAGGTAAAGGACCCCTATTATACATGGTATAATGAGGAAGCCGTCTGCCGCCGCATCCTCGCCGAGTTCGGCCTGCCCGGCACCAGCCACATCGTCAACGGCCATGTCCCCGTGCAGGAGAAGAAGGGCGAGAGCCCCATCAAGGGCGGCGGACGCCTCGTGGTCATCGACGGCGGTTTCTGCCGCGCCTACCACGAAAAGACCGGCATCGCGGGCTACACGCTGGTCTATTCCAGCCGCACCATGTCCCTGCCGAAAAAGCACAAGAAATCGAAAGAGAGGTAATCAGCTATGACGAACAATTTCACCCCCAAGAAGTCCGGGACTGCGGCTCGTCCGCAGCTCTCCCCGGAGGAATACGCCGCCAAGAAAAAGGCGGAGAAGGATGCCGTGTATCAGATGATCGACGATACCGCTGCTGAGATCGTCAGCGACCCCGACAAGTTCAGGGCATATCTCGATACGCAGGCACGAATGGATCGCTACTCTGCCGCCAACGCTCTGCTCATTTATAAGCAGCAGCCGCAGGCGACTCAGCTCAAGGATTTTCGTGACTGGCAGGAGGACGGCGTGAAGGTCAATAAGGGTGCTAAGAGCCTGTCCATTCTTGAACCTGTTGAGTACACCAAGAACGATGGCTCTACCGGTATTGCCTACAATGTTAAGAAGGTGTTCGATGTGGCACAGACCAGCGGCAAGAAGCCTGCTGCACCCACCCTTGATCGTGACCCCCGAAAACTTGTGGCGATTATGCTTGATACGGCTCCCATTGATGTGAGCACCGTGGAGGAGCTGCCTTCTCCCAATATGGGAGCGTTCTATAAGAACGAGGATCAGACCCTTTATATCAAGCGGGACATTGGGGACAGCGTTGCACTCTGCCAGTGCGTGGCACAGGAGCTTGGACACGCTCAGCTTGCAATGAACTGCGAAGCATACAGCCGCAGGGATATGGGCTTCTCTGCCGTTTGCGTCGGTTATATGCTCTGCCGCAAGTTCGGAGTGGATGTGCAGAACTTCGCCATTGACCGCATCCCGGAAGAACTGGCGGGCAAGTCCCCCAAGGAAATTCGTGCGGAGCTTTCCAAGACCCGTTCTGCGATGAGCGAGATCGGCTCCCGTGTGTCGGAGGAAATCTACCGTCGCCGTGCTGACAGAAACAAGGAACAGGAAAGATGAGGTGTGAGCGATGAAAGAGGAACGCTATCACATCGCCTTGGACGATTATGAACACGGCGTAGTGATTCGAGCTTTGAACGATACCAAAACCGAACTGATGAATGAGGGTAAATCCACCGATGCCGTGGACGATCTTATCATCAAGGTCGGGTATGCCCCAAAGAAAAAGTTCAAGGTAGTGGAAAGAAAGGACTGTTCCTGTCGTGAATCGAGATAACGACAGACAGACCTCCATCATTCTCGCCGTACTCGGCATCCTGCCGATTGTGTGGCTCGGACTTCTCATTGCACCATCCGTCAAGGGTGGCTTGCCGGAGATACTGCCGAGCTTGATGAATGTGATGAGCGACCCATTTCATATAGAGCTTTGCGAGGACAGCGTAAAAGCTGTCCTCGTTTTGCTTCTCTGCTATGGAATGGGCATCGGCATCTATTTCTCGACACGCAGGAACTACCGACGCCGGGAGGAACACGGCAGCGCAAAATGGGGCAATGCCAAAGCCGTGGACAAGAAATATCGGCAGAACCCACCATCCGAAAACAAGCTGATGACGCAGGCAGTCCGTATCGGACTCAACGGCAAGAAACACCGCCGCAATCTGAACACCCTTGTCTGCGGCGGTTCCGGTGCCGGTAAGACCCGCTTTTACTGTAAGCCGAATCTGATGCAGGCGAACACCAGCTTCGTGATTCTTGACCCGAAGGGCGAAATCGTCCGTGATGTGGGAAATCTGCTGGAGAAAAAGGACTATGAGATCCGAGTTCTCGACCTGATCTCAATGGAAAAGAGCCACTGCTACAACCCGTTTGTCTATCTCCATTCGGACAACGATGTGCAACGGCTTGTAACAAACCTGTTCAAGAGCACAACGCCAAAGGGGTCACAAAGTAACGACCCGTTTTGGGACACCTCGGCTTCAATGCTGCTGTCTGCTCTCGTTTATTATCTTCACTACGAAGCACCGGAGGATGAGCAGAACTTTGCAATGGTAATGGAGATGCTACAAGCTGCTGCCATCGACAATGAGGAAGATCCACGACCCTCGCCGCTGGACTGCCTGTTTGCCGATTTGGAGTTGGACAGACCCGACCACATCGCTCTGAAATACTATCAGTCTTACCACACCGGTTCGGCAAAGACCCTGAAATCCATTCAGATTACACACGAAGCGGCGCATCAGTTCGATAAGCAGGGACGCAAGGGGCTGGCTGAAACCAAGCGGAATGTATCCAAGGCAAAGGACAGCATCAGGCAGTTCAAAGAGAAACGGGCGGCAGAATCGTTGAAAAGGCAGTCTGTCCGTGCTTCCGGTAATAAGACCATTAAGACGGTGGAGCAAACGGAAAAGACCGTCAAGCAATCCGCCCGTTCTGCCGGAAAGAAAACCGTCAAGACAGTAGGCAAAGGCACGACGAAAGCGGCGCAGAAATCGGTCAAGACCACAAAGACCGCCATTAAAACCACCCGGCAGGCGGCAAAGACGACGCAGAAAACCGCACAGGCGACGGTTAAGGCTTCACAGAAAGCGGCGCAGGCCGCCAAAGCCGCAGCCAAAGCGACCGCAGCCGGTGTGAAAGCCGCTGTAAAAGCAACCGTTGCGGCGGTCAAGGCGATCATTGCGGCAGCAAAAGCATTGGTAGCGGCCATTGCCGCAGGCGGATGGGTCGCCGTTGTGGTTATCATTGTGATTTGCCTGATTGCCTTGATTTGCGGTTCTGTGTTTGGGATATTCTTCTCCGGCGAGGATTCCGGCACGGGGCAGTCCATGCGGACAGCCGTGCAGGAGATCAACACGGATTACGACAACCGGCTGTTGGAGATACGAAACGGCACTTCCTATGACACACTGGAAATGTCGGGAAGCCGCGCCGTGTGGAAGGAAGTCCTTGCGGTTTACTCGGTCAAGGTCAACACCGATCCCAACGAGCCGATGGAGGTTGCCACGATGGACGACACCAAAAAGCAGCTTCTCAAGGATATATTTTGGGAGATGAACGATATATCCTCCCGCACGGAAAGCCATTCGGAAACAGTCATCACCGAAACCGATGACGGTAACGGCAACATCGTGCAGACCGAAACCACCGAGACGAGAACCACGCTGTATATCACCGTGTCCCACAAGACGTTGGAGGAAATGGCTGACAAATACGGCTTCAATGAAGAACAGCGAGAGTATCTTGCGGAGCTGCTGGAGGACAAGAACAACTCCCTTTGGGCGGCTGTCCTCTATGGCATCCATTACAGCGACGATCAGATCGTGACCGTTGCCTTGTCGCAGGTGGGCAATGTAGGCGGCGAGCCTTACTGGTCTTGGTACGGCTTCGGCAGCCGTGTGGAGTGGTGTGCCTGCTTCGTGAGCTGGTGCGCCAACGAGTGCGGCTATATTGAAACCGGCGTGATTCCGAAATTCGCAGGCTGCGTAAACGGAGTGCAGTGGTTCAAGGACAGAGGTCAATGGATAGACGGCTCTGCCGAGCCTGTCCCCGGAATGATTATCTTCTTCGATTGGGACAACAAGGGCAGCTCCGGTTCGCAAGACGGGCAGTCCGACCATGTGGGCATTGTGCAGAAGGTTGAAAACGGTATCGTCTACGCCGTGGAGGGCAACTCCGGCGATAGTTGCCGTGTCAATCAGTACAGCATAGGACATTATGAGGTGCTTGGGTAGATCGGAAGAGCACACGTCTGAACTCCAGTCACATTCCTTTATCTCGTATGCCGTCTTCTGCTTGAAAAA
>ENA-UPWR01000247-UPWR01000247.1-human-gut-metagenome-genome-assembly--contig:-NODE-247-length-11572-cov-53.700739_pt1 | contig 11572 bp, 17 predicted proteins | sample MGYA00250053_ERZ773382 | MGnify/ENA primary metagenome ERZ773382 (study PRJEB29103, sample SAMN06112029) | human gut metagenome | biome: human gut; feature: ankylosing spondylitis patient; material...
TTTTTTTTTTTTTTTAATGATACGGCGACCACCGAGATCTACACTCTTTCCCTACACGACGCTCTTCCGATCTGGTAATCAGATTTTCTTCATTTGCATTTTCTCCGGACAACTGATACGCGATCAAATGGCAGCGATTATACAGCGATCCTCCCTCCACATTTTCATACCGAACAGACTGCCATCCCGTCGGCTTTACACTGCTGATATCACCGCGCTTTTCATCAGGCATCAGTTCTTCTCCCACGCACGCTTCTGCCGTCTGACATCTCCCGTAGCTGTCCAAAGGAAAGAGGCGGAGGAAACAATTTGGAAAGAATTTGAATTCTCAGAGATTGAAGATTTGCTGGATGATATTTTCCCGGAGAAGAAAACAGACTTCCAAGATTTGATAAAAAAGATGTTAAGTGGACAGACTGAACCTTCGCTGCAAGTGATTGGTGAAATGATATCGGATCAATTTTTTTACGAATGGAAGAGCAGCAAAGCGGGAATGGTACACATTCTCCTGATTGTGATTGTGGCGGCAGTATTTACTAATTTTTCCAATGTATTTCAGAATCAGCAGATATCAGAAATCAGCTTTTACGTATTATATCTGCTTTTGATCACAATCGGGCTTAATTCGTTTCGTATTTTGATCGTGTCGGCAAGTGATATGGAAAGCAGGGAACCGGCTAATCTGGCCGATGTGGAATATCAGACGCTGGAAGCAAAAGTAACCGGCAAGGGCATCCGGCTCCTTGGCGGCGGCATCACGGATGAAATGGTTGATCTGGACGGCTGATGGAACAGGAGCGTAGAAGACGCAGCACAGGAAAGGTGGACAGACTGCCGCCGGAGCTTAAAGACACCGTGGAGCAGATGCTCCTTACTGGCTGCACTTACAAAGAGATCGTGGCTTTCCTGAAGGCGAATGGTGAGGAGATGAGCCAGATGGCTATCTGCACCTACGCAACCCCCGCACTGGCCGCGTGTCCGCAGCGCCGGGGCGTTTGTACGCGTGTGTACACCACGACCCCGAAGAAGCCGAACTCGGCGATGCGTAAGGTGGCGCGTGTAAGATTGACCAATGGCAAGGAGGTCAACGCCTATATCCCCGGAGAAGGCCACAACTTGCAGGAACACTCCATCGTGCTGGTTCGCGGCGGTCGTGTGAAGGACCTTCCGGGTGTGCGTTATCATCTGGTGCGCGGTGCTCTCGACTCCGCAGGTGTGGACGGACGCCGTCAGCGTCGTTCCAAGTACGGTGCAAAACGCCCCAAGGCAGGTGCAGCGGCTCCCGCTAAAGGCAAGAAGTAATATCAGGACTACGACAAAACATTAATTTAGCCAATAACAATGAGAAAAGCTAAGCCAAAGAAGCGAATTCTACTTCCGGATCCGAAGTTCAGCGATGTCGCAGTAACGCGTTTCGTGAACAACCTTATGCTGGATGGTAAGAAGAGTATTGCCTATACCATTTTTTATGACTCTCTGGAGTTGGTGGGCAAGAAGATGAAGGATGCTGATAAATCTCCGCTGGAAGTCTGGAAACAGGCTCTCGAGAATATCACGCCCCAAGTCGAAGTTAAGTCGAAGCGTATCGGTGGCGCGACATTCCAGGTTCCTATGGAGGTTCGACCGGAGCGCAAGATTTCGATTTCTATGAAAAACCTTGTCCTTTACTCCCGCAAGCGCGCCGGTAAAACGATGGCTGAGAAACTCGCTGCCGAAATCGTGGATGCCTACAACCAGCAGGGTGCCGCTTTCAAGCGTAAGGAGGAGATGCACCGCATGGCCGAGGCCAACAAGGCATTTGCACACTTTAGATTTTAATTAGGAGATTCGACAGATGGCAAGAGATTTAACTTATACTCGCAATATCGGTATCATGGCTCACATCGATGCCGGTAAGACGACCACCTCGGAACGAATTCTTTTCTACACGGGTAAAACGCACAAGATCGGCGAAACGCACGAAGGTGCTGCCGTGATGGACTGGATGGTGCAGGAGCAGGAGCGCGGTATTACGATTACCTCGGCTGCTACGACCGCTTTCTGGCAGTACAAGGGCCACCAGTACCAGATCAACCTGATCGACACCCCGGGACACGTCGATTTTACGGTTGAGGTGGAGCGTTCGCTCCGTGTGCTGGACGGCGCTATCGCCACGTTCTGCGCCGTAGGCGGTGTGGAGCCCCAGTCGGAGACCGTTTGGCGTCAGGCCGACAAATATAATGTGCCGCGTATCGGTTACGTCAATAAGATGGACCGTACGGGTGCCGATTTCCTGGCCGTTTGCTCTCAGATCAAGGAGCACTTCGGCGCTACGGCACTTCCGGTCGTTCTTCCGATCGGTGTCGAGGACAAGTTCGAAGGTTTGATAGACCTTATATATAATAACGCGATTTATTATTTCGACGATAAGACCGTGCGTGATAATTTCGAGATTCGCGAGATTCCCGAGTCGATGAAGGCCGAGGCTGCCGAATGGCGTGCCAAGCTCATCGAAGAAGTCGCCGCTACGGACGATGCGCTGATGGAGAAATTCTTCGAGGATCCCGATTCGATCACTCCCGACGAACTCCTGGCTGCGATCCGTAAAGCTACGATTTCCATGCAGCTCGTGCCGATGCTTTGCGGCTCGTCGTTCCACAACAAAGGCGTGCAGAAGTTGCTTGACTATGTGATGGCATTCCTGCCGTCGCCGCTCGATGTGCCTGCTGTCAGGGGTATAAATCCCAAAACCGATGCGGAGGAAGTGCGTCATGCCAGCGTAGAGGATCCGTTCTGCGGTCTGGCGTTCAAGATCGCTACCGATCCGTTCGTCGGCCGTCTGTGCTTCGTGCGCGTTTATTCGGGTAAGCTCGATGCCGGTTCTTATGTACTTAATTCCCGCAGCGGTAAGCGTGAGCGCATCAGCCGCCTGTACCAGATGCACTCCAACAAGCAGAATCCGTTGGAGGTTGTAGAGGCCGGTGATATCTGCGCAGCCGTAGGTTTCAAGGAGATTCGCACGGGCGATACGCTTTGTGCGGAAGATGCACCCATCGTATTGGAGCAGATGACCTTCCCCGAGCCGGTGATCGGTTTGGCTGTGGAGCCCAAGACGCAGAAAGACCTCGATAAGCTGGGTATTGCCCTGGGCAAGCTGGCCGAGGAGGATCCTACCTTTACCGTACATACCGACGAGGACAGCGGCCAGACCGTGATCAGCGGTATGGGTGAGTTGCACCTCGACATCATCGTGGACCGTCTGCGCCGTGAGTTCGGCGTGGAGATCAACCAGGGTGCTCCGCAGGTGAACTACAAGGAGGCGCTGACCAAGACCGTTCAGCACCGCGAGGTGTTCAAGAAGCAGACGGGCGGTCGCGGTAAGTTCGCCGACATCATTTTCGAAATCGGTCCTGCCGACGAAGGCACGATGGGTCTTACCTTCGTGGATGAAGTCAAGGGCGGTAACATTCCGAAAGAGTTCATTCCCGCCGTGCAGAAAGGTTTTGCCGCAGCGATGGCGAACGGTGCACTGGCCGGCTACACGATGGACTCGATGAAGGTTACCCTGAAGGACGGTTCGTTCCACCCGGTCGATTCCGACCAGTTGTCTTTCGAAATCTGCGCCCGTAACGGTTACCGCAACGCCGCTCCCAAGGCCGGTTCGGTCATCAAGGAGCCGATCATGTCCGTCGAGGTGGTGACGCCCGAGGAGAACATGGGCGACATCATCGGCGACCTGAACAAGCGCCGCGGTCAGGTGACGGGTATGGAGTCGAAGGGTAATGCCCGCGTAGTGAAGGCCAAAGTGCCCCTGTCGGAGATGTTCGGTTATGTGACCGTGCTCCGTACGATCTCGTCGGGTCGTGCCACCTCTTCGATGGAGTTCTCGCACTTCGAGGAAGTTCCGGCGAACATTGCCAAGGAGGTGATCGAGAAGGCAAGTGGTAAACGTAAGGAATTAGAATAAGAAAAACATATGAACCAGAAAATTAGAATCAAACTGAAGTCTTTCGACCACAACCTCGTCGATAAGTCGGCCGAGAAGATCGTGAAGACCGTGAAGAGCACGGGAGCCGTAGTCAGCGGTCCGGTGCCCCTTCCGACGCACAAGCAGATTTTCACCGTGAACCGCTCGACCTTCGTCAATAAAAAGGCGCGCGAGCAGTTCCAGCTCTGCACGTTCAAGCGGATCCTCGATATCTATTCATCGACTCCCAAGACCATCGACGCTCTGATGAAACTGGAGCTTCCTTCGGGTGTCGAAGTGGAGATCAAGGTCTGATAGACTGATCGAAACCTGTTTCGGATCGTGCCGCCGCCCGGTGTCGAGCCGGTGCGGCAGCCCTTTCCGGCACGTTTTGCCGCTACGGGATCGCAAATGTTCCCGACAGTTCTAAGAAGATCACTTTATACTTTATATTAACAAACGTAATTTGACAAAAATGTCAGGACTTATTGGAAAGAAAATCGGAATGACTTCCGTTTACAGTGCCGAGGGTAAGAACATACCATGCACTGTCATTGAGGCTGGTCCGTGCGTAGTTACGCAAATCAGAACCGTGGAGAAGGACTCCTACGAAGCGGTTCAGATTGCCTATGACGACAAAAGTGAAAAGCACACCACCGGCAGTTTGTTAGGACACTTCAAGAAAGCCGGCACTACCCCTAAACGCAAGATGGCTGAGTTTAAGGATATGCCTGAAGTGAACCTGGGCGATACGCTGACCGTCGATATGTTCTCGGAAGAGGACTGGGTCGATGTGACGGGGATCTCCAAGGGTAAAGGCTTCCAGGGCGTTGTGAAGCGTCACGGTTTCGGCGGCGTGGGCGGTCAGACTCACGGTCAGCACAACCGTCAGCGCAAGCCGGGTTCGCTCGGTGCATCGTCCTATCCTTCGCGCGTATTCCCGGGCAAACGTCTGCCGGGCCGTATGGGCGGTGAGCAGGTGAAAGTTTTGAACCTGAAAGTTTTGAAAATTATTCCCGAGAACAACCTGATTCTGGTGAAAGGTTCGATTCCGGGGGCAAAGGGTGCTTATTTAACAATTGAGAAATAGTATGGAATTAGCTGTATTAAACACACAAGGAAAAGAGACAGGCCGTAAAGTGGTCCTTTCGGACGCTGTTTTCGGCGTGGAGGCTAATGACCACGCTATCTACCTGGACGTGAAGCAGTATCTTGCCGATCAGCGCCAGGGTACCCATAAATCCAAGCAGCGCAACGAGGTGGCCGGTTCGACCCGCAAGCTCAAGCGTCAGAAAGGTACGGGCGGTGCTCGTTGCGGTAGCATCAAGTCGCCTCTGTTCGTAGGCGGCGGCCGCGTGTTCGGTCCCGTTCCCCGCGACTACAGCTTCAAGCTCAACAAAAAGCTCAAGCAGCTGGCTCGCCGCAGCGCTCTTACTTACAAGGCACAGGCAGGTGCGATCTGCGTGGTGGAGCCTATTTCGATGGACGCTCCCAAGACTAAGTCGATCGTAGCGATGGCCGAGGCTCTGAAGGTTGCCGACAAGAAAGTCCTGCTGGTTTTGCCGGATTCGAACGTCAATCTTCAGCTCTCGTGCCGCAACCTCCCCTACGTGAAAGCCATTCTGGCTTCGAACGTCAATACGTACGAAGTGATGAACGCTTCGGCGCTGGTGATGGTAGAGGGTGCCGAGAATATTTTGAATACAATGTTAGCCTAAACACGCGCAAGAAAAATGGAAATTATCATTAAGCCAATACTGACCGAGAAAATGACGATTCAGGGCGAGAAGCTGAACCGTTACGGTTTTATCGTTGACGTTAGAGCTAATAAGCTGCAGATCCGTAACGCCGTAGAGCAGCTTTACAACGTGGTTGTAACGGATGTGAATACGGTGAACTACATGGGCAAACTCAAGAGCCGCTACACCAAGGCGGGTCTTCTGGAGGGCCGTGCTAATAACTTCAAGAAGGCGATCGTCACCTTGAAGGATGGAGACAAGATCGATTTTTACAGTAATATCTAAAAGAGATGGCAGTAAGAAAGTTTAAACCGGTAACACCCGGTACAAGACATAAGATTATCGGCACGTTCGACGAGATCACGACGAACGTACCGGAGAAATCGCTCGTCAGCGTCAAGAAAAGTTCAGGCGGACGTAACAATACGGGTAAGATGACGGTTCGCTACATCGGCGGCGGTCACAAACGTATGTATCGTCATGTGGACTTCAAGCGTGTGAAGGATGGCGTTGCTGCAACTGTGAAAACGATCGAGTACGATCCGAATCGTACGGCACGCATCGCATTGGTTGTGTATGCCGACGGCGAGAAGAGCTATATCTTGGCTCCGAACGGTCTTCAGGTCGGCCAGACCGTCATGAGCGGCGCAGGTGTCGCTCCCGAAGTCGGAAATACGCTCTTCCTGAGCGAAATTCCGCTGGGTACGGTCATCCACAACATCGAACTCTACCCCGGTCAGGGCGCCGCGATGGCTCGTTCGGCCGGTTCCTATGCTCAGCTTTTGGCACGTGAAGGCAAGTTCGCCGTCATCAAATTGCCTTCAGGTGAGACTCGTATGGTACTCGTAACTTGCCGTGCAACTGTCGGCGTTGTGTCCAATGTGGACCACAGCCTCGAGAGTTCGGGTAAGGCAGGTCGTGAGCGTTGGCTCGGCCGTCGTCCCAGAAACCGTGGTGTCGTGATGAACCCGGTGGATCACCCGATGGGTGGTGGCGAAGGTCGTGCGTCGGGTGGTCACCCGCGTTCGCGCAAGGGTCTGTTGGCTAAGGGTTACAAGACTCGTAATCCGAAGAAGACGACCTCGAAGTTTATTATTTCAAGAAAGAAAAAATAATTAAAAGAGTAACATAATGAGCCGTTCACTGAAAAAAGGACCATTCATTGACCCGAAACTCGAGGCGAAAGTAGTCGCTCAAGCCGAGGGCAATAAGAAGGCGGTCATCAAGACCTGGTCGCGAGCAAGTATGATTTCGCCTGACTTCGTTGGTCAGACGATCGCTGTCCACAACGGAAATAAGTTTATTCCCGTTTACGTAACTGAAAACATGGTCGGACACAAACTCGGCGAGTTCGCTCCGACGCGTAACTTCCGTGGTCATGCGGGTAACAAGAAAAAATAGGTAGAAAATGGGTGCAAGAAAAGCAATAAGAGCCGAAAAAATGAAGGCTGAAAAGAAGCAGAAGGCTATCGCCGTTCTGCGGGATTGCCCGACATCTCCGCGTAAGATGCGTTTGGTGGCCGACATCATCCGCGGCGTGGAGATCAACAAGGCACTGGGTATCCTCCGCTACTCGAAGAAAGAGGCGTCGATCCGTCTGGAGAAGCTCCTCAAGTCGGCCATCGCCAACTGGGAGGCCAAGAACGAGGGAGAACGTCTGGAAGATACCAAACTTTGCGTAAAGGAGATATTTGTTGACGGCGGCCGTATGCTGAAGCGTATTCAGGCTGCGCCCCAAGGCCGTGCGCACCGCATTCGCAAGCGTTCGAACCACGTAACGATCGTAGTTGACAAAATGGTAACCGTAGAAAACAAGTAATCAAATGGGACAGAAAGTTAATCCGATAGCAAATCGTCTTGGCATCATCCGCGGTTGGGATTCCAACTGGTTCGGAGGTAAGGATTTCTCAGAGAAATTGGTCGAAGACGCCAAGATCCGCAAGTATCTGAATGTCCGTTTGGCGAAGGCGAGCATCTCGAAGATCATCATCGAGCGCACGCTGAAGCTTGTTACGGTCACGATCGCGACGGCCCGCCCCGGTATCATCATCGGCAAGGGCGGCCAGGAGGTCGATAAACTCAAGGAGGAGTTGAAGAAACTCACCGGTAAGGAGGTCCAGATCAATATCTTCGAAGTGAAACGTCCGGAGGTTGACGCCGTGATCGTGGGACAGAACATCGCCCGCCAGTTGGAGGGCCGCGTATCGTTCCGCCGCGCCGTGAAAACCGCTATCGCATCGACGATGCGTATGGGCGCCGAAGGTATCAAGGTCCAGGTTTCCGGTCGTGTAGGCGGTGCCGAGATGGCCCGTAGCGAAACGATGAAAGAGGGACGTATTCCGCTGCATACATTCCGTGCCGACATCGATTACTGCCTGACCGAGGCGCTTACGAAGGTAGGTATCCTGGGTGTCAAGGTATGGATCTGCCAGGGTACGGTTTACGGCAAGCGCGATCTGTTCGAGATCGCCGGCGCTTCGGCTTCGGCACAGGGCGCGGGCCAGCCTTCGGGCGACCGTCGCGGTCCTCGCGGCGATCGTGGCGACCGTCGTGGTCCCAGAGGCGATCGCGGAGAGCGTCGTGGCGGTGCTCCGAAACGTAATAATAAACAGTAAGTAGGACCTTTTAAAGCAAGAACACCATGTTACAGCCAAAAAAGACCAAATTTAGAAGAATGCAGAAAGGTCGTATGAAGGGTATCGCTCAAAGAGGTAACCAACTTGCATACGGATCGTTCGCAATCAAAGCACTTGATTCCGCTTGGATTACCGGTCGTCAGATCGAGGCTGCGCGTCAGGCTATCACCCGTTATATGAAACGTGAGGGTCAGCTCTGGATCCGCATCTTCCCCGACAAACCGATCACCAAGAAACCGGCCGAGGTGCGTATGGGTAAGGGTAAGGGTAATCCGGAAGGGTTCGTTGCGCCTGTTACGCCCGGTCGTATTCTCTTCGAGGCAGAAGGCGTGCCCCTGGCAGTGGCTCAGGAAGCGCTTCGTCTGGGAGCCCAGAAGCTGCCTATCACTACCAAGTTCATTGTAAGACGAGATTTCGTTGAAACATCAATCTAAGCTATCAAGATGAAAAGTGCAGAAATAAAGGACCTGTCGGTCAAGGAGCTTCAGGAGCGCATCGACGTGGAGAAGGCGCAGCTTTCGAAACTCAAGTTGCAGCACGGAGTTTCGCCGATCGAGAACCCGTCTATAATCAAAAAATCCCGCAGAGACATCGCGCGCATGCTGACAATTCTGCGTCAGAAAAACCCTAAATGTTAATTACCGTTATGGAAAGAAATCTTAGAAAAGAGCGTATTGGGGTGGTTGTCAGCAACAAAATGGAGAAAACCATCGTGGTTGCAGTGGCCCGTAAGGTAAAGCATCCGATCTACGGCAAGTTCGTGAACAAGACGACGAAGTTCGTTGCCGAGTGCCTGGACGAAACCTGCAAGGAAGGCGATACCGTACGTATCATGGAGACCCGCCCGTTGAGCAAGACGAAGCGTTGGAGATTAGTACAAATCATTGAAAGAGCGAAGTAGTTATGATACAACAAGAAAGTAGACTCACAGTAGCTGATAACAGCGGTGCAAAGGAAGTGCTTTGTATCCGTGTGCTTGGCGGCACGAAGCGTCGCTACGCGTCGATCGGCGATAAAATCGTAGTGGCTGTCAAGAGCGCTTCTCCTTCGGGCGATGTCAAGAAGGGTGCTGTATCGAAGGCAGTCGTAGTTAGAACGACCAAGGAGATCAGACGTGCCAACGGATCGTACATCCGTTTCGACGATAACGCCGTGGTGCTTCTGAACAACCAGGGTGAAATGCGCGGTACTCGTATTTTCGGTCCCGTCGCTCGTGAGCTTCGCGATCAGTATATGAAGATCATCTCCCTCGCTCCCGAAGTATTGTAATCTTAAAAACACACATTCAGATATGTCAGTTAAATTACATATTAAGAAAGGGGATATGGTTTACGTCAACGCGGGCGACAGCAAAGGCCAGCAGGGCAAAGTCCTGAAGGTCGATGCCCAGAAGCAGCGTGCCATTGTCGAGGGCGTGAACATCAGCAAGAAGGCTACCAAGCCCAATGCGAAGAATCCTCAGGGTGGTATCATCGAACAGGAGTCGGCGATCCACATTTCGAATCTGCAGGTTCTGGATCCGAAGAGCGGCAAACCCACTCGTATCGGTCGCAAGCAGAATGCGGCAGGTAAATTAGTCCGTTTCGCTAAAAAGTCAGGGGAGGAGATCAAATAATGGCAGCATACGTACCTACACTCAAGACACAGTATAAGGAGCAGATCGTACCTGCCCTTATGAAGGAGTTCGGCTACACGAGCATCATGCAGTGTCCGAAACTCGAGAAGATCGTTATTAACCAGGGTATGGGCCAGGCCGTCGCCGATAAGAAACTTATCGACGTGGCTCAGCAGGAGCTTTCGCTCATCGCAGGTCAGAAGGCCGTGCAGACCAAGTCGAGAAAGGATATCTCGAACTTCAAATTGCGTAAGGGCATGCCCATCGGCGTTCGTGTGACGCTGCGTGCAAGCAAGATGTACGAGTTCCTGGAGCGCCTGATTGCCGTGGCTCTGCCGCGTATCCGCGACTTCAAGGGTATCAACGAGAAGTTCGACGGTCAGGGCAACTACACCCTCGGCATCACCGAGCAGATCATCTTCCCGGAGATCGATATCGACAAGATCACCAAGATCTTCGGTATGGAGATTACGTTCGTTACGACGGCTGCGACTGACGAGGAGGCTTATGCCCTGTTGCGTGAGTTCGGTCTTCCTTTCAAAAATGCTAAAAAGAACAACCAATAAGCTATGGCAAAAGAGTCAATGAAGGCACGCGAAGTGAAGCGTGCGAAACTCGCAAAGCGCTATCAGCACAAACGCGATGAGATCGCTGCCAAGGTGAAGAGCGGTGAAATGGATCACGAGGAGGCATGGATCGCCCTGTCGAAGCTGCCCCGCAACTCGAATCCGATCCGCCAGCACAACCGTTGCAAACTGACGGGTCGTCCGAAGGGATATATTCGTCAGTTCGGCATCAGCCGTATCCAGTTCCGCGAGATGGCGTCGAACGGTCTGATCCCGGGCGTTAAGAAGGCGAGCTGGTAGTGTTCTTGCCTGTCTCGACCGCCGCTGCGGAGGGATTCCCTGTCCGCAGCGACCGGGGATGGAAGCCGTGAGGTTTTCCGGACAGGTAGCAAGAAAGCGTATTCCGCCGGCGGAAGATGCTCCGAAAGGTGCGTCGGAAGCAGGCACACTGAGAGATTCATCTACTGAGGGTGTTATGCCCGTTGTAGTCAGGGGCCGGTACGCCAGATGTGCGTGCGCAGGGTCCCGTTTGAGGACCGATTTTCGGTCTGGGAACTACGAAAGAGGTGAATCCTATACGGGTGCGGAACCCAAGTAGAATTGTCGCAAAGTCGAGGAAAGTGCCACCGTGCAGGTGGTAACTTCTCGGCGGAGGGACTTTCGAACGGTTCGGTACTTGGATGCAAATTTTCAACCGTTGAGTCCTGTGACGAAGACGAGGGGGAGCGATTGGCTGTAAAGCGGTTTTTCGGTCCGTTTCGACGACGTGCGGAGAGGACTTTTCCGGGGGATTTTGAGCAGAATACATGTTGGCTCCAGTGGATGCTGACATGCTCTGTTTTCCGGAAGAGGTCTTAATTCGCTAAAAATTAGGGCTTAATTGTGAATTATTGAGAAATTATTCCTATATTTGCACGCTTTGTACCCGCGTATGTCCGTGAAAAAGTGCCTTTTGCAGGCGTCGGAAATCAGGGCATAAGGGGATGCAAAGATTTCCGACAGATCGGAAGAGCACACGTCTGAACTCCAGTCACATTCCTTTATCTCGTATGCCGTCTTCTGCTTGAAAA
>ENA-UPWR01000257-UPWR01000257.1-human-gut-metagenome-genome-assembly--contig:-NODE-257-length-11406-cov-33.400212_pt1 | contig 11406 bp, 6 predicted proteins | sample MGYA00250053_ERZ773382 | MGnify/ENA primary metagenome ERZ773382 (study PRJEB29103, sample SAMN06112029) | human gut metagenome | biome: human gut; feature: ankylosing spondylitis patient; material...
TTTTTCAAGCAGAAGACGGCATACGAGATAAAGGAATGTGACTGGAGTTCAGACGTGTGCTCTTCCGATCTAGTGTAAGAAAGTACATCTTTTTGAGAAAGGACTGCAAAAAATACAGCCCTGCCCGGAATAATTCCATTCCGGTTTTTGGCTTTTTGCGGTATCCTAGTGTCAACAAAAGCGAGCGGCTTCCCGGCACGAGAGAGACCGCTGCACAGAACAAATACGCCACACTGAAGGAGGACACATTTATGAAAAAGATCTCTCGTCGTTCGTTCCTTACCGCTGCCGCCGCCTGCGGCGCAGCTGCTGCCCTGACCGCCTGCGGCGGCTCTTCCGCCAGCTCCACGGCTGCTTCCTCCACTGCCGGTTCCACCGCCGCTTCCGCAGCCGCAGGCCCTGTCACCCTGCAGTGGTCCGTCTGGGATAAAGAGTCTACCCCCTACTGGCAGGCAATGGCCGATGGCTACATGGCAAGCCACAAGGACGTGACCATCGAGATGGTGGATCTGGGCTCCAGCGATTACATGACCGTTCTGGCTACTCAGCTGGCCGGCAGCGCCGATCTGGACATCGTGACCATCAAGGATATCCCCGGCTACGCAAACCTCATCAATCTGGACTACCTCAAGCCCCTGAACGAGGTGCTGACCCGTGACACCGCAGACTTCAACGGCACCATTGAGCAGCTGACCACCGACGACGGAAACTTCTACGCCGTGCCCTTCCGCAGCGACTTCTGGGTGCTGTACTACAACAAGGACCTGTTCGATAAGGCCGGTGTGGAGTATCCCTCCAATGACCTGACGCTGGAGGACTACGACGCTCTGGCTCGTAAGATGACCAGCGGCTCCGGCGATACCAAGGTCTATGGCTGCCACTACCACACCTGGCGTTCCGCCGCCTCTCTGTTTGCCATTCTGGATGGCAAGAACACCATCATCGACGGCACCTACGACTTCATGAAGCCCACCTACGATATGGTCATTGCCCAGCAGAAGGACGGCATCTGCATGGACTACGGCTACCTCAAGACCTCCTCTCTGCACTACTCCGCCGCCTTTGAAAACCAGCAGTGTGCCATGGTCAACATGGGCAGCTGGTTCATCTCCACGCTGGAAGCCTACATGAAGGATGCCGAGACCAAGTTCAACTGGGGCATCGTCAAGTACCCGCACCCTGCCGGTGCCGAGGCAGGCTCTACGCTGGGTACTGTGACCAGTCTGGCCATCAACGCCGATTCCCCCAAGGCTGAGGCCGCTGCCGACTTCATCAACTGGTGTGTCTCCGAAGAGGGTGCACAGGCCATTGCCAAGACCGGCACCTTCCCGGCCTGCGGCTCCGATGCCACCGCCGAGATCATCAAGTCCACTGAGGGCTTCCCTGAGGACAGCAATTCCGTGGACGCACTGACCACCAGCAATGTCTATCTGGAGATGCCCTACACCCAGTACGCATCGGACATTGAGACCATCCTCAACGCCGAGCACGATGCCATTATGACCATGAGCGAGACCGTGGACGAGGGCATCCAGAACATGAACGATCAGGTTCCTGCTGTTTTGGGCTGATCCTTCCATTTACTGCTGACATTTCCCTTACTTCATCATTTTTTCTCCTTCATTCATTTTTGATCTTCTCAATGGCTGCACATTGGGAAAAGCCCTATCCCAGCGGGGCGGGTCTTAAAATCGCCCGTCCCGCTTCTTTTTTGGAAAGGAGGCTTCTTTATGGCGAGTGTACCTGCTGCGATTCAACGCTCTCCCCGTAAAGTGCTGAAAAAAACCACCCGCGATTCTCTCATCGCGTATTCCTTCATTGCGCCAAACTTCATTGGATTCTGCGTGTTTACGCTGGTGCCCATGGTTTTTGCCATTGCGCTGGCCTTCTGCGCATGGGACGGCCGCCATGCCATCGAGTTTATCGGCCTGAAGAACTTTGCAAAGCTCTTCACCACCGATAAGATTTTTCAGGCAGCACTGAAAAACACCATCGTCTATGTCATCGGCACTGTGCCGCTTACGCTGGCTTGCTCGCTGGCCATGGCCGTGCTGCTGAACCAGAACGTGAAGCTGCGCAACTTCTTCCGCACCGTGGCATTCTTCCCCTATGTTGCCTCGCTGGTTGCGGTGGCGGCGGTGTGGAACATGATCTTCAACCCCTCCATGGGTCCCATCAACATGATCCTGAACCAGTTCTTCGGCGTGGCGGTGGACAACCTGCCCCGCTGGGCTGCCGGCAAGGACACCGCCATGATCACGGTCATCCTGTTCAGTGTGTGGAAAAATATGGGCTACTACATGGTCATCTATCTGGCCGGTCTGCAGGGCTGCAACCCGGACCTGAACGAAGCCGCCGAGCTGGACGGTGCAAACCGCTGGCAGCAGTTCTGGCACATCACCCTGCCCCAGCTGCGCCCCACCACCTTCTTTGTGGTCATCATGCTTACCATCTCCGGCTTCAAGGTCTACGACCAGATGTACATGATCACCCAGGGCGGCCCCGGTACCGCTACCATGACGCTGGTGTACTACATCTATAATGTTGCCTTCGTCAATACCCCGAAATACGGCTATGCAAGTGCCGTTGCCATGGTGCTGTTCGTACTGGTGCTGATCGTTACCATCATCCAGTTCCGCGGCTCCAAGGGCGACAACTGAGAAAGGGGGAAGAAACTATGACGACCGCTGTTATTAAAGACCGCGCTTCCCAGAAACGCCGCAATTTCATCTCCAAGTTCCTGATCTATTTCTTCCTCATCGTCATCACGGCCTGTATGCTGATGCCCTTCCTCTGGATGCTGTCCTCATCCTTTAAGCTGAATAAGGACGTGTTCGGCTTTCCCATCCAGTGGATTCCCCAAAATCCCCGCTGGCAGAACTATGTGGACATCTGGACGCAGATCCCGCTGCTGACTTTTGTGAAGAACACGGTCAAGATCACCGTGGTGGTCACCCTGTTGCAGCTGTTCACCTCCTCCTTTGCGGCCTACGCCTTTGCCAAGATGCAGTTCAAGGGTAAGAATGTGCTCTTCCTCGGCTACATTGCTACCATTGCAGTGCCTTGGCAGGCCTACATGGTGCCGCAGTTCATGATGATGAGCTCCTGGCATCTGAACAACACCCATCTGGCCATTATGTGCCTGCAGGCTTTCAGTGCCTTCGGCGTGTTCCTGATGAAGCAGTTCTACGAGGGTGTGCCCACCGAGTTGTGTGAGGCTGCCCGCATTGATGGACTGAGCGAGTACGGCATCTGGTGGCACATCATGCTGCCGCTCAGCCTGCCCGCCCTGTCCACGTTGACCATCTTCACTTTCGTGAACACATGGAACGACTTCCTTGGCCCCCTGATCTACCTGACCAAGACCGAGCTCAAGACCATCCAGATCGGTCTGCGGATGTTCATCACCCAGTATTCCGCAGAGTACGGCCTGATCATGGCTGCCTCTGTGGTGGCACTGATCCCGGTGCTGATCGTGTTCCTCTCTCTGCAAAAGTACTTTGTGCAGGGCGTGGCATCCACCGGCATCAAGGGCTAAATAAATCACCCGTAAGCGGGGCGTGGGCAGTATCCGCGCCCCGCATTTTTTGCGAATATGCGAATCGAGGAAAATGTTATGTTATATCCGGAACAGAATGAAGCACGTCTGAGGCTGAGCCTGGACGGCACATGGGAGTTTGCACTGGGCAGCTGCGAGGAAAACCAGTTCGACCCCGCCAAGCCCCTGCCGGATGCCCAGCCCATCGCCGTGCTTGCCAGCTACAACGACCAGAACGACCAGACCACTGCCCTGCGCCGCCACTACGGCTGGGCATGGTATCAGCGCAAAGTCACCCTGCCCGCCTTCTGTGCCGGGCAGCGGGTGGTGCTGCGGTTCGGCTCGGTGACCCACACCGCCAAAATCTGGCTGAACGGCAGGCTCATTGCGCAGCACAAGGGCGGCTTTACGCCCTTTGAAGCGGACGTCACCAACCTGCTGCACCCCGGCGAGACCGCGCTGCTGACCGTAGCCTGCGACAACCGGGTGAACCACAGCACCCTGCCGGTGGGCAATGAGGACGGGCAGCTGGCCTTTTTTGGCTCGGACAATGCGGGCATTCCCAGTGTGGAGGCTGCAAAACGCGCCGCCGCACCCCAGAACCGCCCCAACTTTGATTTCTTCAACTATGCCGGCATCCACCGCCCGGTGGTGCTCTACACCACCCCCAAAGAGTACATCGAGGATGTGACCGTGGTGCCTGCCGTGGACGGCACGGCGCAGTACGTGGTCAAAACCACCGGCAGTGCGCCTGTCCATGTCACGGTGCTGGACGCGGACGGCAGCTCCGTGGCACAGGCAGAGGGCGCGGAAGGCACCCTGACCATACCGGAAGTGCATCTCTGGGAGCCCAGACCCGGTACGCCCTACCTGTACACTCTGCACGTCACCTGCGGGGCGGACGTCTACGACCAGACCTTTGGTGTGCGCAGCATTGAGGCGCGGGGTACACAGGTGCTTTTGAACGGCAAGCCGCTCTACTTCAAGGGCTTTTGCAAACACGAGGACTTTACCGCCCATGGCCGCGGCTTTGACCCGGTGCTGAACGTGAAGGACGTGAACCTCATCCACTGGGCAAACGCCAATGCGGTGCGCACCAGCCACTACCCCTACGCCGAGGAGTTCTACGACCTGTGCGACCGGGAGGGCATTCTGGTCATGGACGAGACCCCGGCGGTGGGCATCGGCGGCGGGGCGGCGGTGAACCCCTATAAGGAATACCCCCTTGCGGAGCATCACCGGCAGGTGCTTGCCGAGATGATCCAGCGGGATAAAAACCACCCCTGCGTGGTGCTGTGGAGCCTTGGCAACGAGCCGGATCTGGAGCACTTCCCGCAGGATGCCTATGATTACTGGCATCCGCTGTATGAGCTGGCGCATCAGCTGGACCCGCAGAACCGTCCGGTCACCCTCGTCTGCTGCCAGAACGACTACACGAAGGACATCACCACCCGCACCATGGATATCGTCTGCATCAACCGTTATTACGGCTGGTACAACCTTTCCGGTGATCTGGACGCCGCCTGCTATGGCTTGAGTCAGGAGCTGGATTTCTGGGAATCCCAGCACAAGCCCGTGATGATGAGCGAATACGGCGCGGATACCGTGGCAGGGCTGCACACCGCCGGAGCCGAGATGTTCAGCGAGGAGTTTCAGGTGGAGTTCTACCGCCGCCTGGATGCAGAGTTTGACAAGCGCCCGTGGTTTGTGGGAGAATTTGTCTGGAACTTTGCGGACTACGACACCGTGCAGGGCCCCATGCGGGTGGACGGCAACAAAAAGGGCCTGTTCACCCGGGACCGCCGCCCCAAGCTGGGTATGCACTTTCTGCGCCAGCGCTGGGCAGAGATCCCGACCTTTGGATTTAAGGAGTGACCATGATGAAAACCTACCAAAACCATGCCATGACCGAGGCCGAGGCACGGCAGGCACTGACCGATGCCTGCAGGCAGGTGGAGACCAATCTGCCGCTGTATACCTACCAGTGCCAGAACCATTCCAGTGTCAATAATATCTACCCCGGCTGCGCCAATAGCCAGTGGACCTGCGGTTTCTGGCCGGGGGAGATCTGGCTGGCCTACGAGGCCACCGGGGAGGAGAAATTCAAGAACGCCGCCCTCATTCAGGTGGACAGCTTTGCCGACCGCATTGCCCGCAAGGTGGAGGTGGACCACCACGACATGGGCTTTTTGTACAGCCCCACCTGCGTGGCAGCGTGGAAGCTGGTGGGCAGCGAAACCGGTAAAAACGCCGCCATTGCCGCCGCCGACCAGCTGCTGACCCGCTACCAGCCCAGCGGCAGATTTTTGCAGGCATGGGGTGCCATGGATGACCCTGGCAACTACCGCTATATCATCGACTGTATGCTCAACGTGCCGCTGCTCTACTGGGCGGCACAGGTGACCGGCAGCGACCACTACCGAGAAATTGCCGCCGCCCACACCGCCACTACGCTGGCAAACTCCTTCCGGCCGGACGGCAGCACCTACCACACCTTCTTCATGAACCCGGACGGCACCCCCAAGGGCGGGCGCACCTGTCAGGGCTATAAGGACGACAGCTTCTGGGCACGGGGACAGGCGTGGGGCGTGTACGGCAGCGCCATTGGCTACACCTACACCCACGACGAAAAGTTTTTGGATGTGTTCCGCAAGGCGCTGGAATTTTACCTTTCCCGCCTGCCGGAGGATATGATCCCCTGCTGGGATATGCTTTTTGCCCCGGAAAGCGGCGAACCCCGGGATTCCTCCTCCGCTGCCATCGTGGCCTGTGGATTGCTGGAAGCGGCAAAGTATGTGGACGAAGCAGAAGCCGCCCAGTGGCGCACGCTGGCGCGCCAGATGCTGGCTAGTCTGGCCGCAAACTACGCGGTAAAGCCCGGCACGCTAGGCTCCGGCCAGCTGCTGCACGGCACTTACAGCAAAAAGAGCCCCTACAACACCTGCACCCCGGAGGGCGTGGATGAATGCACCAGCTGGGGCGATTATTTCTACATGGAGGCGCTGACCCGCCTGACCAAAGACTGGGAGATGTACTGGTGATGAACTTACAGACCAAAGCGGACTTTACCGCGCTGATGCACAAATTCCTCGACCCCCTCAAGCCCTGTTATTCCGCAGGCCGCGCCCGGCTGCATCTGGGCGAGACGGGTGCGACCTACAACCAAAATGCCATCGAGCTGGAAGCCTTCAGCCGCCCGCTCTGGGCGCTGGTGCCTTTCTGGGTGGGCGGCGGCTCCGATGCGGAGTTTGAGGCCATCTACCGCAAGGGCCTTGCTGCCGGTGCCGACCCGGAAAACCCTGAATACTGGGGTGCCACCGGGGAGTACGACCAGTGCTATGTGGAGATGGCGGCTATTGCCTGCGGCATCCTCACTGCGCCGGAAAAGCTGTGGACGCCCCTTTCGGATACCGAAAAGCGGAACCTTGCCGCATGGCTGGGGCAGATCAACGCCCACACCATCCCGGACTGCAACTGGCAGTTTTTCCGCATCCTTGTAAACCTTGCCCTGAAAAGCGTGGGGGTGCCTTACAGCCCGGAGCTGCTGGAGAATGGCCTTTGCAGGATCGACAGCTACTACAGCGGCGACGGCTGGTCCACCGATGGCGCCTCGGTGCAGAAGGATTACTACATCCCGTGGGCCATCCAGTATTACGGGCTGCTGTACTCCAAATTTGCCGCCGACACCGACCCGCAGCGCGCCGCCCTTTACCGCCAGCGCGCCCAGCTGTTTGCACAGCAGTTCGTCTACTGGTTCGATGCCAACGGTACAGCGCTGCCCTTCGGGCGCAGCCTGACCTACCGCTTTGCCCAGAACAGCTTCTGGGCAGCCTGCATCTGGGCAGGGCTGGAGCCGCTGCCCCTGCCGGTGATGAAGGGGCTCATTGTCCGCAACTTCAACTGGTGGCTGGAACAGAAGATGTTCGACCGGGACGGCATTCTGACCATCGGCTACTGCTACCCGCAGATGTACATGGCCGAGCGGTACAACGCCCCCGGCAGCCCCTACTGGGGCATGAAGAGCTTTTTGCTGCTTGCTTTGCCGGACGACCACCCCTTCTGGTCTGCCGAGGCCGCGCCTATGCCCGCATTGGAGCGGCTCAAGCCCATGCCCTATGCCAATATGCTGGTGCAGCGCCGGGCAGGACGGGTAACGGCCTACGCCGCCGGTGTCAACGAGGGCCACGGCCACGGTCAGTTCCCAGAAAAGTACGCAAAATTTGCTTACGATACCCGCTTTGGTTTCTGCGCCTCCCGCAGCCGGGAGGTGCTCGATCAGGCCGCACCGGACAGTATGCTGGCTTTTGTCATCGATGATAACGTATTTGTGCGCAAGGTGAGCAAAACGTGGAAAATTGAAGCCGGGATGGTGACTGCGCAGTGGTCGCCCTTCCCCGGCATTGAAGTGACCACCACCATCACCCCCACTTCCACCGGCCACCGCCGCCACCACGAAATTGACAGCAGCTTCGACTGCGATGCCTATGACTGCGGCTTTGCCGTGCCGAACTTCGCGCCGGGCTATGAGGAATGCGCCGAGGACGGCCTTGCGACCGCCAGCTGCGACACTCTGCGCAGCGCCGTGGCGGGCAAGGGAGTGGCGGTCATCATCGGCTGCGACCCCAACACCAGCTTGTACTTCACCAACGTCCATCTGCCCGCCGTGAAGTACCACATCCCCAAGGGGCACACAGAACTGGACACCGAGGTCTTTGACGAAGCGGACTGATGCCGCTTCTCTCCAGAAAAACAGTTGTTTTTGTGCGGCTGTTTTTCTTATATTCTGTGCTATAATGAGAGCAGAAAATGCTGCGAGGTGACACTTATGCCTTTGAATAACCCGATTACCCCGGCGCTGCTGGCCGACCCGGAAGTTTTCCAGCAGAACCGCCTGCCCTTCCATGCCCATTTTGCGGACCAGACCAGCCCGGAAATGCCGCTGACCGTCAGTTTGGACGGCGAATGGGCTTTCCGCTACGCGGAAAACCTGACTGCGCCTTTCTCGGATTGGGATACCCTGACGGTGCCGGGTTTCATCCAGATGCAGAGCCTGCAAAAGACCGGCCAGCCCTACGGCGCGCCTCATTACGTCAACACCCAGTACCCGTGGGATGGCCATGAAAAGCTGCACCCCGGCGAAATCCCGCAGGCGTATAACCCCATCGGGGAGTATCGGCGCAGCTTTACCCTGCCAGAAAACTGGGCAAGCTGCTACCTGCGCCTGAACGGCGCGGACAGCGCCGCCGCCGTCTGGTGCAACGGCGTTTATATCGGCTACACCGAGGATACCTTCACCCCGGCGGAATTTGACATGACCGCCGCCGTCCACCCCGGCGAAAATACCCTGACCGTGCAGGTGTACCGCTTCTCCTCCGGCAGCTGGCTGGAAGATCAGGATTTCTGGCGGATGAGCGGTTTGTTCCGTTCCGTGGAACTGTTCACCAAGCCGGAGCTCCACCTCGAGGATGTCTTTGTAAAGCAGGATTTTGCCCCGGACTTTTCCAGTGCCGCCGTCACCTTTGATTGCAAGGTCAGCGGCGCTGGCCGGGTGTCGGTGGCGTTCAATGGGCAGGAGCAGTCCGCCGAGGTGGGAGAGCCTGCCGAGTACGACAGCGGTGTGGTGTTCGGCAAGGGCGAAGCCGACCCGGACGTGGAGGAGGACGTGCAGGACGTTTCCTTTACCTTTGCGGTGGAGCATCCCGCCCTGTGGAGCGCCGAACGGCCGAACCTGTACGAGGCAGAAATTGCCCTGCTGAACGAGGGTACTCTCGTGGAGCGTACCGGACTGAAAGTCGGTCTGCGCAAGTTTGAACTGAAGGACCGCCAGATGCTTTTGAACGGCAAGCGCATCGTGTTCAAGGGTGTCAACCGCCACGAGTGGAGCTGCAAGACCGGGCGTACTGTCAGCCGGGAAGAAATGCTGTGGGATGTGAAAAATCTCAAGGCCCACAACGTCAACGCCGTGCGCACCAGCCACTACCCGGACGACCCCTATTTCCTGCAGCTCTGCGATGAATACGGCCTGTATGTCATCGGGGAGACGAATCTGGAGAGCCACGGCACATGGCAGAAGCTGGGCGCAGACGGCTCCGACCAGTGGACCCTGCCCGGTGCGCGCCCGGAGTGGCGGGAAAATGTGCTTGCCCGTGCCGAAGCCATGCTGGAGCGGGACAAAAACCACCCGGCCATCCTCATCTGGTCCTGCGGTAACGAGAGCTACGGCGGCAAGACCCTGTGGGAGATGAGCGAATATTTCCGCCGCACCGACCCCGGCCGCCTTGTGCACTACGAGGGCATTTTCTGGGACCGGGAATACCCCGCCACCTCCGATATGGAAAGCCAGATGTATACCCCGGTGGCAGACATCAAAAAGTTTCTGGCAGAGCACCCGGAAAAGCCCTTTATCATGTGCGAGTACAGCCACGCCATGGGCAACAGCTGCGGCGGCATCACCGACTACACCGAGTACGCCTACGAAGAGCCGCTGTATCAGGGCGGGTTTATCTGGGAGTACATGGACCACGGCATTGCAGTGATAAGCCCGGACGGCAAGCCCGGCTTTGCCTATGGCGGCGACTTTGGCGACCGCCCCACCGACCGGGAATTCTGCGTGGACGGCCTTGTGCTGCCCGACCGCCGCAACACCCCCAAAATGGACGCAGTCAAGGCGGCCTACGCACCGCTGAAAATCACCCTGACCGACACCGAAGCCGTGATTGAGAACCGGAATCTCTTTACCGACCTGAGCGCCTACGACCTTGTGTTTGCATCCTCGGTCAACGGCAAGCCGGTGCGCCGGGCGGCGCTGCGGGCAGATTGTGCGCCCGGCAAGACGGTGCACATTGCGTTCCCGTTCCCTCTGCCGGAAACAGGGCTTGCCTGCATGAGCGTTACCGCTATCCAGCGGGCTGCAAAGCCCGGCATCCCGGCGGGTTATGAAGCTGCCTTTGGGCAGCTGTGGCACAACCATGCCGAAGCCCGGCTGACCGTTGCCGCGCCGGAATTGGTGGAGATGGACTGCAACATCGGCGTGAAGGGCGAGGGCTTCGAGTACATCTTTGGCCGCGGCAAAGGGCTGGTGTCCATCCGCTATAACGGCGTGCAGCTGCTGGACGATACCGTGCGCCCCAACTTCTGGCATGCGCCCACCAACAACGACGAGGGCTGCGCGGAACCCTTTGCATTTGCCTTCTGGAAAACCGCTGGTCTCTATGCCCGCTGCGATAACCTGACTGCCGAAACAAAGGGGGAATTTGTCACTGTCCGTGCAAGCTACACCCTGCCGGACGGTCAGACGCTGCCCATTGATTTTGCCATCGACGGCGCAGGCCGCTGCGACATCACCATGACATGGCAGGGCGAAAGGGCAGAAGTACCGGAGTTCAGCTTGCTCTTCCCGCTGCGTCGGGAGCTGACCGAGGTCTCCTATCTGGGGCTTGGCCCCCGGGAAACCACCGCCGACCGCACCGCAGGCGGCAAGATGGGTGCATGGGGCTACAATGTCCGGCAGGATTTTGCCCAAAACAGCCCGGTCTACCCGCAGGAGTGCGGCAGCCGCACGGATGTGTACCGCGCAGCGGTCACCGGCAGCGGATTGAATATAGGCATCGGCTTTGCAGGGGACGGCATGACCTTCTCGGCGCTGCCCTATACGCCCCATGAACTGGAAAACGCCCGCCACCTCTACGAGCTGCCCCGGGACGACAATAAGACGGTCGTCCGCTGCGCTGCTTTCCAGCGCGGTGTGGGCGGCGACAACAGCTGGGGCGCAAAACCCCATGCGGATGCCTGCCTTGACGTGGCCTATCGAGAGCGGTGTCCGTTTCAAGGGTGTCTACAATATCTACGAGCATAACCTCAACCTCTAC
>ENA-UPWR01000259-UPWR01000259.1-human-gut-metagenome-genome-assembly--contig:-NODE-259-length-11392-cov-33.681396_pt1 | contig 11392 bp, 6 predicted proteins | sample MGYA00250053_ERZ773382 | MGnify/ENA primary metagenome ERZ773382 (study PRJEB29103, sample SAMN06112029) | human gut metagenome | biome: human gut; feature: ankylosing spondylitis patient; material...
CAACTCATACACCGGCACCTTCGACGGCAATGGCAAGACCATCACGGGGCTGACCGTTACGGGAAGTGACCGATATACGGGTCTGTTCGGCTTCATCAAAGGCACGGTGAAGAACGTGGTGCTGACAGAAATAAACATAACAAGTGGCACGTTCGTCGGCGGCGTGGCGGGATGGGGGCGCTTTTCTTTTGCCCTCTGCCGTGATACAATGGGCATACTATCACTTTCACTGAAAGGAGGCCGCGCCATGCCTGCCGAACTTCACACCACCCTCACACCGGACACCCCGGTACGCTATCTCAAGGGCGTCGGCCCCAAGACTGCCGAGCGGTTCGAGAAGCTGGGCATCCTGACCCTCAGCGACCTGCTCTGCCACTATCCCCGCCGGTATCTGGATTTTTCAAAGCCCTACTCCATCGCCGAGGCCCCCGCCGACACCGAGTGCGTCGTGAAGGCCGAAGTGTTTGCAAAGCCCGGCGGGCGCATCCTGCCGGGCGGGCGGCGGATGGAGCGCATCACCGCCGGGGACGATGTATCCAGCCTCGAGATCACATGGTTCAATAATCCATACGCCGCCCAGAAGCTGGAGCTGGGGCAGGAATACTATTTTCAGGGCATCGTGACGGGCGGGATGCTCCGCCGTCAGATGGTCAACCCGCAGGTGCGCACCGACGCGCAGGTGAAGTCGTCTCCTTTCGAGGCCGTCTACCCCCAGACCGAGGGTCTGACCAGCAGCGCCATCGCCAAGTGCGTCCGCCAGCTCCTCCCCCACGCGGAGCTTCTGCCCGACCCGCTGCCCTCTGAGATGCTGAAAAAATACCGCCTGCTCTCCAAGGCCGACGCCGTCCGGGCCATCCACTGCCCCGCCACCGAGGAGGAAGCCTTTGCGGCGCGGCGGCGGCTCATCTACGAAGAGCTTCTGGTCTTACAGCTGGGCATCGGCCGGATGAAGAACCACGGCGCGGCCTCCACCGGCGCGCCGATGAAGAAGGCCGACGCCTCCCCTTTCTGGGAGTCGCTGCCCTTCTCCCCCACCGGCGCACAGCGGCGGGCCGTGGAAGAGATCCTGACCGACATGTCGGGCGAAACGTCCATGAACCGCCTTTTGCAGGGCGACGTGGGCAGCGGCAAAACGCTGGTGGCGGCTGCGGCCATCTGGGCCTGCATCCGGGCCGGGTATCAGGCCGCACTGCTGGCCCCCACCGAGATCCTGGCCAGCCAGCACGCCGAGAACCTGAACCGCCTGCTCTCCCCCTTCGGGATGCGGGTGGCCCTGCTCATCGGCGGCATGAAGGCCGCCGCACGGCGCACCACCCTCGCCGCCATCCGGGACGACGAGGCCGACCTCATCGTAGGCACCCACGCCATCCTCAGCGAGGGCGTGGAGTTCGCCCGGCTGGGTCTGGCCGTCGTGGACGAACAGCACCGCTTCGGTGTGCGCCAGCGGGGCCTGCTGGCCGAAAAGGCCGCGAATCCCCACCTGCTGGTCATGAGTGCCACCCCCATCCCCCGGACGCTGGGGCTGCTGATGTACGGCGACCTCGACATCTCCATCCTCGACGAGCTGCCGCCGGGCCGCAAACCCGTCAAGACCCGCTGCATCACCGGCAAAAAGCGGGCCGACCTCTACGGCTTCCTTGATAGAGAAATTGATTCCGGACGACAGGCGTATATCGTCTGCCCTGCCATCGAGGATGCGGGCGGCAGCAGCCTGAACGCCGTCAAGAGCTACTATGAGGACATCGCAAAAGCCTATCTGCCGGACCGCCGGGTGGGCCTGATGCACGGCAAGCTCAAGCCGAAGGAAAAGGCCGAGGTGATGGACGACTTCAAATCCGGACGGCTGGACGCCCTCGTATCCACCACCGTCATCGAAGTCGGCGTGGACGTGCCGAATGCGACGGTCATGGTCATCGAAAACGCCGAGCGGTACGGCCTGAGCGCACTGCACCAGCTGCGCGGGCGTGTGGGACGCGGCGCGGCGGAGAGCTGGTGCTTCCTCGTCAGCGACAATGCATCGGAGTCGGTGCAGAAGCGGCTCAAGTTCCTCTGCTCCACCTCAGACGGCTTCGCCGTGGCGCAGTACGACCTCGAGACCCGCGGCCCCGGCGACTTCTTCGGGAGCCGCCAGCACGGTCTGCCGACCTTGCAGATCGCCGATTTGATGAACGACACCCGCACCCTCCATGCGGCCCAGAGCGAGGCTGCGGCCCTGCTGGCCGAAGACCCGCTTCTCGAGCGGCCCGAACACGCCCTGCTGGCCCGTCAGGTGGAGCAGATGTTCGACAAAGCCGGTGCAATGAATTGAGTAACGAAAAAGGACTGCCCGCGGGCAGTCCTTTTTCGTTATCTTCTCTTCCACCACGGCTTCTTCTCGCCGATGCTCACTACATCGCAGAAGAGGCAGCGGCTCTTGGTCGAGAGCTGCACATCCTTGTGATGGCAGCCGAAGAACCATTTCTCGTAAGTCGTTTTCATGACGATCTTGTCGAGGAAGAGGTGCAGCCGGCTATTCTCGCCCTCAGCCAGCACGCTGAAATCCAGAAACTTGCTTGGCGCGTCGTGGGTCAGCACATAATCTACCTGCCAGCCGTTCGCTTCCAGCGCGGCCTCGCAGCGGGCGTATTCCTCGTCCGAGGGCATCTCCTGCGGCCACCAGTTGACGTGGGCTTCCCGCTCTTCCTTGTCCGGGCTTTCCGCTCCGCCGAAGCAGAGGTACTTCTTCCCTTCCAGCTCCAGTACGCTGCCCCGGCAGACGTGGTACACATTGCCGCCCAGCGGCTGCACCAGCCCGCCGAACCGCTCCTCGGTGGGGTACTGTTCCAGCAGGTCATAGTTCTCGTGGCTGCCATCGAGGAAAAGGATGGTATAAGGCCGCTTGCGCAGCCAGTCCAGATTCTTCTGCTCGGCCTTGCTGCCGTCCCACACGAAGCCGAAATCGCCCAGCACAACGACGAAATCGCCCTTGCCGGCCCGGCGCAGCTCCCCGTCCTTGAAGCGGTCCAGCTCGCCGTGGGTGTCGCCCGTAAGATATACCATCCTCTGCCTCCTTTTGCGGAGTGTGAAATCGCCCCAAAAGCCTTGTCACGCTCCGCCAAACCTGTTATTATAAAGTATAAGGCCCTTCGCTGAGCCTGTTTTGTCCCGTAAGAACGGACAGCACATTTTGTCCGATACTCTAATATATTATCGCTTTTTGAGGAAAATGTCCACATGAAACGTATCGTCACCCTATTTCTGAGCCTTATCCTGCTGCTGAGCTGCCTGTGCGCGCCGGCTTCGGCCATGTTCGACCCCAGCCTCTTTTACGAGGTGCAGGCCAGGAGCGCCTACATCGTCAACACCGACACCAACATCATCGTCTACGACAAGGACAGCTCCCGTCAGGTGCCTGCCGGGGGCCTGACCAAATATATGACCATCGCGCTGCTGCTGACGAATTACGCCGACCAGCTCGACAACACCTTCCAGATGCCCTTCGCCATCTCGGATTACGTCCACAACAGTGACAATGCCGATATGCGCTCCAATGAGACCTTCACCTACCGGGAAGCTGTCTACGCCATGCTTCTGCGCAACGCCAACGAAGCCGCGATGGGCCTTGCCTACAGCCTTTCGGGCGGCGACCTTGCAGGCTGGGTGAGCCAGATGAACACCCTTTCCCAGCGCATCGGCACCACCGGCAGCACCTGGACGGACGCCTGCGGCCTCGACAGCGGCAATGTGACCACCGCCGTGGATATGTACCTCATCCTGCGGTATCTGATGAGCTTCGACGCCTTTGTGGACATCTCGTCGGCTCCCGCCTTCACCATGCCCGCCAAGGAAAAGCACACCAAGAGTTTCGTGCTGCTGAACCAGAACGTCGCCCTCAACAAGACCAGCGGCGGCAGCTTCTACCGCAAGTCTATGCAGGGCGGCATGTGCGATGTGATGGCCTACAAAAACGACCACGGCGACCAGAGCTATGTTTCGTGGGCCAATCAGGACGGCTCCACCTATATCTTCTGCATCATGCAGAGCCCCGACACCTGTGACACCTACGGTTATGCCAACCGCCGCCCGGCCCTCTACGAAACGACCCGCCTCATCGACTGGGTGTTCCAGAGCTTTTCCATCCAGCCTGCGCTGGACACCGACCTCGCTCTGGCAGAGATCCCCGTGAAGTATTCCTCCGACACCGACACCCTCAAGCTCTACCCCGACAACAGCATGATGACACTGCTGCCCTCTTCGGGCGACGGCACCGTGACTCAGAAATACTTCCATCTGCCCGACTATGTCTGCGCCCCCGTCCAGCAGGGCGATGTTGTCGGCACCGTGGAGCTGAAGCTGGCCGGCGAGACCATCGGCATGGTCAACCTCATCGCCGGGCAGGACGTGCTCCCAAATAACGCCTACGGGCGTCGAAATCGCTCCCGAGACATCGGAAAGGACCGCTATGGTCGTAAGGATCGCTCCGGACGCCTCGGGAGAGGCCACTACGACCATAGGGATCACTCCCGAGGCTTCGGGAGGGGCCGTTACGGTCGTGGGGATCGCTCCGGAGGCCTCGGGAGCGATGGCTACGGTCGTAGGGATCGTTTCCGAGGCATTTCGCTAGTCCGTCGCTTTCGTAAACCGGATCGGCCAGTCCAATGCCTTGGTGGTGTAGACCGGGAAGATCCATTGCTTATGGTTGGTCGCCTTGTTCCGGCCGAACCAGCTGTCGCCCTCGTTGAGGTCGTTCTCTTGGTCCACCCCGAAGCGGTACGGCGGGTTCTCGCTCTTCAATTTATACTCCTTGCTTCCCCAATAGGCCGGGAATTGCTCGTCGATGGAGTAAGGAAGCGTCATGTCGGTACCGGGCGAGGTGGCGATCACGTAGTATAGGTCATCGCTCTTCCCCTTGCGGGCGATGCCCACGCCGGAGACCGGTTCCTTATGGCTGTCGTCGGGCGAGAACTTCAAGCAAACGTAATGGTTATCGATCGCGTCCCACATCATTCCCGATTCGGCGTCCTGCCCCCGCGGTTCGAAGCCGTGCTTGCGGGCGTCGTCCTCCTTCATGAAGCGCATGTGGTAGATGGGGCGGCACTCGTCCTTGAAGTCGAGGGCTACCCACCAGAGCTGGTCGGCGTTATCCCCCACGTCGAGGTACTCGTGGGCCGAGGTATCGAGCATCTTGCCGATCCGCGAGTCGTTCGGTCCCTTGGTATTCAGCACCAGCGGGCTGTAGATGCGCTCCTTGCCGTCCGGCCCGGTGAAGACGCGTTGTCCGGCGGGATCCCCGTGATTGTCCTTCCCGGTACGCATCATGAAGTCGGCCAGGATCAGCTGCGGTTTCTTGGCCAGCTTCGAACGAGCCTCCACGTAGGAGTCCAGATATTTCTTCAGTGCGTCTTGCCGCGCGTAGTTCTTCGTCAGGTAATACAGGGGGACCAGGAAGCAACGGGTGGTATCGCCCCTCGGGCCGTAGCTTACGAGGTGGAGGTTGCTGTTCTCGTCGGCGATGGACTTGTCCCAGCTCTCGAAGTCCACGGAGGCGTTGCCGCCGGTGATGATCATGATGCTCTCCTCGGACATATGCTCGTTCAGCTCCGACTTCGTATAGCCGCCCCCGGCGCCGATCTTGCCGCCGTGGGTACCCATCACGCGATAGTAGGTCTGGAGCCAGTTCTCGTTCTCTCCCGCCGGCGACGACGACTTGGCGGAAAGCTCCGCCTCGGCGGCGAACACCGTCTCGTCGTAATAGAGGTTCTCCTTCCGGCTGTAGATATAGGTATAGCTCCCGCCGAAGACACCGCCCACCAGCACGTGGGTGCCGTAGGTGTCGTATAGATCGTAGATGCCCTTCTGCGTGTTGCCGTATCGCTTGTAGAGGTCGCTATTGGTTTCGTTCAGCAAGCGCGAGGCGGTCGTGGTGAGGAACGGCAGGAAGACGTCGGGATTGCTGGCGGAGGTATAGATGGCGGTGGCCATATGCAGCTCCACCATCGGCTTGACATGCACGTCCACGTGATACTCGAAGCGGTTGGACGAGGTCTGGTTATGCTGGAACCGCTGGTCGAAGGAGCCGGAGAAGAGTTTCGACCTCGTAGGCGTAGGAGCGCCTTGGTTCGTGAAGCCGAGGCTGCTCACCGAGATGCCGAGCTCCTGCCACATGTTGTCCACCATCTCCTCGTAGTCCACGCCGGAGCGTTCCCGTCCCCACGACTCGGCGTGGGGGGTCTTCACGAAAGCCTCCGTGCCGTACATCAGGTCGAAATCTAGGAAAGGCTCGCTAGGGGCGGCGAAGATATCGCCCGCCGTGTTCACCGTCTTGCCCACGTTGTGCATATAGCTCGGGGCGTTATCCGACGCTGAGCTTTCCAGCTTGGGTTGCGACACGAGGAAGAGCGTGTCCGTCGCCGCCTCCCCCGACTTGCTGGCGATCCCCCGCAGGGCGATCTTCTCGAGGAAAGGCTTACGCTCCACCTCCTTCTTGAGGTTGAGCACGAGGAAGCGGCTCTCGGCCCCCTGCCTCATCTCCCAATCGAAATACTTGCCGCTGAACTCGAAGTCGCGGATACGATCATCGTGCACCGGGATGGCGATCTCGCCCTCCCACGGATGGATGATGAACAGCCGGTTGCCGTCCGACTCGTCGGAGAGGTTGAACTCCGCCACACGCTGGGGGACGTACACTTCCGTGTCGTCGTCGGAACATCCCGTGAGGAAGGCCGACACCACCAGCGTCAAAATACCGAAAAATAAAGATTCTCTTCTCATACTGATTCTTCTTAGATAAAGGTGTATACTCTATATTATAATGTAGGGAGTTCGCCTCCCCATGACCCTATTCGATCGCCCGTACCCATTCGTCCATGCCCTTGGCGGCCTCCGGCGGCATCTTCTGTTTCAGCCGGTAGCGGGTGGTGTGCAAGCTTCCGATGGAGATAGACATCTTGTCGGCGATCTCCCGGTTGCTCAGGTTCATCTTGATCAGCATGCAAAGCGTTTCCTCCGCCGGCGTGATCCCCGGCACCCGCTCCCTAAGCGTCGGCAGGAAACCCGGATACGATGCCCGGAACGATCGGTGGAACGATCCGTTCCCTTTTCGCTCCGGATCGGCGGGAAGGCACGAGGCCAGCAGGTGCTCCTTCCGTATCGGGCACTCGGCGGCGTGACGCTCCAAGTGTTCCGACAGTACGTCGAACCGCTCGTCGATCCGCCGGCGCAGATGCTTCCATGCGAACACCCAGCAGCCCCCGCAGAGGAGGAGCGCCAGCATCCCGCACATCATCAAAATCCGTAAGTATGACCCTTCCATTACTACTTCGTTTTTGTTTCTCAAAGGAAACCATTCCTATCCTTATACGACGAATTCTTTTTTGAGCAATCCGCTCAACAAGTCCTCAACAACGGCCTTATCCGCACGAAATGCGATCATCAATTTAATTGACACGCCGCTCGGGGCACCGGTGGTACGGACAAGTCAAAGGTACGCCGCCGGGCCTTCGGACGGATAAAAAACCAATAGATGATTCAATCGATTTATCCCCCGGGACACGCTATTTTCCATGAAAAACGGCGTATATTCGCGATAAACCATAAAATCCTACGCAGATGAGAGACATCACGCATTTCCTGCTAGCCACCCTCCTCTCGCTAGCCACCCTCGCTTGCCGGCACGACACGCCTCCCGCGGACGGCTCCCTCTCCCGGCAGCTTCCGCCCGATACCAAGGAGATACTCCGGCAGCTCAACGACCGCGACAACCGGGAGGAGGCCTTGCGCCTCGCCGACAGCCTCGCCGCTCTTCCCCCTTCCGACGACCCGTGGCTAGAGATCCGTATCGCCCAAGCGGTAGCCAACACGCTCTATAAATTCCGCCGCGACCCTTCGGATGCGATCCGTGTGCAAGAAAAGGCCCTCGCCGTCTATCGCCTCCACCCCGATGCCGCCGACGATCCGGCCGACCTGCTCTCTACCCTCGGCCATTATTACCGCCGCAAGGGAATGCGGGAAAAAGAGGTGGAAGTCATACAGGAAGCCATGGACTGGTGCGTAGCCCACCCCGAGAAGCTCAACCGGGGTTTCGTCTACACCTTCGCCGACCTCTCCTCCACCTATAGCGACCTCGGATTGTACGACAAGGCTATGGAGGCCATCTCACGCTCCATCGACTACTCCCTCCAGTTGGATAGTTTTACCATCAGCGACCTCTACCGGATGAAAGCCGGGATATTCTGGGAGCTGGAACAGCACGACTCTACCTTATATTACGCACGGCAGGCCTTAAAGAGAGGGGAGGAGCTGAAAGAGAACGCCTATGTCCTCGCCGCCAAAAACATACTTTACAATTATTACTACGAATATGTGCCCGACTCTATCCCTGCCGCCCTCGAAGGGTACAAGGAATTGATAGAAGAGGAAGAAGCGATCTCCGCGGGGTATCAAGATCTTTTCAAATTCATGCTGGGGGCCTGCCTCGTACGCGACGGAAAGCCGGGAAAAGGCTTCCCCTTGATGGAAGAGGCCTACGCTCTCTACAAGAAATACGAGGCGAACGATATGATGGATTGGACCGGACGGCATTTGCTCAACCTTTACGCCCAACAAAAGAAGGGAGACAAGATGACCGAGATCTACCCGGAATACAAGGAGATACACGACTCGTTGCAACTGGCGGAGAAACAGCGGTACGCCATTGGTGCCAACGTACGCTACGAGACCGGACGGAAGGAGCAGGAGAATCGGGCCTTATCCGCCGAAGTGGCCTTGAAGGAACGTTCGCTCGTTTATACGCGCGTCATCCTGATCCTAGCCATTTGCCTGCTGACCGGGATCATTGTCTACGCACTCCAACGTCGCCGGCTTCACCAACGTGAGCGGGAGATCCAGCGTCAACGGCTGGATAATCTCCTCGCTACCCAACAAGAACTGAACCGCCGCAATGAGCGACTGAGCGCCGAGCTGGAGCAAGCCGCCCATAACGAGGTGATCGACAGCGTACGCCAGAAGCTCAACCCCTCCTTGCTGAGCGGCGAGGACGAGTTGCGGTTCCGCCAATCCTTCGCTGCCCTGTACCCTCGCTTCCTGCCCGGCTTGCGTAAGGACTTCCCAGAACTGACCAAATCCGACGAACTGCTCTGCATGCTGATCTACCTGAAGCAGAGCACGGACGAGATCTCGTTGGCCTTGGGCATCTCCCGTCCCAGCGTCAACTCCGGACGCAGCCGTATCCGCAAGAAACTTGGATTGCAGAAAGAGGAATCCTTGGACGAATTCCTGCAAAAAAGATAATCCCTCCTTTCCGGCGGCTGCCACCCGAAGGTGGCATGCTCGCCGGAAAGAGGGGATCAAGGGCGGATCAAGTACGAACCGCTACGCATAGCCGATAAAGGCCGCTTATAAAGTTGTCAGATAATTTTTCAGCGGATTGGAGTACATCTCTAAGATCTTCTTACGTAAGAACGCCTCATCCTTGTTCGGAAGGACGATCTTATCCAATTGCCCTTGCAAGTATTCCTCGAATTGCTTCTTATCCTTCGGACCATAATGTTCTTGGAAACGACGAGTGCCGTTCAGTAAGTCATACGCCACGTAATTGCACGGATAGAAACGATAGTTCTTATAGATCTCCCGGTCGATAACGGACGCGATAGCGCTTACCAGCTCATTCTTCTCCATATCCTTGTCCAGTTTAGCCAAGGAATCATTGATCGGGGAAGTAATCGTAAAGTGGACACGACCCTTATTGTTCAAGATACCCGTTTCCATGCTCAATAGATCATCCCGCTGGCATTTCACGAAATCCGGATCATCCCGCTTCATCTGAAATTCTTTCGCCTTCAAAAAATCGCAAGGATCAAACTCGTAGGAGATAGCGACCGGCACGATATTCAAATCCATCAAATTCAACAACAGATTGTCCTTATCACCGCCGATACTCAACATTTTTAATACGCTGCCCTGCGTACGATCGTCCGAATCCTTAGCACGTCCCTCACGCTGGGCGATCCATACAGACTCGTTCACATTCTTGATCGCATGATGGATATAGGCGGAAAGCGTCTTGCTGACCTCCAACATCTGACGAACAGAAACGCCACGCTTCACAATAAAACTATTGTTCAAGCGTACCAATGTCTCGATCCACGGACGGATTAAAAGATTGTCGCCGATAGCGACCTGCGTCATACCATACCCCACATCATATAACATGACATTCAAGAAGGAGGCATCCAATACGATATCCCTATGGTTCGAGATAAACGTACAGGCCGCCTTATCTTTCGGCAGACGGCTACGCCCTGAGATAGTAAGCGAGAAAGTAGTATTTTTCGCCACCGTCATTACAGCGTCATAGGCCAGAGTAGATTTAAACTCCTCCTTCGTCTTGCAAGCACGCATGGCAACTGAGAATTCCTCCCAATTCAAATTCGGCTTTATGTAACGTAAAGCCCGCTCGAAATCCTCATTGGCGACCAATTTTTCAATCGCGTCCTTCACCTCACTGTTGTTCAGCGGACGGATGTCGTCGAAATTAGGGGAAACTGTTTCTGTATCCATATCTATTCATTTTGTTTTTCTGTTTTTGAGTTCGTCTTCAATAATGTCTGTCATGACATCCTTTATATCCAATCCCGCCGCACGTACTTGCTGTGGGATAAAGCTGGTAGCCGTCATTCCCGGTGTCGTGTTTATTTCCAGTAAGACAGGCTCCCCGTCTGCCGGAATAATATAATCCACACGAATCAGTCCTTTGGCGCCCAATATATCGTAGATCCTTGATGTCTTGCGCTGTATCAACTCCGTCAACTCGGCGGAGATACGGGCCGGAGTGATCTCGTCCACCTGCCCGTTATACTTTGCGTCGAAATCGAAGAATTCGTTATCCGTAACCACCTCGGTCAAAGGAAAGACAACCTCTTTACCCTCCACCTTATAGCAACCGCATGTCACTTCCGTTCCATCGATAAAGCTCTCGAGAATCACCTCACGTCCTTCCCCAAACGCCTTAGCGATAGCGGGCTGGATAGCGGAGAGCTCTTTCACCTTCGTCACGCCGAAACTACTACCCCCATCGTTTGGTTTCACGAAAATAGGCAAACCCAAACGAGTCACGACTTCTTCGTCCGTAATAGTCTCTCCCTTGAATAAATGAATGGATGCGGCAATTTTTACACCAAAGTCTTTCAAGTAATGATTACATACGTATTTATTGAATGTCAAAGCGCTCACCAGCATCCCGCAAGACGAGTAAGGCATACCGATCATATCGAAATATCCTTGCAAACGTCCGTCCTCGCCCGGAGTACCGTGTATCGTTATATAAGCGAAGTCAAAATGCCTCGTCACGCCATTCTCCTTGAAGCTAAAATCATTCTTATCAATTGGTGTATGTTCCCCGCTAGGAAGTATAACC
>ENA-UPWR01000261-UPWR01000261.1-human-gut-metagenome-genome-assembly--contig:-NODE-261-length-11375-cov-32.620375_pt1 | contig 11375 bp, 9 predicted proteins | sample MGYA00250053_ERZ773382 | MGnify/ENA primary metagenome ERZ773382 (study PRJEB29103, sample SAMN06112029) | human gut metagenome | biome: human gut; feature: ankylosing spondylitis patient; material...
AAAGACCGCAGCCGGCTGCGGTCATCGCTCAGACGGATCGCCGCGGCAGGCCTCTTCGGCCTCTGCTCGCTGTCGGCCGCCTTCGCGCAGAAACAGGACTACGTGCAATACGTGAACACGCTGCAGGGCACCGACTCGAAATTCGAACTGAGCTACGGCAACACCTACGCTACGACCGGCATGCCCTACGGGATGCACACCTGGGGCGCACAGACCGGCCCCAACGGCGAAGGCTGGAAATACCAGTACTCGGTCGACAAGATCCGCGGATTCCAACAGGCGCACCAGTGCAGCCCGTGGATGAGCGACTATGCGGTCTATTCGCTCATGCCCGAGGTCGGGGAGCTGGTCGTAAACGAGGACGCGCGTGCATCGAAATTCAGCCACGCCAACGAGATCGCCAAACCGCACTATTACCGGGTGACGCTCGACAACGGCATCACCACCGAAATGGCACCCACCACGCGCGGCGTGCACCTGCGCTTCACCTACCCCCGGAAAGGCGACGCCTACCTGGTGCTGGACGGCTATTTCGCCATGAGCGGAATGAAGATCGACCCCGCCAAACGGCAGATTTCGGGGTGGGTGAACAACCAGCGTTTCGTCAACCACCCGGAGACCTTCCGCAACTATTTCGTCATCCAGTTCGACCGGCCGTTCGAGGAGTACGGGCTCTGGGAGAACGAGCATGACGAACGCTTCCCGGGCATGACCGAGGGCGAGGGCAAGGGCTACGGGGCCTACGTGCGCTTCAAGGCCGGCACCAAAGTGCAGGCCAGGGCCGCCTCGTCCTACATCAGCCCCGAGCAGGCGCTGCTCACGCTCGACCGCGAACTGGGCGCCGACAAGAACCTCGAAGCGACCCGAAAGCGCGGCGCCGAGACGTGGAACGCCCTGCTGGGCCGCATCGCAGTCGAAGGCGGCACCGACGAGGAGATCCGCACCTTCTATTCGTGCCTGTTCCGCGCCAACCTCTTCTCGCGCAAGTTCTACGAACGCGACGCCGAGGGCAATCCCTACTATTACAGCCCCTACGACGGCAAGGTACACGCCGGCTACATGTATACCGACAACGGTTTCTGGGATACGTTCCGTTCGCAGTTCCCGCTGACCAACATCCTGCACCCGACGATGCAGGGACGCTACATGAACGCCCTGCTGGCGGCACAGGAGCAGTGCGGCTGGCTGCCATCGTGGTCGGCGCCCGGCGAGACGGGCGGCATGATCGGCAACCACGCCATTTCGCTGCTGACCGACGCATGGGCCAAAGGCATCCGCACGTTCGACCCCCAAAAGGCGCTGGAAGCCTACGCCAAGGAGGCGATGAACAAAGGCCCGTGGGGCGGTGCCAACGGCCGCGCGGGATGGAAGGAGTACTGGCAGCTGGGATACGTCTCCTACCCCGAGTCGATGGGCTCGACGGCACAGACGCTCGAATACGCCTACGACGATTTCTGCGGCTACCAGCTGGCGCGCATGACCGGCAACAAGTTCTACGAGGAGATCTTCTCACGCGTGATGTATAACTACCGCAACGTCTTCGACAAGGAATCGGGCTTCATGCGCGGCCGCCTCAAGGACGGCAGCTGGCTCGCACCCTTCGACCCCTACGAGTGGGGCGGCCCCTACTGCGAAGGCAACGCCTGGCACTACAACTGGTCGGTATTCCACGACGTGCAGGGGCTCATCAACCTCTACGGCAGCGACGAGGCGTTCACCGCCAAGATCGACTCGGTATTCACCGTGCCGAACGTCATCCGTCCGGGCACCTACGGCGGCATGATCCACGAGATGAAGGAGATGGAACTGGCCGGCATGGGGCAGTACGCCCACGGCAACCAGCCCATCCAGCATATGATCTACCTGTACAGCTACGCCGGCCAGCCGTGGAAGACCCAATACTGGTCGCGGCAGATCACCGGGCGGCTCTACAACTCCTCGGAGCGCGGCTATCCGGGCGACGAAGACCAGGGCGGCATGTCCTCGTGGTATATTTTGAGCTCGCTGGGCATTTACAGCGTCTGCCCCGGCACCGACCAGTACGTATTGGGCAGCCCCGTGTTCCGCAAGGCGACCATCACGATGGAGGACGGCCGGAAGTTCGTCATCGAGGCCGACGGCAACTCGCAGCAGAATGTCTATATCCAGTCCGCGACGCTCAACGGCAAGCCGCTCGACAAGAATTACATCACCTACAAGGACATCGCCGACGGCGGCGTCATGCGCCTGGTAATGGGCCCCGAGCCCAACAAGGAGCGCGGCACGGGCAAGGATGCGGCTCCCTTCTCGCTTTCCAGACCCGAATGAACCGATCGACAACCGAAATTCCGAAGGACATGTTCAAATCCCTAAAAACAATATCCCTGTCGCTGGCGGCCCTCTTACTCGGGGCCGGCAGCGCCTGCGGGCAGCAAAGCGACAGCTACGCGCACAAGGTCAACACGCTGATCGGCACCCGGGGCGTGGGGCTGACCTCGGGTTACCTCTACCCCGGGGCGACCTACCCGTTCGGCATGGTACAGTTCACGCCGACCTATTTCGCCAAGCGGGGCGGGTTCGTCATCAACCAGTTGAGCGGCGGCGGGTGCAGCCACATGGGTAATTTCCCGACCTTCCCCGTAACGGGGAAACTCGACTCTTCGCCCGAAAACATCCTCGACTACCGGGTCGGCATCTGCGGCGAACAGGGCCATGCCGGCTACTACGAAGCCACCGTGCAGGAGGCGGTCAAGGCGCAGCTCACCGTCACCGAGCGCACGGGCATGGCCCGCTATGAATACCCCGCGGGGGAGGCGTTCGGCACCGTGATCATCGGCGCGGGCATCGCCGCCACGCCGATCGAACAGGCCGCCGTCGTCATCACCGGCCCCAACAGCTGCGAGGGCTACGCCGAAGGCGGCAGCTTCTGCGGCGTACGCACCCCGTACAAGGTCTACTTCGTCGCCGAGTTCGACGCGCGGGCCGTCACGACGGGCATCTGGAAAGAGGATCGGCTCACCCCCGGCGGACGTTTCGCCGAGGGGAGCGAATCGGGCGTCTACTTCACGTTCGACCTCACCGAGAACCGCAACGTACAGTACAAGATCGGCGTTTCGTACGTCTCGGTGGAGAACGCCCGCGCAAACCTCGCGGCCGAAAACGCCGGGTGGGATTTCGCGGCCGTGCAGCACGCCGCCGAACGGAGGTGGAACGACTACCTGGGGCTGATCGAGGCCGAAGGCACCAACCCCGACCGCACGACCCAGTTCTACACGCACCTCTACCGCGTATTGATCCACCCCAACGTATGCAGCGACGTGAACGGCGAGTACATGGGCGCCGATTTCCGGGTGCACCGAAGCCGCTCGAAGCAGTACACCTCGTTCAGCAACTGGGATACCTACCGCACGCAGATCCAGCTGCTCTCGATGCTGGCGCCCGACGTGGCGTCCGACGTGGTACTCTCGCACCAGCATTTCGCCGAGCAGTCGGGCGGCGCCTTTCCCCGCTGGGTGATGGCCAACATCGAGACCGGCATCATGCAGGGCGACCCCACGCCGATCCTGATCGCAAACGCCTGGGCGTTCGGCGCACAGGACTACGACCCCTTCCCGCTGTTCCAGATCATGCGCAGGAACGCCGAGGTGCCGGGTGCCAAATCGCAGGACGTGGAGGAGCGCCCGGGCTTGAAACAATACCTCGAAAAGGGGTACTACAACGCTTCGGAGCAGCTCGAATACACCTCGTCGGACTTCGCCATCGGGCAGTTCGCGCTGCACGCCTGCGGCGACGAATTCGCCAGCTGGCGCTATTTCCACTACGCCCGCTCGTGGAAAAACCTCTACAACCCCCAGACCGGCTGGCTGCAGTCGCGCAATGCCGACGGGTCGTGGAAACCGCTCGGCGAAGACTGGCGCGAATCGACCTATAAAAACTATTTCTGGATGGTGCCCTACGACCTGGCGGGGCTGATCGAAACGATGGGCGGCAAGGCTGCGGCCGAAAAGCGGCTCGACGAGTTCTTCGTGCGCCTCGACGCGGGGTACAACGACCCGTGGTTCGCCTCGGGCAACGAGCCGAGCTTCCATATCCCGTGGGTCTACAACTGGCTCGGACGACCCGACAAGACCTCGAAGGTCATCAACCGCATCCTCAACGAGCAGTACACGAGCGCCCCCGACGGGCTGCCGGGCAACGACGACCTGGGCACGATGGGAGCCTGGTACGTCTTCGCATGCACGGGGCTCTACCCCATGATCCCGGGCGTAGGCGGCTTCACGCTCAGCACCCCGGTCTTCGACAAGGTGGTCATCCACCTCAAGCACGGCGACATCACCATCACCGGGGGCTCGGAGAAACAAATCTACACCACGGCGCTCAAACTCGACGAAAAACCCTACGGCAGCACATGGATCGGCTGGGATGCGCTCCGCAACGGCGCGACGCTGGAATATACGACCTCGGCCAAACCGTCCGGGAACTGGGGCCGGACACAACTGCCGCCCTCGTACGAATAAATCCGCTCACCAAAACACAACAAACCGCATAACCATGAAAAGAATCCTTCTATCCCTTGCGGCGGCGCTCTGCATGTGCGCTTCCGCCGCGGCGCAGACCGTAGCGCCGTTCAAGGACGGCGACCGCGCCGTATTCCTCGGCAACAGCATCACCGACGGCGGCCACTACCACTCCTACATCTGGCTCTATTACATGACCCGCTTCCCGTACATGGATCTGCGGGTGATGAACGCCGGCATCGGCGGCGAGACCGCAGGCGACATGTACAAGCGCCTGGACGGCGACGTCTTCAGCAAACGCCCCACGGTGCTGACCGTGACCTTCGGCATGAACGACACGGGCTACATGGAATACAACGGCGACGATGCCGGGGCATTCGGCGAAAAGAAGTACCGGGAGTGCTACGACAACTTCAAGAAGATGGAGAAGCGCCTGCAAATCCTCGACGGCGTGCGGGTCGTGATGCTCGGGGGTTCGCCCTACGACGAAACGGCCCAAATCGAGAACAACGCCCCGCTGCGGGGCAAGAACGCCGTGATGGATCGCGTCGTCGGGTTCCAGAAGGAGTCGGCCGCAGCCAACGGCTGGGAGTTCGTGGATTTCAGCGCCCCGATGGTCGAAATCGGCCGGCGCGTGCAGGCCGGACAACCTTCGTTCTCGCTGTCGATGGGCGACCGCATCCACCCGGACAACGACGGGCACATGGTGATGGCCTACCTCTACCTCAAGGCACAGGGCTTTGCCGGCAGGGAGGTGGCCGACGTGCAGATCGACGCGGCGAACGCGAAGGTTCTCAAGGCCGGCAACTGCGAAATCACCGGCCTGCGCAGGAACGGCCGCGAAATCTCGTTCGACTACCTGGCCGAAGCCCTGCCCTACCCGCTCGACACCCTGACGCACGGGATGGGATCCAAGCGCAGCCAGGCCGAGGCCACGAAGCTGGTTCCCTTCATCGAGGAGATGAACCGCGAAATGCTGACCGTCAAGGGGCTGAAAGGCGACTACACGCTTTACATCGACGGCGAGCGGATCGGCACCTGGAGCGGCAAACAACTGGGCGAAGGCATCAACCTCGCCGAGCTGCAGACGCCGCAGTACCGGCAGGCGATGGAGGTGATGCACCTGAACGAATACCGCTGGGAAATCGAACGCAACTTCCGCGACTACGCCTGGGTGCAGTACGATTTCTTCCAGAACAAGGGGCTGCTCGACGCCAACGACGCACATGCCGTGCGCGTGCTCGACGCGGAAAAAGGAAAGAACATCTGGCTCCAGATCCACCGCGAAAACTACGCCAAGCTCATGCTCCCGCATGTCCGCGAGGCACGCGCGCTGCAGATGGAACTGCTCGTGGAAACCATCTACGAGATCAACAAGCCGCAGACGCGCAAGGTCGTACTGCGCCCGAACTGATCCGGGCAGGCTGCAAACAAGTGAAGGGGAGGCCGATGCGGCCTCCCCTTGTTTTGTCCGGATACTCCCATCTCCGGGCCGCTCCCGGCAGCCCCAAACCATCCCGCCCACACATCCCCGCCCGACGGCCGGCCGCCATGCCCGTACCCGCCCCCGAAACCACCCCCGGGAACCGGCCTTGAAACCATCCCTGCAACCACCAACTCTCGAACCATCTCTGAAACCACCGCTCCCGGAACCGACCTTCAGACTCCCGGCCCTCCCCGGCATAAGTACGATTTATAGTCAGATTGTATATATAGTCAATGCAGTCCTGTTCTGTCAATTCACGAAAAGCTGCTTCCCATTCCGGAATCACGACTTCCGTAATTTTTGCATACAACCGTTCACCCAATTCATGGAGACTTTCGACTGTGATTTTCGTCGGATTTTTTCCTGCGGTATGAGCATTTTCGAAATACCATGATTGCCATTCATCGAACGAAGAAGGTTGGCAATCGCGAATAAGAGCCATTACAGCACCTACTTTATTCGGACGGGATAATTGGTATGTTTGGCAAGTGTAGTTCAGCACGCGTTCCTTTTTCCCGAAATTCATTGAATATCTATCCATAACGTTATAGGTTTATCAGTTTCTCGAATTTGTTTTTATATTTGAAATCAAAAGAATAGTCCACGTCTGCCAAACCGTTTTTCAGCATATGTGCATTTATAAAAGTTTTGTTGTCTAAGTATAAGTAGCACAACAACAAATCTTTATCGTCATACTTTATGGCATCGTAACGTAAAAAGACCTTCCTTCCTTTTGTCTTTTCCGCAAGAAATTTTGTCGCATTACCATTGACAGATGGCTTTTCTTTGATTCCGAGCAGTCGTATGGTAAGTCCATTGTTCAATACAATAGTATTTGGTGACAAAATCGTTTTTACAGAAAAATACTCTTCCTAAGGAGATATCTCTGACTCCATATTATGAAGAGGAAGTAGATAAGAAAAAAATGGGATACTTGGCTATTGGCGAATACAAAGGTTATCTGGCACCGAATGCTAGGAAAGACCAAGTTCGGGCTGAACCGATTTGTAAACGGGTATCTGGACTTGCTTTCCCTTTGGTTCCTTTCCCGGTTCGGCATCAAGCCCATGCATTTTTTCGGATTGCTGGGTTCATTGATGTTCATCTTCGGCTTCATAGCCGTGGTCATAGTGGGTGTCAGCAAGTTGTACTACATGCACCATGGCATGCCCTACCGCCTTGTGACGGACTCTCCCTACTTCTACCTCTCGTTGACCTCCATGATTATCGGCACACAACTATTCGTGGCAGGATTCCTCGGAGAGCTGATTTCACGTAATGCCCCGGAACGAAACAAATATCAAATAGAGAAAACCATTTAACGATGAAAAAATTAGTCAGACTTGTCATACTCGGAGCTATCCTTTGCCCGATAATAAGCATAGCTATCTCCTGCTCGGAGGAGGCAGATTGCTCCATGACGGCACGCCCCATGGTGAATTGCATTCTTTATAGAGTAGACCCCGAAACCCAATACGTGGAGAACGACACGCTCGACTCGCTCACCGTCACAGCATACGGCACCGACTCCATCATCATCAACAACCAGAAGAAGGTACACGACATCTCCCTGCCACTGCGCTATACGGAGGATTCCACCAAGCTGATATTCAAGTATAGCCGGACCAAGAGTGACACGATGGTGATACGCCACACCAACACCCCCTATTTCCTATCGATGGATTGCGGCTATCAGATGAAGCAGGCCATCACAGACGTAACGTGCACCCGCATCTCTCTGGACTCGATATACATCAAAGACAATGAAGCAGGCATCTATGGAAAGGAAAATCTTAAGTTATTCTATTAGTCTGGCACTCTGCCTGCTGATGTTCCTCCCCCTACGGGCGCAGAACGGGAATCCTACCGTCCCCCCCCAGGGAGCACCTCCCAAGAAGGAGAAGAAGGACGCGAAAGAAGAAGTGCACTATCCGTTATACAACGGCATGTCCGTCGGCTTGGACTTGTGGGGAATCGGAAGTTCCGTATTTGGAGGAGATTTCCTGAGTTCCGAAGTGGCCGTGGATGTAAACCTCAAGAACCGCTTCTTCCCTATTGCCGAACTGGGATATGGCTCCACGGACACCTGGAGTGACAAAGGCATACACTACAAAAGCAACGCCCCCTACTTCCGCATAGGAATGGACTATAACACGCTATACAAGAAGCAGCACGGACACATGCTACTCGTAGGCTTGCGTTACGGTGTAAGCAGCTTCAAGTACGATGTAGACGCCTTGGGACTGGACGACCCGATATACGGTGGCATCGTAGGCAATCCGAATCTGGACGACGAGATATGGGGAGGCAGCCTGCCCTATAACCATAAAGGAATGAAAGGCTCCATGCAATGGGCGGAATTTTGTGTCGGTATCCGGGCGCACGTCTGGAAGGCATTGTACATGGGCTGGTCACTACGCTTCAAGTTCAAATTGTCTGCCTCGGCCGATGAATACGGTGACCCGTGGTATGTGCCCGGTTTCGGGAAATATGGCTCCAACACGATGGGAGTAACCTATACGATAACTTATAAACTACCTCTTTAAGCGACTTATGACAGGGTTAGAGATTTGGCTACTGGCCGTAGGACTTGCGATGGATTGTTTCGCCGTTTCTATAGCCAGCGGAATTATATTGAAACGCGCCCGGCTGCGCCCTATGCTGGTGATGGCCATCAGCTTCGGCTTTTTCCAGGCTTTGATGCCTCTGCTGGGATGGATAGGCGCCAGTTTTTTCAGCCACCTGATAGAAAGTATTGACCATTGGATTGCATTCGGTATCCTTGCCTTCCTGGGCGGACGCATGATAATGGAATCCTTCAAGGACGAAGATTGCAAGCACGAGTATGACCCTACCAGCCTGAAGGTGGTGCTCGCTCTGGCCGTGGCAACCAGCATCGATGCATTGGCGGTAGGTGTTTCGTTTGCATTCCTCGGTATCAAGCAATTCTCGGCTATTCTTTCCCCCATCGGCATTATCGGTTTTGTATCATTCGCCTTGTCGATGGTCGGCCTGATGTTCGGCATCCGTTTCGGATGTGGCATAGCCCGCAGACTGCGCGCCGAACTTTGGGGAGGGATTATCCTCGTCATCATCGGTACCAAGATATTGGTAGAGCATCTCTTCTTTTAATTAAAAAGTAAAAACTCAGATAGGATATGGAAAAGAAAGTACAACGGAATTTTTTATGGATTGCCCTACTGGTACTGGGAACCATCTGGATACTTGCCCGCCACAACCAAGTCACTCCTTATCAGACGGATAACGGACTGATATTCGGTACGGTATATAAAGTGACTTATCAATGTGACCAAAATCTGAAGGCGGAGATAGAAGCGGAACTCAAACGTTTCGACGGTTCCTTGTCCCCTTTCAATGACACGGCGACCATTACGCGCATCAACCGCAACGAGGACATTGTGCCCGACACATTCTTTACCAACGTCTTCCGACGTAGCATGGAAATCTCCCGGGAGACCGATGGTGCCTTCGATATCACCGTTGCCCCTCTTGCCAATGCCTGGGGATTTGGGTTCAAGAAGGGTAACTTCCCCGACTCTGCCATGATAGACAGCCTGCTGGAGATGACAGGATACGAAAAAGTAAAATTGTCCGATGAAGGGAAAGTGGTGAAAACAGACTCGCGTATAATGCTCTCGTGCAGCGCTGTGGCAAAAGGATATGCAGTAGATGTCATAGCCCAACTTCTGAAGAAGAAGGGTATCCGCAACTTTATGGTCGATATAGGCGGAGAAGTGGTTGTTCACGGGCAAAACCCTCAAAATGGACCTTGGCGCATCGGTTTGAACAAGCCGATAGACGACTCACTGGCAGTGAACCAGGAACTGCAAGCAGTGCTGCAAGTCACGGATTTAGGCATGGCTACATCGGGCAATTATCGCAACTACTACTATAAAGACGGAAAGAAATATGCGCATACCATCGACCCGCGTACCGGCTATCCGGTACAGCACAGCATCTTGTCAGCCACCGTCATTGCCAAAGATTGCATGAGTGCAGACGCCTATGCCACGGCATTCATGGTGATGGGGCTGGAAGAAGCAGAACGCGTGGCGGATGCACATCCGGATATCGACGCCTGTTTCATTTATACGGATGAAGAAGGAAAGCTTCAAACGTTCTTAACAAAAGGAATGGAGAAGTATATGAAATAATGTGCAAATGCGATTAACCCATCATTTATAAAATACAAAATATACCGCCAGTACCAGACATACAAAAGCGGCAAAATGATTCCAATGCAGCGTTTCCCCCTTGAAAAGAACCGTTGTGAACACCGTAAAGATAATCAAAGTGATTACTTCCTGAATCACTTTGAGTTGCATCAATGAGAACGGGCCTCCATTGCCTAAAAAGCCTATCCGATTGGCCGGAACCTGGCAAGAATACTCTGCCAAAGCTATTACCCAGGAAAACAGCACCACGGCATACAACGGCCAGTTGGAGATGACTTTTGTCTCTTGTAGCTTCAGATGCCCATACCAGGCAAACGTCATGAAAATATTAGATACAATCAATAGCAAAATGGTATAAAATGCTTTCATATAGTGATTAATGATTAGTGATTAATGATTAATGATTGCAGGCAGCAATTCCTCTTGCACATTCGTCATACTCCCCCATAGACTATAGCGTGCCTCAGGATTCATTTCCTCCAATTGTTTCAGAATGCCTTTCATTGCACTACGGCTGGATTGTGACTCATACGGACAATTCTTCACCTGCTTACGATACCCCCTCACTTGCGCCAACTCCATCAAATCCGCCTCATGTACCAGACACATCGGACGGATAATCGTCATATCAAACTTCTTCATTACCAGCCGGGGGGGCATAGAGCTGAACGCTCCCTGATAGGTGATATTCATCAGCAAGGTCTCCAGAATATCATCCATGTGATGGCCTAACGCGATTTTATTGCATCCCTGCTCCTTGGCTACGGTAAACAATGCCTTCCGCCTATTCCAAGAGCAAAGAAAACAAGGAGACTTGCGGGTATCGGTCGTGGCATCAAACTCCGTTTCAAAGAGAACAAAAGGCACTCCCCACGACTCTACGTACTCCCTCAGATAGTCCACATCGCTTTGATAAGGTATATTCTTCATCACTACATGTACGGCGACAACGGAAAAACAGGGTTTATAGACACGGGCACGCCGTGCCAACAATTCCACCAGCGCCAAAGAGTCCTTGCCTCCCGAAAGCCCGATAAGAATCTTATCGCCGTCCTCTATCAGCCCATATTCCACCACACCTTTGCTAAACCGCTTGTCTATGCGGCGCAACATCTTTTCTTCTTCAGTAAATTGTGCCATTGATACGAGTTATGAGTTATAAGTTATGAATTATAGCTCTTCCGGTTGCAAAAGTAA